>JAAIGF010161088.1_pt1 | contig 14430 bp, 15 predicted proteins | sample 6487441 | NCBI WGS metagenome assembly JAAIGF01 (sample SAMN13974129, study PRJNA590717) | phyllosphere metagenome | biome: pepper field; feature: multiple bacterial spot infested pepper fields; material: pepper leaves; isolation source: leaves from pepper fields | host: Capsicum annuum ... | reverse complement strand
TCTGGGTGAAGGTGCTCAGGTCGGAAAAATTGAACAGATCACCAAGGTCGAGCAGCTGCTGTTGGATGGACACAAAAAATCCGATGCCAGAAGACTGGCATCGGATTCTGATTGGCTCAGCTGCTTAAGTGAACAGCATTAGGCACGTGGCCGGGGCTTTTCGATTCACTTGAACAGCGTGTCCGGATATTCCGGTTTCTGTTCCCGCGCCAGCAGGGCTCGCAGGCCTTCTGCAGGCGTCTGCTCGCCGTGCAGCACGGCACGCACACGATCAGAGATGGGCAGGTCGATGCCATGGCGGCGCGCCTGTCGCATCACTTCGTCGGCGGTCTGCACCGATTCCACCACCTGGCCGATTTCGCGCACGGCATCCTGCAGCGTCTGCCCGCGGCCCAGGGCCAGGCCCAGGCGGCGGTTACGCGACAGGTCGCCGGTGCAGGTCAGCACCAGGTCGCCCAGGCCGGCCAGACCCATCAGGGTTTCCGGCTTGGCACCGATGGCGGCGGCAAGCCGCAGCATCTCGTTCAGGCCACGCGTGATCAGGCCGGCACGGGCGTTCAGGCCCAGCTGCATGCCATCAGCCACGCCGGTGGCCACGGCCAGCACGTTCTTCATCGCGCCGCCCAGCTCGGCACCCACCATGTCATCGCCCGTATAGGCGCGGAACGCCGGGCCATGCATGGCTTCGGCCACGGTCTGCGCGAACTCCGGCACGTCGCCGTGCACGGTGATGGCGGTGGGCAGTCCCAGGGTCACTTCCTTGGCGAACGACGGCCCGGTGACCACGGCCAGCGGCACGTCGTCACCCAGGATCTCGCGCGCCACTTCATGCAGGAAGCGGCCCGAACCGGGTTCAAAACCCTTGGTGGCCCACGCCACGCCGGCACCGGCCGGACGCAGCGGTGCCAGCGCACGCACGGTTTCGTTGAACGCGTGCGACGGGGTCACCACCAGCACCCAGGCGGCATCCTGCAGGGCGGCCGCCATGTCGGTGGTCGCACGCAGGCTGTCCGGCAGGGGGATGCCCGGCAGGTAACGCGGGTTCTCGTGGCACTGGTCGATGGCTTCGACCACGGCGGCATCGCGCCCCCACAGCACGGTCGGGTGACCGTGCCGGGCAAGCAGGGTGGCCAGCGCGGTTCCCCAGGAACCCGCGCCCAGCACGGCGATCTTGTCAGCGGTAGTGCTCATCCGTGACGTCGCAGCGGGGATCAGGCGTTGCCGGCCGGCTCGGAGTCAGCCAGCGACGGTGCGTCGCCCTGCTCCTGGCGCTGGCGCAGGGTTTCTGCGTACAGGCCTTCGAAGTTGATCGGCTGCAGGAAGAACGGCGGGAAGCCGCCGGCCTGGATCAGGTCGCTGACCAGCTGGCGCACGTACGGGAACAGGATGTTCGGGCACTGGGTGCCGAGCAGCACATCGATCGACTGCGGGTCCAGACCGACCAGACCGAACACGCCGGCCTGCTTCACTTCGGCCACGTAGGCGGTGCGCTCACCGGCCTGGCAGGTCAGGGTGACGGCCAGCACGACTTCGAAGGCGTTCTCGCCCAGGCGCTGCACCTGCTGGTTCAGGTTGAGCTGCAATTCCGGCTGCACCTGGTCATTGAAGATGGTCGGGGCATTCGGCGATTCGAAGGAAACGTCCTTGACGTAGATCTTCTCGACGGTGAATGCGGGGCCGTTGGCGGCATCGACCGGCGCAGCGGCGCCGTTGGTGATCTCTTCGGACATTTCCAGTAACTCCAATGAATGCAATGAAAGCGAGTGTCGAACTACAGGATTGGGGGCGGCGGCAGGCCCATACAAGGCCAGTTCCGCCATCCCCTGCAATCAGTTGCGGCCCTTGACCAGCGGCAACTCGGCCTGCTGCCAGGCGGGAATGCCGCCCTCCAGCACGAAGACCTTCTCGAAACCGGCCTTCTTCAGCGTCTTGGCGGCGGTTTCCGAGGCGTTGCCGCTGCGGCACACCAGCACCACCGGGCTCTGCTTGGCGTTGGCCACCAGCTTGTGCTCGGCGTTGAAGGCGCTGGCCTGGGCACTGCGGCTGCCGGCGATGTGGCCCTTTTCGAAGTCAGCGCTGGGCGACAGATCGACCACGACCGCGCCACCGGCATTCATCAGGTGGGTCAGCTCGGCCGGCTTGATGCCCTTGTAGCCCCGGAACAGGCGGCGGGTTTCAGTGACGATGAGGGCCACGGTCAGGCCGACCAGGGCAGCGGACAGCATCGGGTTTCGGCCTGCAAAGGCCAGCAACTCTTCGTAATTCACTCAGGTCACGGGTCGATTAAGCGGGCGCCGATTGTCGCACAAGCCGCAGGGGGCCCGTCACTGCCCCTTCCACAGGTCCGGCAGGCCGGCCGCCTGCCACCAGCGCTTGGCTTCCGGGTCCCAGCGCCAGCGCTCGACCACCACCACGGTGCGCTCGGCCTGGGTGTTCTGGTTGATCACCCCGATTTCCACCCGGCGCTCGACCTGGCCACCGTCCAGCGAGGCGCTGCTGCGCTCGCGGTAGGAGGACACGCGCAGCTGCGCGTAACGGTTGAGCTCGAACTCGGTGGGCGGCTTTTCCTTGCGCAGCTCCGGGTCCAGGTAGGCAATGGCATCGTCCATGCTGCCCCAGCGGATGGTCGCCCCGTAGGCGATCTGGGTCTCTTCCAGCAGCTTGCGCTGCTTGCGGGTGAGGTCGTCGGCAGCGGCACCGGCCACGGCACTGACCAGCAGCAGGGAGCACATCAGGATCTGGATCAGGCGGCGCATCGGTGGTTTCCCCAGGACGTCAGCCTGCCATCCTACCCTTTGGCGAAGGCAACGAAACGACCGCTCAGTTCGGCGGCCGACCGGCCGTCGGCGCCCGGCTGGCGGGCGACGATGCTGATGCGGGCCTTGCCGCGCTGGCGGAAGGTGGACAGGAACGTATCCCAGCTGCTGGCTTCGGCGGTTTCGGCGTGGGCGTGCAGGTCTTCATAGACCGGGGCCAGGTAGCGCAGGTTGCTGTCGGCCACGTAGACCTCGGCATCGTGCCCGGCCAGGCGCAGGCGCAGGCTGACCAGCGCCCAGCCGGACAGGGTCAGCACCGAGGCCAGGCTGCCGCCGAACGCGTTGCCCTTGTCGTTGACGTTGGCGGCCAGTGGCGCGGTGATGCGCAGCACGCCATCGGCGTAGCCATCCAGGCGGATCTGCATCGCACGTACCGCCGGCATGCAGTCCAGCACGTCCTGCAGGGAGGCCAACGAGGAAGTCAGGGCATCAACGGACATCGAGCAGCAACCACGACAACGAAGGGCCCGCATAATGACGTCAATGGCCAACCATACGATACCCACTGGCTGGACCCTGATCTCGCTGCGGCCGCAGGGACAGCATGCCGGGCTGAGGCTGGCTGCGGCCAGGCTGGGCGGGGCCACCGTGGCGTTGTCGCCGTGGCGGCTGCAGTGGCTGCAGGGCGCGGCGGTCGAACAGCGGCTGAACCGGGCGCTGTCCTGCACGCGGGTGGTGTTCACCAGCCCGGCGGCGGTCGCGGCCGCTGCGGCACTGCAGCACTTGCCGGCGGCCCAGCGTGGCCCGTGGCTGACCGTGGGTGAAGGCACCGCGCGCGCCCTGCACGCGCAGGGCATCACCGACGTGCATGCGCCGCAGCGGATGGACAGCGAAGGCCTGCTGGGCCTGCCGGTGCTGGCCGACGTGCGCTGCACGGATGTCGGCTTGGTGACCGCGCCCGGCGGCCGTGGCCTGATCGCCGCACAGCTTGAGGCGGCGGGCGCGCGGATCATTCGTGCCGACATCTACCAGCGGGTGCCGCTGGTGATACCGCGGCGAAAACTGGCGCGATTGGCCCACTCGGGGACGCCGTGGTTGCTGGCCGTCAGCAGCGGCGAGGCCCTGCAGCGCTTCTGGCAGCAGCTGTCCCCCGGTTGGCAGCAGCGCCTGTGTGAACAGGCCATCGTGCTGGCCGCCAGCGAACGCCTGGCCGAGCAGGCGCGGGCGCTGGGGCTGGCCCGCGTGGTGCGCAGCGAAGGGCCCACCGTCACCCAGATGACGGCAGCCGCACACGCCGCGCTCACTGCACCGGCAGCGACCTGAACAGGCACCCGGCACACGCTTGCCGGGTTCAGCGCCAACGGTAATGCTGTGTCCAACGCTGCCTGCTGGCTCCCCGCCGGCGACGCCGCCGACAAGGAAGCCCGATGAACGACACCCCGCCACCTGCCCCCTCCCGCCGTCCTGCACGCTGGCTGCTGCCGCTTGCGGTGGTGGTAGTGCTGGGCGCCGCGGGCTACGCCGGTTGGCATTACTGGCAGCAACAGCAGCGCGACCGGGCGGCACAGGCACAGAGCACGGACGTGCAGCTGAAGGGGCTGGAGGCCACCGTCGAGGCCCTGCGCCGCGACCAGCGCGCGACCAGCCAGCGCCTGCAGGATGCGGCCGCCACCAACCGCGTGCTGCGCGATGAAATGCTGGGCCTGTCCCAGCGCAGCGCGCTGCTGGAGGAGAACCTGACCCGGCTGACTGAAAGTGCCAACCAGGGCCGCCAGGCCGTGCAGCGCGACGAGGCCGAGCTGCTGCTGACCCAGGCCGCGCAACGGCTGGCCTTTGCCGACGATGTGGAAGGCGCGCGCCGCCTGTATGCGCAGGCCGCCACCGCATTGGCCGACCTGCCGGACAACGAAGGCCTGAACCTGCGCCAGGCGCTGGTGCAGGAACGCGACGCGCTGGATGCACTGGGCACGGGCCCGCGCGTGCAGGCGCTGCACCGACTGAATGCCGTTGCCCAGGCGCTGCAAGGACTGCCCTCCGAGCTGCCGCCCTCGCCGGCCGAAGCGGCTGCCAAGCCGTGGTGGCAATCGGCGCTGGCGCCCTTCGTGGATATCACCCCGACCCGCTTGAACGGCCCGCTGACCCAAGCCGAGCGCGACGCCGCCGATGACGCGCTGCAGCTGGAACTGACCCTGGCCCGCGCGGCCATCGAGCGTGGCGACCGCAGCGGCCGTGATGCCGCGCTGAACCGCGTGGCCCACTGGGCGCAGCGGCGCTGGCCGGATTCACCGGGCCTGCGCGCGCAACATGCTGAACTTCAGGCCTTGCGCAAGGCCCCCCTGCAGGCCGAGAGCAGCGTGCTTGGCAGCACCCTGCAACAACTGCGCTCCCAGACCGACCGGAGGTAACGCCCGATGAAACCCCTGCAATCCCTGGTCGTACTGCTGCTGGCCGTGGCCATCGGCGTGGTGGCTGCGCAATGGCTCGGCACCGATGACTTGAACCGCTACGGCGAAGTGACCCTGCGCTACGGCGGCTACGACTACCACAGCAACCTGCCCAAGGTGGCCCTGCTGTCGGTGATCGGCGTGCTGGTGCTGTGGCTGCTGTGGAGCCTGGTGGCGGCACCGTTCCGCGCCTGGGGCCGCTACCGCCGCAAGCAGGGCCGCGTGCGCCTGATCGATGGCCTGCAGGCCTACGAACACGGCCACTGGCAGCGCGCGGAGAAGCTGCTGGATGGCGCGGCCGCCGACCCGGAAGTGAGCGCGGTAGCGCTGGCCAATGCGGTGCGCAGCGCGCAGTCGCGTGCCGATGCTGCGTCGGGCGAGGCACTGCTGCAGCGCCTGGGTGAAAGTGATGCCACGCTGCATGCGCTGCTGCGCGCCGAGCAGCTGCTGGCGCGCGACCTGCCGGTGGATGCGATCAATGCGCTGGACGTGGCGGCGATCCAGCCGCTGCCGCCGCGTGGCCTGTGGCTGCGTACCGAAGCGCTGGCGCAAGCCGGGCGCGCGCACGAGGCGTACGGCCAGCTGGGCGCGCTGCGGCAGAGCAAGGTGCTGCCGACCGACGCCAGCAGCGAACTGGAAGCCCGCCTCGCTGCGCAGGCCCTGCTGGAAGCCGGCGATGTGAACGCGCTGGCCGCACAGTGGGAAGCCACGCCGAAGGCGCTGCGACCGACCCCGGACGTGGTGGCCGCCTACGCCACCCGTGCGGTGGCCCTGGACTGGGACGAGCCGGCGCTGCTGGCCCTGGAGCAGGCGCTGGACCATCGCTGGGACGATGAGCTGGTGGCGCTGTATGGCCGCCTGCCTGCCGAACGCCTGGCCACCCGCCAGGCCAACCTGGCGCGCTGGCGCAACGTGCATGAGGATTCGGCTGCGCTGCGCCTGGCGCAGGGCCGCATCGCCCTCGCCCAGCAGCAGTGGGATGCCGCCGATGCGTTCCTGCACGAGGCCATCGCCGCCGGTGCCGGTGCGCCGGCGTGGGAGGCATTGGGTGAAGCGTTTGCCCAGCGCGGCGAACACGCACTGGCCGCACAGTGCCTGGCCAACGCGCTGCGCCTGCAGCGTGGCGAGGACAGCGTGGCGCTTGTGCATGCGGCCGATGCCGTGCCCCGCAGCACGGTAGAAGACCTGCCTACTGCCGCGCAGCCGCCGGTGTATGACGCCAATGAGGTGCGCGACGAGTTCGGCAACCCGCGGGTGCCGTGAGCATGGCTGAGGTGTGCCGACCAACGGTCGGCACCCACCAGACAAGACGCCGCCCGATGGGCGGCGTTTTTTGTTGTTCGATGAGTGCGATCAGCGTTCGACGATCGCCACCACGCCCATGCCGCCGGCGGTGCAGATCGACACCAGCGCGCGGCCGCCGCCGCGTTCGGCCAGCTGCTTGGCCGCCGTCGCGATCACGCGTGCGCCGGTGGCGGCGAACGGATGGCCGGTGGCCAGCGACGACCCCAGCAGGTTGATCTTGTCCGGGTCGATGCGGCCCATCGGTGCATCCAGGCCCAGCCGGTTGCGGCAGTAATCCTCGCTCTCCCACGCACGCAGGGTACACAGCACCTGCGCGGCGAACGCTTCGTGGATCTCGTAGATGTCGAAGTCCTGCAGAGTCAGCCCGTTGCGCTTGAGCATCTCCGGCACGGCCACGGTCGGTGCCATCAGCAGGCCTTCGCCGTGCACGAAATCCACCGCCGACACGTGGGCATCGCGCAGGTAGGCCTGCGGTTCGTGCCCGTGCGCGCGGGCCCATTCCTCGCTGGCCAGCAGCACCGCGGCGGCACCATCGGTGAGCGGGGTGGAATTGGCGGCGGTCAGCGTGCCGCGGCCGGAGACCTTGTCGAAGGCCGGCTTCAGCGTGGCCAGCTTTTCCAGCGAGGTATCGGCGCGCAGGATGTTGTCCCGCTCGACGCCACGGAACGGCGCGATCAGGTCGTTGAAGAAGCCGCGCTCGTAGGCAGCGGCCAGCTTCTTGTGCGATGACACCGCCCATGCATCCTGCGAATCACGCGAGATGTTCCATTCCTTGGCCATGTCCTCGCAGTGGTCGCCCATGCTCTTGCCGGTGCGCGGTTCGGCCACGCCGGGAAACTCTGGCTTGAGTTCGGAGAGCTTGAAACCGGCGGTGAGCGCGCGGATCTTGTCGCCAGTGCTCTTGGCCCGGTTGGCGGCCAGCAGGCGCGCGCGCAGCTTCTTGCCGTACACGATCGGCACATCGGAAGTGGTGTCCGAGCCGCCGCCGATGCCCGATTCGATCTGCCCCAGGGCGATCTTGTTGGCCACGGTGATGATGCTGTCCAGCGAGGTGCCGCAGGCGCGCTGCAGGGTGATGCCCGGGGTCAACGGCGACAGGCCGGAGGACAGCGTGGCTTCACGGCCCAGGTTCCAATCGCTGGAATGCTTGATGACCGCGCCCATCGCCACTTCGCCGAGCTGCTGCCCGTGCAGGCCGAAGCGTTCGACCAGTGCACCCAGTGTCCGCACCGACATGCCGAGGTTGCCGACATCCGAATACGCGGTGTTCTGGCGGCAGAACGGAATGCGGACGCCACCGAGGATGGCGACGGGACGAGCGTTGGGCATGGAGATACCTGGCATGGATGAGGGTGTCTGCAACATGGCCTGCACGACGGAGCAGGCATAATGGACCCAAGTGTAGCTGCCGCCCTGTGATGGGCCAACCGTGGAACCATGAGCAAACCCGACCCCGCGATGAATGCCCTTGGCGTGCTGGCCCTGGAACTGGCCAATGGCGAAATCCCCCGCCAGGCGGTGCTCAGCGCCGAGCAGGCCGGTGAACTGGCCGACCGTATCGGCCGTGACCTGGCCAAGCTGGTGCCGCAGGTAGCCGAGCTGGACCTGGTGTTCGCCGCCGCCCATTTCGACCCCGCTGAAATCCTGCGCCCGGGCTGGCCTATCCACCGCCGCCTGGAGGAACTGCAGATGCGTGCCCCGGGCCGCAGCCAGGGCCCGCGCCTGCTGGCCTTCGGCGCCGGCGCCGATGGTGAAGTGCCGCTGCCGTTCCAGGCCGATGCGACGCTGGTGGGCGGTGGCCTGCGCGTGGTGCCCTTCCTGCTGACCGGCAGCGACGTGGCCACCACTACGGCCGTGGCCGATGCGCTGGAAGACGTGCTGCTGGCCAATGGCATGGCGCATGCCGATACGGCGTTGATGGCGCAGAACAGCTTCGGTGCCCGCATCGAGCACGCGCGCTACTTCACCGTGAACGACCTGGCCGCGATGATGTCGATGCAGTACGACAACCAGGGCCTGGCAGCGCTGTGGCCGCTGATCGAGACCGCGATCATGGCCCCGGGCCAGGACGAGTGGCTGGAAAACGCGCCCGAGCCGCTGCTGCGCTATACGCAGGGCGAGGCACGCATGGCGCTGTTCGATCCGGCCGGCTGGTGCGCGTACTACAACCACAGCAAGGGCGACTGCGACCGCCTGCAGGGCATCTACGAACAGTTCCTGATGCGCCAGCGGCAGATGGCCGCGGTGCTGGAAGCACACGGCGTGCCGGTGCTGTTCGTGCATTGCGAGGCCGGGCAGGACGCGCGCGAGCTGCTGGCGCGCTGATCTGCAGTGCCCATATGGGTGGTTGTAGAGCCGAGCCCACGCTCGGCTCAGGCCGCCTGCAGAGCAGCCGAGCATGGGCTCGGCTCTACAGGAAGCGATCGTGCCTTACGGGGCCTTCTGGATGACCGCACAGGCCAGGCGCGCACCGGCGTTGCCGGTCGGCTGGGTCTTGTAGTCGTCCGCGTCGGCGTGGACGATCAGGCCGCGGCCGATGATGTCGAAGTCATCACCCTTGCCGATGTTGACGTTGCTTGAGACCGGGCCGTCGATGGTGGCCACGCCCTTGTCGTCGGCCTTGATGTTGGGCATGTCGCCGCCGTGGTGCGGATCGGCCGAGACGTTGCCGTGATCCTGCTTGCCCGGGTTGAAGTGGCCGCCGGCGCTCATGCCGTCCGGCGCGCTGCAGTCCCCCTTCTCGTGGATGTGGAAGCCGTGCTCGCTGCCCGGCTTCAGGCCGGTGATCTGGCCGGTCACGTGCACCTTGCCGTCGACGACCTTGAAGGTGACGCTGCCCTTGGTCTCGTTGCCCTGGGTCGGTGCCAGTTCGGCGCTGGCCGTGGCATCGGTAACCGGAGCGGCGTCGGTAGCCGGGGCAGCGGCCGGATCAGCCGGTGCTGCCGAACCTTCGGCCGGGGTGGTGGCCGGGGCTTCGGCTTCCGGGGCTGCCGGCTGCTGGTTGCAGGCCGCCAGGCCCAGGGCGGCGATGGCCGCGAACAGCGAGGTATGGATCAGACGCATGGAACTCTCCTTGGAATGATGCCCGTGGCGATCAGCGGGTAACCCGGATCACACCGCAGGCGATGCGAACGCCGGCATTGCCGGCGGGCTGGCTGCGATAGTCATCGGCGTTGGCATGCACGACCAGTGCACGTCCGGCGATATCGGTGGCGGCGCCTCCCCCAAGGGTAACGCCCTTCAGGTGCACATCGACATTCGCGCGGCCCTGGGCATCAGCGTGCAGGTTGTCGATGTCGCCCAGGTGATGCTTGCCGCTGCCGGCGCGACCATGCGCGCTGCCAGCGGGGTTGAAGTGGTTGCCGGCACTGCTGGCATCCACCGCGCTGCAGTCACCGCGTTCGTGGATATGGAAACCCGCCTGCTGCATCGGCTGCAGGCCACCGACCAGGCCGGTCAGGTGCACGCCACCGCTTTCGGTCTTCAGCACCAGGCGGCCACTGACGATGCTGGCCGAGGCCGGCGCCAGGTTGGCTTCGGCCAGCTGGGCCACGGGCGTGGTGACCACCGGCGGCGGCGTGGGCTGCGGCTTCTGCGGCGCGCTGCCACAGGCAGACAGCAGCACGGCGGCGGACAGCGGCAGGATGGCAAATGACAGGCGCATCAGGAAACTCCTTGCAGGGAACACTACGGACGGCATCGTCCATGGCGGATCAACAGTTCGGCAAGCGGGCGCGAGGACCGCGTGCAGGGGGCGTTCAATGGCCCCCGCGGCGGCGGCCGGCGCCCAGTTTGCGGGTCAGCGTGTTACGGCCCAGGCCGAGCCGTGCGGCGGCTTCGGCGCGTCGGCCATGGGTGATCTGCAGCGCGGCTTCCAGCAGGGCGTGGTCCACGCGCTCGCGCACCTGCGCGTGCAGGCCTTCGGTGCCTTCGGCCAGCTGCCGCCGCGCCCATTCGGACAGCAGCGTTTCCCACTGGCCCGGATCAGCACCCGCGCTGCTGCCACGACGGCTGCGGCTGCGGTTCAACGCGGTATCGACGTCGGCCACGCCGATGGTGTCGGCGGCGGCGAGTGCGGCCATGCGCCAGCAGACGTTCTCCAGTTCGCGCACGTTGCCCGGCCAGTCGTGCTCGCGCAGCGCCTGCAGGGCCGCGGCGGTGAGCCGCTTCGGCGGCGTGTCCAGCTTGTGCGCGGCGGCGGCCAGGAAGGTCGTGGCAAGCTGCGCGATGTCCTCGCGACGGTCGCGCAGCGGCGGCAGCTGCAGGCGTACCACGTCCAGGCGGTGCAGCAGGTCGGCACGGAATTTCCCCTGCGCGACCAGCCCTTCCAGGTCCTGGTGAGTAGCAGCCACCACCCGCACATCCACATGGATCAGTTCGCGGCCACCGACGCGGAAGAATTCGCCCTGGGCCAGCACGCGCAGCAGGCGGGTCTGCAGCGGCAGCGGCATGTCGCCGATTTCATCGAGGAACAGCGTGCCACCGTGGGCCTGCTCGAAGCGGCCGATGTGGCGGCGCTGCGCACCGGTGAACGCGCCGGCCTCGTGGCCGAACAGCTCGCTTTCCAGCAGTTCGGCGGGAATGGCGGCGGTGTTGAGCGCGACGAACGGGCCCTGCGCACGCGGCGATTCGCGGTGCAGGGCGTTGGCCACCAGCTCCTTGCCGGTGCCGGTTTCGCCGGTGATGAGCACCGCCAGCGGTGCCTGCGCGAGGCGGCCGATGGCGCGGAACAGCGCGCGCATCGGCGGCGTGTCACCTACCAGCTGCGGCGGCTGGTCGCTGGGCGTTTCGGCCACCGGGGCGGGCGCGGCCAGTGCTGGTGCCACGGCGGGCAGCACGCGCTGGGCCAGCGCCACCGCGTCGTCGAGGTCGAAGGGCTTGGACAGGAACTCGTGCGCGCCACCGCGGAACGCGCCCGCCGTGCTGGCCACATCGGTGTAGGCCGACATCACCACCACCGGCAGCTGCGGCAGCGCAGCCTTCAGCTTGTCCAGCAGCACCAGGCCATCGTCGCCGGGCATGCGTACATCGGTGAACAGCAGCGCCGGCGCCGGGCCTTCGTTCAAGGCCTGCAGGGCGGGTGCGGCGCTGTCGAAATCGACGACCTGGTAGCCGGCCTCGCGCAGCGCGGTGCACAGCACGAAGCGCACGGCGCGGTCATCGTCGACCACCCAGATGCGCTGCGCGGAGGTTGGGGAATCAGACATCGCGCGGGGCCTCCTCGGCCAGGGCGGCGCCGTTGCCGATCGGCAGCAGCAGGGTGAACACGGTATGGCCCGGCCGCGAGCGATAGGTGAGCGTGCCGCGGTGTTCGCGCGCCACCTGCTGGGCCAGCGCAAGGCCCAGGCCGGTGCCTTCGGCGCGGCCACTGACCAGCGGCAGGAACAGGTGCTCGGCCAGTTCCTCGGGTACGCCGCGGCCGTCATCGGCGATTTCCAGGCGCAGGGCCAGGGTGTGCAGCTGCTCGGCGATGCGCACGCCATGCTCCACGCGCGTGCGCAGGGTGATGACCCCGGCGCCGGCCTGGATGGCGTTGCGCACCAGGTTCCATACCGCCTGGGTGAGGCGGTCGGCATCGCCATCGAGCTCGGGAATGCTGGGGTCGTAGTCGCGCTGCAGTCGCACGGCCCAGCCAGCCTCGCTCTCAGCCAGGCGCAGCACGCGTTCCAGCGAGGCGTGGATGTTCAGCGGCGCATGCGGCGCGGCCGGGGCCGGCGACAGCAGCTGGTCGAGGAGGCCGTTGAGGCGTTCGATCTCCGAACCGATCAGCTCGATCAGCTCACGCTCGCTGGCATCGCGCTGGACGGCACGGCGGGCCAGCAGCTGCGCCGCGCCCTTCAGGCCGGCCAGCGGATTGCGCAGCTCGTGGGCCAGGCCCTTCAGCGCGGCACTGAGCGCGCTGGGCAGGGCCTGGGTCGGGTCCAGGCCCGGAAATTCGTCGACCGGATGCGCTTCCAGCAGCCAGCCACCATCGTCGCGGCGGCTCATCCAGCCTTCGGCAAAGCGCGCGCCCTCACCCGGCAGGGCCAGCGCCAGGCGGTTCAGCCGCAGACTGTCGCGCTCGTCGCGGGCAAGGAAATGGGCCAGCGCCTCGCCCTGCACTTCCAGCGCGGCCAGCGGCTGGCCGATCAGGCGGCGGACGCTGACGCCCAGCCAGCGGGCGAAGGCGGGATTGCAGCCGATGATGCGGCCATCGGCCCCGGCCCAGGCCAGCGGCGTGCCGAGGGCATCGAGGGACGGCGGGGGTGCGGGGTCGGACATTGCACCAATGTAGTGCAAAACGGGGGTTCGGGGTCAGAGCCCTTTCCTGGCGGAAAGGGATCTGACCCCTTGCGCTGCGGAGTCCGGGGTCGGATCCCTTTCCGTCTGGAAAGGGCTCTGACCCCTCAGGCCAAATGCGTCGAACGTGGTCGCATTAGCTGATTCCCGCGGGGGCGCGCCCTTGCCACACTGCCTGCTGCATCAGCTCTCCAAGCAGGCCCTTCCATGCGAACCGTCCCCTACCCCGCTCCCGGCGAGATCCTGCTGCATGAGTTCCTGGAGCCGCTGGGAATCACCCAGTACCGCCTGGCCAAGGCTATCGGCGTGTCACAGCGCCGGATCGGCGAGATCGTTACCGGCCAGCGTGCCGTAACGGCAGATACCGGACTGCGGCTGTCCCGTTACTTAGGCGTGTCCGACACGTTCTGGATCGGTCTGCAGGCGGATTTCGACGCGGCGATGAGCAACGCGGCGACGTGAGGCTGATCCGGGGTCAGAGCCCTTTCCTGGCGGAAAGGGATCCGACCCCATTCGGGTTACAGCTTCATGTTCAGGCCGACGAACACGCTGCGGCCCGGGGCCGGCGAGAACATCGGGCGGGCGCTGTCCCAGAAGAAGCTGTCGTACCAGGCGTAGGCGTACTCGCGGCCGGTGACGTTCTTCAGCTGCAGGTCCACGCTCCAGCGTGGGTTGATCTGGTACGCGGCGCTGAGGTCGAGCACGGCGAAGCTGCCGAACTTGCCGGCCTCGTTGCGCTCTTCCAGGTAGTAGTCGCCCTGCGCGCGCGCCTGCAGGCCGAGGCGCAGCGCGTCGCTGGCGCGGTAGTCCACGCCCAGGTTGCTGATATGGCGCGGGGTGGCGGCTACTTCCCTGCCCTGCAGCGAAATGCCGGCATCGCGGTCATCGCGGGTGATCTTCGCTTCCTGGTAGGCGTGCGAGGCCCACACCGTCCAGTCATCGCCCAGCTGCAGGCTCAGCTGCGCATCCACGCCGCGGCGGCGGGTCTTGCCCAGGGTGACCGTGGTGCCGGTGGCCGGCATGTTGGACACCTCGTTTTCCGCATCCTGCTGCCACACCGCCAGGCGCGCCTGGCTGCCGGCGAACGGCTCGAACTTCAGGCCCAGCTCCATGCCGGTGTTGGTGGACGGCTGCATCGGCGCCTGCCCCGGGGTGAGGTAAGCCGGCGCAGTGGAGCCGGTCAGCACCTGGAAGGTGCGGCCCCAGTTGGCGTAGACGTGAGTGGTCTGGCCCAGACTGTGGATGACGCTCAGCTTGGGCTGGCCGATGGTGCCGTAGTCCTGCAGGCGGCCGCTGACGCCGTTCATCAGGTGCGTGCTGCCACTGAAACGGTCGACGCGGTAGGCCGGCACGATCTTCCACGCCTCGGCGGGCTGGTAGATGGCCTGCACGTAGGCGCCCCAGTTGTCGAAGCTGTGGCGGTCGTTGTTCTGCACGCGCGCCGGCGCCTGGCTGTAATCGGTGGGTTCGGCGTAGGCGTAGCGCTCGCGGATATAGCCGTTGTCCTGCTGCTCGTAGTTCAGGCCGCCTTCGACGGTGAGCGCGGGACTGGCCTGCCAGGTGAGCGTGCTGAGCAGGCCGGTCTGGCGCTCATCCCACACGCGGCGCTGGCGCGGCAGGTTGCCGGTGGGCAGGTCGCTGAAGGT
>JAAIGF010246546.1_pt1 | contig 14437 bp, 14 predicted proteins | sample 6487441 | NCBI WGS metagenome assembly JAAIGF01 (sample SAMN13974129, study PRJNA590717) | phyllosphere metagenome | biome: pepper field; feature: multiple bacterial spot infested pepper fields; material: pepper leaves; isolation source: leaves from pepper fields | host: Capsicum annuum ... | reverse complement strand
GTTGCATGCTGGGGCCGCTGCCGGGACGTCGTCCGGCAGCGGGGGAACGGCGGCGTCAAGAATCGCCGCTGTCGGCCGCTTTGGTCTTGGATCACTGAACAGGATAGTCATGAGCACCCCCGGCCTTTCCCGTCGTCTGCCCCCATGCCTGCGCTGAAGCGCATGCTGCTGCGCAGCCAGCGCTCGCTGCGGCTGGGCGGGGTGCTGCTGGGCGTGCTGTTTGCGGCATGCCTGGGGTTGATGCTGGTGGCGGACCTGGAACGCCGCGAAGAAGGCGCGCAGCGCCAGAGCCGGACCGTGGCGGTGGGCACCCAGCGTCTGCTGTGGCTGGAGCTGCGCAACCTGGAGCGCGCCATGCACGGCATTGCCGGTGACGCGGCGCAGCTGCTGGCGAGCGTGCCCGAGCAGGCCCCCGACCTGATTGCCGAGAGCATCGACGGGGTGCTGCAACGGCACGGCGAGCTGGAGAGCATCGTCGTGGCGGACGCGCACGGGCGCGCGCTGGGACGCGGCCAGAGCGATCTCACGCTGCCGCTGTGGACCACCGCCGACCGCCGTGGTCGGGACAGCGCGCTGTACATCGGCCCGCCGCAGCAACTTCCCGACCAGCATTGGGTGGTGCCACTGGCGCTGCCGATGCCGCAGGGGCGCTGGCTGCTGGCGCGGCTGTGCACCGACGAACTGCAGGCCCTCATCAGTGGGCTGGACATCGGCACGCAGGGCGTGGTCTCCATCACCGACCGCGAGGGTTATGTGCTGGCCCGGGCGGAGTCGAACGGCCGGCACGTAGGCCAGCGCTTCACGCTGCCGCACCGCGACGCGCTGGCGACCACCGGGCTGATCGCGCTGGGCAAGGAGAAGAGCATCATCGATGGCATCGTGCGCATCTCGACGATGTCCTCGCTGGAGCAGTATCCGCTGGCGGTATACGCCGGGCTGGGGCGGCGCGATGTGCTGGCGCCGTGGTGGACGTTTGTCTATGCCGGCGGCGGCCTGTTCCTGTTGTACTGGCTGCTGCTGCTGGGGCTGCTGCACATGGCACGGCGCAGCAGCACGCGCCAGTTCGAGATGGCCGAGGAACTGCGCGCCGGCCATGCCGAATTGCGCCTGGCCCATCAGGTCGGCCGGGTGGGCACCTGGTACGTGGACGAGGACGCCAGCAGCCTGCACTGGTCGCCACTGTGCCGGGAGATCTTCGGCCTGAAGGTCGATACGGTGCCGCTGGCGGTGTTCTTCTCGCGCGTGCATCACGATGACGCCGTGCGCCTGCAGCAGGCGCTGGGCGAAGCGTTTGCCGGTGATGCCACGCTGGACGAAACCTTCCGCGTGGTGCTGCCCGGCGGCGAACAGCGCTGGGTGACCGCGCGCGCGCGTCTGGCGGCGGTGGGCAACCGGCAGCGGCGCATGATCGGTGCGCTGATCGACATCAGCGAGCGCTACCTGGCACGCGAGCGCATGGACAAGGTGGAGCGCCAGTTCCGCTTGCTGTTCGACCGCAACCCGGCCCCGTTCTGGGTGTTCGACCCGGACACGCTGCGCTTTCTGGAAGTGAACCAGGCGGCGGTGCAGCAGTATGGCTACAGCCGCGACGAGTTCCTGGCCATGAGCATCCTGGACATCCGTCCACGCGAAGGCTGGGATGAGATCCGCAAGGCGGTGATGGACGCGCGCGTGGGCGACCAGCCCGATGCCACGGTGCGCCTGCACCAGCGCAAGGACGGCTCGGTGTTCGAGGTGCGCGTGCACCTGGCCAAGCTGGATTTCGATGGTCGTGCCGCCTGCCTGGTGCTGGCCGAGGATGTCAGCGAACGGCTGGCCTACGAGCGTGAGCTGGCCTACCACGCCAGTCATCACCCCGACACCGGCCTGCTCAACACGCGTGCGCTGGCCGAAGCCCTCGATGCCAGCGGCGCCGGCTACACGGTGGCCTATGTGCAGATGCGCGGGCTGCAGCTGGTGGCCGACGCGCTGGGGCGCGACATCGGCGAGGCCGTGCTGCAGGCGGTGGCCAGCCGCCTGGGCGGGCTCGGTGCGCGCTTTGGCTGGCTGGCGTTCCAGCCGGCCGAAGACTTCGTGTTCGCCTTCAGTGATACGCATGAAACGCAGGCGGCGCTGGACGCGCTGGTGCAGATCGTTTCCGAGCCGGTGCGCGGGCAGGAGTCGCTGCACCAGTTCGAGCCGTGCATCGGTGTGGCGACCGGTCATGCGGGGCAGTCTCCGCGCGCCGAACAGGTGATCGGCATGGCGGCGCAGGCGGCGCACAGTGCGCGCGCCGAGGGCGATGTGCTGGCCTGGTATGACGCGTCGGTCAACACACGGCTGGCCGAGCGCCTGCGGCTGGCCGGGCGTATCCACAACGCCATCGACAGCGAGTTCGAACTGTATTTCCAGCCGATCTGCCACGCGGCCGACGGCACCCCTGCGGCGCTGGAGGCGCTGCTGCGCTGGCCGCAGGCCGACGGCAGCTTCATTCCGCCGGGCGAGTTCATCCAGCTGTGCGAGGACACCGGGCTGATTCTGGCGTTGGGGCGCTGGGTGATCCGTGCGGCGGCCCGTGCGCAGCGTGAGCTGGTGGATGCTGGCTGGGGCAGCCTGCCGATCGCGGTCAATGTGTCGGCGGCGCAGTTCTTCAATACCGACCTGGTCGGCGAGTTCACCCGGGCGATGCAGGAGCATGGCTTGACGCGCGGTGCGCTGCAGGTGGAGCTGACCGAGAGCAGCCTGATGCGCAAGCCGGCGCAGGCGATGCAGACCATGCAGCGTCTGCACGAGCAGGGCATCTGTGTGTCGTTGGACGATTTCGGTACGGGGTATTCGAGCATGTCCTACCTGCAGCACCTGCCGTTGGACATCCTGAAGATCGACCGCAGCTTTGTCGCCGATGTGGAGACCAATCCGCGCAATGCGTCGATCTGCCGGGCGCTGTTGTCGCTGGGCCACAGCATGGGGCTGGTGATCATCGCCGAGGGGGTGGAGACGCCGGGGCAGCTGCAGTGGTTGGCGGCACATGGGTGTGACCAGGTGCAGGGGTACCTGTTGGGGCGGCCGGCGCCGTTGCCGGTGGTGATCGAGCGGTTGGATGCGGTGGAGGTTTCCTGAGCCGGGCGCTGCCCGGCACCCGCGCCTGCGGCGGGCAACGGCAAGTGCAACGGCAACAGCAACGGCAACGGCAACAGCTGGGCTGGGTGCTGGGTGCTGGGTGCTGGGGGCGGGCCGGGGTGGGCTTGCGGGGGACGGCAAAAACCGCGTCCTGCGGGCCTTGTCTCGCGCCATCCATGGCGCTCCACACCCCCGCAAACCCACCCCGGCCCGCCTCCGACATATCTCGACCACGGACACGCAAGCCGAAGCTGTCGCTGCCGGCTTTGGCTTTGGCTTTGACGTTGACGTTGACGTTGACTTCGGTAGGTGACGACCGTTGGTCGTCACGCTGTTGATTCTTGCTTTTGGATGCTGTTCTAAAAATTGCAACAAATTGGTTTGTTGTTGGTGTTTATATCCATTGGTGTTGGTAATAGGGTGTGGGCTTGTCCTCTCTGCTGGTCACACTCATGGATCGCTTGCCTTCGTTGTTCATCTCGCATGGTTCGCCGATGACGGCGCTGCAGCCGGGACCGGTGGGGGATCGGTTGGGGGCGTTGGGCGCGGGTCTGCCGCGGCCGCGGGCGATCGTGGTGGCGTCGGCGCACTGGTTGGCGCGGCAGCCGTTGGTCGGTGGGCATCCGCTGCCGCCTACCATCCATGACTTCGGGGGCTTTCCGCAGGCCCTGTTTGATCTGCACTACCCGGCACCGGGCGATCCGGCTCTGGCCGAGGAGGTGGCGGGGCGCATCGCGGCGGCGGGGTTGCCGGTGGCAGTGGACCCGCAGCGGGGCCTGGACCATGGCGTGTGGGTGCCGCTGCGCTTGCTGCAACCGCTGGCCGATGTGCCGGTGGTGCCGGTGTCGGTGCAGCCCATGCTGGGCCCGCAGCATCAGTTCGCGCTCGGTCGTGCGCTGGCACCGCTGCGCGGGCAGGGCGTGCTCCTGATCGGCTCGGGCAGCATCACCCATAACCTGCACGATGTCGGCCGCTACGATGAGGGCAAGGAGGCGCCGTATGTGCGGCCGTTCATTACGTGGGTCGAGCAGCGCCTCATGGCCGATGACATCGAGGCGCTGTTCGACTACCGCCGCCAGGCGCCGCATGCTGCGCGTGCGCATCCCACCGACGAGCACCTGCTGCCGCTGTACTTCGCGATGGGCGCTGCCGGAGGTGCGCGGCTGGGGGCGCAGCGGATCGATGCTGGTATCGACGCGGGCATGCTGGCGATGGACATCTACCGCTTCGACGGCGGTGCGCCGGACTGAGCACGGACCCCGCGCCGCTGGGCGGGGACACGCAATGAACGCATAACCCGGTGCGCGGGTGACTGGTCAAGGCGCGGCGCGGGTGTGCTACGTTGCTGCACTGCGATGTAGTTTCCAGCCCCCATGCATATCATTGAAGTCGTACTGGCGATGCTGGTGGCCGTGGTGGCCAGCGGCTACCTGGTCCGCGTGCTGCCGTTCTCCTTGCCGCTGCCGTTGGTGCAGATCGGTCTGGGCGCGGTCATTGCCGGTGTGTTCAACCGCGGGCACACGCTCGACCCGGACATGTTCTTCCTGCTGTTCCTGCCGCCGCTGCTGTTCCTCGACGGCTGGCGCATTCCCAAGCAGGGTCTGTTCCGCGACAAGGGCGCGATCCTTGAACTGGCCTTCGGCCTGGTCGTGTTCACCGTTGTTGGCGCCGGCCTGCTGATCCACTGGATGATTCCGGCCATGCCGTTGGCGGTGGCCTTTGCGCTGGCGGCGATCATTTCGCCGACCGACCCGGTGGCAGTCGGTGCGATCGCGTCCAAGGCCCCGATCCCCAAGCGGCTGATGCACATCCTTGAAGGCGAGTCGCTGCTCAACGATGCCTCGGGCCTGGTGTGTTTCCGGTTTGCGGTGGCGGCGGTGGCCACTGGCACGTTCTCTCTCGGCACCGCCGCGCTGACCTTCCTGTGGGTGGCGCTGGCCGGTGTAGCGGTGGGCGTGGCGGTCACGCTGGGCGTGTCCACCTTCCAGCGCTGGCTGTGGCGGCGCTTCGGCGAAGAACCCGGCGCGGCGATGCTGGTCAACCTGCTCATTCCGTTCGCCGCGTATCTGCTGGCCGAAGAGATCGAGGCCTCCGGCATCCTGGCGGCGGTCGCGGCCGGCATCAGCATGAGCTATGTGGAGCTCACCGGCCGGGTCTCGGGCAGCATGCGGGTGCAGCGTTCGGCGGTGTGGAACATGCTGCAGTTCACCCTCAACGGCGTGATCTTCGTGCTGCTGGGCGAGCAGCTGCCGGGCATCGTCGAGCGCGCCATCGCCAGCATGAGCGAGTCCGGCCACCAGAATCCGTGGTGGCTGGTGGTCTACGTGGTGGTGATCAACCTGATGCTGATCGCCCTGCGCCTGCTGTGGGTGTGGCTGTCGCTGCGCTGGAACCTGCTGCGTGCGCGCCGGCGCGGCATGAAAGGCAAGGAGGCACCGAACTGGCGCATCGTGGTGGCCACGTCGGTGGCCGGTGTGCGCGGTGCGATCACCCTGGCGGGCGTGTTGACTCTGCCGCTGTTCCTCAACGATGGCACGCCGTTCCCTGCGCGCGATCTGGTGATCTTCCTCGCCGCTGCGGTGATCATGTGCTCTCTGGTCGGTGCCAGCATCGCCCTGCCGCAGCTGCTCAAGGGCCTGCAGCTGCCGGCCGATTCGGGCGAGCGCAAGGAAGAGGATCTGGCGCGCAGGCTGGCCTCCAAGGCGGCCCTGGCCGGGGTGGAGCGCATGCGTCAGAGCCTGGTGGTGAACCAGACCACGGAGAACGTGCAGCTGTACAACGACGCGGCAGCGCGGGTGAGCCTGCTCTACCAGCGTCATCTGGAGAAGGACAACGGGCCTGATGTCGACCCGGGCAAGGTCAGGCGCATGGAGCAGGGCTACCGCCAGCTGCGCAGTGCCGGGCTCAATGCCGAGCGCGAGGAACTGTTCCGGCTGACCCGGCGCGGGGTGATCAGCGATGAGATTTCACGCCGGCTGATCCGCAACCTCGACCTGCTGGAGTCGCGTCAGCGCGACTGAGCAGGCTGGGGTGACAGGCAACGGCGGGTGACAGGAAGGGTAGGTGACGACCGTTGGTCGTCACGGCCGCCGATGTGACGCAGCGGGGCAGAGCCCCGCTCTACGGGCTTATTCCGGCTTCTGGGCCAGGTAATAGACCTCGACCGTGCCGTTGACCTTCATGGTCATCGGGTTGCCACGGCGGTCGCGGGCCTTGCCGGCCTGCACGCGGATCCAGCCTTCGCTGACCGAATACTCTTCAACGTTGTCACGCTCGATGCCGTTGAAGCGCACGCCGACGCCGCGCTCCAGCGCTGCTGCGTCGTGGAAGGGGCTGGCCGGGTTGATCGCCAGGTGATCCGGAGGGGTATCGCTCATCTTGGTTTTCACGGTGGCGACCACCGCGGCCGCCTTCACCCTGACAGGATAAACCGTAGAATGCGGGCCTGCCCTCTCAGGACCGCGCGATGCCCGACAACAGCGACTATTTCGACTTCGAGGAAGACGCCCACGACTTCGACGAAGACGATTTCGAGGCGCGGGTGTGGAACCTGCTGGTGCTGATCAACCCGGGTGACGAGGAGCTGGCGCTGCAGCAGTTCAACCGCTGGCGCGAGCATCTGGCCGAGCAGGGGGAGCCGCTGGAGGCTGACAGCGACTGGCTGCCGGCACTGTTCACGGCGATTGCGTGGCAGTCGGGGTTCGAGGTGGACCGTGATGATCTGGAGTCGCTGCAGTCGGCGGTGAACGAGCTGTCGGCGCGCTTCAATGTGCAGGTGGACTGGGGCGGCGATCTGGACGATGAGGACTTCGCGGCCGACCTGGATGGGGTGCAGCTGATGTCCACCGCGTTCGATCGTCTGCGCGAGCACAACTACACGTTGTGGAGTGTGGATGCGGGCGGGGACGGGTTTATGGGGTGGATGGCGCTGACGCGCGATGATGACGCGTTGTTGGCGCTGTGTTCGTTGTTGAATGTGGAAGTGCGCCTCGGCAGCGATCCTTTCTGATTTTCGGGGTCCCCGCAAACCCACCCCGGCCCACCTCGATACACTGCGATCGCACGGCGGCGAAATGCAGCTCTGCAGCGGGTTGCTGGTATGCCTTTGCGTCTGCTTCTGCTTCTGGTAGGTGACGACCGTTGGTCGTCACGCTGTTGATCCTGATCTTGAAGGCAACAGCCGATGGAGGGCTGCGCTTCTTCTGCGTGCGCGGCTCAGCCGTTGGTGCTGTACTGGGCGCGGGCGTTGGCGATCACGGCCTTGACCAGGATGCGGTCGGTGTGCCGCGAGATGGGGCGGGCACCCAGTGCGATGGCGCGTTCGCGCAAGGGGGCGGGAACGTCGTAGTGCACGCCGCTGCGTTTGTTCTGGAACGCGCGGCGGGGAATGCCGAGCTGCGCCGCCATGGCGTGCAGCTCGGGAAGGGTGTCGGCCATCAGATGCGCCCAGCGCTGGTCGCGCCAGGGATGTACCGCATCGTCAACGTAGACCGTCACCGCAGCGACCGGCAGGCTCAGGCCTGCGGCTTGGTGTCGTTGGCCGGGGTTGCTTCGGCTTCGGCTTCGGCTCCAGCGTCGGCGTCGGCAGCCTCGGTGGATTCCGCTGCGTCGGCCACAGGGGCCTGCGCCTGGTCTTCTTCGCCGGCTTCGGCGTCTACGCTCTGGAACTCGGCGGTCAGCTCGTCCAGGTAGGCGTCCAGCTCCATGCCCTTCTCCTGCGCCAGTGCGGTCACCAGCTCCTTCAGGCCTTCGGAGTACTGCAGCTCGACCTTGCGGCCTTCCTTTTCCTGCACGTTGGCCAGGTGCTTGAGCATGGCCAGCATCGGTACCGGGTTCTCGGCGTTGCCCATGGTCTGGCCGCCGATGGAGAGCAGCCACTGACGGCCCTGCAGACCGATGGCGGCCACGACCTGGCCCTCTTCGTTGGTCAGCACGGCGTGGTTCTGTACCTGCTGCTGGTCGTTGAGACGCAGGAAGGGACGCTTGGCCTGGTGCTTCTTGCGCTTGTCGCGCTTGGCCTTGGACAGCTTGGACATGGTGATGCTCGCTTGCAGAAAAGATAAGGCCGCCATTGTAGGCGGCCTTGCTGCGGCGTGCTTGCGCTGCCCGGCTCAGGGCGTGGTGGGCGCGGCCGCCGCTTCCAGCGCCGGGGAGACTGCCGGTGCCATGCCGGCCTGCACGTCCGGATCCGCCGACGGGGCGGACAGGGCTACCTGTTCGCCGGCATCGGCCAGTGCGGCCTGTTCGGCGGCGCGGGTCATCACCACGATGCTGATCCGGCGGTTGATCGGGTTCTGCGGGTTGGCCCTGTCAAACAGCACCGAGGAAGACAGACCGACCACGCGGGTCACCTTGCCTTCGGCCAGACCGCCGTCCACCAGCGCGCGGCGCGCGGCGTTGGCACGGTCGGCGCTGAGTTCCCAGTTGCCGTAGCCGTGCACGGTGGAATACGCGGTGGTGTCGGTGTGGCCGGTGATGCTGATCCGGTTGGGAACGTGGTTGAGGTAATCGGACAGCTCGAACAGGATGTCGCGCGTGTACGGCTTGAGCGAGGCACCGCCGAGATCGAACATGGGGCGGTTCTGCTTGTCCACGATCTGGATGCGCAGGCCTTCGGGGGTCAGGTCCAGCAGCAGCTGGTCCTTGAACGGTTCCAGTGCCTGGCTGCGGCTGATCGCCTCCTGCAGTTCCTTCATCAGCGCTTCGAGCTGCTGCTTGTCGCGCTCGCGGCGGTCCACCGGTTCGGTCACCGCCGATTTCTGCGACTGGAACGGGTCGTTGCTGTCGCCGCGGCTGATGTCGGTGGCGCCGCCGAGTTTGATCATCGAGGTGCTGGCGCCGCCGGGGCCGGCCATGCCCGGGGCCGGTGTGGAACTGGTACCGGAGAGCGGGCTCGGGTTGCGGAACAGTTCGGAGATGGCCGCGCGGTCCTTCTGGCTGGTGCTGGCCATCAGCCACAGCACCAGGAAGAAGGCCATCATCGCGGTGACGAAGTCGGCGTAGGCCACCTTCCAGGAGCCGCCATGGTGCCCGCCGTGGCCATGCTTCTTGACCCGGCGGACGATGACGGTGGGTTTGGTCTCGGCCATGACTTACTTGACCGTCTTCAGGTGCTGCTCGAAATCGGCGAACGCCGGTCGCACCTCGGTGGGCAGCGTCTTGCGGGCGAATTCCAGTGCGATCTTCGGGTTGTAGCCGCGCAGGCAGGCCAGCAGGGCGGTCTTGACCGCCTCGAAAACGCGGCTGTCCTGGTCGGCGCGTGCTTCCAGCGCGGCCGCCAGCGGACCCACGAAGCCGTAGCCGAGCAGAATGCCGAGGAAGGTGCCCACCAGTGCCGCGGCCACGTGGCCGCCCACTTCAACGATGTCGCCGCCGATGGAGCCCATGGTCACCACGATGCCCAGCACGGCAGCCACGATGCCGAAACCGGGCAGGCCGTCGGCCACCTTGGTCAGCACCTGCGACGGCGCCAGCGCCTCGGCATGGTGCTTGTCCAGCTCCAGTTCCAGCAGCGGCTCCAGCTCGTGCGGCTCGATGTTGCTGCCGATCATCAGGCGCAGGCAGTCGGTGATGAAGTCGACCAGATGGTGGTCGGCCTGCACCTTCGGGTAGTTGGCGAAAATCGGGCTTTCGGCGGGACGCTCGACATGGTCTTCCAGCGCCATGAAGCCTTCGCGCCGCGCCTTGTTGAGCAGTTCGTAGATCAGGCTCAGCACGTCCAGGTAATCCTGGCGCTTGTACTGCGGGCCTTTGAACACGCCGAGGGTGGCCTTGAGCGTGTCCTTGACGACCTTCATCGGGGTGCCGACCAGGAACGCGCCCAGCGCCGCGCCACCGATGATGACCACTTCGTAGGGCTGCCAGAGCACGGCCAGCTTGCCGTGGGCGCCGAGATAACCGCCCACGACGCTGGCGATGACGACGAGGAAACCGATGATGATGAGCATGGACGCGCGACGCAGGAGGGGGGTACTCCTCCGTTGTCGGCGCGCTCACGGGTTTTCTGAAGTACGGATTTTGTGAAATCCGTCGGCGGGGGTGTGGCGGCCGCTCAGGCCACCGGACCGGCTTCGGCCCCGCCACGGCTCAGCGGATTGGGCCAGGCCTCGCCGATACCGGCAAATGAAAGTGAGACGGAGTTCAGGCAGTGACGCTCGTGGGTGGGCGGCGGACCGTCCGGGAACACGTGGCCCAGATGGCTCTGGCAGCGCGCGCAGGTGATTTCCGTACGGATCATCCCGTGGCTGATATCGCGCACCTCGCGCACGTGCTCGGCGGCGAACGGTTCGAAGAAGCTGGGCCAGCCGGTGCCCGAGTCGAACTTGGCGCTGGAGCGGAACAGTGGCAGACCGCACAGCCGGCAGCAGTAAACGCCGTCGCGCTTGTTGTCGAGGAAGACGCCGCAGAACGGCGCCTCGGTGCCGTGCTGGAGCAGCACCCGGCGTTCTTCGGCCGACAGGCTGGCCACCAGCGCCTGCAGTTGCGGTCCGGTCGGGGGCGAGAGGTCGAAGGCGCTCATGCGGTTTCTCCGTGGGGATGCATTGTTAATGGGGGCGGGGCAGCAGCACGCAAGCAGGCAAGGCATTCATGCCGGGCACACCTGCGCGGGCGCAGGCTGGAGACACATGATGCAGGAGGGATGTGCGATGAACCGTTTACCGCTTCTGTTGCTGCTGCTGCCTGCGTTGGGGTGGGCACAGGTGCCCGTTTCGGCCAACAGCCCGACGGGTACCCGCAGTGCCACCACCCTGGCCTCACCACCGCCGCCGCCGCGGCCCTTGCCGGCGCCGGTGCAGCCTCCGGCCCCGCCGCAGCCCCCGGTGGTGCAGCCGATGCAGTCGCCGCCGGTGCCCGCGCCGGTACCTCGCAGCAGCGGGCCGATTCCCAGCCAGGGGCCGGCTCCGGTGGTCGCGCCGCCACCGAGCACCGCGCCGACCAAGGTGTATGACCGCGACGGCCGCATCATTCCCGGCGTCAAGCCCGCCGGGCCGGGTCGCGTGTTCGACAGCCGCACCGGGCGCTACCACGACACCGTGCCGGGGCAGGTGCGGTAACAGGACGGCCGTGGCGGGCGCGGAGCTGCCGGGCAGCGCCCGGCACTACTCGGGGATGGGCAGGACGGAGGTTTCCTTGACCTCTTCCATCACGATGTAGCTCTTGGATTCGCGCACGTGGGGCAGGGTAAGCAGGGTGCTGCCGAGCAGCTTGCGGTAGGAGGCCATCTCGCTGATGCGCGCCTTGATGAGGTAATCGAAGTCGCCGGACATCAGGTGGCATTCCAGGACGTTGGGCAGCTTCAGGGCCGCACGCCGGAACTCCTCGAAAATGTCGCCCGACTTGTAGGCCAGGCTGATTTCCACGAAGACCAGCAGACTGGCTTTTACCGCCGCCGGGTCGAGGTGGGCGTGGTAGCCGGTGATGACCCCTTCGCGTTCCAGCCGACGCACACGTTCGGTGCACGGTGTGGTCGACAGGCCGATGCGCTCGCCCAGCTCGGTAAAGGAAATGCGGCCTTCGGCCTGCAGGATGCGCAGGATCTTCCGGTCGATCTTGTCCAGCTCACGGGTACGGGTGGCCACGGCCATCAACCTCAGGGTGTGAATAACAGAGGAATGCCCTGCTTAGTGTCTTCAGTTCAGGGTAATTCTCTGGATTGCGCTGACTATACTTCCACGATTGTGGTCCCGGCGAGCCCCCTCGCAGGGAAAGACTCGGGTTGGAGAAGTCCCCATGCGCGTTCTTGTCCTCGGTGCCGGCGTGATCGGCACCACCAGTGCCTGGTTTCTGCGGCAGGCCGGCTTCGATGTCACGGTGGTCGACCGCCAGCCCGGTCCGGGTCTGGAAACCAGCTTCGCCAACGCCGGCCAGCTGTCCTTCGGTTACACCTCGCCGTGGGCCGCACCCGGTGTGCCGAAGAAGGCCATCGGCTGGCTGTTCGAGAAGCATGCCCCGCTGGCGATCCGCCCGGGCATGGACCTGGCGCAGTACCGCTGGCTGTGGCAGATGCTGCGCAACTGCACCCACGAGCGCTATGTGATCAACAAGGCGCGCATGGTGCGCATGTCCGAGTACAGCCGCGACTGTCTGAACCAGCTGCGCGCCGAGACCGGTATCGACTACGAGGGGCGTGAGCTGGGTACCACCCAGCTGTTCCGTACCCAGCAGCAGCTGGATGCGTCGGCGCAGGACATCGAGGTGCTCTCCCAGTACGGCGTGCCCTACGAGGTGCTGGACCGCGAGGGCATCGTGCGGGCCGAGCCGGCGCTGGCCGACGTGGCGCACACGCTGGTGGGCGCGCTGCGGCTGCCGCGCGACCAGACCGGTGACTGCCAGCTGTTCACCCGCCGCCTGGCCGCCATGGCCGCCGAGGCCGGTGTGGAGTTCCGCTATGACCAGGATATTTCGGCGCTGCGCCGCGAAGGCGACCGCATCACCGGGGCCATGGTCAACGGTGTGCTGGAAACCGCCGACCGGTACGTGGTCGCGTTGGGCAGCTGCTCGCCGGCGCTGGTGGCGCCGCTGGGCATGGACCTGCCGGTGTATCCACTGAAGGGCTATTCGCTGACGCTGCCGATCACCGACCCGGCGATGGCGCCGACCTCGACCATCCTGGATGAGAGCTACAAGGTCGCGGTCACCCGCTTTGACAACCGCATCCGCGTGGGTGGCATGGCCGAGGTGGCCGGCTTTGATCTTTCGCTGTCGCCGCGACGCCGGCAGACGCTGGAAATGGTGGTTGCCGACCTGTACCCGAAGGGCGGTGACCTGTCGCGCGCCGAGTTCTGGACCGGCCTGCGCCCGGCCACGCCGGACGGCACGCCGGTGATCGGCGCCACGCCGGTGCGCAACCTGTTCCTCAACACCGGCCACGGCACGCTGGGCTGGACCATGGCCTGCGGCTCGGGCCGCTATCTGGCCGACCTGATGAGCGCGCGCCAGCCGCAGATCAGCACCGAAGGGCTGGACATCTTCCGTTACGGCGGGTCTGCCGCCGCCGCCCGCATGGAGAGCCGCGCATGCGCCCAGCCCGCGCGTTGATCGACCTCGCGGCGCTGCGCAGCAACTACCTGCTGGCCCGCGAACTCGGTGGTGGCAAGGCGCTGGCCGTGGTCAAGGCCGATGCCTACGGGCATGGCGCGGTGCGCTGCGCGCAGGCGCTGCAGGACATCGCCGACGGCTTTGCAGTGGCGGCGATCGAAGAAGCGCTGGAGCTGCGGGCGGCGGGCATCGGCGCGCCGATTCTGCTGCTGGAGGGCTTTTTCGAGGCCAGCGAGCTGCCGCTGATCGCCGAACATGGTCTGTGGACAGCCGTGGGATCGCCCTGGCAGGTGGAGGCACTGGCTGCGTTCGCCAGCCCGCAGCCGTTGACCGTGTGGCTGAAGCTGGACAGCGGCATGCACCGGCTTGGCCTGGACGTGGCCGGTTTCCGTGCGGCCCATGCGCGCCTGCAGGCGCTGCCGCAGGTTGGTTCGGTGGTGTTGATGACCCACCTGGCGCGGGCGGATGAACTCGACAGCGACCGCACCGCCGAGCAGGTGGCCACGTTTGCCGAGGCCACTGCGGGTCTGGAGGGCGAGACCAGCGTGTGCAATTCGCCGGCCCTGCTGGGCTGGCCGCAGGTGCGCAGCGACTGGGTGCGGCCGGGGCTGATGCTCTACGGCGCCAACCCGCTGCCCCAGGACAGCACGCTGACCGGGCGGTTGCAGCCGGTGATGAACCTGCGCTCGAAGGTGATCGCCGAGCGCTGGATCGCGGCGGGCGAACCGGTGGGCTATGGCGCGCGGTTTGTCGCCCCGCGGCGTACCCGCGTGGGCGTGGTGGCGATGGGCTATGCCGACGGCTACCCGCAGTTCGCGCCCAACGGTACTCCGGTGGTCATTGACGGGCAGGCCGGGGTGACGATCGGGCGGGTGTCGATGGACATGCTGACCGTGGACCTGACCGATCACCCGCAGGCGACGATCGGCAGCGAGGTCGAGTTGTGGGGCGGGCGGGCGCTGAGCCTTTCCGAGCTGGCACCGCGCTGCAATGTCAGTGCCTACCAGCTGCCCTGCGCGCTCAAGCGCGTGGCCCGCGAGTACGTCGGCGGCCAAACGCAGTGACGACCAACGGTCGTCACCTACCGTAGCGCCGGGCTCTGCCCGGCTGCTTGCCGGTCAGATCGCGCGGGAGACGCCGCGCAGTTCACGTAGAGCCGACCCCACGGTCGGCTCCGCGCGCAGCGCGGCGGCCAACCGTAGCGCCGGGCTCTGCCCGGCTGCTTTCCGGTCAGATCGCGCGGGAGACGCCGCGCAGTTCACGTGGAGCCGACCCCACGGTCGGCTCCGCGCGCAGCGCG
>JAAIGF010116675.1_pt1 | contig 14442 bp, 11 predicted proteins | sample 6487441 | NCBI WGS metagenome assembly JAAIGF01 (sample SAMN13974129, study PRJNA590717) | phyllosphere metagenome | biome: pepper field; feature: multiple bacterial spot infested pepper fields; material: pepper leaves; isolation source: leaves from pepper fields | host: Capsicum annuum ... | reverse complement strand
CATATTTTTAAGAAAAAAGTATTTCCTACGCTTGAAGATGGTCGCCCAACATTTTTCTTCCTAATTGATAATTTACGTTATGATCAATGGCGAATGATCAACGAAATTATTACCGAATATTATCGTTTGGAAGAGGAAGACAACTATTACAGCATTCTTCCGACTGCTACGCAGTATGCTAGAAATGCGGTATTTAGCGGCCTTACGCCTTTAGAAATGGAGCGACGCTTTCCTGATCAATGGCTGAACGACAACGACGAAGGCGGAAAAAACATGCACGAAGAGGTGTTTCTGGCAGATCAAATCAAACGCGTTTTTAGAAAAGATATCAAACATTCGTACACCAAAATTCTTACGCACGAACAAAGCAAAGATGTTCTCGAAAACTTGAACAATTTGATGAACAATGATCTTAATGTATTGGTGTACAATTTCGTCGATATGTTGTCTCATGCACGCACCGATATGGCCATGATCCGTGAATTAGCAAACGACGATGCCGCGTACCGTTCCTTGACATTGTCGTGGTTTGAGCATTCGCCGTTGTTGGATGTGCTAAAATGGTTGGCGCAGCAAAATGTGCGTGTTATTGTCACTACGGATCACGGTACAATCCGCGTAAAAAAACCAAGCAAAATCGTCGGCGACCGCAACACAAACACCAATTTACGTTATAAACAAGGTAAGAACTTAAACTACCAAGAGAAAGACGTTTTTGTGGTAAAAAACCCGCATGATGCGCAGTTGCCAAAGCTCAACATCAGTTCGGTGTACACTTTTGCGAAAGAAGATGCCTATTTCGTTTATCCAAACAACTATAATCAATTTGTGCATCATTTCTACGGTACGTTTCAGCATGGTGGTATATCGCTGGAAGAAATGGTAATCCCTTTCGCGGTCTACAGTCCGAAATAGCTAAATTTGCACATGGAATATTTGGTAGAAAATTTGTCCGAATTGGGTCGAACTGCCGACGAAATCGTCGAACAGATCAAGAACGATCGCGTAATATTATTCTATGGCGACATGGGCGCGGGCAAAACCACGCTGATAAAAGAAATTTGTCGCGCGCTCGGCGTTTCGGACAATACGTCGAGCCCTACATTTTCCATCGTCAACGAATATGAAAGCGAAAATGGTTCGATCTACCATTTCGATTTCTACCGTCTTCGCGATGAGCAAGAAGCTTTTGATTTGGGATATGAAGAATATTTATATTCGGGAAATTATTGCTTTATCGAGTGGCCCGATAAGATTTCTAACTTATTACCAACAAATTACCGCAGCATTCGCATTGAAATACGCACTCCGGAAAGCCGGAATATAACATTGATTTAAGATTTTTTAACTTTTTTTTGTTTTCGCTGCAACCTCTGTTGCAACTGTGCCGTCTTGTCTATATAAAACCAAGAAAATTGAAACTGACGAATATTGACATCATTTGGGACGGCTGCAAAAAGCAGGAGCGAAAAGCGCAGGCTTCCCTTTATCAATATTTCTCATCGAAGATGTTTTCAGTTTGCTTGCGTTATGCGAAAGATCATTTGGAAGCGGAGGATATTATGCAACAAGGTTTTGTGAAAGTATTTACCAAATACGAACTGTTTGAAGGCGCCGGCTCATTGGAAGGCTGGATCAGACGCATCATGGTTAACACGGCTATCGAATTCTATCGCAAACGCAAAACGGTTTTTATGGATTTGGAAGAACAACAAAGTTCGCTAGCAATGGTTAGTAGCTATCACGCCGACCAAACTGGATATAAAGATTTGATGCAGTTGGTCAATGAGCTTCCAATCAATTACCGTACGGTGTTCAACCTGTATGCGATTGAAGGTTTTTCGCACAAAGAAATCGCCGAAAACCTTTCCATTACGGAAACGAATTCCAAATCACAGCTATCGAGGGCAAGAAGCTGGTTGAAAGAACGCTTAGTTCAGTTAGATAAAATGAGTTTATAGGAGAAGGAGGAATGGATATGAAAGAGCAGGATATTGACAAATTATTTCGGGAAGGATTAGAAAATCACCAAAGCGAACCAAGTGCAGCGCTTTGGGACAAAATTGCGAAGCAATTGGATGAAGAACAAACTCCAGTTCACACATTGCCGAAAGCAAAAAACAGCCATTGGTGGCGCTACGCAACGGCAGCATGTGCACTGATTGCCGTTGGACTGTTTGCATATCTTCGTCAAGAAAACATCAAGCATTCGGAATCAACCAAACATATTGCGCAAGTAAGTTCAATAGAAAATACTCCGTCCGAGGATTCCACAATTCAAGATTCAGAAATTGTAACCACAACTAACGTATCACAGGAGGAAAGAAAGTTGGCGGTTTCGAGCGAAGGCGACGCTAAAGAACATAAAATCATTGCGACAGTTGATCAACAAGAAGATGCGCGCATTATGGCAAGTACAATTTCATCACGAAACGACGTAAAGAAAGTGCTAGTATCAGAACCTGCTCTAGCGGAGGAATTAGTAAATACGGAATCCGTAGAAATACCAACCGTACAGCCGGCGCAAGTGACGCAGCTCGCGTCTGTGAATATGCCAACGCGCTACGTGACCGAGGTCGATCCCATCAAACCGATTATCGAACCCTTCGAAGAAGAGGAAGATATGATGATCGCAGGCACCCTTCGCAAAGCGACAACGCAAGTATTCAAAAAGATCATCAACGTAGTAAACGAGAACACCACGGGCCAAATAGCGAAAGATATATTTGTCACGAAAGATGAAGAGGGATCGCTACGACTGGAAGTAGGCAACCTATTTGCTAGAAACCGCACGAAGAAACATAGATAAAATTAGACAACATAATCATATGACCCAGATGAAAACATACCTATATAAATTCGTTACCGGAGCAGCTCTGGTATTCGCAATCGGCACAACAGCTCACGCTCAAACGCAAGATACGATAGAAACGCAAAACGATTCTACCAAAAAAGTGAGCGTTGATAATTTCACCTTAGGAAAAAGCGACAGCAACGACGATAAGAAAAAAATTAAATATCCACGCGTATTTGGTGGCATCACATTCTCCCGAGTAGATTGGGGATTCTCCCGACCAATGGATAACGGGAGCTTCACATTCACCGGCGAAAATCAATTCCTGTCCTACGGCAGAGCCTCCAACTTCGGCTTCGATGTAGCTCAATTTGGAGTGCGCTTGAATGATAATTTCAAGATTTATACCGCAGCTGGTGTCGAATGGAACTATATGCGCTTAAAAAACAATGTCCTGTTAAATCAAGACGAAACTCCGCTCAATTATACCATAATGGATCCGAGCGTAGCGACATACAAGAAGAATGTTTTAACGTCCACTTACTTACGTGTTCCAATCGCTTTCGAATGGCGTAGCAAAAAGATCAGCGGTAAAGATCGCGTTCATATCGTAGCAGGCCCTATGTTAGGTATATTGTTGAAAGGTTCGCAACGCCTTCGCAGCGATCAATTAGGCAAACAAAGCTTTCGCGACACGTATAATTTACAATCCTTTCAGTACGGTGCCCATTTGCGTGTAGGATTCGGAGATATTGGCATATTTGCTAAATATTACATGAACGACATGTTTGAGCAATCTCCAAATCAGAAAGGCGTCAGAAATTTTGCCTTCGGTCTGACCTTAATCAATTAGTCGAACGCTTTCCTCAATCAAAACCGTATTTTTGTGCCGGAAACATAAACGTTTCCGGCATTTTAGTTTTATGAAAACAGCTTCTTCCTGTCAATTTGTTCCTCAAGATGTGCAGCAGCACGGTTTACCGCTCATTCATGTGCAAGACGTTTCGTGCGTTTTTGAAGGTAAAGAAGATGTAAAAGCGGTCGACAACGTAAGTAGCGGGATAGAAGAAAATAAGATCACTGCAATTATCGGCGCGTCTGGCTCTGGGAAAAGCACGCTATTAAAACTAATTTATGGCTTAATTGAACCATCAACCGGCGAAGTGCGCTATCGCGGTTGGTTAGTTCCGACGAGGAAAGACAAATTGATTCCCGGACATGATGCCATGAAAATGGTTTCCCAAAGTTTCGATGATTTGAATTTGTATGCCAAAGTTTGGGATAATGTTGCTTCGCAATTATCCAACATCAATCTCACTTACAAAAAAGAGAAGACGGAAGAAACGCTTCAGAAACTTCAAATCTCGCATCTTGCTCAAAAGCGCGTTGCCGATTTAAGCGGCGGTGAACGACAACGCGTTGCCATATCGCGCGCTTTGGTCAATGACCCGGAAGTATTATTGATGGATGAACCTTTCAACCAAGTAGACGCTGCGTTTCGCGATGCGTTGCAACATGACATTAAGCAAATTGTGGCAGAAACTGGATTGACGGTAATTTTAGTTTCGCACGATCCTACGGAAGTTTTGGCAATGGCCGATCGTTTAATTGTAATGAAAGATGGACAGATTATCGACCAAGGAGAACCGAAGCAGGTTTATTTCCATCCACAGCATGCTTACACAGCGCAATTGCTGGCTAAAAGCAACATTCTATCCAAAGAAGAAGCCGAAGTTTTGGGAGTTACTTTAGAAAACAAGGCGGAAACTGCACAGATTGCCGTTCATCAAGAAGATGTTTCTTTGAATAAAAGTGATAAGTCATCATTCCGAATGTTGGACATCAAGTTCCGTGGAATGCATTATGAATACATTGCCGGAAATGACGATGTGAGCGTTCGAGCAGTACATTTTGGCAAACCAAATATGGCCATTGGCGATTGCGTAGATATACAAATCGGTCGGCATACCTCATTCAAAGCATAAACGAAATAATGTTTTATCTGCACGTACCTTTCTGTAAACAAGCTTGTCATTATTGCGATTTTCATTTTAGCACCAGATTGCAAGATAAAGCACAAATGGTGGAAGCTATGCTACAAGAAATTACATTGCGCGCGGATTATCTGGCCGATAAAAACGTTCCATCCATTTACTTTGGCGGAGGAACACCATCTTTGTTGGATGCTTCAGATATCGATCGAATCATCCAACAAATTGCCAAGCACTTCAACATTGCCGCGAATGCAGAAATCACATTAGAAGCTAATCCGGACGACGTCAACAACAAGAAAATTTTTGAATTGCGCACTACGCCGATCAACCGATTTAGTATTGGCATACAATCTTTTTTTGAAGAAGATCTTCGTTGGATGAATCGAGCGCACAATGCAGCCGAAGCAAACGCGGTTATCAAGCGTGTCCAAGATGCCGGTTACTTCAATTTAACTTGTGATCTTATCTACGGATATCCGCTTCTAAGCAATGAAAAATGGGCCAGCAACATCCAAACGCTTCTCAATTATGGCATTCCGCATATATCGGCCTACGCCATGACGGTGGAAGAACGAACCGCGTTGCATTACCAAATTTCAAAAGGGAAATCGAAACCGATGGACGAAGCGCAAAGTGCAGATCAGATGGCGATGCTTATTTCAAAACTTCGTAAAAACGGATTTGAGCATTACGAAATTTCTAATTTCGCGAAAGATGGCCATTACGCGAAGCATAATACCAGTTATTGGAATGGCACGCATTATTTAGGAATCGGCCCATCGGCGCATTCCTTCAATGGAGTTTCGAGGTCGTGGAATAAGAGCAATAATACATTGTATATGCGCGGGATCGCGGATGGTGAACCCGTTTTGGAAACGGAAGTGCTATCGATTGAAGATCGCATTAACGAATATATGATGACGAGCTTGCGTACGATGTGGGGAATACAGCTACCACGCGTAATTGAACTTTTCGGCGAGGGGACGGCATCCTATATCTTGGCACAAAGTGAGCCATTCATCCGCACCGGAAATATCATCCACGAAAATAACACGTTGCGATTGTCGGCAAGCGGCATTCAGCTCGCCGATCGAATTAGCAGCGAATTGTTTGTGGTTTCATGATTTTTGTTGCTGGAGGAAGGTTTAGAAGCTGGATAACGTTAAGATAGGTTGATAAACCTTATCGCGAACCTGATGAAGGAGTGGTCGCGCCATCTTGCGTTTTGCGAACTTATAAAATAGTCTGAGGATCACGTCTTCGTACCTCCGCGTGATGACGAAATTGGTTTACGTCTAGAAATCTTCACGAATCAACGCCTTTACAACTTTACCCCTCAAAAACTTATCACACCCCATCGCGCAAATGCCCCTGCAAGGTTTGCTGCTTCAATGACAATCGCTTATTCGCTTTATATACTTTCACCGCAGATAAGAAGTACACCAATAGCAGGGGACCAAAAACCAATCCCAATAAACCAAAAAGCGGAATACCAATAATAACGCCGACAACCGTGATGATTGGATGAATATCTCCCAATCGCTTCGCAATGATAAAGCGAAGCACATTATCAATATTGATTACGAGCCCAAATCCCCATATCAACAATCCGATTGGTTGCCATGTTAAACCTTGCGAAAACATGATTATCGCGGCTGGAACAAAAATTAAAGGTGGTCCAAGTAATGGGATAAAAGATAGAATAGCGGTAATTACGCCCCAAAAGAATGGATCGGAAGCTCCGAATATGTAGAACCCAATAGTGAGGCAAGCGCCTTGAACTAAGGCAATCAGCGTTTGCCCGATCACATTGGCATAAGTAACATTCTTAAATTCTTCCGCAAAAATGGCTGCACTGCCCTCATCAAAAGGAAGATAGAATCTTAAGCCTTGCTCAAAGCCCTTATATCCTACAAAAAGAAAATACAGTATAAAGTACATGACTGTAATTTCTAAAAACAAATTTGCTGCCCCGCCAAGGGTGTTTGTAAGTAATCCTCCCACATAAGAGGTACTAGATTCCAATTGCTTTTCTATAAAATCCGGCTGCCCAAGTTTATCTCCAGCAAACTCTTTCACTGCAGTTACGAGGTTATTGATCCATTCAGGATTTTGCTGTAACTCAATAGCTTTGGTGAACAGCATCTTACCGATACCATAAAACGGTAAAACGATTATAAATATGGAAAGTATGATAATAGTTATAGCAGAAACTGCTTTGGGCCAGCACCACTTTTCGATAAAAAATATATTTAGCTTTCTGAATAACGTGTACATAAGCATCGTCCCAAGAAATGCCCCAAATAACCCGCGAGTGGCGTACAAAATGATACCACCAAGCACTAGAACAATAATAAGGATGATGATATTTCGTTCCTTTTGAGAGAAAACTGGGTTATCCATGTTAAGCTAAAATTATGATTTGATACCGCTAAAACAGTTTTTTAAAATTTTGGTTTTCGTTTATTCAAAAATGCGTCAACGCCTTCTTTAAAATCCGGCGTGCCGAAACAATCCCCAAATGCTTGCATTTCTGTGGAAAATCCATCCTCCGATTTATTCAACCCTGCATTAACAGCTTTAATAGCTGCGGCAATGGCATTCGAAGATTTGCCATACATCTTTTCTAGCAACTCCATCGCTTTAGAAATAAGATCAGTTTGTTCCACAACATAGTTCACCAATCCCCAGTTTAAAGCATCCTGCGCATGGATCATTTCCCCTGTGAGAATCATTTCCATCGCTTTCCCTTTTCCTACAAGTTGTGCCAAACGTTGCGTCCCACCATAACCGGGTATCAAACCCAAAGAAACTTCCGGTAAACCTAACTTAGCCTGTTGATTCGCGACACGAAAATGACAAGCTAACGCAAGTTCCAACCCGCCACCTAATGCAAAACCATTTATAGCTGCAATCACGGGTTTATGAAATGCTTCGATACGATTCATCACGCCATGCCCGCATTTAGCCAACGCCAAACCTTCTTCTTGACTGTAATGCATGAACTCTTTAATATCCGCACCAGCGACGAAAGCCTTTTCTCCAGCGCCGGTAATGATTACGCCGCGAACGTTTTCATCGTTCAACAGTTCGTTCTGAAAAGCGTGATCGATATCTTCTAACGTTTCCCGGTTTAATGCATTTAGATTTTTCGGACGGTTAATCTCCAGTAAAGCGGTGTGATCGTTTACCTGGATTTGAATGTTGTTATACATAACTAAAAGGTTTTTAGAAGTTGACAGATAGCGAAACGCGATAACGATCGCGACTAATATCCGGATAATTCCGATGCGTCAAACGCCTCACATATTCTACACGAAGAATGCGCAATATATTGTCGATACCGACAGAAGCTTCCCAATATGGATTTCCATACAGGCTACGCGTTAGCGGAAGCCCATCTTGGTTAACATCAAATTCCAGCACGCGATTACTCCGCGCCGGATCATTTTGGGCGCTCATTCTGCCATAAAACATTTGTGCGCCCCAAATCTCCCGAAGCTTCAAGCGCTTCAACAACGGAATCTTATTAAAGATAAAACCATTCAGCGCATGCTGGAAGCCAAACTTGACATATTGATCTGCTGCAAACTCCATGCTGTTCATCAAATCGTATCTAATTTCGTGCCGACCTTCGAGCAAAGGCTGCACTACATTGGGCATATGTAAAAGCGTATAAGGTAACACGCCCCAGATTTTTCCGCCCGTAAGCGTAATATCGGCGAAACCAAATTGGTTTAAGAAAAATCTTTTGGACGCCGAAGCTTTTAGCATATCGTAATCGTATGGCGCATCCCAAAAACCTTTTAGTCCTTTGTTGTATTGGAGCGTAAAAACTGGATGGCGTTCAATGACAGTACTTCGAGTTAAGTTTCGATAATAGAATTTCTCATACGGCGCCCAGCGTAACTCTACCTGTGCATCGTTGGTATTGATATCTCGAACCGCCACAAGTGGATCGCCGGAACTTCTCAATACGAAATCGCCAACGGTACGTCGTTTGGTATGCGTGAAAGCAGTAGAAAGTGATACATGATTGCCAAATTCAACCACATGTTTTAACCGATAAGCGTCGGTCATAAACCATTTAGTCGGTCTATTTTTCCGAAACGATTGGAAAAAACTATCGCCGCGAAGAAAACTCGGCTGGCGGCCCGGATCAAGAATGTCGTGTTGAATGGACGCTTCTACGTAATGCGCCGGAAAAGTGGCAATGTTCTCTCCATCCAGCGAAACCGCTGTACTCAAATAATATTTAAGTTCTTGATCGCGCGATCCGTAAGCGAGATAACCTTCCATGTACATTTTCTCGGACAGCATGGGCGTTGTACGTCCCCCGAGCCGAACTCGGCTACCTTCGATGTTATTTTGGCTATAGGTATATTCCAACGGACCGAGTTCCACTTCATTCAAACTATAATAACCTTGCGCAATTAAATATCCGAGCGCTAAGGTGGATCGAAAAGCTTTGCTATCCTGCAACCGCACGAAGTTCTCGTACGTATTGCGCTCGAAAACAGACAAGGGAACAGGACGGTTGGGAATAAATCGGCCATTCGCTTCAGGCAAAACTTCTATCGGCGCACCGTTAAAAACACCGTCCTCAATTTCACTTTGCAAATCGTAATTGTCATGAATACTGATTCGCTCTCCATACATAGTTTGGTTACGACTTGATCCAAACGACACACCCACGCGTGTGCTATCCAACAACATAGCTCCGCCGTCATAACGCGAAAAATCAAACTGAATATCCATTCCCCGAATCCAATTGATATTGGCAGATGGACCGAGATGCAAAGAAGCTTGCTTCACAGCATAGCGACCATCTAAAGCAACCTGAAGCTTTCCACTAAATAGTAAATCCTTTTCGTTGCGAGGCACAAATTCCAGCTCCACGAAACTTCCTTGTTCGTTCGTAATCGTATCAACGATATAATATTTGTAGTACACTTTTCCGTTGTCGGCAATTGGACTCAGGATTAATTTATCCAACATGAAAACACTTTCATCGTAGATATCAACCTGCTGAAAGATATAATTAATGTAAGATTGAATGTTCGGATTGTTGACGTATCTCGGATCTAATTCTGTTTTGACTTGATGTTCAATCCGCTTTTTCGAACGCGATGGATTGGTTTGGTTATAAACCTTCGCTAGATTTTCTTCTTGATAAATCCCGAGCAATTTATGTCCGGGAAGCGTAATAGAATCCAAATGATCAACAGGAAAACTTGCTAAGGAGAGCGTGCGTTTTAGCGCGTTGGGCGGATCCACCACACCGATTTTAAGCTTGTCATACTGATCAAATTGTAATCGAGCCGTTCCTTTTAACCTGTTTTGAGATTTGTATGAGATAACGGAATCAATCAGTTCCACCGCAGCATTGCCTCGGTTTCTGTACTTCCGACGCACTTCGATAGAAACGCCACCAATGACCGTTCCCTGAGTTTCTAAAGAAATCAAATTCGGTGAATGTTCTTCAATGGTAGTTTTTACCGCCCCGTATCCTATCAAACTAACTTCCACATCTGCTTGCGGGCGATCGAAGACAAGAACAAACTTACCCTCTGAATTGGAAGAAGTGCCAACATTACTTCCCACGACGTAGACGGAAGCGCCACGAAGTGGAATACCCGTATCACCATCCTTAATGAAACCTTGAATCCGATGTTGACCGATTGCGGTCGATGCAAATAAGAACGTTAGTAAAGTAAGGTATATATATTGAATCGCTAAAGCCCCGTTAGTCATGTTACTGATGTACTCACACGTATAAAGATACAATTTGTTCGCAGAGTAAACCCATCGATGGTAAAAAACTTAACAAAAGCTCGCACAATAGATCCACGATCCTTCGCTTTCTTTCTACAAAAGATTAATCATAATATCTGGATAAACACCAATGACAAACGTCAACAATACCGAAATAGCGAAAACGATTTGAAAATTGAGTGGCACGCTGATGGTTGCCTGCTCCGATTTCAAATCGTTCGATTTGAAGTACATATGCACAACCACCCTCAAATAGTAGAAAACTCCGATAACCGCGTTTATCGCAGCGAGAACTAGTAAAGTAGTATGGTAACTTTCCATCGCTCGCCCAAACATCATAAACTTTCCGACAAAGCCGGCGGTTAATGGAATTCCCGCTAACGACAACATAGCTATCGTCACGACAAAAGCTAGAAAAGGATTTCTTTTGCCCAAACCGTTGAACGATTCAAATTGATCCGTTCCCACTTGCCGTTTCACTAACATCAACGCAGCGAAAGCCACCACCGAAGCTAAGGAATACGCAAAACCGTAAGTCAGAATTGCCGAGGCAGACATACTGCCGATCGACAGAATCGCGAAGAGCATATATCCAGCGTGTGCAATGCTGGAATACGCAAGCATCCGTTTGAAACTAGATTGAACCAATGCCGAAATATTTCCGACAAACAAGGTTAGAATCACAATTGTCAGTAACACCGGCTCCCAGAATCCATCCAACGGCACCAAAACGGTAGCGAACAAACGTAAAAATCCTGCGAAGGAAGCAACTTTTACTACGGTACTCATGTATGCTGTAATTAAAATGGGCGAACCTTCATAGACATCGGGCGTCCAAAAATGAAAGGGCGCTGCGCCAATTTTGAAACACAAGCCCACCAAGAGCAATAATATTCCTCCGAAGAACAAGGGCGATATTTCTTGATCCGGCGTATTTCGTACGTAAAGCTGAAGCTGGCTCAAATCGAAGCTTCCGGTTGCTCCGTAAAGTAAAGTAATTCCAAATAGCAAAAATCCGGTGGAAAACGCGCCCATGATGAAATATTTCAGCGCCGCTTCGTTGGATGCACGATCGCGTTTGCGAATTCCGGCAAGGATGTATAACGCGACCGACATCACTTCGATGCCAATGAATAGAATGGCGAAATTATGGTAGGCACAAACCAAAAGCGCGCCCACTAACGAAAAAATGATCAACGCATAATATTCCGCGACGTGCTCACTAATCGCTTTGAAATATGCCTTCGACAAGGATAGGACTAATCCTGTTACGACAATGCAAAGCACGGAAAAGGCGATCGCATATCGATCGAAGAATACCATTCCGCTATATTGCGGTGTAGCGATTTTGCTCCACCCGAACAGTTCAAAACCCAAAGCTGCGGCCAACCCCAATAACGCAACGGGCAGCAAAGCTTTTTTCGCATTGTAAAGTCCCAAATACAACAGCAAGATGGCAAGTAAAGAAAGCGTGATAATTGCACCCATAATCAAATTTCGTATTTAGCTAAGCTGTTCTAAGAGTAAACTGTTGAATTAATTCTATTACGCTTGGTTCGGATAAACGCAGTAAATAGTTAGGGAAAACGCCAATAAACAAAATAGCTGCGACGAGTAATCCCAAAAGAAAAACGCTTCCTAACTTAATATCCACAACATTTTCGTTGGAGGCGCTGACTTGGCCTAGCATCGATTTTTGGTAAAATCTTAACATGTAAACTGCTCCCAAAATCAAGGTTAATCCACCAAAAACGGCATACCAAACCCCATACTGCTCAGCACCAAACAATCCTTTCAACAACAAAAACTCACCAACAAAACCGTGTGTAAGCGGTAAGCCGATTGCTCCCATCACAATAATCAAAAGCGCAATGGCTAATTTTGGCATTCGCGAAGCAAGACCACCTAGTTCTTTCAAACTTCTTGTTCCGACTTGTCGTTCTATCAAATCAATGGCAAAAAATAACCCCACGGCTGAAATTCCGTGATTTACCATTTGTATCATAGCTCCCTGCATACCATCGGCATTCAATGAAAACACACCGCCTGCGATCAATCCTACGTGTGCAATGGAAGAATATGCGATCAATCGCTTTGCATCATCTTGCTTAAAAGCAATAATAGAAGCGTAAACAATGCCGATCACACACAATATCATAGCTAAAGTGCCGTAAGCCGATACACCAAACGGCGCAATGGGCAGAAGCCAACGCAACAAACCGAAGATTCCCATTTTTAGCATAATTCCGGACAATAACATCGTTCCTGCGGCTGGCGCTTGTGTGTACGTATCCGGTTGCCAAGTATGAAAAGGAATAATAGGAATTTTAATGGCGAAAGCCAGAAAGAACGCCCAAAACAACCAGCGTTGCGCATCTTTACTCAAATTCAAACTGGCGAATGTAGCCCACTCGAAACTCTTATTTGGTGTTTGCTGATAGAGATACAAGATGCCAATTAGCATGAGAATACTTCCGGCAAATGTATAAATGAAAAATTTTAGGTTGGTCGCAATGCGATCTCCGCTGCCCCAAAGTGCGCAGATAAAATAAATCGGAATTAAAGCAATTTCCCAACCTACGTAAAACGCAAAAGCATCCAGCGCCATGAAAACCAACAGCAAACCTACCTGCATAAAAGAAATCAATGCATAGAAATTTCCTTTGAAACGCTTTTGATCGACCGTTGCAATGATAAACGGAATTAGACCATTGGTCAACAAAACTAATGGCAAACTAATACCATCCAATCCAATATGGAATTGTACACGCAATCGTTCCATCCAAACCCATACTTGTTCAAATTGCATTCCGCCTTGCGGATCGAAGCGTAACAAAAAGGGGATGGTTAAAGCTAAAGTCAATAGCGATGAACCCAACGCAATCCACTTAGCTATCGATGAGCGAACAAATGCCAAAAGTACGGCTGCGATTAAAGGAAGAAGTAACAGCAAAAATAGGTTGTCCATGGATTCTTAGGTTATCTTTCTATTAATTGCACAATAAAACCATAAAGCATAATTCCGGCGACGCCGAGCACCATCATAAACAAATAAAATCCTACGTAGCCCGTTTGCAACTGACGAATCGCTCTACCGGCAGACAGAAATGTTTGCCCAACCCCGTTTACCAAGCCGTCAACGCCCTTTCTATCTATCTGCATGAACACATTTGAAATAGATTGAAGTGGTCGAACTACAATGAAATGATAAAATTCGTCGATGTATAATTTGTTGTACGATAAGCGATATAACAAACCGCTATTCGCGGAAGTTGCTTCTGAAGAACGAGGTGATGTGGATTTTCCGTAGCGCATGTAAGCAAAGGCCGCCATGCCGACCGCCGCAACGGTAGAAACGCCCATCAACAAATACTCTGTGCTATGTTCCATGTGAAATGGTTCGGAAACGGCTGCAGAATCCGCGAAAACTGGATCCAAGAAATTCGCCAACCAATGGCTTCCATGCAATGCTTCCGGAATATTCAACAATCCGCCGACGACGGATAATATTGCTAAAACAACCAAAGCAGTTGTCATTGGCCACGGCGATTCATGCAAATGATTTTTCTGCTCTTCGCTTCCGCGAAACGTTCCTGAAAAAGTCATAAAAAGAAGCCGGAACATATAAAATGCGGTCATCAATGCGCCAAGCAGTCCTAATCCCCAATACAGCGGATTTTGAAAAAACGCGTGCGCTAAAATTTCATCTTTGGAGAAAAAGCCTGAAAATGGTGGAATTCCAGCTATGGCAATTGTGCCAAGCAACATCGTACCAAAAGTTATTGGCAACGTCTTTCTCAATCCGCCCATTTGTCGCATATCTTGCTCATCGCTCATGGCATGGATCACCGATCCCGCTCCGAGAAATAATAGCGCTTT
>JAAIGF010081384.1_pt1 | contig 14450 bp, 12 predicted proteins | sample 6487441 | NCBI WGS metagenome assembly JAAIGF01 (sample SAMN13974129, study PRJNA590717) | phyllosphere metagenome | biome: pepper field; feature: multiple bacterial spot infested pepper fields; material: pepper leaves; isolation source: leaves from pepper fields | host: Capsicum annuum ... | reverse complement strand
TCCACAACCCGGTGGAGCTGATCTACACCGAGACGGCGGTGCTGATCGGCATGACCTACATCTTCATCCCGTTCATGTTCATGCCCGTCTACGCCAGCGTCGAGAAGCTCGACAAGCGCCTGCTGGAAGCCTCGGCCGACCTCGGCGCGAGCCGCTGGCAGAGTTTCTGGAAGGTGATCTTCCCGCTCACCCTGCCGGGCATCGCCGCCGGTTCGATCATCGTCTTCATCCCCAGCCTGGGTAACTTCATCGTGCCGTCGCTGCTCGGCGGCGCGCGTGTGCTGATGATCGGCAGCCTGGTCGAGCAGCAGTTCCTCGCCGCGCGCAACTGGCCGTTCGGCGCCGCCCTGGCGATGCTGCTGATGGCCGCGGTGCTGGTGTGTTTGGTGCTCTACGTGCTGGCGCAAGGGCGCAACAACGCACAGGAGGCCAGCCGATGAACACCTTGCTCGCCAACCTCGGGCGCCGCCTGCTGGGCGGCTACAGCCTGGCCTTCTTCGTCTTTCTGTACCTGCCGATCGGCCTGATCGTCGCCTACTCGTTCAACAGCAACCCGATCAACATGATGATCTGGGACGGCTTCAGCCTGGACTGGTACCGCTCGCTGTTCGGCCTCTCCACCAACCTCAGCGAGAACGCGCTGTACGTCGAATCCACCGACCAGTTGCTGGCTGCGCTGCGCACCAGCCTGGTGGTGGCGCTGACCACCACGGCGATCTCCACGGTGATCGGCACGCTCACCGCGCTGGCCCTGGCGCGCTATCGCTTCCGCCTGCAGACGTTCTACCGGGTGCTGCTGTTCATGCCGATGCTGATGCCCGACATCGTGCTCGGCATCGCCCTGCTGATCTTCTTCGTGGGTGTCGGCATGCCGCTGGGCAAGGGCTCGATCATCATCGGCCACTGCACCTTCCTGATCAGCTACGTGTTCCTGATCGTCAGTGCACGCCTGGCCGGCATGGACACGCGCCTGGAAGAAGCCTCGGCCGACCTCGGTGCCTCGCCGTGGACCACCTTCCGCCGGGTGACCCTGCCGCAGATCCTGCCCGGCGTGATCGGCGGTGCACTGCTGGCGTTCATCATCTCGATGGACGACCTGGTGATCACCTACTTCATCGCCGGCGTCGATTCCACCACGCTGCCGGTGTTCATCTACGGCATGATCCGCCGCGGCATCAAGCCCGAGATCAACGCCATCGCCACCCTGCTGCTGATCGCCTCGCTGCTGATCGCCGCCCTCGGCCTGTACCTACGCAATCGCAAGCCCGCTACCTCTCAGGATGACTCCCATGGCTAAACCGCGCGCCCGCGAACTCGGCCTGCCGCTGCCCGGCACCCCCGGCCCTTGCAACGCCATCACCGACGTGCCCGGCGTGCTGGTCGGCTACCGTACCCTCAATGGCGCGGCCGCCAACGGCCGGCGCATCCAGACCGGCGTCACCGCCATCCTGCCGCGCGGCCGCGATAGCGAGCCGCAGCCGGTGTGGGCGGGCTTCCATGCCCTCAACGGCAATGGCGAGATGACCGGCACCCACTGGATCGAGCACGGCGGCTACTTCGTCGGCCCGCTGTGCATCACCAATTCGCACAGCGTCGGCATCGTCCACCACGCCGCCGCGCGCTGGACCATCCAGCAGTACGCCGACTCCTGGCAACGCGAGCACCTGTGGGCCATGCCGGTGGTGGCCGAGACCTACGACGGGGTGATCAACGACATCAACGGCCAGCACGTCAGCGAGGCCGATGCCCTGGCTGCGCTGGATGCGGCTCAAGGCGGCGCCATCGCCGAAGGCAACGTCGGCGGCGGCAACGGCATGATCTGCTACGGCTACAAGGGTGGCACCGGCAGTGCCTCGCGCCTTGTCGAGATCGATGGCCAGCGCTACACCCTCGGCGCCCTGGTGCAGGCCAACCATGGCCAGCGCGCCTGGCTCAAGGTGTGCGGCGTGCCGGTGGGTGAGCGCCTGGAGGACGAACTGCCGACCGGCCTGGAGCGTGAGCGTGGCTCGATCATCGTCTTCCTCGCCACCGACGCGCCGCTGCTGCCGCACCAGCTCAAGCGCCTGGCGCAGCGCGCCGGCCTTGGCATCGCCCTGGCCGGCACGCCGGGCGGCAACAACTCGGGCGACATCTTCCTGGCCTTCAGCGTGGCCAACCCGCGGCCCTTGCCGCAGGTGTCGCCAACGCGGCTGAACCTCGACTACCTCAACGACGAGTGTTTCGACGCCCTGTACCTGGCTGCCGTACAGGCCACCGACGAGGCGGTGCTCAATGCCATGCTCGCCGCCGAAGACTCGCCGATGCAGAAGCCCGAAGGCCTCTGCCGCGCCATCGATGGCGAGCGCCTGCGCGAACTGGTCGCTGGTCATTGATAAGCCACGGGCGGGTAGCGGCCTGCCGGGCGAGCGGTACTGCGGGCCTGAACCTGCAAGGCGCACGACGCCGCAGCTGCCTATAGATGAGCCAGGTGCGCCTTGCAGAAATCCACGAACAACTGCGCCGGCTTGGTCAGCTGGCCGCGTTTCAGGCGAGCGGCCACCAGCCCCGAGGTGGCCACCGGCTCGGTGATATCCACGGTCACCACGCGCTTGCCGTCATAGGTGCATTCCGAATGCGGTTTGGTGACCAGCAGCGAGAAGCCGAAGCCCTGGCCGACCATGCCGCGCACCATCTCGATGGACGGTGAGCTGAAGACGATATTGGGGGTCAGCCCCAGTTCGTGGAACAGGCTGACGAAGTAGGTACGGCTCGGTGGCACGTCGAGCAGGATCATCGGTTCCAGGCACAGGTCGCGCAGCGACACCTGGGCCTGGCCGGCGAAACGGTGCTGCTCGGGCAGCAGCACGTAGGGCTTCTGCGCAGGCATCAACGGCTCGGTGGCGATGGTGCCGTCGAGGTCGTGCTCATAGAGAAACGCCAGGTCGAATGCGCCGGCGGTCAGTCCCTGTACCAGCTCCTGCTGCTCACCATCGCGGATGCGGATGTCCACGCCCGGATAGCGTTCGCGAAAGCCGGCGATCAGCTGCGGCAGGTAGAGCGGCGCCACCGTCTCGAAGCAGCCGATATCGATCTGCCCGGCGACGATGTCGTTGTCGGCCAGGGCGTTCTGCTCGAACTCGCGGGCCATGCGCAGCAGTTGCTGGGCCTTCTCGTAGAAGCGCGCGCCGCTCGGTGTCAGCGACACGCCCTGGGCGTGGTGACGGATGAACAGCTGCACGCCGAAGCTCTCTTCCAACCCCTTGATCGCCGTGGAGATGGACGGCTGGGCGATGTACAGCTGGCGCGAAGCCTCGGCCACGCTGCCCGCTTCCACCGTGGTGACGAAGTACTTGAGTTGCCGCAGGGTATAGGAAGCCACGTGTCGATCTCGCTGCAATTACTGCCTGCACCTTACTCCAAGAAAGTGCTGCGGCGGGGCGTTGCCTTGCAAAGGTTTTTCGTAAGTCCCGAGCATATTTTTACTAATTTTCGTTCTTGCCCGACTGACGCACCATGGCCCTCACCTGAACGACAGTTCCCGCTCGGCACGCACACCGGACCACACAACAACAAAGATTTCGCTGACGTGTGACACAACGCGCCGCTTCGCCGCTTCGGCCCTACTGCCCCTGTTCTCACTACAACGAAAAAACAGCGAGGGAGTTTCCATGTTCAAGCATTTGCGTCCATCCATCCGCGCCGCCATCGGCCTGTCCATGCTGACCGGCGCCAGCAGCGCTGCACTGGCCGACGACAGCCTCACGGTGATTTCCTTCGGCGGCGCCACCAAGGTCGCGCAGACCGCCGCCTACTTCAAACCCTTCGAGCAGAGCGGTGCCGCCCGGGTGGTCGCTGGCGAATACAACGGCGAGCTGTCCAAGGTCAAAGCCATGGTCGATGTCGGCCAGGTGACCTGGGATGTGGTCGAGGTGGAAAGCCCGGAGCTGCAGCGCGGCTGCGAAGAGGGCCTGTTCGAGCGCATCGACCCGGCCATTCTTGGCGATGCCAACCAGTACATTCCCGGTACCCTCAGCGAATGCGGCGTGGCCACCTACGTGTGGTCGATGGTGATGGCCTACAACGGCGACAAGCTGAAGACCGCCCCTGCCTCCTGGGCGGATTTCTGGGACCTGGAGAAATTCCCCGGCAAGCGTGGCCTGCGCAAGAGCGCCAAGTACACCCTCGAAGCCGCCCTGCTGGCTGACGGCGTGAGCCGCGAGGAGCTGTACAAGGTGCTTGGCACGCCGGAAGGCGTCGACCGCGCCTTCAAGAAACTCGACGCCATCAAAGGCTCCATCCAGTGGTGGGAAGCCGGTGCCCAGCCGCCGCAGTGGCTACTGGCTGGTGACGTGACCCTGTCCGCCGCCTACAACGGCCGTATCGGCGTGGCCCAGAAGGAAGGCGCCAACCTGAAGATCTCCTGGAACGGCAGCCTCTACGACCCCGAGCACTGGGCCATCGTCAAGGGCAGCCCGAACAAGGCCCTGGCCGAACGTTTCATCCAGTTCGCCAGCCAGGCGGATACTCAGAAGGTGTTCTCCAGCCAGATCCCCTACGGCCCGGTGCACAAGCAGACCCTGCCGCAACTGCCGGCCGACGTGCAGGCGCAACTGCCGACCGCCGAGGCCAACATGGCTGGCGCGCAGCTGGTGAATGCCGAGTTCTGGATCGACCACGGCGAGGAACTGGAAGAGCGCTTCAATGGCTGGGCGGCGCGCTGATCGGCTAGCGGCATGAGCGAAAACGCGGGCCATGGCCCGCGTTTTTCATTCTCGCTTCAGTCAGCCTGCACAGTGACCTGCTGCTGTTCACCCAGCCCGGCGATGCCCAGCTTGATGGTCTGCCCGGCGCGCAGGAATACCGGGTTGGGCTTGATGCCCAGGCCCACGCCCGGCGGGGTGCCGGTGGAGATCACGTCGCCCGGCTGCAGGCTCATGCAGCGGCTCAGGTAGGCGATCAATTGCGGCACGTTGAAGATCAGCGTGCGCGTGTTGCCCTGCTGGTAGCGGTGGCCGTCGACCTCCAGCCACATGTCCAGCGCGTGCGGGTCGCCTATTTCGTCGCGGGTCACCAGCCACGGCCCCAGCGGGCCGAAGGTGTCGAAGCCCTTACCCTTGTCCCAGCTGCCGCCGCGTTCGAGCTGCCACTCACGCTCGGAGACGTCGTTGATCACGCAGTAGCCGGCGACGTGCTCCATGGCGTTGGCCTCGTCGATGTAGCGCCCGCCCTTGCCGATCACCACGCCCAGCTCCACTTCCCAATCGGTCTTGGTCGAGCCGCGGGGAATCTCGATGGCGTCGTTGGGGCCGCAGATGGCGCTGGTCCACTTGTTGAAGATGATCGGCTCCTTGGGTACGTCCATCCCCGACTCGGCGGCATGATCGGCATAGTTGAGGCCGATGCACACGAACTTGCCGACCTGGCCGACGCAGGCGCCGATGCGCGGGTTGCCGGTCACCAGCGGCAGGCTGGCCGGGTCGAGCTGCGCCAGCGCGGCGAGGCCTACAGGCGTCAGCACGTCGCCGGCAATGTCGGCCACATGCGCGGAGAGGTCACGAATCTGGTTGTCGGCGTCCAGCAGGCCTGGCTTCTCTGCGCCCTTGGCGCCGTAACGTAGCAGTTTCATGTGGGGTCCTTGTTCAGGTTCAAGACGATCAGACGCTCATGCCGCCATCGATCACATGCAGCGCACCGGTGGTGTAGGAAGACGCATCGGAGCCAAGGTACAGCACCAGCCGGGCGATTTCCTCGGCGCTGCCGAGGCGCCCCATGGGCTGACGGGCGACGAACTGGCCGTATACCTGCTCCTCCGCCACGCCCTGCAACGCAGCCTGTTCGGCAATGCGCGCCCGCAGCGAGGGCGAGTCGACGGTGCCCGGGCAGATGGCGTTGCAGCGAATGCCCTGGGCAATGTAGTCGGCGGCCACCGACTTGGTCAGGCCGACCACCGCTGCCTTGCTGGCGGTGTAGGCGCAGCGGTTGGGCACGCCCTTGATGCTCGACGCCACCGAGGCCATGTTGATGATCGAGCCACCACCGCGGACCAGCATGCCCGGCAGCGTGGCGCGGATCATCCGGTACATGGCGGTGACGTTGAGCTGCAGCGAGCGCTCCCAGGCGGCCTCGTCGCAGTCCAGAATGCTGCCGGCGTGCACGTAGCCCGCGCAGTTGAACAGCACGTCCAGCGCACCGACCTGTTCACTGAGGGCGGCGATGGCCTGGGCCGAGGTGACGTCCAAGTGCAAGGCCGTAAGGCCCGGCACCTCCTGCAGCGCTCTGATGTCGATGTCGGTGGCGATCACCTCGGCGCCCGCGGCCGCGAAGGCCCGGGCGCTGGCCAGGCCGATGCCCTGGCCGGCAGCGGTGATCAGCACGCGTTTGCCGTGCATCTCGCTCATGCTTTCTCCAAGGTCAGGTTGCCCGTAGGCGTGGCGACCGGCGTGCGGCTGGGCGTGCCGAGCATGCTGCGCGGGATGGCCATGATCAGCGCGCCGCTGACGAACAGGCAGCCAGCCAGTACGTAGGTGCCGTTGTTGATGTCGCCGGTCATGGTTTCCGCCATGGCGGTGATCATCGAGCCGGTGAAGCCGGACAGGTTGCCGAACGAGTTGATGATGCCGATGCCGGCCGCCGCGGCGATGCCGGACAGCACGGTGCCGGGCAGCGTCCAGTAGATCGGCATCAGGCTGAGGATGCCGGAGGCGGCGACGCTCAGGAACAGTACCGAGAGCACGATGTTATGGGCGAAGTAGGCGCTGAGCATCAGCCCGACACCGCCGATGAAGGCCGGGATCGCCGCGTGCAGGCGGCGCTCGCCGGTGCGGTTGGAGTGGCGGGCATTGAGCAGCATCGCCACCGCGGCCACGCCGTAGGGAATGGCGGTCAGCAGGCCGATGTGCAGGCTGCTGGTGATACCGGCGCTCTTGATGATCGACGGCATCCAGAACGCCAGCCCGTAGAAGCCGGTGTTGAAGGTCAGGAGGATCAGCACCAGCAACCACACCCGTGGGTTGAGAAAGGCTTCGCTCAGGCGCGACGCCTTGCCGCTGTTGTCCTGCTGCAGGTTGGCCTTGAGCATGGCCTTCTCTGCCGCTGACAGCCACTTGGCCTTGTCGATGTTGTCGCACAGACAGACGATCACCACGACGGCCATGACGATCGACGGCAGGCCCTCGATCAGCAGCATCCACTGCCAGCCGGACAGCCCGTGCACACCCTGCATCGCGGTCATCAGCCAGCCGGACAGCATGCCGCCCAGCACCAGGCTGACCGGCAGTGCCAGCAGGAAGCCGGACATCACGCGGCTCTGCCGGTGGGTCGGGAACCAGTAGTTGAGGTACAGGATCACGCCCGGGAAGAAGCCCGCTTCGCAGATGCCGAGCAGGAAACGCAGGCTGTAGAACATGGTGCTCGACTGGATGCCGAAGAACTGCGCCAGCGGCACGGTGAAGGCCACGGCCATCGACACCAGCGCCCAGGTCAGCATGATGCGGGCGATCCAGAAACGCGCGCCGAGGCGGTGCAGCAACAGGTTGCTCGGCACTTCGAACAGGAAATAGCCCCAGAAGAACATGCTCGCGCCGAGGGCGTAGACGGTGTTGCTGAACTGCAGGTCTTCGAGCATATCCAGCTTGGCGAAGCCGATATTGACCCGGTCGAGGTAGGCCGCCATGTAGCACAGCAGCAGGATGGGCAGGATGCGCAAGATGACCTTGCGGTAGGTGCGATCCTCGAAGGAACTGTCGTGGTCGCGTGCTGGCGCGGCCGATTGCTCGGTACGTGATTGCATGGTGATGACCCTTGGGCATGCGTGCATGCTGATTGTTTTTATTGAAATGGGCTTCGCCGGGCGGTGCCTGGCGACACTGCGGTTACAAGCAGATAAGACTCCCTGGCTGGTAAGTGGGCCGCCCCGGCAGGCAGTGGCGCGCCCCATGGCGCAACGCTGTGCAGGGAATCAACGGCCGTGCTGCTTACCCGACCGTGGTGACGATGGCCGGTAATCTATGCCGCGGATCGATTCAATCCCAATGGCATTTACTGATTAATCGATAACGTTGCGTTATCGAATCAGTCCCGCTCGCGCTGTGCATTGGCGAGCAGGATGTCGGCGAACTCGCGCGCCGGGCCGAGCAGCTGATCGCCTTTGCGAGTAAGAATCCCGTAGTCCTGGGGCATCAGGTAGAACGGCGTGTCGAGCTTTTTCAGCAGGCCACTTTCCAGGTGCTCGACCACCATGGCCTCGGGCAACATGCCGATCATCGGCCCGCCCTGCAGCACCTTGAGAAAGGTCTGCATGGAGATGGTGTCGATGGTGTTGCGCGGCACGGCCACCTGCGCCCTGGCGAACACTTCTTCCATGCGCCCACGGATCGGCGTGCCCTTGGGGTAGAGAATCCACGGCCAGGTCACCAGCTGCTCCAGGGTCATGGGACCTGCTTCGCACAGCGGATGGCGGCTATTGACCACGATGCAGAATGGCTCCGGCGCCAGCGGCGCAAAATCATAGCGCTGCTGCTGGCTCTGTTCGGTGAAGCGGCCGATGGCCAGGTCCAGGTTGCGCTCTTCGAGCATTTCCATCAGGTGGTCGCTGGTCTGCTCGACCACCTCGATGGCCAGCAGCGGCCAGCGCTGCTTGATCTGCACGATGGCCTCGGGCAGGGCCACTGCGGTGGCGGCGAAGATGCCGCCGACTTTCAGATGACCATGGCCGCCGGCGCTGAGGTTGTTGATCTGCTCGACGAAAGTGCGCGCGTCATTCAACGCCAGGTGGGCGTAACGCAGCACCTGGGCACCCAGCGGCGTGGGCTGCATGCTGCGCGGCAGGCGCTCGAACACGGCGAAGCCGAGCAGGCTCTCGATCTCCTTGAGCATCTTGCTCAGCGCCGGCTGGCTGAGGTTCATCTGCTGCGCCGCCAGGTGCATGTTGCGGGTGCGCCCCAGGGTATCGAGGAGCGTCAGGTGGCGAAATTTCAGCCAGTTGCAGAAGCTCGAGAACGACAGATCCGACATGGGCAGCTCCAGCGATTCAATAACGTCAGGTTATTGATAATTGAAAATATGCCATTGGAGTTTATCCACATCGCCGCCTAGCGTGCAGCTTTCATGCACTCCGGAATTCATCGCCATGTCGATCCGACTGACCCCTGAAAACACCCTGCCCACCGACGCCGCCACGGCCACGCTGATCGGCCGCGCCTGGATTCCCGGAGCCGTCGCGGGACCCTCGCCTATCGTGCTGCGCGCCGACGGCGTGTTCGACCTGTCCGCCCGCTTCGCCACCCTCAGCCAGTTGCTGGAACTCGATGATCCTCTACAGGCGGTGCGCGACACGCCCGGCACCTTCGTCGGTAGCATCGAGGCGCTGCTGGCCAACACCGGCTCCCACGCCGACCCGAGCCAGGCGTATCTGCTGGCGCCCGCCGACCTGCAGGTGATCAAGGCCGCCGGGGTGACCTTCGCCGCCAGCATGATCGAGCGGGTGATCGAGGAGAAAGCCGCCGGCGATGCTGCCAAGGCGCAGAGCGTGCGAGCCATCGTGCGTGACGCCATCGGCGACAACCTGCGCGCCGTGCAGCCCGGCTCGCCCCAGGCAATGCGCCTCAAGGAACTGCTGATCGAGCAGAACATGTGGTCGCAATACCTGGAAGTGGGCATCGGCCCCGATGCGGAGATCTTCACCAAGGCGCCGATTCTGGCCGCGGTGGGCAGCGCCAGCGAGATCGGCATCCACCCGATCTCGCAGTGGAACAACCCGGAGCCGGAGGTGGTGCTGGCAGTCAACAGCCGCGGGCAGATCCACGGCGCCACGCTGGGCAACGACGTCAACCTGCGCGACGTGGAAGGCCGCAGCGCGCTGCTGCTCAGCAAGGCCAAGGACAACAACGCTTCCTGCGCCATCGGCCCGTTCATTCGCCTGTTCGATGAGCATTTCGATCTGGACAGCGTGCGCACCTGCGTGGTCGAGCTGCAAGTCGAAGGCACCGACGGCTACACGCTCAAGGGCTCCAGCTCCATGGACCAGATCAGCCGTGATCCGCAGAACCTGGCGAGCCAGACGCTCAATGCCTCGCACCAGTACCCCGACGGCTTCCTGCTGTTTCTCGGCACCCTGTTCGCCCCCACCGAGGATCGCGATCACCCCGGCAGTGGCTTTACCCACAAGATCGGCGACCGAGTGAGCATCAGCAGCCCGCGCCTGGGCGCCCTGCACAATCAGGTGACCACCAGTGACAAGGCCGCCCCCTGGACCTTCGGCGTTACGGCGCTGCTGAAAAACCTCAGCGCCCGCGGCCTGCTGGGCTAGGTCGCCCGGCCCTGAGCTGACAGCCCCGCGCGACGCGATTCATTCAAGAACAAGAGAAACCCATCATGACCGACCTCAAACGCCCGCTGCGCAGCCAGCAGTGGTTCGATGATCCCGACCACGCCGACATGACCGCCATCTACGTCGAGCGCTACATGAACTACGGGCTGACCCGTGCCGAGCTGCAGTCTGGCCGGCCGATCATCGGCATCGCCCAGACCGGCAGTGACCTGACGCCCTGCAACCGCCATCACCTGGAGCTGGCCCAGCGGGTCAAGGCCGGCATCCGCGATGCCGGCGGCATTCCCATGGAATTCCCGGTGCATCCGATCGCCGAGCAGAGCCGTCGCCCTACCGCCGCGCTGGATCGCAACCTGGCCTACCTGGGGCTGGTGGAAATCCTCCACGGCTACCCGCTCGACGGCGTGGTGCTGACCACCGGCTGCGACAAGACCACCCCGGCCTGCCTGATGGCCGCGGCCACCACCGACCTGCCGGCCATAGTGCTGTCCGGCGGGCCGATGCTCGACGGCCACCACAAGGGCGAGCTGATCGGCTCGGGCACCGTGCTCTGGCATGCACGCAAGCTGATGGCCGCCGGCGAGATCGACTACGAAGGTTTCATGGAAATGACCACCGCTGCCTCGCCGTCGGTGGGCCACTGCAACACCATGGGCACGGCCCTGTCGATGAATGCCCTGGCCGAAGCGCTGGGCATGTCGCTGACCGGCTGCGCGAGCATCCCCGCGCCCTACCGTGAGCGCGGGCAGATGGCCTACGCCACCGGCAAGCGCATCTGCGAGCTGGTCATGCAAGACGTACGCCCCTCGCAGATCATGACCCGCGAAGCCTTCGAGAACGCCATCGCCGTGGCCTCGGCCCTCGGCGCGTCGAGCAACTGCCCGCCGCACCTGATCGCCATCGCCCGGCACATGGGCATCGAGCTGAGCCTCGAGGACTGGCAGCGCATCGGCGAGAGCGTGCCACTGCTGGTCAACTGCATGCCCGCCGGCAAGTACCTCGGCGAAGGCTTCCACCACGCGGGTGGCGTGCCGGCGGTGATGCACGAACTGCAGAAGGCCGGCCGCCTGCACGAAGGCTGCATGACGGTCAGCGGCCGCCGCATCGGCGAGATCGTTGCCGACAAGGTGACCGGCAGCCGCGAAGTGATCCTGCCCTACGACGAGCCGCTCAAGCACAGCGCCGGTTTCATCGTGCTCAGCGGCAACTTCTTCGATAGCGCGATCATGAAGATGTCGGTGGTCGGCGAAGCCTTCCGCAAGACCTACCTGTCCGAACCCGGCAAGGAAAACAGCTTCGAGGCGCGGGCTATCGTCTTCGAGGGCCCCGAGGACTACCACGCGCGCATCAACGACCCGACGCTGGATATCGACGAGCGCTGCATTCTGGTGGTGCGTGGCGCCGGGCCAGTGGGTTATCCGGGCAGCGCCGAAGTGGTCAACATGGATCCGCCAGCGGCGCTGATCAAACAGGGCGTGACCTCGCTACCGTGCCTGGGCGATGGCCGGCAGAGCGGCACCTCGGCCAGCCCGTCGATCCTCAACATGTCGCCGGAAGCGGCAGTGGGCGGCGGCCTGGCGCTGCTGCAGAGCAACGACGTACTGCGTGTCGACCTCAACGCCCGCTCGGTCAACCTGTTGATCGACGACGCGGAGATGCAGCGTCGCCGCGCCGCCTGGAAGCCAAGCTACCCGGCCTCGCAAACGCCGTGGCAGGAACTGTACCGGCAACTGGTCGGCCAGCTTTCCACCGGCGGCTGCCTGGAACCGGCCACCCTGCACATGCGCATCATCGCGCGCAGCGGCGGCATGCCGCGTCATTCACACTGACGGAGCCTGTCAGCAGGCATTAAAAAGGGTTTTCGCATATGAGGGGGAATGCTTGGTTTACACCGGACTGGCAAATAAGTGTTCGCTGCTGATGACTTGGCACTTTCCGTAATCCCACCGCCTGGCAGGATGGGTTTCGCCCCTTACGGGCGAGTCACTTTCTCTTGCTTGCCCAAGAGAAAGTAACCAAAGAGAAGGGCACCCCACCATCCGGGCTAGGCGGCCCCGGCCATCGCAGCTCTCGCGACATCCATGTCGCTCATGGCTACCCGCCCGGCCCCTTACGTGGTGATTCCACTCGGCCTCCTGAAGGGGACTTGGGCGTCGCCTGTTCGATCGCAATCCGAGAGCAAAAGCAAAAATAAACGCCGCCGAGCTTGAGCCCGTGGAAATCTCGCAAGCTCGCGCTCCGGTCCCGTCAGGAGGCCGAGTGGAGGTGTTGCGTAGGGGGACGAGCCGCATGGATGCGGCGAGAGGCTTAATGGGCCAGGGATGGCCCATGTAAGCCGGCCCCCGGAGCAGCGCCGGAGCGAGGGAAGTTGAGCGAAGCGAAACCCGGATGTCGGGGTGCCCTTCTTTGGCACACCTTTCTCGGGCAAGCGAAGAAACGTAGCGAAGCGCAGTAACAGCCGCAGGCTGGCCCGAAGGGTGAGCGAAGCGAATCAAGGTGTGGCGCCCGTAAGGGGCGCAACAAAGAGGCTCAGTAAACGCGGTAATGGATAGTGCGATGCCGTGAGTGATACGCACACAAACTTGCCAGTCCAGTGTCAAGCGTATCCTTCCTGGGAAAATGCGATGAACCATTAAAAAGGGGCGCACCGGTGAAGGTGCGCCCCTTTTTCTGATCGTGGCCGTGCGATCAGCGAGCGAGCTTCTTCGCCGCGCGCTTGTGCACCAGCACACCCAGCGCGACGACAACAGCCGCGGCAGCGCCAGTGGAGATGACCAGCACCTGGTACTCCTCGACGAACGCCATGGTCACCAGGGAGCCGACGATGAACAGGATCACCAGGTAGGTCAGCCAGGGGAACAGCCACATTTTCAGGCGGATGTCCTTGCCCTCGGTTTCCAGCTTGCGGCGCATCTTCAGTTGCGAGAAGGCGATCACCAGGTACACCAGCAGGGCGATCATGCCGGTGGTGTTCATCAGCGTGTCGAGCACGTCCTTCGGGCGCAGGGTTTCGTTGAAGTTGATCAGTGCCACGAACACCGCCACCGAGCACGAGGCGATGATCGCGAACACCGGCACGCCGGTACCCGAACGGGTGATCTTCAGGAAGCGCGGTGCATCACCACGGGTGGACAGCGAAAACAGCATGCGCGAGGCGGTGTAGTGGGCCGAGATCATGCAGCTGCTCACCGAGGTCAGCACCACGAAGTTCATCACCAGCTCGGCATAGGGAATGCCCAGCAGCTCCAGGGTGCGGCGGTAGGAGCCGTAGCCGGACTGGGCCATCTGCGGGTCGTTCCAGGGCACCAGGCAGACGATCAGGAAGATCGAGCCGATGTAGAACAGGCACACGCGCCAGACCACCGAGTTGGTCGCCTTGACGATCTGGTTGGCCGGATCCTTGGCTTCCGAGGCGGCGATGGTGACGATCTCGGCGCCAAGGAAGGCGAACATCACGCCGAGGATGGCCACCACCACGGACTCGATGCCGTTGGGCATGAAGCCCTGGGCGGTCAGGTTGCTGAAGCCGCGTACCTCGCCGGTCGGCCACAGGCTGAGCACGGCGAGGCTGCACACCGCCAGGAAACAGATGATCGCCACCACCTTGATCAGCGCGAACCAGAACTCGAACTCGCCATAGTGTTTGACGTTGAAGAAGTTGATGCTGATCAGCACCAGGGTGGCCGCCAGCACGAAGACGTTGACGCTGATCGCCGGGAACCAGCCGTTGAGAATGGTGCCCGCCACGTAGGCTTCCCAGGCCATCAGGATGACCCAGAACCACCAGTACAACCAGCCGATGGTGAAGCCGGCCCAGCGGCCGATGGCGCGCTCGGCGTAGGTGGAAAACGAGCCGGTGTCCGGCGAGGACGTCGCCATCTCACCGAGCATGCGCATGATCAGCACCACCAGGATGCCGCCTGCCAGATAGGCCAGTACCGCCGCCGGCCCGGCGCTGTGGATCACGCTGCCGGAGCCGACGAACAATGCCCCGCCGATCACCCCGGCGATGGACATCATGGTGAGGTGCCGGGGCTTCAATGACGCACTGAGCTTGCTCTCAGGCTCCTGCTTTGCCTGTTCGGCTGATACCGCATCCATAGAAGGACTACCTCTTATTGATTTTGCTGGAAACAGTTGAAGC
>JAAIGF010068335.1_pt1 | contig 14453 bp, 10 predicted proteins | sample 6487441 | NCBI WGS metagenome assembly JAAIGF01 (sample SAMN13974129, study PRJNA590717) | phyllosphere metagenome | biome: pepper field; feature: multiple bacterial spot infested pepper fields; material: pepper leaves; isolation source: leaves from pepper fields | host: Capsicum annuum ... | reverse complement strand
TGTGATGGCCGCCATCTGGTTAGCGGTCAAGGCTTTGATCTGGCCTGTCGTGAGCTCCTGGATCTGTCCCGAGTTGAGCGATGCAATCAGCGTTGTGGTCAGGGATGCGACCTGTGTTGACGTGAGGGCTGCGACAGCTGCAGTGCTCAGGCCTGCGACGGCGTCAGTCGTCAATCCGAGCAACGCGCCGGTGCTCAAGGCAGCGATTTCGGCTGTATCGAAGCTGTTGAGTTCTGCGGAACTGAGTGTTGCAACCTGGGCAGAGGTCAATGCAGAAGCCTGCTTCGTTGTCAGCGCAGCGATATTGGCTGTGCTGAGGGACTGAAGCTGGTCGGTGGTCATTGCAGCGATCTGGGCTGTCGAGAAGGCTGCAACCTGATCGGCGTCGAGCGACGACAATGCCGCTGTCGTGACCGTCTTGATCTGTGCTGCTGTCAAGCCTGCGATCTGGCCGGTGGTCAGAACGTCAACCTGTGCGGAGGTCACGGCACCGATCTGGGCTGTCGAGAGCTTTGCAATCTGCGCGGAGGTGAGGGCTGCAAAGTTGCCTGTCGAGAGGCTTGCCAGTGTGGTGGAGTCGATGCCTGCGAGGGCTGCTGTGCTCAAGACAGCGATTTCGGCTGTATCGAAGCTGTTAAGCTCTGCGGAGCTGAGTGTTGCGACCTGCGCAGAGGTCATTCCAGCCACCTGCTTGGTGTCCAGCAGCGCTATGACGCTTGAAGAAAGAGCATTGAACTGGTCTGTGCTCAGCGCAGTGACCTGGCTAGCGGTCAGACCGGCGAATTGTGCGGATTCGATAGCTGCGAGCTGCGTGACGGTCAGGCCGATGACGGCCTTTGCCGAAATTGCACTGATCTGAGTGCTATCGAGGGAGTTAACGGCGGCTGTTGAAAGCGCGTTCAGCTGTGTAGAAGAGAGTGCTGCGATCTGGCCAGTGCTCATTGCGTCCACGTCGGCGGACTTCAGGTTTGCTACGGTGGCTGTCGAGAGATTCGCAATCTGCTTGATGGAAAAAGAAGAAATGATAGACGTCATGGACACGTGCCCCCGTTGATAACTGGCCAAAGCGCCACACACACGTGCCCATTTCACGCAGCGCACCCACTGGGCCGCATCCGTTACCCCGGATGCGCTTTTGCGTGATTAGACACGGTGTCTCCTTCGATCGGCGAAACGCCGAGCGAGAAGTGCCCGTTCAGGACAATAGCAATATAAGCAGAACATGGCTCGTGTGAGCCGGCGCTCGGAAGGGCATCATGCGTACAGAACGTTTCTTGTTCTGATCCCTACGCCATTGGACATTAGAGCATCCCCCAGGAACGCTTTCGGCAGACAGTGAACGCAACAAGAGTCACAGTTCACGACGACCTCACATGACCGTCATCACTATTGTCCGCAATATGTAAAAAAGTGGTTAACAGCCACCGCTAACATATGATGACCTCAAGACTACCTTGAGTCTAGTCCTGGTCAAATTCGTTAAGATCGACAAGTAGATTTCCAGAAAAGTTGGAAAAACTGAGCGAAATCAGAGCGCCTAGATATAAATTTCCAGTTTTATTTGAGGTCAAAATAAAAACGAGATTTTCAATCCGTAGATGTGACTTTTTTTGGTTTTGTATGTGTTTCTTCTAATTTTGTGAAGGAGTGCTGCGTTTTGGGAATGGAAATTTGGCTTATTGCAAGCATAATTACACAGCTTCGCATTGTTTAGAACAGTATAATGTTCGCTTTGTATGTGAATGAAACACTAAACGCTACGCAGCAATTGACCAATGTCAAATATAGGCAGATGAGCAGATGGCGTGGCACGACGCTGTCTCCCATAAGCGTGATCGCGGCCTCACCGGACCGTGATCGAGAATCGAAGAAGGAATATAGGGTTAGCCCTGGCTCTGGCTTTGAGACTGCTGGACCGTCACAGACACCGACAGGCTTTCGCCTGAAAGGCCTACACGCATTCCCGAGACAGGTGCGCAATCGCGGTAGCTCAGTCCGGAAGCGATACGCACGTAGCGTTCGTCGGGGCAAAGCTTGTTGGCGGCATCGAAACCAACCCAGCCGAGGCCCGGAACATGGGCTTCTGCCCAGGCATGGGTTGCGATCTGCCGTTCCACGTCTTCCATCATGAGATAGCCTGAGACGTATCGGGCGGGCAGGCCCATATGGCGGGAAGCTGAGATGAAGATATGGGTGTGGTCCTGGCAGACACCTTTTTTGGCTTCCAGCGCCTGTTCCGCAGTGGTTTCCGTTCCCGTTGAACCCGTCTCATATTCGACTTCAAGGTGGACAAGCGCCATCAGCTCATGCAACCGCTCCAGCGGCGTTTCACCTGTTGCCTGTCGGGCAAGCTCGCGGATCAGTTTGCCGGGCTTGGTCAGAGGTGTCTCGCGCATGAATAGCCATAGCGGGGCGTTGCCAACATGTGCTCCGAAGACGCCAGCCTTGTCGATTGTTTCCACTTCACCACGGGCAACGACCTTCACCGCGCTGCGGGGGCCTTCGGTCTCCACGAGTTCCACCCGGTTGCCGAAGTGATCGTCGTAGCGCACCTCCAGCGTGGCTCCATCCACCGTTACTTCCCATTCTGTCACGGTTTGGGTTGGCCCGGTTGCGGGTGTCAGCCGCAAGCGTTGCAGGGAGTAGGGCACCGGCTCATCGTAGAGATACTCAGTCGTGTGATTGATCTTCAGGCGCATTCCATATCCCCATCTCACGGTCGCTTATTGATAGAAGCGATAGCCATCCGTGATTTCCTGGCCCAATTGGGCGTTTCTGTTGACGAAGTGCTCCAGAAATTCGTGGAGACCCTGATCCATCACACGATTGATTGTCGTTTTCTGCAAAGTCGCCTGAATGGCTTCGGCGGTATCATGCGCCTTGTGTCGTTCCTGGTATTCTTCGGCAAGGTAGCTGAGGTTACTGACGATCTTTTCATAGCAATAGGCAAGAGATCGCGGCATTCTGCCGTTCAGAATAAGAAAATCGGCAATATTGGCCGGCCTATACTCTGCATCATACACCCATCCGTAGGAACGGTGCGCCGAGACGGAACGGAGAATGGATTCCCACTGGGCATTATCCAGCGATGAGCCCACCTGGGCTGCCGCGGGCAGAAGGACATAATATTTGACGTCCAGTATTCGCGCCGTGTTGTCCGCACGCTCGATGAAGGTGCCGATGCGGGAGAAATTATAGAGATCATTGCGAAGCATCGAACCGTGGAATGCACCGCGCACAAGTCCGGCCCTGTGCTTGATGACATCGATGACCTGCGGTAATTCCGCCGCCTTTACCTTGCGTCCGAGAAGGTTTTTGAGCTCGATCCAGAATTCGTTGGTCGCTTCCCACGTTTCGCGGGTCAAGGCGGTCCGCACCATTCGGGCATTGTTCCTGGCGAATTCGATGCAGGACATGACGCTGGATGGGTTTGCCTTGTCGCGCAGCATGTAGTCGATTGCGTCTACCGACGTCACCTTCTCATGATGCTGGAGGAATTCCTCGCGGGCGCCTGCGCTCTGCAGCACGCCGTCCCAATCCTCGTCGCCGCCGCCGCTGCGCGTCAGCGAGACACGCATACCAGCATCCACCAGCCGCGCGATGTTTTCCGCACGCTCGATATACCGGAACATCCAGTAGAGTCCGTTTGCCGTTCTTCCCAGCATGGCTTAGTCCTCCAGTACCCAGGTGTCCTTGGTGCCGCCGCCCTGGCTGGAATTCACCACAAGGGATCCCTGCTTGAGTGCGACACGCGTCAGCCCGCCGGGAATGATCTTTACCTTGTCGGAGACCAGAACGTAGGGACGAAGATCCACGTGGCGCGGAGCTATGCCATTCTTCACCATGATCGGCACTGTCGAAAGCGACAGTGTCGGCTGTGCAATGTAGTTGGAAGGGCGTGCACGCAACTTGTCGGCAAACAGCGCGCGCTCCTTTTTCGATGCGGTGGGGCCTACAAGCATTCCGTAGCCACCGGATCCGTGCACTTCCTTCACGACGAGATCGGCCAGATTGTCGAGAACATATTTGAGGCTGTCCGGCTCCGAACAGCGCCATGTGGGCACATTTTCCAGAAGCGGCTTGCGGCCGGTGTAGAACTCGACGATCTCAGGCATGTAGGAATAGATTGCCTTGTCGTCGGAAATGCCTGTGCCGGGTGCGTTGGCGATGGTGATGTTGCCGGCACGGTAGACATCCATGATGCCTGGTACACCGAGGGCCGAATCTGGCCGGAAGGTGAGGGGGTCGAGGAAATCGTCGTCCACGCGTCTGTAAAGCACGTCGATGGCTTCGTAACCGCGTGTCGTCCGCATCTTGACCTTGCCATCCATGACGCGAAGGTCCGAACCCTCCACCAGCTCGACACCCATCATGTCGGCCAGAAACGAATGTTCGTAATAGGCAGAATTGTAGATGCCGGGGGTAAGGACCGCAACGCGCGGCTTGCCTTTGCAGCCCGGAGGCGCAAGTGATGCCAGCGACTGGCGCAGAAGGTATGGATAGTCTTCGACGCGCTGGACCTTGTTCTCGTGGAACAGTTCCGGGAACATCTGCATCATGGTTTCGCGGTTTTCCAGCATATAGCTGACACCGGAAGGCGTGCGCGCGTTGTCTTCAAGAACGTAGAACTGGTCCTCACCGGTGCGCACGATATCCGTGCCGACGATGTGGGTGTAAACGCCACCCGGCGGCTTGAAGCCGATCATTTCCGGCAGAAAGGCTTCGTTGCGCTCGATCAGCTCGCGGGGAATGCGGCCTGCCCGGATGATTTCCTGCTTGTGATAGATGTCATCCAGAAAGGCGTTCAGCGCCAGCACCCGCTGCTCGATACCCTGGGCAAGCTTGCGCCACTCGCGGCCAGAGATGATTCGAGGGATAATATCGAAAGGGATGAGCTTTTCCGCGCTGTCTGCATGTCCGTAGACGGCAAAGGTGATGCCCGTCTTGCGGAAGATGTTTTCGGCGTCCCTGGACTTCTGGATCAGGTGCGATCTGTCCTGCCGGCTATACCAGTCATTATACTTTTCATATGGGCTTCGCGGCGTGGAGTCCGCATCTATCATTTCGTCAAATGCCAACTTTAGGTTCCCCATTTTTGCCCATTTGAATACAAGGACGCTCGCAATGCAAGAAGCATACACAATGCCCAGAGAGAATTTTTGCTCCTTTCGTGCTCGCTAAATATTCAAAAAATAAGCGGTTTCAGCTTTGGTCGCTGATAAATTCAGCAAAAAGGAAGCACACGCGCGGGCTTCTACCTCTTTTGCCAAATATTCTCATAAGTTGTGCGGCGTCCGGTGCTTAAAATTTCATCAAATGAAAGCGTGAGCGGAGAGCTGGCATCCCTGGCTTCATCGATGTTTGTTAACAGCATGCCGCGCTCAATTAGAGGTTTGTTAACCATAGAATTATAGGAATTGTTAATCGAAAGATTGATCGAGCCGGGGGTTACATGTCTATTTCTCGCCGTGGGGTCCTGTTTGGATTGCCGCTTTTTCTCGCAGGCTGCGCCAGCACCAACTTTACTCAACAAAGACAGAATTATGCTGCCGTGCCGGACGAAAAATTCCCGTTGAAGGCAATGCAGCTTGACCAGATCAAGCCAGAGCTCCGTCGCCAGGAAGTCGCCTATGTCACGACGCATCCGGCAGGCACGGTTGTTGTCGATACGCCGGCCCGGCGGCTCTATTTCGTCATGGGTAACGGTCAGGCCATGCGCTATGGCGTAGGTGTCGGTCGCCAGGGACTTGCCCTCAAGGGCAATGCCTATATCGGTCGCAAGGCCGAGTGGCCAAGCTGGACGCCGACGCCGAACATGATTCGCCGCGAGCCCGAGCGGAACCTGAAATATGCTGGCGGTATGCCGGGCGGCCCGAACAATCCACTCGGTGCGCGCGCGCTCTACCTATACCGCGATGGCAACGACACGATGTTCCGTCTGCACGGTACCAACCAGCCGCAATCGATCGGGCACGCAATGTCCAGCGGTTGCATCCGCATGTTGAACCACGACATTATCGACCTCTACCAGCGTGTCCCGGTCGGTTCCCGCGTTGTGGTTCTGCAGGCATAGTGACCTTATAAATGCCAGGATCCGGCGGTCTACAGCCGGATCACAAACCCCTTGCCATGGTGCCCCATGTGTCGATTTCTTGCCTATACCGGCTCGCCTGTCTGGCTCGACAGTCTTCTGATCGAGCCGGAGAGTTCTCTGATCACCCAATCGCTTGCGGCGCGTGAGGCGAAGACGGTTGTCAATGGTGACGGGTGCGGCATCGGCTGGTATGGGGAGAGGGGAGAGCCTGGCATCTACCGGGGCATTCTGCCCGCATGGTCAGATCGCAACCTGACTTCCTTGTGCCATCAACTCCGCTCACCGATGTTTTTGGCGCATGTGCGCTCCGCCACGACAGGCGGGGTCTCCATGTCCAATTGCCATCCCTTCGGCTTCGGCCGTCACCTCTTCATGCATAACGGCCAGATCGGCGGATATGAAAAGGTCAAGCGGGCCATCGAGGCGTATATTCCCGACGAAGTCTATTGTTCACGCGCGGGCAACGGCGATAGCGAGGCGATCTTCTTGATCGCTGCGGGTTTCGGCTTGGATCGTGATCCGATCGGGGCATTGAAAAGAACATTGCAGATGTGTCTCGATGTCGTGTCGCGCGCCGGTCTCAACGAGCCCGTGCGCTTCAGCGCCATTCATGCGGATGGTGAAAAACTGCACGCCTTCCGCTGGTCGAGCGATGAACGTCCACCGACACTTTACTGGCGCAATATGGGCGAAGGGATCGCGGTGGCATCGGAACCCTTTGGAACCGGTGTCGAACGGTGGGATATCATCCCCGCTAACACGGTTGCCACCATTACCGGCGCCGATATCTCATTCGATGAGTTCAATCCGGTTGCCCAGCCGGCAGTGCTGATGCAGGCCTGAACATAGCCGCTGCCCTTTGCCGGTGACAAGGCTCACCTTGCTTGTGCTGGACCTCTCCTTATCAGCTGGTGAGGCTCCGAAGGCGTAGCTCGTTGGCTCGATCACGCAGCTGTGCTTGGGCGCCGTGTTGTCTTTGGTTTTGAAATGTGTATCCGATCCCCAAAGATCGAGGTGGGGTGAGGCTCGGTCATTATCCATCAGACTCCTTTAAGGGACAGGACATATGCAATTTTTTGAAAAACTTTCGCGATTTCAGCCACAACTGCTTGCAGCGCTGAGAATCATCGCCGCCCTGCTATTCATCGAGCACGGAACTCAGAAGCTGTTCGGTTTCCCCGCATCGCAGATGGAAGGCTCACTTCCGCCGATGCTGCTGGTTGCTGCTATCCTTGAAACGGTGGGCGGTATTCTCGTTCTCATCGGTCTGTTCACCCGCCCGGTCGCTTTTGTCCTGTCTGGTCTTATGGCCTTTGCCTATTTCATGGCTCATGCGCCAAAAAGCTTCTTCCCGGTGCTGAATGGCGGTGACGCAGCAATCCTCTTCTGCTTCGTCTTCCTGTATCTCGTGGCTGCGGGACCGGGTGCGTTCTCTCTGGACGCCAAGCGCCGCTGATAGACTTTATCTGTGACCCAGAAACGCCGCGTGGGATTACCCATGCGGCGTTTTCAGTTTGACTTGACCTCAACGGATCTGGTCGTGTTCGGCGTCAGCCACTTGTCTATCTTTGCTTGCAGCAATTCCGGGCTGATCGGCTTGGAAAGATAATCATCCATGCCGACTGCAAGGCACAGATCGCGATCGCTGTCCTGCGCATGGGCGGTCACGCCGATAATGGGCACGCGCGTGACATCAGAAGATGCGTCCTCTTCAGCGCGGATCGCCTGGGTCGCCTGGTGGCCATTCATGACAGGCATGGAAACATCCATGAGGATGATCGACGGATTGTCGCTGCGCCAGGCCTGAACCGCCTGTTTGCCATTGTCGACAATGCGGAAGGTAAGCCCCGTCTGCTGGAGTATCTGCGTGAAGACGATCTGGTTGACATCGTTGTCTTCGGCGATCAACACGTCCAGCCGCCTGCTTCCGACGTAATCCTTTTCCGGCCGGGCAAAACTCGTCGTCATATGTTTGACGGTTGCTGCAGGAGCGTTTGTTTGCGGGTTCGACTGTGGCTGAGCCTCTCTGGCGGGCTCGGCTTGCCTCTGGAGGGCACGTTTTGCGCGCGCGGTCCGAACGACATCGGCCAATGTCTTTCGCAACAGCCGCGCCCGCACCGGTTTCATCAGATGGGCATCGAAATCCGGGCCTCGTGAGGCGCTGTAGCTGACCGCATCCATCGACGTAAGAAATATGATGGCCAGATCTTTGAGGCGCGGATTGTCACGCAGCCGTCTCGCCACTTCCATGCCGTCCATATCGGGCATGTGGTAATCCAGAATGACGGCATCGATTTCGAAACCGATGGCGGCTGCCTCTTCGAGGATTGCCAGGCCGCTTGGTCCGCTTTCGGCGGCATAGCTGTCGACGCCCCAGCCATCGAGCTGCTCGGTCAGGATTTGCCGGTTGACGACATTGTCATCAATGACGAGGACACTGACCTTTTTCGTATCGATCGGCGTCACGGCCTGGTCCGGACGGTTGCTGGCGGCGCGTAACGGCAGGGCCACGGTGAAGATGGAGCCTTGTCCCACCTTGCTTTCAACGTCTAGCTTGCCGCCGAACAGTCCAGTCAAGCCCAAAGTAATGGCCAGCCCAAGCCCCGTTCCCTCATGTCTGCGTGTCGAAGACGTATCCGCCTGGCTGAATTTCTCGAAAATACGGTCGAGTTGGTGGGGCGCGATGCCAATTCCGGTGTCTTCGACCCTAAGCGTAAGAACGAGCTCGCTTTCACTGATCGTTTCACTCGAGAGATCAATGAGGACGTGACCGATTTCGGTAAACTTGATTGCGTTGCCAATCAGATTCGTGACAATCTGGCGGAAGCGTCCCGCATCGCCGCTGACCGTCGTCTTCAGCTTGGGATCGACGCGCACGATAAGCTCTATGTTCTTTTCCAGGGCCTGCGAGGACAAAAGCGAAGCGACGTCCTCCACGGCTTCCGCCGCATCGAAAGGTGCAGAGCGCAACACCATCTGGCCAGCATCGATCTTTGAGAAATCGAGGATATCGTTGATGATGGTCAAAAGGGCATTGCCGGATTTGACGATGACATCGGTAAAGGTTCTCTGGCGCGTGTCCAGAGCAGATTTTGCCAGCAATTCCGCCATGCCCAGAACGCCATTCATCGGCGTCCTGATCTCATGGCTCATATTGGCGAGAAATTCCGATTTCGCACGATCCGCAGCCTCGGCTCGCGCGAGAAGACCCTCAAGCTCGGCCTCTCGCTGCTTCAGGTCGGTGACATCTGTCGCGATGACCAGCCAGTAATTGCCGGCACCCATGGTCGATTCAAGATTGAGCCAGCGTTTGCCGCCGACATGGACAAGTGACGAGAATGGTTTTGAGGCGGAAATGTTTTGAAGCCATTTCGTCCGCTGGGCAGCGGCGTCCTCATGATTGCCGAAATCGCCACGGTCCGCGCAATGAGCGAAGAGTGGGAGCCAGCTCTTTCCGGGAGCGAGCATGTCAGGCGGAACGTCGAACATGGTGGAAAGGGCATCATTGGACAGGATGATCTTGCCATCCTGAACCAGCGCAAGCCCCTGGGCCATGACCCGGGTCGCATCCTGCATATATTCGCCGACGCGCTGCAACTCCTGCCTTGCGGCACTGATTTCCTTGTCGCGAGCGCGGATGGCTGTGCAATCTGCAAAAGTGATGAGGATCTTGTTTCCCGCCACCCGTCGTTCCGACAGGATGGTGTAGCGACCGGCCTTGCTGGCGACTTCGCGCGAGGTATTGCCATCGATCTTGCTCAACCGTTCGATGCGATCGCGATAGGCATCCTCGAACGTCATGTCTCCGAACTCGTACTTGCCGGATTCGTAGCCAAGCTGGAGATAGCGGCGATAGGGCTGGCCGATGAGATCGACCTCTTCCTCAACCTCCCAAAGATCGTAAAAACAGCTGTTTGCATATTCGATCGTCAGGTCGGGTCCCAGCAGCATCACACCCACGGGCAGCGTCTGCAAAATGGATTCGACTTCGGCATGAAGGCGTTCCGCCTCGTTTCTGGCCGCCAGAAGCTCCCGACGCCCCTCCTCCAGGGGCGTGGTATCGGTCATGGATCCGACAAGATATCGCTCATTGTCCGGGGTTTGAATTCGTCCTACCCTGATCAGCGTTGGAACAGGGGTGTTATCGTTTCGGACAATCTGTTCCGTCTTCTGAAATTCCTCGCCTGTCTCCAGCACGCGGGTATTTGCCAGCCTGAAACGCTCGCCCTCGTGAACGAACAATTCGCTTTCCGTCAGCCCGTAATAATTTTCGCGCGGCTCTCCCCACAGCGCTTCATATGCCGCATTTGCGTAGGTCAGCCGGCGCTCGCTATCCAGAAGGAAGGCGGCAACAGGCAGCCGCTCCAGCGCCTCGCGGAAAAGCCAGGTTTCCCGCTTGTGCTGTTCGATCAGATTTTCCTGAGTCTTGACGTTGCTGATGTCGATGCGAAGCGCGATCAGCAATCCGTTCTCAAGGCGCCTGTTGATGAACCGTATCCATCTTCCGTCGCTCACCCTCTGGGTGAATTCGGAATAGGCCTGCCGGGTCTCGTCCACCTTGGCATCGACCCAGGCGTTCTTTTCAGCCTCAGCTGCGCTATCGGCAGCCCCGGTACCCACATAGTGCTCGTAAAAGGAGGTCACGACGGAGCGCAATGTGAGCGTTCCACGCCAATCGAGGTCGAGTTGGGCATAGAGGCTCTGCAAGCGCGTATTGGCGTAAAGCAGGCGATCTTCGACGTCGTAAACCGCGATGGCCACATCGAGAAGGTCGAGAACATTTCCGCCGGTGAGAAGCTCGATCTGGGCAGCCGAAAACTCGGATTTCACAGAGGGCACCGTCTCGAAGACTTCGAAGAGGAACAGATTTCCGTCTTCCGTCTCAAATCTTTCGCACTTCATGGAGTGGACGTCTTCGGCTTGCTGTCCGCTGCAGGACGTCACCTCTTCCGTTGAAAAGACGAGGCAGCGCCGCTCCTTCTCATTTCGATCAACGTCCCTGGTTTCGCCGAAGAGGTCCTGCGTGGTCCTGTCGACAAAGTCACTGACGGAGCGGCCGTTGAAACATGCGTAGGCGGCGTTGACGCAGACATAGCGAAGCTGACTGTCCTTGATGCAGGCGGGAAGTGGCAGCGCCTTGACGCCTTCGCATGCTCTTTCAAGCAACCCCCCTCCAATCAAGACATTCTCCGTAACCATCCATGACACCTGACAGAATCAGTGCCAACCGCGAACTGAACCTGTGGCTGTAAGCTATTGTACCTTGATTGATTTGGCTATGCGTCCGACAGCATTATTGGTCAAATGTTAACTATAGATTTCCATCAGTTCTTTATGCTTTAGAGAGATTTCTGCTGCGTGACCGGCGCGCCGTTGGGGACTTCCCATCTCCATCTTGAAAACAATTGCTTGACTTTCGCGGATAAAAAGACCAAATCCCCCTCAAGCTTTCACTTTCGGCGGCCGCGTGAGCTGCAGCGTCAACGAATTAATTAAGACGCATGAAGGAAAAGCGCATTCATACAGGAGACGGCAAACACGCCGCCCTTTAGCGCAGAAAGTCATTCCAACCCACAAGTTCCCAATTCACGCGGGGTTCTTGACGCCAAGACAACCGGACAGCAGGGCTGATCCGGATGCAAGCGTTTTGGCGCCCCGAAAGGCATACTATTGACCAGTTTTAACGAACTCGGCCTATCCGAAAAAATCGTGGCCGGCGTCACCCAGCTTGGTTACACCACACCGACTCCCATTCAGGAAAAAGCGATCCCGCTGCTTCTGGAGGGTCGCGACATCATTGGTCTGGCACAGACAGGAACCGGCAAGACTGCCGCATTCGGCCTGCCGATCATCGAAATGCTGCTCAAGCAGCCTGATCGTCCTGCCAACAGAACCACGCGCACGCTCATTCTCGCTCCTACTCGCGAGCTGGTGAACCAGATTGGCGAAAGCCTTCGCGGCTTCGTTCGCAAGACCCACCTGAAGATCAATCAGGTTGTTGGCGGCGCTTCGATCAACAAGCAGCAGCTGCAGCTGGAAAAGGGCACCGATATTCTGGTTGCCACACCTGGCCGTCTGCTCGATCTTATTTCCCGCAATGCTATTTCGCTGTCCAAGGTGACCTATCTGGTGCTGGACGAAGCCGACCAGATGCTGGATCTCGGCTTCATTCATGACCTGCGCAAGATTTCCAAGATGGTTCCTGCCGGTCGTCAGACATTGCTGTTTTCGGCCACCATGCCGAAGGCCATTGCTGATCTTGCCGGAAGCTATCTGACCAACCCTGTGACGGTTCAGGTCACGCCTCCGGGCAAGGCCGCCGACAAGGTTGAGCAGTATGTTCACTTCGTTGCGGGCAAGAACGACAAGACCGAGCTTCTCAAGAAGTCGCTGAACGAGAACCCCGATGGGCGCGCCATTGTGTTCCTGCGCACCAAGCATGGCGCTGAAAAGCTGTCCAAGCATCTGGAGCATATCGGCTTCAAGGTCGCGTCGATCCATGGCAACAAGAGCCAGGGCCAGCGTGAGCGCGCGCTCAAGGGTTTCAAGGACGGAGAAGTCAAGGTTCTGGTCGCAACCGATGTTGCTGCCCGTGGCATCGATATTCCAGCCGTGACCCATGTCTTCAACTATGACCTGCCGGAAGTCGCCGACGCTTACGTTCACCGTATCGGTCGTACCGCGCGTGCGGGCCGTGACGGTATCGCCATTGCGTTCTGCGCACCGGACGAAACCCGTCTGCTGCATGACATCGAAAAGCTGATGAAGATCGAGATTCCGGTCCTGTCAGGCGAACGTCCGGAAGGACTTGCCAGCCCGTCTCGCGGCAACAACAACAATCGTGGTGCCAATCGCGGCGCTCCGAGCGGTCCACGTCGCCAGGGCGGCGAACGTGCCCATGGCGACCGTCCAGCGCGCACGCACCGCGAAGGTGCACCACGTGATGGCGGCCGACGCAATGGCGATTTCCGCGGCCAGCGTGCCGGTGAGTTCGCACCTGTCGAGCACGACAACGATCTGGAAGTGACGTCCGACTTCAAGCGTCCCAAGGCTGATGCCGTTGCAGGCAAGCCTGCTGGCAATCGCAACCACCGTGGTGGTCAGGGCCGTCCTGCCCGCAAGGCTGGCTCCTTTGCGCCCGCCGGTCAAGGTCGTCCTGCTGGCAATGCCGGTCGCGGTCGCAAGCGCGGCTGATAAGGCTGATCTTTGAATATGAGCGCCCGGATGAAAATCCGGGCGTTTTTGTTTGGGAGGATTATGCGGGTTTCGTACCGCAGAGCATCTCGCGTTTTCCCGCAAAGCCGGGTCTGCGCTCAACGTTGAAGCCGGCACTGCCCAGATTGCGCCGAACGAATCCGGCCGCTGCAAATGTTGCGAAGGTGCCACCGGGGGCGGTCTTTTCAAACACCGCCGACATGATGTCCAGCGACCACATGTCCGGGTTCTTGGATGGTGCAAATCCGTCGAGATACCACGCGTCGAATGTATCCGAAGTCTCGATGATGCCTTGCATGGCATCTCCGCAAAAGACGGTCAGATGCGTCTGCTCATCAAGCTTGATGTCGATCCAACCTTCCGGATCTGAAGGCCATTGCGCAACGAAGGCCTGCCGCTCGGCATCAAGTTGCGGCCAGTGAGACAGTGCGCGGTTCAACTCGCGTGCCGTCATCGGGTAAAGCTCGAAGGATACGAAATGCAGCTGCGCACCGGCGGGCCGTGACAGCTTCCATTGCCGCCAGGTTTCGCACAGGTTCAACGCCGTTCCAAAGCCAAGCTCGCCAATGCGGAACGTGCCTTGTGCCATTTTCCAGCGTTCCGGCAAGCCGTTGCCGGACAGCGAAACGTGGCTGCATTCCTGCCTGCCATCGGTCTGGCAATAAAAATGGTCGCCAAAGGCCAGCGAATAGGGCATATCGCCCTCTCGCCAATCCAGCATGTTCGAACCGGCTCGTTCCGGCCCACGATTATCGGGGTGTGTCATGGTCAAAGCCGATAGTCTGCCCAATCAAACAGGTCAATCACCTTTGCCATCCAGCGTGTCTTTGTTGATCGTTGGCGGCGGCATCATGGGGCTTTGGGCGGCGGTCAAGGCGGATCGTCTGGGTATCGACGCCTTGCTTGTCGATGCTGGCCACATCGGCAGCGGTGCCAGTGGCGGGCTGCTGGGTGCGTTGATGCCGCATATGCCGGACCGCTGGTCGGACAAGAAGCAGTTTCAGTTCGATGCCCTTCTGAGCCTCGAAGCGGACATTGCCGCTGTGGAGGCTGATACAGGCCTTAGCGCAGGTTACAGGCGGTGCGGCCGCATCATCCCTTTGCCAAAGCCACATTTGCGAACCATCGCAGAGCGGCACCAGCA
>JAAIGF010026510.1_pt1 | contig 14472 bp, 14 predicted proteins | sample 6487441 | NCBI WGS metagenome assembly JAAIGF01 (sample SAMN13974129, study PRJNA590717) | phyllosphere metagenome | biome: pepper field; feature: multiple bacterial spot infested pepper fields; material: pepper leaves; isolation source: leaves from pepper fields | host: Capsicum annuum ... | reverse complement strand
TTCGCCGCGTTCCCCAACGACGTGTCGACCCCGGAAATCAACGTGCAGGTCACCGAGCAGACCAAGTTCCCGATCATCGAGCGCCTGCAGCGTGAAGGTCAGTGGGGCGAAGGCAGTGTGACCAACCTCGACGGTGTGCGCGTCGATTATCCCAAAGGCTGGGGCCTGGTGCGCGCCTCCAACACCACGCCGGTACTGGTGCTGCGCTTCGAAGCGGAGACCCAGGCCGAGCTGGAGCGGATCCAGGAACTGTTCCGCGCGCAGATGCACAACGTTGCCCCCGACGTCCAACTACCGTTCTGATCCGCCCAGCACTGGAGCCCCGCATGACCCTAGAGCGTGAAGCCGCCACCAACGTCGCCAAGGTGCTGTCCGAAGCACTGCCGTACATCCGTCGCTTCGTTGGCAAGACCCTGGTGATCAAATACGGCGGCAACGCCATGGAAAGTGATGACCTCAAGGAAGGCTTCGCGCGCGACATCGTGCTGATGAAGGCGGTGGGCATCAACCCGGTGGTGGTGCACGGCGGTGGCCCGCAGATCGGCGATCTGCTCAAGCGCCTGAGCATCGAAAGCCACTTCATCGATGGCATGCGCGTGACCGACGCCGCGACCATGGACGTGGTGGAAATGGTGCTCGGTGGCCAGGTCAACAAGGACATCGTCAACCTGATCAACCGCCATGGCGGCAGCGCCATCGGCCTGACCGGCAAGGATGCCGAGCTGATCCGTGCGCGCAAGCTCACCGTCAGCCGGCAGACGCCGGAAATGACCCAGCCGGAAATCATCGATATCGGCCATGTCGGCGAAGTCACCGGGGTGAACACCGATCTGCTGAACATGCTGGCCAAGGGCGACTTCATTCCGGTGATCGCGCCGATTGGCGTGGGCCCGAAAGGTGAGTCGTACAACATCAACGCCGACCTGGTGGCCGGCAAGGTGGCCGAGGCGCTGAAAGCCGAGAAGCTGATGCTGCTGACCAACATCGCCGGCCTGATGGACAAGCAGGGTGAAGTACTCACCGGCCTGAGCACCGAGCAGGTCAACGAGCTGATCGCCGACGGCACCATCTACGGCGGCATGCTGCCGAAGATCAAATGTGCGCTGGAGGCGGTACAGGGTGGCGTGACCAGCTCGCACATCATCGACGGCCGCGTGCCGAATGCGGTGCTGCTGGAGATCTTCACGGATGTCGGTAACGGCACCATGATCAGCAACCGCAAGCGTGCTTAAAAAAAGCGACCAGCTGCGCGTCGGCCCTGCTGCGTTAAAAACAGACTCGAAATGCTCATGTACAAAAGTACACTCCGCTTTCTCGCCTGTTTTTGCCTTGCATGGCTCTAGCTCGCTTGGTCTGGATCTGCTGAAACAACAACGCCGGCTATCGCCGGCGTTGTCAGTTCTGCAGTAGCAAATTTGCGGTGGTTTTATCGGTTCTGACTGCTAGATGGCGGGAGCGATCGTTCCCGTAGATGGGACGGGCCGCGCAGGACCCTAAGGACTGGTAATTATCTGTGGGAGCGGGCCATGCCCGCGAAAAATCACGGGCATGGACTAGACGTCCCCGCCCGTTCCCACAGGTAAAGCAACGATGGCCGCTCCTGCCTTCAATCAGCCATCAACGAATCGCGTAGATATCCTTCTCGTTGGCCTCGGCGTATTCATACAGGCGCGCCAGGTCCGGTACTCATCTGCTCGACCAACGTGGCGAAGCGCTCGGTGAGCACCGCGACCATGTATCGAGGCGTGATCCCGTTCATCATCCAGCTGATGATGCTGGTCATCGCCTATCAGTTCCCGATCACCTGGCTTCCGAATCAGGTCGACGGTTCGTAAACTGCCTGGCAACGCAAAACGCCCGTTTCGACGGGCGTTTTTCATGGCATTGGCGAACCTCGCCACCGCGTCGTGGCCCAACAGCCAATCTCTACAGGAGCAGCACGTCCCATGAGCACTACCAACGAACGCATCCAGCTGGGCGACCTGGTCTGCTGGCGCATCCACCATGCCGGCGCCGAGCTGCTGGTCAGTGAGCAAGGCGCGCAGATTCTTCGCTATCAGCCGGCCAAGGGCCAACCGCTGATCTGGCTCAGCGACGAGGCGGCCTATGAAACCGGAAAGAGCGTACGTGGCGGTGTGCCGGTGTGCTGGCCCTGGTTCGGCGACCTGCAGCGCAACCCCGACGCCATCCGCTCTGCCTACACACGCCCTGAACAGGCCCCGGCCCACGGCCTGGTACGCGACCGCGACTGGCAACTGATCGGCCTGAATACCGAAGAAGATGGCGTGACCCTGTCGTTCGCCTTCGACACCGCCGCCCAGCCGATTGCCGAATGGCCGCATGCCGCCGAGCTGCAGCTCGACATCCACCTCGGCGAGCGCCTGAAGCTGAGCCTGACCACCCGCAACCTGGGCGACAGCGAACTGCCGATCAGCCAGGCGCTGCACACCTACTTCGCGGTCAGCGATATCCGCAAGGTACAGATCGAAGGCCTGGACGCCTGCCGCTACGTCGACACCCTGCAGGACTGGAAGAAAGTACGCCAGAAAGGCGCGGTGACCTTCAGCGGCGAAACCGACCGCATCTACCTCGACACGCCGCAACAGCTGAGCATCGTCGACCCGGCCTGGAAACGACGCATTGTCATGCGCAGCGAAGGCTCGGCCTCGGCGGTGGTGTGGAACCCGTGGATCGCCAAGGCCAAGCGCCTCTCGCAATTTGCCGACGACGCCTGGCAGGGCATGCTCTGCATCGAGCACGCCAACCTGCTGGACGACTCGCTGATCCTCGCCCCGGGGGCCGAATACCGCCTCGACGTGACGCTATGGGCGCAAGCACTGTGAGGTGAGCCCAGGTCGCGGCAGTCAGCCCGCACGCGTCAGCAGGCCCCCAGCCTGTTAGACTGCCGCGATGCACGCCCCATCACCGGATACCCCGATGCAAGCAAAGAACCCTGCAATCGGCTTGTGTCAGCAAGCCACCTTTCTGATCAGCGCCGCCAAGGTCGACCAATGCCCGGACGACCAGGGCTTTGAAGTCGCCTTCGCCGGCCGCTCCAACGCCGGCAAATCCAGCGCGCTGAACACCCTGACCCACGCCAGCCTGGCGCGCACCTCGAAAACCCCGGGGCGCACCCAGCTGCTGAACTTCTTCAAGCTGGACGAAGAACGCCGCCTGGTCGACCTGCCCGGTTACGGCTACGCCAAGGTGCCGATTCCGCTCAAGCTGCACTGGCAGAAACACCTCGAGGCCTACCTGGGTAGCCGCGAGAGCCTGCGCGGGCTGATGCTGATGATGGACATCCGCCATCCGCTGACCGAGTTCGACCGCATGATGCTCGACTGGTCCGGCGCCAGCGGCATGCCCATGCACATCCTGCTGACCAAGGCCGACAAGCTGGCCTTTGGCGCAGCGAAAACCACCCTGCTCAAGGTGCAGCAGGAGATCCGCAAGGGGTGGGGCGATCACGTCAGCATCCAGCTGTTCTCGGCGCCCAAACGCATTGGCGTGGAAGACGCACAAACCGTCCTGGGCCACTGGCTGGGCCTGATTGGTGAAGAGGAAGAAGGCGAGCCGGAGGAGTAATCCGCCCAGCTATTTCCGGGAGCTCGCAGCGTAGCGGCAGATACATACCTGGGTATCGCCGCGCTCAACGCCAGGCTGCGTCATGAAACGCCCCGCTCATGCGGGGCGTTTTGCATCCGCTGAAGTTGCGCTTGAGCGCTGAGGGGCTAGCCTGCTGGTAGGGGAAATCGAGCGGCAGGGGGCCTGGCACTTTTCTGCAGGCAAAAAAAACCCCGAACTTCGTATGGGGAGGGAGAAGATCGGGGTTTAAGGGTCTGAACCGCTAGGGCGGGGCTCAGATGTCTGCCAACACTTAACACAACAAAGGAGCATCGAAGGGCTTTATGGGCCATTCGTAAACTCTGACCGGGTGTTCAGAACTAAAGTTCAGCGGCCCTTAGATTCCTTTGTTTGGTCTTAATAACAATTAAGACCGCACAGTACTAACTGATAACGGGACGCAGCACCGTCCCGATTCATCAGTGGGCTTCATCCCAATTGTTGCCGACACCGACCTCGACCAGCAGCGGCACATCGAGCTTCACGGTCTCGCCCATCAGCGGGCGAATCTGTGCGCTGACCTGCTCGACCAGATCCTCGCGCACCTCCAGCACCAGTTCATCGTGCACCTGCAGGATCACCCGGGCGTCCAGCCCCGACTCGCTCAGCCACTCATCCACAGCCACCATGGCCTTCTTGATGATGTCCGCTGCGGTGCCCTGCATCGGCGCGTTGATCGCCGTGCGCTCGGCACCGGCGCGCTCCTGGGGCCGGCTGGACCTGATCGCCGGCAGGTACAGGCGACGGCCGAACAGGGTCTCCACGTAGCCCTGCTCGGCGGCCTGGCGACGGGTGCGGTCCATGTACTCGCGCACACCGGGGTAACGGGCGAAGTAGGTTTCGATGTAGGCCTTGGCGGTCTTGCTGTCGACGCCGATGTCCTTGGCCAGCTTCTGCGCGCCCATGCCGTAGATCAGGCCGAAGTTGATGGCCTTGGCGCTGCGCCGCTGGTCATTGCTGACCTGATCGAGCTCGACCTTGAACACTTCCGCGGCAGTCGCGGTGTGCACGTCGAGGTTGTCGCGAAAGGCGTTCATCAGCCCTTCGTCGCGGGACAGGTGGGCCATGATGCGCAGCTCGATCTGCGAATAGTCCGCGGCCACCAGCTTGTAGCCCTTCGGCGCCACGAACGCCTGGCGAATACGCCGGCCCTCGGCGCTGCGGATCGGGATGTTCTGCAGGTTCGGGTCACTGGACGACAGCCGCCCGGTGGACGCCACGGCCTGTTGATAACTGGTGTGGATGCGCCCGGTGCGCGGGTTGATCTGCTCCGGCAGGCGATCGGTGTAGGTGCTCTTGAGCTTGCTCAGGCTGCGGTACTGCATCAGCACCTTGGGCAGTTCGTAATCCTGCTCGGCCAGCTCGGCGAGCACCGCTTCGGCGGTCGAGGCCTGGCCCTTGGCGGTCTTGCTGATAATCGGCAAGCCGAGCTTTTCATAGAGGATGGCGCCGAGCTGCTTGGGCGAGCCGAGGTTGAATTCCTCGCCGGCCACCTCGAACGCCTGGCGCTCCAGCGCCACCAGCTTCTCGCCCAGTTCCTGGCTGTGCTCGCCGAGCAGCTTGGCGTCGACCAGCGCGCCATTGCGCTCGATGCGCGCCAGCACCGGCACCAGGGGGATCTCGATATCGCGCAGCACGCTGGCCACGCTTGGCACCTGCTGCAGGCGGCTCCACAGGTTCTGGTGCAAGCGCAGGGTCACGTCGGCGTCTTCGGCGGCGTAAGGGCCGGCCTGCTCCAGGGCGATCTGGTCGAAGGTCAGCTGCTTGGCGCCCTTGCCGGCGATGTCCTCGAAACGGATGGTGCTGTGGCCCAGGTACTTGAGCGACAGGCTGTCCATGTCGTGGCGGGTGGCGGTGGAATCCAGCACGTAGGATTCGAGCATGGTGTCGAATGCCACGCCCTGCACGTTGATCGGCGTGGTGGCATTGGCCAGTACGTTGATGTCGTACTTGGCGTGCTGGCCGACCTTGGCCTTGTTCGGGTCTTCGAGAATCGGCTTGAGCGCGCGCAGTACGGCGTCGCGATCGAGCTGCTGTGGCACGCCCATGTAGCTGTGCGCCACCGGCACGTACACCGCTTCGCCCGCCTTGACCGCGAACGACAGGCCGACCAGTTGCGCCTGCTGGGCATCGATGCTGGTGGTTTCGGTATCGAAAGCGATCAGTTCGGCCTGCGCCAGGTCCTCCAGCAAGGTATCGAACTCGCCCTGCTCGAGAATCGTGCGGTACTCGCCCGCGACCATGGGCGCCTGATCATCGGTCGCTGCCTGCTGTACGTCGGCGGCGGCTTCGACTGCCGGGACCTCACCCTGTGCTTCGCCCGGCTCGCCACTGGCCGCCGCACTGGCCGCCGCACTGAACAGGTCGTCGGTCGGCGGTGCGAGTTCCGATTTGGCGTTCGCCTTGGCCTTCGGCGCAGCGCTCTTGCTCTGGCGCAGCAACTCGTCCAGCCAGCCCTTGAACTCCAGATCCTCGTAGAGCGGGCGCAGCACCTCGATATCCGGCTCGCCGGGCATCAGTTGCGAGCAGTTCAGGTCCAACGGCACGTCCAGCTTGATGGTCGCCAGCTGGTAGGAGAGGTAGGCCATCTCGCGGTGCTCCGCGAGCTTGGCGGGCAGCGTCTTGGCGCCGCGGATCGGCAGGCCGGGCACCTTGTCGAGGTTGGCGTAGATCACGTCCAGACCGCCGCCAATGCCGACCAGCAGGCCCAGGGCGGTCTTCTCGCCAACCCCGGGCACGCCGGGAATGTTGTCGATCTTGTCGCCCATCAGCGCCAGGTAATCGATGATCAACTCGGGGCCGACACCGAACTTCTCCTTCACGCCTTCGATGTCGTAGACGCTACCGGTCATGGTGTTGACCAGGGTGACGTGCTTGCACACCAGCTGCGCCATGTCCTTGTCACCGGTGGAAATCACCACGTCACGGCCCTCGGCCGCGCTCTGCCGGGCCAGGGTGCCGATCACGTCGTCGGCCTCCACACCTTCCACGCACAACAGCGGCAGGCCAAGGCCGCGCACACTGGCGTGCAGCGGCTCGACCTGCAGACGCAGCTCGTCGGGCATTGGCGGGCGATTGGCCTTGTAGTCGGCGAACAGCTCATCGCGGAAGGTACCGCCCTTGGCGTCGAAGACCACCGCGAAGGGGCTGTCCGGGTACTGCCGACGCAGGCTGCGCAGCATGTTGAGTACCCCCTTCACCGCTCCGGTAGGCAGGCCTTTGGAGTTGGTCAGGGGTGGCAGGGCGTGAAAGGCGCGGTACAGATAAGAAGAACCGTCGACCAGGACGAGGGGAGCTTGGCTCATGAGGGCAATCAACCTTTTCGGCGGGCGTGGCGCTAGAATACAAGGCACCGTTGATATCAAAGGGACAAGGTTACCATGGGACCATTCAATCGCCTGATCCTGCTTGCCGTGCTGGCAGCCGTGCCGTTCGCCGCGCAGGCCAGTGATGCGCCCTCGGCGGAGCCCGACGTAACCATCCGCCAGGACGGCGACCGCACCGTGGAGGAGTACCGGGTCAACGGCTTCCTCTACGCCATCAAGGTCACCCCCAAGGGTGGCAAACCCTATTTCCTGGTACGGGCCGACGGCAGCGACGGCAATTTCGTGCGTTCCGATTCGCCGGATATGTTGATTCCGGCCTGGGAAATCTTCAGCTGGTAAGGCAGTCAATTCATGTCGGTGTTCACCCCGCTGCAACGTCCGCAACTGGAAACCTTCCTCGCGCCCTACGGGCTCGGCCGTCTGCTCGACTTTCAGGGCATCGAGGCCGGTAGCGAGAACAGCAACTTCTTCGTCAGCCTGGAACAGGGCGAGTTCGTGCTGACCTTGGTCGAGCGCGGGCCGAGCGAGGATCTGCCGTTCTTTATCGAGCTGCTCGATATTCTCCATGACGCCGGGCTGCCGGTGCCCTACGCGCTGCGTACCGACAGCAACGAAGCACTGCGCAGCCTGGCCGGCAAGCCGGCCTTGTTGCAGCCGCGGCTGAGCGGCAAGCACGTGCGCGAGGTCAATGCCCAGCATTGCCATGCGGTGGGCGAGCTGCTGGCGCGCATTCACCTGGCGACCCGCGACCACCCGCTGCAGCGCAAGAGCGACCGCGGCCTGGAGTGGATGCTGCGCGAGGGCAAGGTGCTGGCCACGCACCAGACGCCGGACGCGACGCAGCTGCTCAATGACGCCCTGGCGGAGATCGCTGCCCTGCAGGAGCAGGTGCGCAAATTGCCGCGCGCCAACCTGCACGCCGATCTGTTCCGCGACAACTGCATGTTCGAAGGCACCCACCTGAGTGGGGTGATCGACTTCTACAACGCCTGCTCCGGGCCGATGCTCTATGACCTGGCGATCACCGTGAACGACTGGTGCTCGGACGAAGGCGGCCACCTGGATGAAGGCCGTGCACGCGCGCTGCTGGGCGCCTATGCCGCCCTGCGCCCGTTCACTGCCGCGGAAGCCGAACTCTGGCCAGCCATGCTGCGTATCGCCTGCGTGCGTTTCTGGCTGTCGCGCCTGATCGCCGCCGAAGCCTTTGCCGGCCAGGACGTGCTGATCCACGACCCGGGTGAATTCCAGCGTCGCCTGGCGGCACGCCAGCAGGTCAGCCTGAGGCTGCCGTTCGCACTGTAGACGGACGCAAGATGTGACGTAATGGTGGCGCCTTGCCCAGGCGCCACTCTTGTTCCCGGCAAACCCCTGCGCCTATGCTGCGGCTCTCAATCGCCGGCCCAGGCGCGCACATCGCGCCCTGTGGCAGGCCTTCATCACCGGCTCGCCCAAGCGCGAGCCAGCTGCACGACAAGGGCCACCATGCGATCACCCTCGCCCCAGCACCCTCGGCGCTCGACGCCTGTCATCTGGGCTCGGCGTGTACTCGGCGCGCTCACCTTGCTGGTGCTTGCCGTGCTGATCTGGAATGCCTGGGACCATCAGGCCTTTATCGCCTGGCGCGAAGAGGCCGGCGTGGTGCCCTTCTTCCTGGCCATGGCGTTGCTGCCTGCGCTCGGCGTACCGATCACGCCATTCTTCATCGTTGCCGGGGCAACCTTCGGCACCTATGTGGGCCTTGCCGGCAGCGCCGTCGCCCTGTCGGGCAACCTGGTGCTCTGCTACTGGATCGCCCGCAGCGGCCTGCGCCCCTGGCTCGCCCGGCTGCTGGCGCGCACGCGCTATGAGATCCCCGATTTCGAAAAGGGCGATGGCGCGCTGCGTTTCGCGCTGCTGGTCAAACTGGCCCCGGGCGTGCCGATCTTCATCAAGCACTACCTGCTGGGCATGGCCGGCGTGCCGTTCTGGATCTACTTCGGGGTCTCGGGGTTGATCACCGGGATCTACGCCGTCGGCTTCGTGGTGCTCGGCGAATCGCTGCTCGAACATGACCTGGGCAACGGTGCCATAGCCGTCGCCGTGCTGGCCGTGGCGGGCCTGGCGATCTACCTGTGGCGCCGGCGCATGGCGGGCCGGCAAGCCGCTCGCTGAGTGCCGGCGCAACGCCCCACGGGCAACATGGCCGTGCACAAGGCCGCTGACCAGACCCGCCTGATCGATCCGCTCAGGGGTCTGGGCCTAGAGCTTGCCGAGGCAGCCGCTGAAACCATCGGCCAGGGTCTGCAGCATGGCTTGGTAGCCGCCGGCATCAACGGGCGCGGCGCTGCCCATGGCATCCAGCTCGGCCAGCGTCGTCGGCAGCCCCGCGGTCAGCGTTTCGGCCAGGCGCGGGCGCAGCGGTGGCTCGCTGAACACGCAGCTCGGCCCGGCCTCCTGCAAACGCTCGCGCATGGCCGCCACATGACGAGCGCCCGGCTGCACTTCGCCGGCGACGCTGAACACGCCGACATGCTTGAGGCCATAGGTGGCCTCGAAATAATCGAACGCTTCGTGGAACACGAAATAGGGCTTGCCGGCCAGCGGCGCGAGTTGCGCCTGCAGGCGCGGCTCCAGGGCATCCAGGCGCTTGCCGAACGCTGCCAGGTTGGCCTGGTAACGCGCCGCGTTGGCCGGGTCGGCCTTGGCGAGATCCGCCGCCATGCGTGCAGCGATCACCCGGGCATTGGCCGACGACAGCCACAGGTGGGCGTCCAGGCTGCCGGGGCGATGGTCATGGTCGTGCTCGTCAGGCGCTGCCTGGGCCTGTTCAGCCTCATGGCCATCGTGATCGTGATCGTGATCGTGATCGTGATCGTGATCATGCTCCTCGCCGAAATGCCGCAATGTCATGCCCGGCAGGCTCTGCACGGCCACGCTGGGCTTCTCGCGGGTGGCCAGCACACGGGGCATGAAGCTCTCCATGTCCGGGCCGATCCAGTACAGCAGGTCCACTTCCTGCACCCGGCGCATGTCGGAGGGGCGCAACGCGTAATGGTGCGGCGACGCGCCCGGCGGCAACAGCGCTTCCGGCTCGCCCACGCCGTCCTGCACCGCGGCGGCGATCAGTTGCAGAGGCTTGATGCTGGTCAGCACGCGCACCTCGGCCTGGGCAGTACCTGCCGCGAGCAGCAGGAAGGAGAACAGCAACGAAAACGGGGAAAGCAGGCGCGGCAACATAGGCAAAAATATCGATCAAAAGCAAAAGGAGGTAATACAATAACATCTCCTTCTACCTTTCGTCGAAGCATCCTGAGGGGCAGGCGGGCCCATGCGTGGCGCCGAATGGTCGATGCGTAATAGAATAACGTCCTACGTTTCGAGGCCCACGCCATGTACAAACCCGTCAGCGTCGTGCCGCCACTGGCATCGCGCCCCCATGATCACTCCCATTGCGTCAGCCATGCGCTGGCCGAGGCCGAGGCCATCTGCGCGCGCCAGGGCCTGCGCCTGACCGCCCTGCGCAAGCGTGTGCTGGAGCTGGTCTGGGCCAGCCACAAACCGTTGGGCGCCTACGACATTCTCGGTGTGCTCAGTGAAGAAGACGGCCGCCGCGCCGCGCCCCCCACGGTCTACCGCGCCCTGGATTTCCTGCTGGAAAATGGCCTGGTGCACCGCATCGCCTCGCTGAATGCCTTTGTCGGCTGCAGCCACCCGGCCCACGCACACCAGAGTCAGTTCCTGATCTGCCGCAACTGCAGCGCTGCCGTGGAGCTGGAGCAGACCGCCATCAGCGACGCCATCGTGAGCGGCGCCAAGGGCGTCGGCTTCGTAGTGGAAAGCCAGACCGTCGAAGTCGTCGGCCTGTGCGCAGGTTGCCAGGGCAGCAAATGAGCGACGCACTGATTCGCCTCGAAGGCGTGACTGTCGGTTTCTCCGGGCAGACCGTGCTGGACAGGGTCGCGCTGACCATCAACCCCGGCGAGATCGTCACCCTGATCGGCCCCAACGGTGCCGGCAAGACCACCCTGGTGCGCGCCGTGCTCGGCCTGCTCAGCGCAGACAGCGGCACGGTGTGGCGCAAGCCCAAGCTGCGCATCGGCTATATGCCGCAGAAGCTGCATGTCGACCCGACCCTGCCGCTCAGCGTGCTGCGCTTCCTGCGCCTGGTGCCGGGCGTGGATCGCGCCCGCGCCCAGGGCGCGCTGGCCGAGGTGGGCGCCAGCCAGGTGCTCGACAGCCCGCTGCAGGGCATTTCCGGTGGCGAACTGCAGCGCGTGCTGCTGGCCCGTGCGCTGCTGCGCGAACCCCAGCTGCTGGTACTCGACGAGCCGGTGCAGGGCGTCGACGTGGCCGGCCAGGCCGAGCTGTACCGGCTGATCACCCGCCTGCGCGACCGTCACGGCTGCGGCGTGCTGATGGTTTCCCATGACCTGCACCTGGTGATGAGCACCACCGATCAGGTGGTGTGCCTGAACCGCCACGTGTGCTGCTCGGGTCATCCGGAGCAGGTCAGCTTCGACCCGGCCTTCGTCGAGCTGTTCGGTCGCGACGCCCAGAGCCTGGCCGTCTACCACCACCACCATGACCACGAGCACGACCTCACTGGCGGCGTGGTCAGCGACAAACCGGGCCTGACCATTCATGGCCAGGTGCGCCCCCACGTACATGGAGATGGCTGCAAGCATGGCTGATTTTCTGCTCAACGCCCTGCTCGCCGGCTTAGCCCTGGCACTGGTCGCCGGCCCCCTGGGCTCCTTCGTGGTGTGGCGGCGCATGGCCTATTTCGGCGACACCCTGTCCCACGCGGCCTTGCTCGGCGTGGCGCTGGGCCTGATGCTGGACGTCAACCCGACCTTCGCGGTGACCGTCGGCTGCGTGCTGCTGGCGATCCTGCTGGTCACCCTGCAGACCCGCCAGCCTCTGGCCAGCGATACCCTGCTCGGGATCCTTGCCCACAGCACGCTGTCGCTGGGCCTGGTGGTGCTGAGCTTCATGCGCGACGTGCGCATCGACCTGATGGGCTACCTGTTTGGCGACCTGCTGGCGGTAAGCCCCACGGATCTTGCCTGGATCCTCGCCGGCAGCGCCCTGGTGCTGGTGCTGCTGGTGCTGATGTGGCGGCCGCTGCTGGCGATCACCGTGCACGAGGAACTGGCCCGGGTCGAGGGCCTGCCAGTGGCAGCGATCCGCCTGGGTCTGATGCTGCTGATCGCCATCGTCATCGCCGTGGCCATGAAGATCGTTGGCGTGCTGCTGATCACCTCGCTGCTGATCATTCCCGCCGCCGCTGCCCAGCGCCATGCCCGCACGCCCGAACAGATGGCGTTCGGTGCCAGCCTGCTGGGCATCATTGCGGTGTGTTGTGGTCTGAGCCTGTCGTGGTTCAAGGACACGCCAGCCGGGCCGTCGATCGTGGTGTCGGCCGCCAGCCTGTTCCTGCTGAGCTTTCTGCTGCCACGCCGCAAGGCCTGACGCACCCGCCGTGATGGCACATTTGGTGGCCCGCCGGCCGCCGTGTAGAATTGCGTATTTTTTGCACAAACCGAGACCCGCAGCCATGACATCGTTCCCTTTACGCTGCGCTGCCCTGGCCGTGCTGGCCCTGCTGACCGCTGGCTGCCAGAGCCAACAGGCAGCCGAGCCCGCGCCAGCCCCGGCTGCAGCAGCACCGGCGCCGGGCGCCCAGGAGCAGTTCGACGCGCACCTGGGCGCCGGGCAATTGGCCGAGGCCGAAGCCCAGCTGCAGATTCTGCAGGCAGACAATGACCCCGCGGCACTGCTGCAGGCCCAGCGCCAGCTCTCCGAGGCCTACCTGCAGGCGGGCCAGAAGGCCCTGGAAGCCGGCGACCTGGACAAGGCCGCCAAATCCCTGGCCCACGCGCGCACCCTGATGCCCAAGGCGCCGGCTCTGACCACCGGGCTGGATGGCGCCATCGGCAAGGCCCGCCAAGCCGAACTGAGCGCCGTCGAGCAGGCCCGTCAGGCCGGTGAACAGGCCCAGGCGGCACGCCAGGAGCAACTGCGCCTGCTGCGCCAGGCTGCCGAAGCCCAAGCCGCCGCCAGCCGCGCAGCCGATGGCGCGCCGGCGCAGGTGCCGGCGCAACTGATCGACCCGGCGGCCAAGCGCAGCGACGTCAGCCTGGCGATGCTCGACAGCCGCGACGAGGCGGCGCTGTTCGAGCGCCTGGATGCCGTGGCCGCCGATATCGTGGCCTTCGACCGCAGCGTGCAGATCCAGGTGCGCAGCGCCGAGGACCTGCGCCGCGTGACGGCTCTGCTCGAAGCGCGGGTGATGAAGCTCGACCCGACCTTCAAACTTGCGCTCAGCCATGCCGTCAAACCGGTTCAGGTGCCGCGCCTGGTCCTGCGCCCGCGGGGCCAGTGAGGTTCTGAGTCAGGCTGTAGTTATAGCTTTTTAGATATAAACATAGGCCTACAAAGATTTTTGCGGTCTAACGAGCGCCGGGTAAACTGGCCATCCATTCATGCCTATCCGGCAAAACGAAGAACCCAAAAGGTTTAACGCGTGATCGACTTTCATCAGGTTCACAAGGCGTACCGCGTCAGTGGCCGCGATATCCCCGCCCTGCAACCCTGCGACCTGCATATCGAACGTGGCGAAGTGTTCGGCATCATCGGCCACTCCGGCGCGGGCAAGAGCACCCTGCTGCGCCTGATCAACCGCCTCGAAGAACCCTCCGGCGGGCGCATCGTTATCGATGGCGTGGACGTTACCGCCCTGGGCGCCGACGGCCTGCGCAAATTCCGCCAGCAAGCGGGCATGATCTTCCAGCACTTCAACCTGCTGTCCTCCAAGACCGTCGCCGCCAACGTCGGCATGCCGCTGAAACTGGCGGGTGTGCCGGCCCGGGAAATCGAGCAGCGCGTCGCCGCCTTGCTCGAGCGCGTAGGCCTCAAGGACCACGCCAACAAGTACCCGGCGCAGCTCTCCGGCGGCCAGAAGCAGCGCGTCGGCATTGCCCGCGCCCTGGCCACGCGGCCGAAGATTCTGCTCTGCGACGAGGCCACCAGCGCCCTCGACCCGCAAACCACCGCCGCGGTGCTGCAACTGCTGGCCGAGATCAATCGCGAGCTGGGCCTGACCATCGTGCTGATCACCCACGAGATGGACGTGATCCGCCGGGTCTGCGACCGCGTGGCGGTCATGGATGCCGGGGTGATCGTCGAACAGGGCCCGGTCGCCGAGGTGTTCCTGCATCCGCAACACGCCACCACCAAGCGTTTCGTGCAGGAAGCCGAGCATGTCGACGAGAACGACCAGCGCGACGACTTCGCCCATGTGAAGGGGCGCATCCTGCGCCTGACCTTTATCGGCGAGTCCACCTACTCGCCGGTTCTCGGCCAGGTCGCCCGGGAAACCGGGATCGACTACAGCATCCTTGCCGGGCGCATCGACCGCATCAAGGACACGCCCTACGGCCAGCTGACCCTGGCGCTGACCGGCGGCGACATCGACGCCGCCCTCGCCCGCTTCGAAGCGGCTGACGTGCACCTGGAGGTCCTGCGCTGATGGAAACCTTAT
>JAAIGF010089278.1_pt1 | contig 14474 bp, 11 predicted proteins | sample 6487441 | NCBI WGS metagenome assembly JAAIGF01 (sample SAMN13974129, study PRJNA590717) | phyllosphere metagenome | biome: pepper field; feature: multiple bacterial spot infested pepper fields; material: pepper leaves; isolation source: leaves from pepper fields | host: Capsicum annuum ... | reverse complement strand
GCTCCATGGCTGAACAAGCAGTACACGGTCTGGGGTCAGGTCATCGAAGGCATGGAAGCCATCGACAAGATCAAGAAGGGTGAGCCTGTCAAGGACCCCGATTCCATCGTCTCCATCCGCCTTGCTTCTGCAGCCTGAGCGTAGGATATAGACAGTGAGCCCGCCTCGCAGGTTGCTGCGGGGCGGGTTTTGATTGAAAGGGGCGTCCCCTAATCGGGCGTCATCCTCGGGCTTGACCCGAGGATCCATTCAGCGCCGTCGTGGATCCTCGGGTCAAGCCCGAGGATGACGTCGAGTGAAGAGCGACCTTGTCATTCACATTACCCGCCCGCATCTCGATGCAGGGCGGGTTTCGATTTTCCGAGAGCCAGTAAATGCGTGTAGACCTGTTCCATTTCGATCTCCCCGAGGAGAACATCGCCCTGCGCCCCGCGAACCCGCGGGATAGCGCGCGTCTTCTCGTGGTAGATCCGAACACGGACCGCATGACCGACCATCAGGTTTTTGACCTGCCGACATTTCTGAAGCCTGGCGATGCGCTGGTGTTCAATGATACGCGCGTTATCCCGGCCCAGCTGGAGGGCGTTCGCTTGCGCGACGGCGCGCAGGAAACTGCCGTTTCCGCCACGCTGCATATGCGCGCAGATGCCAGCCGCTGGAAAGCCTTTGCGCGGCCCGGCAAGCGCATCAAGCAGGGTGACCGGATTCGTTTCGGTTATGAGCGCGATAACGCTTGCGGTCTGGCTTTCCTTGAGGCGACAGTGGAAGAGAAGGGCGACGAGGGCGAGATTACGCTGCTGTTCGATGTCTCCGGTCCTGTTCTGGATGAGGCCATCGCTTCCGTCGGTCATATTCCCCTGCCGCCCTACATTGCCGCAAAACGCCCGGAAGATGCGCAGGACCAGACCGATTACCAGACGATTTATGCGCGGGAAAAAGGTGCTGTCGCTGCACCCACCGCCGGGCTGCATTTCACGCCAGCACTGTTCGAGGCGCTCGACAAGGCGGGCATCGAGCGGCACTTCGTGACGCTGCATGTGGGCGCGGGCACATTCCTGCCGGTGAAGGCGGATGATACCGAAGACCACAAGATGCACCTCGAAATCGGCTATGTTTCCGAAGAGACTGCGGAGAAGCTGAACGCCGTCAAGGCGAGGGGCGGGCGCATCATTTGCGTTGGCACGACTTCTTTGCGGCTGATCGAAAGTGCCGCTGGCGATGACGGGCAGATATTGCCTTGGTCTGGTGCCACCGGCATCTTCATCACGCCCGGATACCGCTTCAAGGCGGTCGATATTCTGATGACCAATTTTCACCTGCCGAAATCCACGCTGTTCATGCTGGTTTCGGCCTTCTGCGGACTGGAAACGATGAGGGCGGCCTATGCCCATGCCATCGAAACCGGCTACCGCTTCTATTCCTATGGCGATTCCAGCCTGCTGTTTCGGAAAATCTGATGCAAGAGAACTTCACCTTCACCCTCAAAGCAACCAGCGGCGGCGCGCGTCTCGGCGAAGTGGCCATGCCGCGCGGCGTTATCCGCACGCCCGCCTTCATGCCGGTGGGCACGGTCGGCACCGTCAAGGCCATGTATCTGGATCAGGTGCGTGAACTCGGCGCTGACGTCATTCTGGGAAACACCTATCACCTGATGCTGCGCCCCGGCCCGGAGCGCGTGGCGCGGCTGGGTGGCCTGCATGAGCTGATCCGCTGGCCGCACCCGATTCTCACCGATAGCGGCGGTTTTCAGGTGATGTCGCTTTCGGGCCTGCGCAAGCTGGACGAGAAGGGTGTGACCTTCAAGAGCCACGTCGATGGTTCGCTGCACCACATGTCGCCGGAGCGCTCCATCGAAATTCAGGGTCTGCTCGATTCGGATATCCAGATGCAGCTCGATGAATGCGTGGCGCTGCCTGCCGAGCGCAAGGAAATCGAGCGCGCCATGGAAATGTCGCTGCGCTGGGCCGAACGCTGCCGCGTTGCCTTTGGCGAGCAGCCGGGCAAGGCCATGTTCGGCATCGTGCAGGGCGGTGATCAGCCGGACCTGCGCATACGCTCTGCCGAAGGGCTGAAGCAGCTCGATCTTAAGGGCTATGCCGTGGGTGGTCTTGCCGTGGGTGAGCCGCAGGATGTGATGCTGTCGATGCTGGACACCACGCTTCCGGTGCTGCCAACAGAAAAGCCGCGCTACCTGATGGGCGTGGGTACACCGGACGATATTCTGAAATCCGTTGCGCGCGGCATCGATATGTTCGACTGCGTTATGCCGACGCGTTCCGGTCGTCACGGTCTGGCCTTCACCCGCCGTGGCCGTGTGAACATTCGCAACGCCCGCCATGCGGAAGACATGCGCCCGCTGGACGAACAGTCCAACTGCCCGGCTTCGCGCGATTACTCTCGCGCCTACCTGCACCATCTCGCCCGCTCCAACGAAGCGCTGGGCGGCATGTTGTTGTCCTGGCACAATCTGGCCTATTATCAGGAGCTGATGCAGGGGATTCGCAAATCGATCGAAGAAGGTCGTTTTCCGGATTTCTACGCGGAGACCATTGAAATGTGGGCGAAAGGCGATATCGATCCGGTGTGAGATTCATCATCGGGTAGGTGGATGTGCTGAACGCGCCTTACGTTCTTTTCCGAGACGATACGAGCGGCACCGTGACACTGTTTGCGGAGCCGGAAGACATTATCGTCGCCAATGAGGCTGATGAGTTTCTTCCCGCTCTTGCTCGCATGCAGAAGGCTAGGGATGCTGGCAAGTATTTAGCCGGCTATATGTCTTATGAGGCGGGATACCTTTTCGAGCCTAAGCTTGCGCACTTGGCTGAGGACAATCGCAAGGTTCCGCTCCTTTGCTTCGGCGTGTTCGCGGCTCCCTCCAAAGATGATATGGCAGAAGCTAAGCCATTGAAATCAATGGATCCTGATGATTTTCTGAGCGAGCTGAAACCTGTCTGGGCGTTCGAAGAATACGAAATGCAGTTCAATAAATTGCATCAGCACCTGCGTCAGGGAGATTGTTACCAGGCTAACCTTACTATGCCTATCACCGGGCGGTGGCATGGTGATCCGATGACCGCTTTCTGGTCTCTGATCGAGCGTCAGCCGGTAAAATACGGCGCTTTGGTCAATCTCGGTGGACCTGTCGTCCTGTCCCGTTCTCCTGAACTTTTCTTCTCGGCCAACGAAGACGGATGGATCGAAACGCATCCGATGAAGGGCACGGTCAAGCGTGGTGCGACCGAGGAAGAGGACAAGGCAATCATCGCTGAGATGCGGCGGGACGAAAAGACGCTGGCCGAAAATCGCATGATCGTGGATCTGCTCCGCAACGATATTTCCCGCATAACGGAAGTCGGCTCTCTGGATGTGCCGAGACTCTTCGAGATCGAGACCTATCCGACAGTGCACCAGATGGTTAGCCATGTGCGGGCGAAATTGCTGCCGAACATGAGTATCGCCGATATTTTTAGTGCGATTTTTCCCTGCGGTTCGGTGACTGGAGCGCCGAAAATGCGGGCGATGGAAATTCTGCACGATCTGGAAGTCGGCCCGCGTGATGCCTATTGCGGTGCAATCGGCTATATTTCACCGAAAGGTGACATGCGTTTTTCCGTCGCCATTCGCACCATCACGCTGTTTGCGGATGGCAGTGCGACATTCAATGTCGGCGGCGGCATTGTTTTCGATTCCACCGCGCAGTCTGAATATGATGAGTGTCTGCTGAAAGCGAAATTCGCAGCGGGCGAGCGCAGGCTCGTTTGATCAGTCCTCATCTTCCTCGATGTCCACGGACGATGAGGATGTTGAGTGAAACACCGGCACGAACAGGCGCATATAGACGAGCTTCACGCTCCAGCCTTGCTCCACCGCCTCAGCCCAGGCTTTCTTGCGGCCCGGCTTTTTGAAACCTTTTGCTATCGCCTTCTTTTCGCTTTTCGCAAAAGTCTTGGGCTGCAGGATGTTCTCAGGCGAACATAGTGCATAGCCTTTTTGAAAGGCGGGTGGCGGGTTTGGTGTGGTGGTCATGACATCAGCCTGCATGCAGGAAGCGGATCGCTTCGTCCCTGCGGTGAAGATAAAGCAGGGTTCTTAGATTTTGGCCGCGCTCGCTCACGAGTTCGGCGTCGCGTTCAATGATATAGGCCGCATCCTTGCGCGCTATTTCCAAAAGATCGGCGTGAGCCTCGAGACTTGCGATGCGGAAGCCCGGCGTGCCGGATTGGCGTGTGCCGAGAAGCTCTCCCTCGCCACGCAGCTTCAGGTCTTCTTCAGCAATGAGAAAACCGTCTTCGCTATCACGCAGGATGGAAAGGCGGGCCTTGCCGTTTTCGCTGAGCGGGCCTTTGTAGAGCAGGATGCAAGTGGATGCCTCGTCACCACGCCCGACGCGACCGCGCAGCTGGTGAAGCTGGGCAAGGCCGAAGCGTTCGGCATGTTCGATGACCATGATCGTCGCATCCGGCACATCCACACCCACTTCCACAACGGTTGTCGCGACAAGCAGCCGTGTTTCGCCACTCTTGAAGGCCAGCATGGCGGCATCTTTTTCCGGGCCGCTCATCCGGCCATGGATGAGGCCGATATTGGCGCGCAGGGATTGAGACAGCACCGCGTGCCGTTCCTCGGCAGACATGAGATCGGACTCCTCCGATTCCTCCACCAGCGGGCAAATCCAATAGGCCTTCTTGCCTTCCGCCAGTGCGCTGCGCAAGCGGTCTACAATGTCACCGATCCGCTCGTTTGGAATGGTCACGGTCTGGATCGGCTTTCGGCCTGCAGGCTTTTCGGTGAGCTTGGAGACATCCATGTCACCGAAGGCGGCTAGGACGAGCGTGCGCGGGATGGGCGTTGCCGTCATAACCAGCATATGCGGCGTGATGCCCTTGGCGGTAAGGCGCAGGCGTTGGTGCACGCCGAAGCGGTGCTGCTCATCCACCACGGCCAGAACGAGGTTCTGGTAGGAAACGCTATCCTGAAACAGCGCATGGGTGCCGATGATGATCTGCGCCTCGCCTGAGGAAATCCGCTCCTCGATCTCGCGGCGTTCCTTGCCTTTGGTGCGGCCTGTTAAAACCTCACAGGAAATCCCCGCAGCTGCGGCATATTTCGAGATCGTCGTGAAATGCTGGCGTGCCAGAATTTCCGTTGGCGCCATCAACACGGCCTGTCCACCTGCCTCAACGGCGGTTGCCATCGCCATCAGCGCCACGAGCGTCTTTCCCGCGCCAACATCGCCTTGCAGAAGCCGAAGCATACGGTCTTCGCCTGCCATATCGGTTAGAATGTCCTTCACTGCCGCACTCTGGCTGCCTGTCAGGGAAAAGGGCAGGTTGGAGAGGATGCGAGCGGCAAAGTCTCCCTTGGCGCGGATCGGCTGGCCCGCCACCTTGCGCAGCCGCTGACGTACCAGCGCCAGCGAAAGCTGACCGGCCAGAAACTCATCATAGGCCAGCCTGCGGCGAGCAGGGGCTTGCGGATCGATATCGGCGGCATCGCGCGGATCGTGGAGTTCACGAAAGGCGTCTGCCACACGCGGAAAGCTCTGGCGGCTGGCCAGCGTTTCATCGATCCATTCCGGGAAAGTCGGCAGGCGCTGGAGTGCGGTATCGATCGATCGTTTCAAGACCTTCGGCGACAGGCCCGCTGTCATGGGGTAGACGGCCTCGACCAGAGGCAGGTTTTCAGCCTCTGAAACCTTCACCATGAAATCCGGGTGAACCATGGAGGCGCGACCGTTGAACCAGTCCACCTTGCCGCTGACCATCACTTCTTCATCGATTGGAAGCGCCTTGGAAAGCCAGTCGCCGCGTGCGCGGAAAAAGGTGAGCGCCAGCTCGCCCGTTTCATCATGCAGGAACACGCGGTAGGGCGCGGAGCGATTGCCGGGCGGCGCTGGCTGGTGTCGGTCTACGCGTCCCTGAATGGTGACAATCGCCCCCTGTTGGGCATATGCAATTCCCGGCCTGTTACGCCGGTCGATGATGTTGGACGGCGCGTGAAAGATAAGGTCAATGACGCGGGTATCTTCTGCGTTCTCCCGACCCAACAGTTTCGCCAGCAGATCGGCAAGCTTCGGCCCGACGCCGGTGAGCGTGGAGACGGTGGCAAAAAGCGGATCGAGAAGGGCGGGGCGCATGGGCAGCAAAATCGGGGAAGGTGCCGCGCAATGCAAGACCGTTGCGTTGAGAAAGATCGTTTATCACCCGCAGTTTTTGCATGTGTCGCGTAAAAACCGGTTCCCAAGCGTTCATGTCCTGTTCTATAGGAAGGGCAATAGATGAACCGAGATGGAAGCAGACGCCGAGACTTCGACGCCTGCTTTCGCTGTTGTGCCCTTCTTTCCCTCATCCCTGTGCTTGTCACAGGGATCCAGTCAGCCCAAGTCATTGGGTTGAAACAAGTCTTTTGACCTGACGGACGTCAGGTCACTGGATTCCTGTGACGAGCACAGGAATGAGGGATGAGAGGGGATGACAGTGGCGCGTTTTGCTTGAACCCGGGCGGAAGGAAATTGCGATGACTGGACTGGTGCGCACGAGTGCCGACCTTGAACCGAGACGCAGGCGGATACTGTATCGCTGCTGGCACCGCGGTATTCGCGAGATGGATTTGGTGCTCGGTCAGTTTGCCGAGGACAATATCGGCGATCTTACGGAAGCTGAACTCGATGAACTGGAAGTCATTATGGCCGAGGAAGACAACGACCTCGTGAAGATGGTGACAGGTGCCTCGCCCATTCCCGAAAAGTTTCAGACGCCCCTCTTTATGAAGATCATTTCTTATCGCCCGGACTTCGATCCGGTCACTTCAGAGACAACGAAAGCCTGATAAATGATTGCCGGGATAGATGTGAAGCTGGTGGCATCGGCCGATACGCCGCTGACCATTGGAAACGTGCCGTCTGGAATGGAAGCGCTGCTTCTGGCGGATATGGCACGGGCAGGAACCTCCGTTGCCTATGTCATGTCGGATGGGCATCGCGTTTCCGATCTGGAGCAGATACTCGGCTTCGTCGCACCTGAAATCCCGGTACTGACGCTGCCTGCGTGGGACTGCCTTCCCTATGACCGCGTGTCACCGAGTGCGGACACGTCCGCGCGCAGGTTGGCCGCGCTGTCGGGGCTGATCCATCATCAGAAAAAGCCGCATCCGGCCATCGTTCTCGTCACCGTCAACGCCATGCTGCAAAAGATGGCACCGCGCGATGTCATCGAAAGTCTGGCCTTTTCCGCCAAACCCGGCAACCAGATCAAGATGGAAGAGATCGCCGCCCGGCTCGAGCGCAACGGCTTCGACCGTGTGGCGACCGTCCGTGAAGTCGGTGAGTTCGCCGTGCGCGGCGGCATTTTGGACGTGTTCGTTCCCGGCACGGAAGAGCCAGTGCGTCTGGATTTCTTCGGCGATACGCTGGAAAGCATCCGCACTTTCGATCCCGCGAGCCAGCGCACCATCGGGCAGGCTCGCTCGCTCGACCTCAACCCGATGAGTGAAGTGACGCTGACGCCGGATACGATCAGCCGTTTCCGCAAGAATTACCTGTCGCTCTTCGGCGCGGCAACGCGTGACGATGCGCTGTATCAGGCCGTTTCCGAAGGCCGTCGTTATGCGGGCATGGAGCATTGGCTGCCGCTCTTCTACGAGCATCTCGAAACCGCTTTCGATTACCTCAAGGGCTTCCGCATCGTTACGGATCACACTGCGCGTGAAGCGGCTGTCGAGCGCTCCAAGCTGGTGCATGATTATTTCGAGGCGCGCCGCGCTTCTGGCCAAACCAAGGGTGCCACGCAGGGTGCGCCGTACAAGCCGGTGTCGCCAAGCCAGATCTATCTCGGTGGCAAGAGCTTCGATGAGGCGCTGAATGCCATCAACGCCGTGCGGCTGACGCCGTTCAACGAGCAGGATTCGAAAGAAAAGCCTGTCGCCACGCTGGACGCGCATGTCGGCCCGCGTTGGGCCAAGTCGCAGACGGAAAGTGAAAGCGAAGAGCGCATCAACGTCTTCGATCTTGCCATAAAGCACATTGCGGAGCGCCGCTCCAAGGGCTGGAAGGTGCTGATTACCGGCTGGTCCGAGGGATCGCTGGACCGCCTGTTGCAGGTGCTGAACGAACACGGTCTTGAAAAGATCAAGCCGGTCGCCTCGCTGAAAGAAGTCGAGAAGCTCGGCAAGGGTGAGGCGGCGGCTGCTGTTCTAAGCCTCGAAGCTGGTTTCGAGACGCCTTTTGACGGGGGTAATCTGGCCGTCATCGGCGAGCAGGATATTCTCGGCGACCGCATGGTGCGCCGCTCCAAGCGCCGCAAGCGCGGGGCGGATTTTATTTCCGAAGTCGCCGGGCTGGACGAGAACTCGCTCGTTGTTCACGCCGAACACGGTATCGGACGTTTCGTCGGTCTTCGCACTATCGAGGCAGCAGGTGCGCCGCGTGACTGCCTTGAGCTGCATTATGCTGATGATGCCAAGCTGTTCCTGCCGGTCGAAAACATCGATCTTCTGTCTCGTTATGGCTCGGACGCTGCGGAAGCGCAGTTGGACAAGCTCGGTGGTGGCGCATGGCAGATGCGCAAGGCGAAGCTCAAGAAGCGCCTGCTGGATATGGCGGGCGATCTCATTCGCATCGCCGCCGCGCGCCTCGTTCGCAAGGCACCGGTGCTGGCGGCACCCGATGGGCTCTATGACGAATTCGCCGCCCGTTTCCCTTATGATGAGACGGAAGATCAGCTGAACGCAATCGAATCCATCCGTGAGGATTTGGGCGCGGGCCGCCCGATGGATCGCCTGATCTGCGGTGATGTCGGCTTCGGCAAGACGGAAGTGGCGCTGCGCGCCGCCTTCCTAGCGGCCATGAACGGTGTGCAGGTGGCAGTCGTCGTGCCGACGACGCTGCTCGCGCGTCAGCATTTCCGCACCTTCTCCGAACGCTTCCGTGGGCTGCCGATCCGCGTGCAACAGGCGTCGCGCCTCGTTGGTACGAAGGAACTGAACCTCGTCAAGAAAGAGGTTGCGGATGGCAAGACGGATATCGTCGTCGGCACCCATGCGCTGCTGGGGCAGGGCATCAGCTTCGCCAATCTCGGCCTGCTCATCATCGATGAAGAGCAGCATTTCGGCGTGAAGCATAAGGAGCGGCTGAAGGAGCTGAAGAGCGATATCCACGTTCTGACTCTGTCTGCGACGCCTATTCCGCGCACGCTTCAGCTTGCCATGACGGGTGTTCGCGAGCTTTCGCTGATCACCACGCCGCCGGTGGACCGCATGGCGGTGCGCACCTTCATCTCGCCTTTCGATGCGCTGGTTATTCGCGAAACGCTGATGCGTGAACATTATCGCGGCGGCCAGAGCTTCTATGTCTGCCCGCGTCTGGCGGATCTAGCGGATATCCACGCCTTCCTGCAATCGGATGTGCCAGAACTGAAGGTGGCTGTTGCCCACGGCCAGATGGCGGCGGGTGAACTGGAAGACATCATGAACGCCTTCTATGACGGCAAATATGATGTGCTTCTTTCTACCACCATCGTCGAATCCGGTCTTGATGTGCCGACGGCGAACACGCTGATCGTTCACCGCGCCGATATGTTCGGCCTTGCACAGCTTTACCAGCTGCGTGGCCGCGTGGGCCGCTCCAAGGTTCGCGCCTTCGCGCTCTTCACGTTGCCGGTCAACAAGGTGTTGACGACGATGGCGGAGCGCCGTCTGAAGGTGCTTCAGTCGCTGGATACGCTCGGCGCTGGCTTCCAGCTTGCCAGCCACGATCTGGATATTCGCGGTGCGGGCAATCTGCTGGGCGAAGAACAGTCCGGCCATATCAAGGAAGTTGGTTTCGAGCTTTACCAGCAGATGCTGGAAGAGGCCGTGGCCGAGGTTAAGGGTGAGGACGAGGTGATCGATACCGGCTGGTCACCACAGATTTCTGTCGGCACCTCCGTCATGATCCCGGAAAATTATGTCCCCGATCTGCATCTGCGCATGGGCCTCTACCGCCGCCTTGGCGAGTTGACCGATCTCGGCGAAATCGATGGCTTCGGCGCGGAGATGATTGATCGCTTCGGTCCGCTTCCGAAAGAAGTGCAACATCTGCTCAAGATCGTTTACGTCAAGTCGCTGTGCCGCACTGCCAATGTCGAGAAGCTGGATGCCGGTCCGAAGGGCGTCGTCGTGCAGTTCCGCAACAAGCAGTTCCCGAACCCGGCAGCTCTTGTCGGTTACATCGGCAAGCAGGGCTCGATGGCGAAGATCAGGCCTGACCATAGCGTGTTCCTGACACGCGATCTGCCGACGCCGGAGAAGCGTCTCGCGGGTGCAGCGATGGTGATGACGCAACTGGCGGAACTGGCGAAATCGTAAGGGTTTCGCCCGCCCGATTCTTACCGCGAATTAATGAAACGGACATGATGCGGTAGACGTTTAAAGCATAGTCTTCATGCAGCGGAAGGATCCGTTCTTCCGCCGCTAAACCAAGGAGCAAGACTATGTTGACTACCATGAACAGGTTTGTCACCGCTGGTCTGGTTGCTTTGACAATTGCGGGCACCACAATTGCCACCACCAGCCAGGCAGAAGCACGCAACTATCATCATGGAGGTGGAGTTGCCGCGGGTTTCGCTGGCGGACTTCTCGGCGGCGCGCTCATTGCTGGCGCCATGGGCGGTCCTGTCTACGCCGCACCGGCATATGGTCCACCCGTCTATTACGGACCTCCGCCCGCTTATTACGAACCGGTATACCACCGCTGCCACTATGAATGGCGTCATAATGGCTGGGGAGAACGATATCAGGTAGAGGTTTGCTACAGGTAATCAGAACGTCGAAAAGCTTATGAGAATGCAAGCGTTCCCATTGAAGTATGGGAGCGCTTTTTTATTGGTCCTCGGGAGTCATCGCAACCGCGACATTCTGGTCGGCGGCAGCAACTGACGTTGGCAGCGGTACTTTTCTCTGCTTTTCCCGGATCAGCGTCAGCAGGCCGGAACCGATGATCAGTGCTATGCCTACCAGCATCCAGCTATCGATAGCATCCCCGAAAATGAGATAGCCGAAGAGGATCGCCCACAGCATCTGGCTATATTGTGTTGGTCCGATAACCGCCGCTGGCGCATATTGGGCGGAATACATGATGAGGACGTTGGCGAGAGCGCCGAGAAGGCCGTAGCCTGCCAGCAGCAGCCATTGCTCGCCGGTCGGCGGCACGAAGGAGGGAACCATCAGCACGCCGCAAATGGCAAGACAGCCGAGGACGCCTGCGCCATAGAGCGAAATGTTCTTTTCCTTCGGGCCCATGGCGCGGAAGATCACGATGGAGAGCGCGCCGCAGAGGCCAGCGATAATTGCGGCGACATGGCCAATCGATAGTTCGCGAAAACCGGGGCGAAGAATGACCAGCACGCCCGCAAATCCAATGATGACCGCAGACCAGCGCTTGATGCCCACCTGTTCCTTCAGGAACACGACGGACATGATGGTCACGAAGGAGGGCAGCAGGAAGATAAGCGCAAAGGCTTCGGCCATTGCAAGATGCGTAAAGGCGGTAACGCTGGTGACTGCGCCGATGCCGGAAGACACGAAGCGCAATAGCCAGAGCGGTCGGTTCGTGGTTTTGACGATATCCGTCCACTTGTCGTTACGCTTGCGAATGAAGGGCAGGGCGAAGAGCCCAAAGACCGCACCGAAAAAGGCGGATTGGATCGGCAAAAGCTGTCCTTCGATGAGTTTGACGCTTGCGTCGCTCCAGGCATAGGCGGCGAATGCGGCGAAGGCGAGCAGAATGCCCTTCAACGTGCTGTCTGACACGGGAACACCAGATGGAATGAATGGGACCGGTAACCGACAGCAAAAGCCGGTCCCGAATGGGACCGACCGAAACCATAGGTCAGTTCAATGCCCTATGCTCTTCCGCTTTCATTTTGGCAATATCCCGCAGTGCATTAATTAGAACGTCCTGCGTTTGCGCTCCGCTGACGGCGTATTTCTGATCTAGAATGAAGAAGGGGACCCCGGATACGCCCATTTGCTGCGCCGCATCAATTTCCGCCTTGATCGTGTCCTTATCGGCATCCGAGCTCAGCAGACGGCGCACCAGTTCACGGTCCATGCCGTTCTCGCCAGCAATATCGATCAGCACCGCATGGTCGCCGATGTTGCGACCTTCCTCGAAGTTGGCCTTGAACAAAGCGGTTACAATTTTGTCCTGAAGCTCACGGCCTTCGGAGTGAGCCCAGAGCGAAAGCCGGTGTGCATCCAGCGTGTTGGGACCAACCTTGATGGCATCGAAATTATAATCGATGCCGACTTCCTTGCCGAGTTCAGTCAGCGTGCCGTGGATTTGATCCACGCGTTCCTTGCCGCCGAGCTTCTTTTCCAATTCGGCTTTCTGGTCCACGCCTTCCGGCGGGTAATCCGGATTTAGCTGGTAAGGGCGCCAGTTGATGTCGACGCTGATTTCATCCTGAACTTCGGCCAAAGCCAGATCCAGACGCGCCTTGCCGAGATAGCACCACGGGCAGACCATGTCCGAGACGACGTCGATGACAATGCGTTGCATGGTGCTTTCCTTTTCGATTTTACACAGTTCACCCCATCTAGGGCATGAGCCGTGAGGGCACAAGGCGTTACCAAAAAGGAACCGCCTTAGTGTTTATTGGGCGCGCCCGTCCCACCATGTCTGCTTCTGGTTGCCGGTAAGCGGCGTCATGTCCGGCCGTGCAATATATTTCCAGCGTGCGACCCACTGAGCACCGATGGAATAGAGCGGAATGACATAATGGCCCGCCGTCAACAGACGGTCATAGGCGCGCACGGCAACCTCGAAATCCTCAGTCTCCCGCGCCTGCAACAGCGCTTCGATCATCCGGTCGATATCCGGGTCGGCAACACCGGCATAGTTGAAGCTGCCATTGGCATCTTTGGAAACGGAGCCCCAGCGGTTGATCTGCTCGGCGCCCGGCGAGAGCGATGATGGGTAGGAGCGGATGATCATATCGTAGTCGAAGCCGTTGGAGCGCGACTGATACTGGCCGTCATCCACGGAGCGAATCGCCATATCGACACCGATCAGGCGCAGCGAGCGCTGATAGGCCAGTGCGATGCGCTCCTGCGCGGGGTTCTGCGTCATGAGTTCGAAGGAAAGAGGTCTGCCTTTGGCATCGGACATCTTGCCCTTTTTGATGGTGTAGCCCGCTTGTTTCAGCGTATCGACCGCCAGCTTCAAAACTGTGCGATCAGCGCCGGAGCCATCGCTTTTCGGCATCTCATAGGTGCCTGCAAGAATGTCCGGCGGCAGGCGCTTGGCTGCATCGCCGAGCAGGGCCAACTCCTTTTCGTTTGCCGCGTTGCCGTAAGCGCCGAGCGTCGAGTTCTGCCAGAAGCTCTGGCTTCGCTTGAATGCACCGCCCAGAATGTTGCGGTTCATCCACTCGAAATCCATGGCGTAGGAAAGCCCTTCGCGGACCTTTTCATCCGCAAAAATCGGCCTGCGGGTGTTGAAGATCAGGCCGAACATGCCGGTCGGCAAACGTGATTCGAAGATGTCGCGCGCGATATCGCCGCGCTGGACGGCCGGAAAATTATAGGCCTGCCCCCAATGGGAGGTATCGGACGTCCCGTTGATCGCATCGCCTTCGGGGTAGATGTCGATATCGCCCTTCTTGAAAGCCTCGAACATGGTCGTGACCTGAAGGAAGTAGGTCACGCTGATCTGGTCGTAATTATCGAAGCCAACTTTAACCGGTACATCCTTGCCCCAATAATCGGGGTCGCGTTCCCAGACGATCTGCTCGCCGAGCCTCAGCGATTTGATTCGGTACGGTCCCGAACCCACGACAGGACCGACGCCGCCCTGATCGAATGTCTTGGGGTCGATGGCATGGGCAGGCAGGATGGGTGTGGAGGAGGCGAGGATCAGCGGCGTCTCGCGATTCGCCTTGTCGTTGAAGGTGAAGCGGACGCTACGCTCGCCGACCTTTTCCATTTTCGCCACGCCGTTCAGGCGGCTGTCGAAAGGCGGGCGGCCTTTTTCCTTCAAAAGATTGAAGGTGAAAATCACATCTTCCGGCGTAACCGGCTTGCCATCCTGCCAGTGCGCTTTCGGGTTGAGATTGAACTGGATGAAGCTGCGCTCATCGTCCCATTCGGCGCTTTCCGCCAGAAGGCCGTAAAGAGAGAAGGGCTCGTCATGGGAGCGCTGCATCAATGGTTCATAGAGCAGATTACCGAATTCCGGGTCCCAAACCCCGCGCGCGGTGGTGCGCATTCCTTTTAAAACGAAGGGGTTGAGGCTATCGAAAGTTCCGACGACGCCGTAGGAAACACGTCCGCCCTTTTTCACATCCGGGTTCACGTAAGGCAGGTTTTTGAAGTCTGCGGGCAGGGCAGGTTTGCCGTGCATGGATATACCGTGCAGAGGTTCCGCCAGCGCCATGCCAGAAATGAGGAGGGCTGGAATGAACGCCAAAAGGCTTCGCATGTCACTATCCTGTCGC
>JAAIGF010366428.1_pt1 | contig 14479 bp, 12 predicted proteins | sample 6487441 | NCBI WGS metagenome assembly JAAIGF01 (sample SAMN13974129, study PRJNA590717) | phyllosphere metagenome | biome: pepper field; feature: multiple bacterial spot infested pepper fields; material: pepper leaves; isolation source: leaves from pepper fields | host: Capsicum annuum ... | reverse complement strand
GCGCCAGCAGCTCGATGTCATAGCCGTTGTGCTCGGCTGCACGCAGAAAGCGCCCATAGGGCATCACCAGCGCGCCAGCGAAGTAGTTCGACAGCCCGATGCGGGCCTGCGCGATGCGTGCGTCGTCGTGGAAACCTGCGCGTGCGATCACCGCATCGATGCGCTCGCCATGCCCACGCAGGGCCAGCTCGGCGGCCATCTGGAACGCCTGCTGGCCCGGCTCAAGGTAATCCGGCAGCCACAGGGTACGGCCGCTGGCATCGAGCAGGCGTTTTTCGCGGCCCGCCTGCAGTGGTGCCACTTCCACCAGCACGCCGTGCCGGTCGGCCAGCACCTGCTGCAGCCGCGGGGCGACGTGGCCCGGCTGCAGGCCCCAGTCGTCGAACAGTGCCTCGGCCAGGTCGTCCAGTTCGGGGATGTGGTTGTGCATGCGGTTGAAGAAGTCCCGCACCTGGTCGCCCGCAGGCAGGCTCAGGCCGGCCCCCGGCTCGCCGAGCTGGAACTCCAGCGCAGCGGCATGCTCGCGCAGCGCCAGATGGCGGCGATGCAGCTGCAGCAGCGCCTGGCTGACCTGCGGCAGGTTGCCGGCCAGTGCCCGCAGTTCGGTCGGGCTCACATCGGCCAGGCCAAGATCGCGCAGCGTCTCGTCCAGCGCCTGTTGCAACGCGGCCGGATCATCGGCGTCGAACAGGCTGCTCAGGTCGCCCAGTGCACCGCGCAGGCGCTGCTGCACCGCGGCGGTGAGCGGGCGTTTGTTGCGCTCGATCTGGTTGAGGTAGCTGGGTGAAACGCCAAGCTGCTGGGCCAGCTGGGCCTGGCTCAGGCCGTGCGCCTCGCGCAGCTTGACCAGACGCAGGCCAAGATGCCGGTGTGAGCTTTCCGAATTCACTGAATTAACAAAAATCGACGCGGTGTTGGCCAGATTAAGCTCAGATCGAGCGGATTACGAGGGGTGGCGTGTGAATAATGCCAAGCATCTTTCGTACCCCGGGATTGTCGTCATGACTGTTGCAACGCCCCGTATCCGCATGCTGATCGATGGCCAGTTCGTCGAGTCGGCCAGCAAACACTGGCAGGACGTGGTCAACCCGGCCACCCAGGATGTGCTGGCCCAGGTGCCGTTCGCCACCAGCAGCGAAGTGGATGCGGCCGTTGCCGCCGCCAAGGAAGCGTTCAAGACCTGGCGCAAGACCCCCATCGGCACGCGGGCGCGCATCTTCCTGAAGTACCAGCAGCTGATCCGCGAAAACATGAGCGAGCTGGCGCACACGCTGAGCGCCGAGCAGGGCAAAACCCTGCCCGACGCCGAGGGCGACGTGTTCCGTGGTCTGGAGGTGGTGGAGCATGCGGCGGCCATCGGCAATCTGCAGCTGGGCGAGCTGGCCAACAACGTGGCCAACGGTGTGGACACCTACACCCTGATGCAGCCGCTGGGCGTCTGCGCGGGCATCACCCCGTTCAACTTCCCGGCCATGATTCCCCTGTGGATGTTCCCGATGGCCATCGCCACCGGCAACACCTTCGTGCTCAAGCCGTCCGAGCAGGACCCGATGGTGACCATGCGCCTGGTGGAACTGGCGCAGGAAGCCGGCATTCCCAAGGGCGTGCTGAACGTCGTCCACGGTGGCGAAGCGGTGGTCAATGCGATCTGCGACCACCCGGACATCAAGGCCGTCTCGTTCGTGGGCTCGACCCGCGTCGGCACCCACGTCTACAACCGCGCCTCGCTGGCCGGCAAGCGCGTGCAGTGCATGATGGGCGCCAAGAACCACGCCGTGGTGCTGCCGGATGCCAACAAGGAGCAGACCCTCAACGCGATGGTCGGCGCTGCCTTCGGCGCGGCTGGCCAGCGCTGCATGGCCGCCTCGACGCTGGTGCTGGTGGGCGAGGCACGCAGCTGGGTGCCCGAGCTGGTCGAGAAGGCCCGCACGCTGAAGGTGAGCGGCGGCACGGTCGCCGGCACCGATGTGGGCCCGGTGATTTCCTGCGCGGCGCGCGAACGGGTCGAAGGCCTGATCGCCTCGGGCGTGGAGCAGGGTGCGCAGCTGGTGCTCGATGGCCGCAACCCGCAGGTCGATGGCTTCGAGAAGGGCAACTTCGTTGGCCCGACCATCTTTGCCGGTGTCACCACCGACATGCGCATCTACCAGGAAGAGATCTTCGGGCCGGTGCTGGTCATCCTCGAAGCGGAAACGCTGGAAGAGGCCATCGCGCTGGTCAACAGCAACCCCAACGGCAACGGGACCGCGCTGTTCACCCAGTCCGGTGCTGCTGCCCGCCGCTTCCAGGAAGACATCGACGTCGGCCAGGTCGGCATCAACGTGCCGATTCCGGTGCCGGTGCCGCTGTTCTCCTTCACCGGCTCGCGCGCGTCCAAGCTCGGTGACCTCGGCCCGTACGGCAAGCAGGTGGTGATGTTCTACACCCAGACCAAGACGGTGACCGCGCGCTGGTTCGACGATGAAACGCTGAGCCATGGCGTCAACACCACCATCAGCCTGAAGTAAGCGCGCAGCGTAATTACGGAGTTTGACCATGAGCCACTCGATGACGACGGAACTCGAAGAAGCGCAGCAGGCCTATAGAGAGGCAGCGCGTGACTTCGCCCAGGCCGAACTGGCGCCGCACGCCGCGCGATGGGATGCGGAGGGCATCTTTCCGCGCGAGGCGATCGCCAAGGCAGGGGAACTCGGGTTCTGTGGCCTGTACATGGACCCCGAGGCAGGTGGCAGCGGCCTGAGCCGTCTGGACGCCGCCGTCGTCATCGAGGAGCTCGCCTATGTGGACCCGTCCACGGCGGCCTACATCAGCATCCACAACATGGCCTCGGCCATGCTCGCCAACTGGGGCAGCCCGGTACTGCGCCAGACCTGGGCGGCCGAGCTGGCGGCCGGGGTCAAGCTGGCCTCCTACTGCCTGACCGAGCCCGGTGCCGGTTCGGATGCCGGCTCGCTGAAGACCTCGGCCACGCGTGATGGTGACCACTGGGTGCTCAACGGCGCCAAGGCCTTCATTTCCGGTGCCGGCGCCACCGACCTGCTGGTGGTGATGGCGCGCACCGGCGGGCCGGGCGCAGGCGGCGTCAGCGCGTTTGCGGTGCCGGCCGATGCGCCGGGCATCAGCTACGGCCGCAAGGAAGAGAAGATGGGCTGGAACAGCCAGCCCACCCGGGGCATCACCTTCGAGAACGTGCGCATTCCGGCCGACCACCTGCTGGGCGAGGAAGGCGGCGGCTTCAAGCTGGCGATGAAGGGGTTGGACGGTGGCCGCATCAACATCGCCGCCTGCTCGCTGGGTGCGGCGCAGGGCGCGCTGGACGCGGCGCGCCGCTACATGGGCGAACGCCGCCAGTTCGGCAAGGCGCTGGCCGAGTTCCAGGCCCTGCAGTTCAAGCTGGCCGACATGGTGACCCAGCTGGTGGCGGCGCGGCAGATGACCCACACCGCTGCACGCAAGCTCGACGCCGGTGCCAGCGACGCCAATGTGTGGTGTGCGATGGCCAAGCGCTTCGCCACCGATGCCGGCTTCAACGTGTGCAACGAGGCGCTGCAGATCCACGGTGGCTACGGCTATATCCGCGAGTATCCGATCGAGCGCCTGTTGCGCGATTGCCGCGTGCACCAGATTCTTGAGGGCACCAATGAAATCATGCGGGTGATCGTGGCACGACACCTGCTCAACACCGAAGAGGAACTGCGATGAACGATTGGCGCAACCAGCAGCATGTCGGCCTGGCGGTGAAGGCCGAAGGCCACACCGCGGTGATCACCCTGCAGAACCCGCCGGCGCACACCTGGACAGTGCACAGCCTGGCCGCACTGCGCGACCTGGTGGGCGCGCTCAATGCGGACCGCAGCATCTACGCGCTGGTGATCAGCGGTGACGGTGAGAAGTTCTTCTCCGCAGGCGCCGACCTCAACCAGTTCGCCTCCGGCGACAAGGCGGCGGCGCGCGAAGCAGCCCGCCGTTTCGGCGAGGCCTTCGAGGCACTGTCCGCGTTCCGCGGTGTGTCCATCGCGGCGATCAACGGCTATGCAATGGGCGGGGGGTTGGAATGTGCGCTGGCCTGTGACCTGCGCATCATCGAAGAGCACGCACAGGTGGCGCTGCCTGAAGCGACCGTCGGCCTGCTGCCGTGTGCCGGTGGCACCCAGAACCTGCCACGTCTGGTCGGCGAGGGCTGGGCCAAGCGCATGATCCTGCTGGGCGAGCGCATCGATGCTGACACCGCCGTGCGCATCGGGCTGGCCGAGCAGAAGGTCGGCAAGGGTGAGGCCAAGGCGCTGGCAATGGAGTGGGCGGCCAAGGTCGGCAAGCAGAGCCCGACCAGCGTGGCAGCGTGCAAGACACTGGTGCAGTGGACCCGCAGCGGCAGCCACGCCTCGGCGCTGGTGGCCGAGCGCGAAGCGTTTGTTGACCTGTTCGACACCGCCGACCAGGGGGAGGGCGTCAACGCCTTCCTGGAAAAGCGCAGCCCGCAATGGAAAAACGCATGAGCAGCGACGTTGCTACCGCGGCCGGGACGGCACCGGTGCTGTTCGACGAACGCACTGCCGGCAATGGCATGCGTATCGGCTTTGCCACGCTCAACGCGCCGCGCACGCTCAATGGTTTCTCGCTGCCGATGGCGCACCTGCTGCTGACGCAGCTGCGCGCCTGGGCCGATGACACGCGCATTGCCATGGTGGTGCTGCAGGGAGCGGGCGAGAAGGCGTTCTGCGCCGGTGGCGACCTGCACAGCCTGTACCAGGGCATGCGCGCGTTCGCCGACGCGGGCCACCGCGACATCCGTGACAACACCTACGCTGCCGAGTTCTTCGACGTGGAGTACCGCGTCGACCATCTCATCCATACCTTCCCCAAGCCGGTTCTGTGCTGGGGCCATGGCATCGTGATGGGCGGCGGCATCGGGCTGATGTCCGGCGCCAGCCATCGCGTGGTGAGCGAGCGCTCGAAGCTTGCCTTCCCGGAGATCACCGTGGGCCTGTTCCCGGACGTGGGCGGCAGCTGGCTGCTGCCGCGCGTGCCCGGCAGGGGTGGGTTGTTCCTGGCGCTGACCGGCGCCCTGCTGAACCCGGGTGATGCGATCTTCGCCGGCCTGGCCGACCTGCATGTGGCCGAGGAACGTCGCGGCGCCGTGCTGGACAGCCTGCTGCAGGTGGACTGGTCGGCCGATGCCACTGAAAACCACGCACAACTGGACGCGGTGCTGCAGGCCCATGCCACGGGTACGCCGGCCGGCCCGCTGCAGATCCATGCTGCTGCGATCGATGCGCTGTGTGCGGGCGACGATCTGGAGGGAATCGTCGCCCGCATCACGGCGCTGCAGACCGACGATGCCTGGCTGCTCAACGCGCAGAAGACGTTGGCGGCCGGCGCGCCGGGTTCGGCGCGACTGGCCTTCGAACTGCAGCGCGCGGTTGGCGAGGCCAGCCTGGCCGATGCCTTCCGGTTGGAATACATCGCCGGTCTGCACTGCGCCGCGCACGGCGACTTTGCCGAGGGCATCCGCGCGTTGCTGGTGGACAAGGACCGCAATCCGCAGTGGAACCCGGCCCGCCTGAACGAGGCGGACACCGCGTGGGCGCAGGCCTTCTTCGTTTCCCCATGGCCGGCCGACCAGCATCCGCTGGCCGACCTGGGCACTTCCCATCTTGAGAGGACTTCGGCATGAGCCGTATTGCGTTCATTGGTCTGGGCAACATGGGCGGCCCGATGGCGGCCAACCTGGTCAAGGCAGGTCACGCCGTGCGCGTGTTCGACCTGGTGCCGGCCGCACTGCAGGCCGCGGTCGATGCCGGTGCCAGCGCGGCAAGCTCCGCGTTGGACACGCTGACCGACGCCGAGATCGTGATCTCGATGCTGCCGGCCAGCCGCCACGTCGAAAGTGTCTATCTGGGCGAGGCAGGGTTGCTGGCTGCCGTCCCCGCTGGCGCGCTGCTGATCGATTGCAGCACGATCGCGCCGGCCAGCGCACGCAAGGTGTCCGAAGCGGCCGCCGCGCGCGGCCTGCAGATGCTCGACGCACCGGTATCCGGCGGCACCGCAGGCGCCCAGGCGGGCACCCTGACCTTCATCGTCGGCGGTGAGGAAGACGCGCTGGAACGTGCACGTCCGGTGCTGCAGGCGATGGGCCGCAACATCTTCCATGTCGGTGCCAGCGGCGCCGGCCAGGTGGCCAAGCTGTGCAACAACATGGCACTGGGCGTGATCATGGCGGTAACCGGCGAGTCGATCGCACTGGGCGTGGCGCATGGCCTGGACCCCAAAGTGCTGTCGCAGATGATGGCGGTGAGCACCGGCCGCAGCTGGGCCACCGAAGTGTGCAACCCGTGGCCGGGCGTGCTGGAAAACGCGCCTGCATCGCGCGGTTACAGCGGCGGCTTTGGCAGCGACCTGATGCTGAAGGACCTCGGCCTGGCGGTGGAAGCAGCGATGGGCGTGGGCGCTTCGATCCCGCTGGGTGAGCTGGCACGCAACCTGTACTCGATGAATCACCAGGCCGGTCGCGGCAAGCTGGACTTCTCCAGCGTCGTGCAGCTGGTCAGCAACGAAACGTAACCCGGTCTACGGGTTCAACCGCGGTGGGATGGGTGGATGCACGGCTTCGGCCGGCATCCGCCCATTTTTTGACCGCAGCTGCGGCAGGCACCGGGCAGACCCGGCACCGGCAGCAGGGTCAGGCCACGATCAGGCTGACATCGATGTTGCCGCGGGTGGCGTTGGAGTACGGGCACACCACGTGCGCCTTTTCCACCAGCGCCTCCACCTGCGCGCGCTCGATACCCGGCACGCTGATGGTCAGCTCGACCTCGATGCCGAAGCCGGTCGGGATCTGGCCGATGCCCACCTTGCCGGTAACGGTGGTTTCGGCCGGCAGCGCGACCTTGGCCTGGCCGGCGACGAACTTCAGCGCGCCGAGGAAGCAGGCCGAGTAGCCTGCGGCAAACAGCTGTTCCGGGTTGGTGCCCGGGCCGCCCGCACCGCCGAGCTCGCGCGGGGTGGAGAGCTGGACGTCGAGCACGTTGTCCGAAGAGACCGCGCGGCCTTCACGACCGCCGGTCGCGGTGGCCTGGGCGGTGTACAGAACCTTTTCGATGGACATGGCAGAACTCCTGAGGGGTGATGAAGGCCGGTGGCCGGTGAAGCCTACTTTGCCGCATCGGATTGGACGTGTGGCAACATTTAGTCCTGCAAACTTGATGGAACGTCCAGATGCTCGACCGCCTTGAGGCCTTGTTGGACCGGTTTCCGCTGAGCGCTCACCTGCTGGAGGCCGCGCAGGACGCGCCGGGCGGCCCGCTGCTGGTCGCACCTGCCCAGCCGGTGCTGCACCTGTTGCGCGGCGGCAGCGTATGCATCCTCCCCGAGCGCGGTGAAGCACTGCGTATCGACGTGCCCAGCCTGGTCCTGTTCGCACGTGCGCAGCCGCATCACCTGCAGTGGGCACCCGGCACCACGCTGGACCGCATCACCGCCGCTGTGCACCTTGAAGCGGGCACGGGCAATCCGGTGGCCGAAGCCCTGCCCTCGCCGGTGTGTCTGCCGCTGGCCGCGCTGATGGGCGGAGAGGCTCTGCTGGAGGTGCTGTTCGATGAGGCCTTTACCCGGCGCTGCGGCCGCCAGGTGCTGCTGGAGCGGCTGTTGGAGGCGGTGCTGATCCAGCTGCTGCGCACCTTGATGGAAGGCGGGCAGATCCAGATCGGCCTGCTGGCGGGCATGGGCCACCCGCGGCTGCGCCACGCGCTGGTGGCGATGCATGAACATCCCGCACAGGACTGGTCGCTGCAGGCCCTGGCCGAGCGTGCCGGAATGTCGCGCAGCGCCTTCGCCGAAAGTTTCCGCGCGGTGATCGGCAGTACCCCGGGTCACTATCTGCAGCTGTGGCGCACCCGCCTGGTACAGCAGGCACTGCGCCGCGGGCACCCGCTCAAGCGCATTGCCAGCGAGGTCGGCTACGGCAGTGAAGCGGCGCTGTCGCGCGCGTTCAAGGCGCAGACCGGGCAATCCCCGCGGCAGTGGAAACAGGCCGGCCAGCGCGCCGCTTCCGGTAGGTGACGACCGTTGGTCGTCACGCTGTAGCGGTCGGCGCTGCGGCGTCTGCGTGTTCGCCGGGCAGAGTCCGGCGCTACGAACGCACGGCTGCGCCGCGAGAGCGTGACGACCAACGGTCGTCACCTACCGAGAGCTGTGGCCAGCCGAGCGTGGGTCAGCGCACCATGAACCCGGTAGGTGACGACCGTTGGTCGTCACGCTCTGCCGCCGCCCGTCAGATCGCCCATTCCCGATCGGTGGTGAACACGATGGTCAGCCAGCGGTCCGGCGACTCCTCGCCAAGCGCCTCGCCGATCTCGTCGCGCAGTGCATCCCACTCGGCCAGCGCACGCGGCGGATCGTCGGCCGGCACCACGAAAAACAGCTCGATCTGCTGGCCGCGGCCGACCTGGGCCACGTAGCTGCGGTACTCGCGGAAGCCGTGCCGTGCCACCACCGCACCGGCGACGGCGTCGACGTGGGCCTGCAGGTCGCTGGGCGTGACCAGCAGAATGCCTTCCAGTGCCCGCTTCACCGTACCCAGTGGCGCTACCACCACGAACAGGCAGACCACCGCCAGAATCGCCGGATCGATGTACGGACCGATCCAGTCCCAATGCGTGTCCTTGACCAGCACACCGGCAGCGAAGGCCACCACATAGCAGGCCGACATGCTGGCGGCAATCAACCAGTTCTTCGCGTCCAGACCGAGGAACTCCGAGCCGATGCGCCGGTTGGCGCGCAGCACGAACGCGCCGAACAGGCCCTCGGCGACCAGCGAGACCACGCCAAAGACGATGGCCGGACCCAGCGCGATCAGCCGCCCGCCGGAGGTGAGCGCATCGATGGCGTTGATCAGTGCATACAGCGCCGCGCCGATCATCAACGTGCCGCTGACCCCCAGCACGATCGGTTCCAGGTGCCAGAAGCCCATGGTGAAGCGCTGGTTCAAGCGCGACTGCAAGGTGTCGGTCTGGGTGGACAGCGCGATCAGGCGGGCGACCAGCAGCGACAGCCACGTCATTACCACATCGATGAGGCCGTACACGCCGTCGAAGATGATCAGCGACGAGTTGGCCAGAATGCCGAACACCACGGCCGCCACCGCCATCAGCAGCGTGGCGGCGATCGACAGGCGCAGCACGCCCTGCTCGGTGCGCGGGTTGAAGTAGCGGGATCTGAGCGGACGCATGTCATGCCGGTGGCGCCGTGGCCACCGCCGTGGGGAGACCGCAGCAGTATAGGCAGCCCGTGCAGCGACCAGGTGAGGCCCCGCGTTGAGCCGTCGCGGCCCATGCCGTAGACTGCGCGCCTTCTCGATTCCATCTGGACCTGCGCAGTGACCACGCCGCCCTGAATCCTGCTTCCCAGGCAGCCGCGTCCGCGGCTTCAGGCGATCGTCGTTTTTCCACTGCAGCGCCACGTGGCCCTTGTCCGTGCGCGCGGAGTTCCACCATGCAAACCCATTACCCGCTGCGCCAGCAGTGGCTCGGCAACGTCCGTGGCGACGTGCTGTCGGGCATCGTCGTTGCCCTGGCCCTGATTCCCGAGGCCATCGCGTTCTCCATCATCGCCGGGGTCGACCCGCGGGTTGGCCTGTATGCCTCGTTCTCGATCGCGGTGATCACCGCCATCGCCGGCGGCCGGCCGGGCATGATCTCCGCAGCCACCGGCGCCATGGCGCTGGTGATGGTCGACCTGGTCAAGGACCACGGCCTGCAGTACCTGTTTGCCGCCACCATTCTCACCGGTGTGCTGCAGATGCTGATCGGCGCGCTCAGGCTGGGCGCGCTGATGCGCTTCGTGTCGCGCTCGGTGATCACCGGCTTCGTCAACGCGCTGGCGATTCTGATCTTCATGGCCCAGCTGCCCGAGCTGGTCGGTCGCGGGCCGGCGGTCTACCTGCTGTGCGCGGCCGGCCTGGCCATCATCTACCTGCTGCCACGGCTGACCCGCGTGGTGCCGTCCCCCCTGGTGTCGATCGTACTGCTGACCGCCGTGGTGATCGGCTTCGGCATCGAGGTGCGCACCGTGGGTGACATGGGCCAGCTGCCCGACCGGCTGCCTGCGTTCTTCATTCCCGACGTGCCGCTGAGCTGGGAAACGCTGCGCATCCTGCTGCCGGTGTCGGCGACGCTGGCCGTGGTAGGCCTGCTCGAATCGATGATGACCCTGCAGATCGTGGAGGACATCACCGAGACGCCCAGCCAGCGCAACCGCGAATGCGTCGGCCAGGGCCTGGCCAACACCGCCACCGGCTTTCTTGGCGGCATGGCCGGCTGCGCGATGATCGGCCAGTCGGTCATCAACGTCACCAGCGGTGGGCGCGGACGGTTGTCCTGCCTGGTGGCCGGCAGCCTGCTGCTGGTGCTGGTGGTCTACGGCAGCGACCTGGTACGGCAGATTCCGATGGCCGCGCTGGTGGCGGTGATGATCATGGTCAGCATCGGCACCTTCAGCTGGCGCTCGCTGCGCGACCTGCGCACCCATCCGCCCGGTTCGTCGGCGGTGATGCTGCTGACCGTGGTGGTTACCGTGGCCACCCACGACCTGGCCAAGGGCGTGCTCAGCGGCGTGCTGCTCTCGGCGCTGTTCTTCGCCCGCAAGGTCGGCCGCCTGCTGGTGGTGGAGCAGGATGCAGAAGCCGGCGGCGACGTGCAGACCTACGTGGTGCGCGGCCAGGTCTTCTTCGCCTCGGCCGGGCAGCTCGCCGCCGCCTTTGACTACCAGCATGTGGCACCGCGTGTGATCATCGACCTGCGCGACGCCCACCTGTGGGACCTGACCGCCGTGGACGCCCTGCAGCGCGTACAGCAGAAGCTGGCCGCACACGGCGCGCAGGTGCAGCTGATCGGCCTCAACGCCGCCAGCCAGACCCTCATCGAACAGGTCGGCAGCCCGTCGCACTGAAACCGAATGCGTCCCGGACGCGCCCTTGGTAGGTGACGACCGTTGGTCGTCACGCTTCAGCGGCGCAGCCGTGCCGTGTCAGCGTCGGCCCTATCGGCCCGCGTGCGCTGCGCCTCGCCGGCGCCGCTGCGGCAACAGCAGCAACGGCTGCTCCACCCAGCGGTGCACCAGCCAGCCCACCATGCAGCAGGCCAGCACGTTGGCGATCACGAACGCCGCGTGATTGAGCGCAGCGTCCGAGGGCCACAGCATCATCCAGACGCGCCCCACTGCAGAGAGCACGAAGATGTGCGACAGGTACAGGGCGTAGGACGAATCACCCAGTGCGGCAAGCCAGCGCGGCACCGCGCGCTGCTGGCGCGCCTCGGTCAGCACGGCGCCGGCCACGAGCAGCGCACTCGCCGTGCCGAACAGCAGCACCCGCGTCCACACGCTCATGCTGGCCGGCCCCGCCGCCGGCAGCAGTGCCGCCGCCGCCACTGCCAGCACCAGCCCGCCGCCCAGCAGGGGCAGACCCAGCGCGACGGGCAGCCGGCGCCAGTACAGGCCCAGCAGGCCACCGGCGATGAACTCCAGGGTCAGCGGGTTGCTGACCAGCTGGTACGCCGGGCTGGCATCGGTTGGCATCACCGCGCGCAGCACCCCCACCGCGCCCGCCCACAGCAGCAGGTAGCCCGGCACCGCACGCTCGGGAATGAACGCGATTGCCGCGGCGAACACCAGGTAGAACCATGCCTCGTGCACGAGCGTCCAGCCGACGGTGAGCACCGGCAGCTGCGCGTGCGGCAGCAGCAGGTAGGAGGAAAGAATGCTCTGGCCCTGGTAGGAGCTGTTGACCATGCCCGGTGCCAGCAGCATCAGCACCACCACCAGCGTAGTGAACAGCCAGTACGGCGGCAGCACCCGCCACCCGCGACGTACCAGGAAGCTGCCCGCCGCCTGCAGGCCGCCGTAACGGCCCGCGGTGATCGTGGTCATGACAAAACCGGAAAGCACGAAGAACAGGTCCACACCCGCATCCGCGTAGCGCGCCACCGCCTCCAGCAGGGCAGGGCCGGGCAGATACTTCAGCTCGGTGCCGCGCAGGTGGAACAGCACGACGGCAAGGGCGGCCAGGCCGCGCAGGGCCTGCAGCGAAGCAAAGCGGTTCTGATGCATGGCGATCGGTCCGGCAGGGTCGCCCATCCTACAGCGCGGCGGCGCGGCGCTGCCGACGCCCTGATGCGGCAGGTGAGGACCGTTGGTCGTCACGTGCAGCGCGTGGCGCCAGGTGCCTCGCCCGGTTCCAAATCATCGGCCTCAACAAGGCCAGCGCTCGTACTCGAGCAGGCCGGATTCAACGGATCACATACTGCACGTCGCAGGTCTTGGCCGCGCCTGCGCCACTGCACACGATGGCGCGTATCGTTCCCGAGTTCGAGGGGCCTGATGTTGTCAGGGTTGCGCCCAGTGTCCGAAGATGCGTGACCATGCGGCTCAGGTTTTCACCACCATGGTCTGACCATTGCCCACGAACGGCCTCGATGTCGGCTGGGATGAGCTGTCCCGCCGCCGTGCGCTCACTGCCCGGCTCGGTCTTGCCGTTCTGATAGTTCAGATCAATGATGACCGTTACATAGGATCCATCCTTGAACACGATCCGCATCAACAGCCTGGCCTGATCCCGCAGCCCGGTGTAGTTGGTCACATGTTGGAGCAGGTCGGTCATGGCCGTAAGCATGCCGGCGCCCACGATCCGGCTGATGACATCCGCTCGCCCTGCTGCAGACTCGACCATCGCACGCAGATTGTTGTCCAGCACGTAGTCGTACGCGGTCTTTGCCGAAGCACTCGCATTCAGTCCCAGCACCGCCACCGGAACGACAAACGCAGGACGGATCGTGCCTCCTCCTACGACCATCACCTTGTTGGCGCGCTGGACTTCTTCGATGGCGCCAGCAGGTGCCGTCTGCAGCATGACCACCGGCCCGGCGCTGCGGGGCACCGACCCGTCGGCCCCACCGCCCCCGTTTGACCCGATGTAGTACTGCTGGATCCGATTTGCTGCAACGTTGAAGATCAGGTGCGTGCCAGCGCCCTGCCGTATGGCTTCGTTGCGATAGTCGATGTCCCTGGTACACGTGTCGCAACGGACGGCGGTGGCGTGCGCATCGTACGCGCCGGCCACGAGGGCCAGAAGGCTGAAAAAGCGGAGCATCAGATGTTTCGACATGGGTTTGATCTCGTTGGTTCATGGGGCCTCACGCCGGGTAACGGCTCGCCATGGCGTGCCTGGCCTGGCAGTGCCAGCGTGGCGCGGGCGCACCATCGTGTCCTTGGGAAAGCGCTTGAGCCGATCATCGGGATTTCGCCATGAGGCGGGGCGCTTGATTGCGGGCAGCCGCCACGATGCCGGGTCGGATTCAGCCGTCCGGTGTAAACTGTTGATCTCACTGGCAATGCCGGTTTTCACGCTCATTCCATGACTTCCGCTGCTGCTCGCTACGCCGATTCCCTGCGCCTCTCCGTTGCCCCCATGATGGACTGGACGGACCGCCACTGCCGCGTCTTCCACCGGCTGCTGGCGCCGGGTGCGCGCCTGTACACCGAGATGGTCCATGCCAACGCGGTGATCCATGGCGACCGCCAGCGCCTGCTGGGCTTCGACCCGGTGGAGCAGCCGCTGGCCCTGCAGCTGGGCGGCAGCGAGCCGGCGCTGCTGGCCCAGGCGGCGCGTATCGCCCAGGACTGGGGCTATGACGAGGTCAACCTCAACTGCGGCTGCCCGTCGGACCGGGTTCAGGCCGGGCGCTTCGGTGCCTGCCTGATGCGCGAGCCGGTACTGGTGGCCGACTGCGTGGCCGCGATGGTCGCGGCGGTGGAGATCCCGGTGACGGTGAAATGCCGCCTGGGTGTCGATGACGACAACGATTACGATGCGTTCGCGGCCTTTGTTGACCGTCAGGTCGAAGCTGGCGCGGCCATGGTGGTGGTCCATGCCCGCAATGCGTGGCTCAAGGGGCTGTCGCCGAAGGAAAACCGCGAGGTCCCGCCGCTGCGCTATGACTGGGCCTACCGCCTCAAGCAGGAGCGCCCGGCGCTGCCGGTAGTGCTCAACGGCGGGTTGGCCTCGGTGGATGCCGTACAGGCGCAGGCCGGCAAGGTGGACGGGGTGATGCTGGGGCGGGCGGCCTATCACGACCCTTACCTGCTGCATGTGCTGGACAGCGCTGACCGCGGCCAGCCCGTGCAGTCCCGGCAGGCACTGCTGCGCGCGCTGCGGCCCTATGTGGAGGCGCGCCTGGCCGAAGGCCTCGCGCTCAAGCACATCACCCGCCATCTGCTGGGCCTGTTCCACGGCCAGCCCGGTGGTCGCGCCTTCCGCCAGATCCTCAGTGAGGGCGCGCACCGCCCGGGTGCTGACTGGTCGCTGCTGGAGCAGGCGATGGCCGTAACTGAACGGGACGGCGAACGCAGCGCGGCGTGAACGTCGCCAACGGCTGCGGCTGCGGGTAGTATTCAGCCAGTGCATTCACTTATCTGAATCAGACAGGCG
>JAAIGF010065694.1_pt1 | contig 14483 bp, 11 predicted proteins | sample 6487441 | NCBI WGS metagenome assembly JAAIGF01 (sample SAMN13974129, study PRJNA590717) | phyllosphere metagenome | biome: pepper field; feature: multiple bacterial spot infested pepper fields; material: pepper leaves; isolation source: leaves from pepper fields | host: Capsicum annuum ... | reverse complement strand
GGACTCCCCTTTTTCACACTGGAGTCCACCATGTACAACACTAATCTCGAAGCTATCACCATCCCCGCGGACGACCCGTTCGCCGATACCAACGCATTGGCAGCCTCACCCCTGGACTACAGGGTAGCAGTCAGCAAAATGCAGGCAATTGGTCTGACCATCGGCGACGCTGACACAATCGTCGGAGTGGGTACGAAGAACCACACGTACCTATCGGCATTGAACCCCTACTTTCACTTCGACAACATCGAGTTCGACCGCCTGTTCTCTATGGCTTTGGCTCGTGAGTGGTCGCGTGATGACGCGGAGCCGCGTCGAGGGTTGCTGGTCAGTGGGGATAGCGGCACCGGTAAGACCACACACATCCGCCAACGGCTTGCCATTCAAGGCATCCCGTGCATTGAGGTTACGATGCGGGCTGATATGGAGCCTACCGACCTGCTGTATACGCGTTCTATTGTTGGTGGTGACACCATCATCGAATACGGTGCCGGTGCTCTGGCTGCTAAGCACGGAATCCCATTGGTCATCAACGAGATCGACGCGGCCAAGCCCAGCACATTGCTGGGTTTGAACGAGTTCTTCGATACCGGCACGGTGGTCATCACGGAAACTGGCGAAGTCATCCACGCCAAACGCGGATTCCAAGTCCACGCTACCTGCAACTCTAAGTTCCTGGACGATCCCACGGATGCCTTCGCGGGTACCCGCGGCCAGAACGCCAGCGTGCTGCGTCGCTTCTTCAGCATGGTGTACGACTCCCCAACCGAGGATCAGGAGGCTGACTTCATCCAGTCCCTTTATCCGGATCTCGATGCCGGCGTCGTCAAGAAGAAGGCCACGTTTGTCGTGGCACTGCGCGATGCTGGCAGGACGCCCACCAAGATCGGCAATCAGAACGTGCAGCTGTCTCGTACTTTCTGTCGCTCCATGGTGATCGACTGGCTGTACCTGGAATCGACCTTCGGCTACATGCTGAACCGTGGCGTCTCACCTGGGCTGTACGCCCTGGGTCCGGTCCTGACCAACTTGATGCCAGATCATGAAAAGGAAGCCGTAAAGGCTCTCTACGAAACGATCCTCGTCTAAGGGGTAGCACATGGCCCCGATCATCCTCCGCAAGCGTGAGGCCGACGGCACATTCAAAAGTGTCGAGGTCTCCAAAAATAATGTCGGTATTACCGTCACAACCACCAAGCCCGGAAAGAGGCCCAAGACGGACGTCGAGGGTTTCGGTGCACTAAAAGTCCCCGAGCAGGACCGGATCAACGAGATCGTTGGCTCGTACCTTGCTCAGGGATACTTCTCGGAAATGCTCGATGCAGCTCAGGAACCGCTTGATTTTTACACGGCCCAGTTCCTCGACATGGACGCAGTCCACGCCTTCCTTATCGATGTCCGCCAAACGGGCTTGGTAGTGAAGGACGTGCCGGGGCCTTCAGGCCTCGATCTTGAGTTCGACGGATTTATTGCAGCCGTCAAGAACAACTTCAAGGGCGTCCAAGTCACCACGTATGTGCCACAGCGCCAACGGCACCAGGCTGTCCCGGTGTTTTTCGCGATGTCTGCATGCGCTGTTGATGTAGCTGCTACTGACGCTGACGCCAATGCCTTCGATGTAAAGGAAGCTTTCCGCCTTGAACATCGAACTGGAAAGGTGTCGGTGGAAGCCATTTCACTACTGTGCCACCTCGATTTGATTGCGAAGCCACTTCCTCCGCCAGCGCCAAGGGCAGGAAGGGTTGCGTTCTCAATGTCGCTCTGACCACCAACAGACCCCTCTCCGAGGGGTCTTTCTCCTGCCTCCGCCGGCGACAGCAGAAAGACCCTTTTGAGCCCCTGGCTCTTACGTCCACAGGCCACGTTAGCCTGCTCAACTACCCGACCGGGACAGTGATGTCCCCTGGGGACTCTATCTGTTCAGTCGGGACCAACATCCCGTCTGCGCATCGGGATGTCATCTCTCTTGTGGGTCGCGCACCCGGAAGATTCACATGACCATCTCAATCAAAGACTCGCCCATCAGTAAGCTCGTGATGTTTTCACCCCAGGTTTCGATCTGGTCGGGAACCCTCAAGATCGATCGCGATCTGGACTACAAGGACATTGCATCCACCCTTCCGCCGCAGCAGTTCGCATCGGATGGCCGTAAGAACTTGGTGGACCAAAAGTACCTGGCAGGACCGCGGAAACTTCGTAAACGCCTTGAGCGCTTGCTGAAGACAGAGGGTTTTTCACTGATCGGTGACTGCGTGGCAGTGAATGAGGATCGTGCTGTAACGGTCCTCAACGAACTGCCGAAGCTGGAATCAGAGTTCATTGCTGAGGTCGATTCATTCATCGCGTTCTTGCAGTCCGCTTATATGGAGCAGGTCGATAAAGCACCTGTCGAATGGAAGGAACTCCTCATGAAGGGGCGCCTAACCGCCGATGAAGTGCGTAAGCGCTTTGCCTTCAAGGTGGGCGTCTTCAAAATCACCGCACCTGCTGAGAACGATGCAGATCCCATCAATGCGCACTTCGCCAACACCATCATGGTGAATGCGACGCCGCGGCTGATGGAAGACGTAGCGGCCGAGGCTCGGGACATCTTCTTCAATTCGTTCATGGTTCCGGAGGAGCCCGGCAACCCGAAAGGGAAGCGCCGGTTCAAGGATTCAGTCACTCAGGCTACCGTCAAGCAAGTCACCCGACTTGTGGAAAAGCTGAGTGACTACTCCTTCTTGGATGCTCGCGTGTATCCGACCGTCACTTCTCTGCGCGTCATCCTCTCAAGTCTTCCGTTCACCGGTCCGCTCAATGCACAGCAGACCAGCACCTGCTCTACGGTGCTGCGTCAGCTGATGGATCCGGAAACGACACTTGGAATTGGAGAGGCTTTCGCGGCCAACCCCAACGCACCCCAGCTTCCAACTATCCCCGCCCAACCGACCCTTTTTGCAGGATCGACCACGGCGCAGCCTGCAACGTATTCCGACATCCCCTCGGTAGAGCCAGCCGTCATGGTGGCCAACCAGAGTCTGTCGCAATCACGCCGCCAGCTGTTCTCGCAAAACATCTGAGGTCTCTACATGGACAAGAATCAATGCAGGACCATTCTTCGTACCGCCCTTACGGGCGGTGCGTTGGATCCGAAGAATGCAGTTCGCTCCGCAATGGCAACGCTGGGCGGCATGCCCATTGCACTGACAGGCCTGGCTTCGGCCACGGGATGCCAGGTGCATGTGGTTTACGGTGCAAGCGATTGCGGTTCCACTGACGGCAAGGTCATCAAACTGATGAACCTGCCGATTCCGGACAACAAGAACGACATCGACACGCTTTTGCTGATGTCGTCGCTTGCATACGGGCTGGGGTACCACGAACTGGGGCATGTATCAGAATCGGACTTCTCGGTTCTGGCGCATCTCAAGAGCGTGACCCCTTTGGTGGACTCGCTGTTTGGGATCATCGAAGACGTGCGCATGGAGAATGCGTTCATCGGAAAGTGGCCGAACACCCGAAAGTTCCTCGACAGTCTTACCCAGTCGCTCTACCTGATGGATCGGTACACCCATGTGACGGCTGAAGCCACTCCCATGGGCGCACTCACCGGCTACCTGCTGTACCGGCTCTACTGCGACTATCGCGGGGACGTGGGCACGAAGGAGCTGGCCTTGGAGGCTTATGCGACTTGTGAGTCGAAGTTTTCAAAGGGATTCATGACGCGTCTGGATGCAATGCTCCCGCAGCTGGACCAGCTCTCCTGTACCGCCGATTCGCTGACCATGGCCAAGAACATAGCCAAGTTCATCGAGAAGGCCAAGGAAGAGGTGGAGCAGCAGCGCCGGCCAGGCCAGCAACCCTCCGGGGCGGCTGACCAGATGGGACAGCAGGGGCAAGGCGTTCACCTTCCGCAGGACGGACATGGTGCTTCTGAGGGCTCTGGCGATAGCCAGGACCAGCAGGATGCCCAGGACGACCAGCAGGGCGCCTCTGAAGGCTCTAGCAGTGACCAGGGTAAGAAGGGCGGCGCCAGTAAGGGCAAGAGCAACAGGCCTGACTTAGGGAACACGGGCAACGACGAAATCTGTCCCGGCGACGGGGCGGGTGGAGGCGATAACACGGTCTTGGCGGCACTCCAGTCCATTCTCGACCCTTCCAACACGGACAAGAGGGCCGGGGAACGATCAGATGCCATCAAGGATGCGCTGGCACAGGTGGTCAATCAGGTGGCACCCCGCTCGCGGGGTGAACTCAAGATCGACAGCCCAGCCATGCACGTCAACGTTTCTAACGTCACTACCTCCATCAATACGAATGCCAATCCGGATTGCGACATGGGTGCGGCCTTGGCTGTAACCAGTCCACTTCGACGCTCGTTCCGGCGGAACATGGAAGCCATTTCTGCGGCTGAAGTGAGCGTCCACCGGCGCGGACGTCGAATGTCGACCTCGCACATCCATCGTGTAGCTGTCGGCGATAGCCGGGTGTTCAAATTGGTCTCAGAAGAGATTGCACTGGACACCGCGGTCGTGCTGGGCCTGGATGCATCCAGTTCGATGACCGGAAGCAAGATCAAGCTAACGTGTGAGGCAGTCTATGCCTCGGCTGTGGCTCTGGAAGGTATTGAAGGCGTCACTTGTGGCGCGTTCACCTTCCCGCGCAACGGCATCATCCTTCCATTCGGACGCAAGGCAAAGCATGTACCTGGTCATTTCCAGCTCCATGCATCTGGCGGCACGCCGATGGATGATGGTGTTTACCTGGGTATCCGGATGCTCCAAGCGCAGCGCAAGCCACGCAAGGTGATGATCCTGACTACCGACGGTGAACCCAATAGCGATCGCGTTGAATCCACCAAGGCAGCCGTTGAGTACGCCTTGAGCCTGGGTATCGAAGTTGCAGTGATGGGCACCTATGGTGCGCGCAACGTCTGCGGTTTCGAGAACTGGGTTGATCTGACCGACATCTCGCAACTCCCCGAGGTTGTTACACAGTTGTTTGGCCGCAAGTTGATGCGAGCGGCTTGACACAGGACATCCCCAACCGGCCATCAGGCTGGTTGGGGAGACTCCTGGCCTGGAGAGTTCATGGGCAAGCCCCTAGCTTGCCGATGCACTTTCTGAGGCTCGCCTCACGAACGGGAATCGGCCCGCCAATACCGAATCAATCACACCTTTAGAACCACCTCAGTACGCCCGAACCGGGCACTTCAAAACGCCTCAGAACACGCCATGCAACAGCGGCGTGCTGATCGCAATTGCCAAGCAAAAACCGCGTACCAAAGGAGCCGACATGAACCGCATTCGCACCGCAGAAGAAGAACAGGAATACCGGCGTAAGCAACAACATGAAACCAGACTGCTCAACGAAACACTGAAGGGCCGCTGGGACCAGGTGCTGCCGGGCCTCATTCCTGGCCTGGATCTGGCCGTGGAGAGAGGACACCAGCACCACATCACTTGCCCGTTTCACGGCGGTGTCAACGATTTCCGCATTTTTCAGGATTTCGCTGACACTGGCGGCGCCATTTGCTCTTGTGGCAAATGGACTGACGGATGGGCATTGTTGATGCACGCCCGCCGGTGCACCTTCTTCGAAGCCAAGAAGATGCTGGTGGAGGCGCTTGGTGGTCGCTTCGACGCGTCGATCCTTCCGGTCCGATACGTGAAGGCCAAGGATCCTGACGAAGTTGCGCGGAAGGATGCTTTCAACAAGAAGATCGTTCAGCAGATCTGGGGCGATGCATTACCCCTGACCGATGACCGTTCTGCACCCGTTCGGCGCTGGTTCTACAACCGGCAGCTGCACGAAGTGCGTGGGCCGCTTAATGTGCTTCGCTGTCATCCTGCCCTGGAATATTTCACCGAACGCAATGTGACGCATACAGGGCCGGCCATGGTGGCGATGATGACGGACATCAACGGACGTACCTGTGGCTTGCACCGCACATGGATCACCAATGATGGTCGGAAGGCGAACGTCGAATCTGTACGTCGGCTTACATCCTCCATCTCTACCCACCCCATCGAAGGCAGTGCCGTCAAGTTCGACACCGAGCCTCATCCCGTTTTGATGATCGGGGAGGGCATCGAGTCGTCCTTGGCTGCCCGCGCCATTGCTGGTTACCCTACCTGGTCCGCGCTCAACCAGAACCAGATGACGAAAGTAGAGGTTCCCGACTACGTGCAGGCCGTAATTGTGTGGGCTGATCGAGACCACAACGGAGTCGGCCAAACCGCAGCGGCCGAACTTGTTGCCCGCCTCCGAAAGGCAGGCAAGAAGGCTGTCTGCGTCATACCGCCGTTCGCTCCCGCCCCTGGCGAGAAGACGGTTGACTGGAACGACGTCCTCCGGTCCCTCGGACTTGAGGAAGCTCGCAAGCTTCCGATCGTGCTACAGGTTCTCGAACCATTGCGCGCTTCACTAAACTAATCCATCCAACCCCATCACCCCGGCGCTTTGACAGGCCGGGGTTCTACTATGGTTCCTATGTCACTCACTCCTCAGCAGAATTTGCTGCTCCTTGCTCTATTTGTAGCCATCCCCCTGATCGATTGGCTCTGGCGTGTCACGTGTCCGCTGATGGAATGGCTTTGGCGGGTTGCGTTCGACAAACGGGTACGCATGGGGTGGCCTTCCGATCAACAGATGATGGTCGTTGCTCTCTACGTTTTTTTGCTGGCGTGCACACTACTAGTCACGCTAGGTGCTATCTCAGTTGGCAATCGCCTTAATCTGACCTACTCCTACTACCAATTGCGATTGAATTTGTATCTGGTAACAGGTGCGCTGACGAGCAGCGTTCTTGGTGTCCTAGCAGCCATCCTTTGCCGGTACTTCACCCACGCGAAGCCGCGCCCCATGCATGCCAGCAATCATCATCACGCCAAGCAGCGATGGTATTCATATCAGCTTGAGCATGTTGGACGCGATCAATATGCACTGCATTTCAACAAGGCCAATCGAATCCACCTGCGGAGCAAGTGCGACGTTAGCCTCAAGGTTTACCCTGACATAGCCCTAACGGCAATTCTTGATCTGCTTGGCCCAGGTAAGACGCTGTTTCTGACAACGCCGAACGCCGATCTATACTGGGCAGTGAAGCGACAGCGGTCGACGTTGGAATCCGCTCATCCTCAGATTAGGGTCAAACCCTACGCCACGCCGCTGAACTGCATCATCGGTGCTTACGGAAGCTGGACATACAAGTGGGGCATTCCTCTAGGGAAAGCCGTCATTAGCCGCGGTTACACCATCAACACCTAAAAGAAAAACCCCGGCCATCTGCCGGGGTTTTTTTGTGCCTGTTGATTCTGAGTCATCGTGTCGTGAGTGTTCGCACCTCAGCCGGATAGCAGAGTTGATCCTTCAGGCAGCCCTGCATCTTGAGCCGTAGCCGCACCCCAGAGGCCTGGTCAGTCGACATGCCGCGAACGACGACGCGGCTACCGGCATCAAGCACCTCCTCACGCCCAGCGACCGGATCATCAATCACCTTGGTGCCGCCGATCTGGTAGCTTGTCAGCTGAAAACCCTGTGTGTCGATAATCGACAAGCGGTCACGATAGAGGTAGTACCCCTCCGGAATCTGGAACGAGATGACTAAGGTGTTCGCGTCGTAGGCCGAGAGGGTCGGGCGGAAGGCCTGGGCGGCCGAAAGGGGCTCGTCGTAGGCAGCCAGGGCGAGGGGCGCGCTGGCCAGCATCGCGAGGAGGAGGGCAATGCGTTGCATGCGTGTGTGAGTCTACGAAGAAGGTCCCGTCACGGTAGCAGCGGCAATCAGCGCCCGAAACCAAGGTTGGGGGGGCTTTCAATGCTCCCCCAAACCCACTTTGGCGACACTCCCAAATGGCCTAGTCTGAACACATGAGCCGACGATTCACGGACGAACAGATTGCCGTAGCAAACCACGTCACCGGGCACGCACTGGTGTCTGCGGTTGCCGGCGCAGGGAAGACCACCACCTTGGTGGAGCGCTGCCGGCGGCTGATCGCCACCGGCATTCCTGAAGATCAGATTCTCTGTCTGCAGTACAACAAGGAAGCCCAGCTGGACTTCAGCAGCCGCCTAACCAGGCGCATGGGCACTTCCGTCATTCCTCACGTCAAGACTTACCATGCGTTCTGCTTGGCAATGTGGAAGCAGCTTGAGCAGCAGGGCCACGTCGGCAGGACCCTTCAGCCAAAGGATTCAGCCTCGGCTGAAGACGCGATGATGCGGCAAGCCCTGAAAGACCAGGCGGGCAAGGGCGTCTATGTCTCCCAGGAGCAGTTCGAGATGCTGAACTCGCTCAAGACCCTGACTAAGAGCTGCTTTGACACACCCGGTACTGTTTACGATCGCACCGACATGCCATACGAGGCCCGTACGTTGATAGTGGGTGCGTATAGCAGGTTCGAGAATGAGCGTCTCCGCAGGCGCCTGCGTTTCTTCGATGACCAAATCTACGACACTGCCGTGACGTTGCGCGGTAACCCTGAGCTGTGGAGCCTGTTCCGCGGACGCTACCAGCAAATCCAGGTGGACGAGTTCCAGGACATCTCAGAAGTTCAGATGAGCATCCTCGAAGGCATCACAGGTCCGGACACCACCGTGGTGGTGGTCGGCGATGCCGATCAGGCGATCTACTCTTGGCGCGGCAGCAAGGTTGCTTACATCGTGCACGAATTCGCCGCGCGTTTTACACCGTGCACTCGCTTCGCTATGTCACGAACCTTCCGATTCGGTGACGAATTGGCGCTGTTCGCCAATCATATCGTGGTCAACAACAAAGAGCGCGACGACAAGATCAGTATTGCTGAGGAAGGAAATCCCAACACGCTGGTCGAACTGACATACCCGGTGAAGGGGCGCAACGCCTTCATCATCAACTTGTTGCAGGAACGCATGGCCAACGGTTCGCTGAGCGATGCCGCCATGCTGTGCCGCAACTATAGTCATTCGGTCCCTCTGCAGATGGAGATGCTGATGTCCGGCATCCCCTTCTTCGTCTATGGCCGTGAGGCAACGCTATACAATCCTGAAATTGGCTGCTTAGTGGGCGCCATGGCGATGGCCGCCGACCACTGGCCTTTTCCTACTCGAAGCATTCCGCGGTTCATTCAGGCCATGATGGTCGCTCCTACGGTATTTGTGTCGAATGCCGTGACCCAGATGCTCACAGTCCACGCGATGGAGGTCTTTGAAGACCAAGGCTCGCAGGCTGTGGGGAAGGGCATGCTGCAGGCCGTAAACCAAATTGCTTCGATCGTCACGCAGCACGAGATGGAACGCTTGAAAACGGGCCTTCCAATGCTGAAGGACCGGGCGAGCTTCATGGAGATGCTGTGTGCCGGTGGCATGCGGTCAATGCGCCCTGGCCAAGTGATCGACACCTACATCCAGTACACCGGCCTGATCGACTCTCTGCTCAAGCACTCACGCACCCGCGAGGATGGCGAGGAGAAAGTCCGGAATGTACAGGCGATGCGAGCCGCCGCTGAAGGCTTCGAGACGCTGACCGAGTTCCTGGATGAACTGGGACCGATGGCCGCCCACGAAAAGGACAAGCCGCCCAAGCATCCACACGTGCGCATCCAATCAGTCCATTCAAGCAAGGGTGCCGAGTTCCCACTGGTTATCCTTCCCAGCTGGAACGCCGGCGTCGTTCCAGCTAACTCGCCCCTGGACGCGGAGGAGGAGCGCCGGCTCGCCTACGTTGCCGTGACCCGTGCCAAGCACCACCTGGTGATCCAGCACGCCGAGGATCCGATGCTCACCGGCTGGATCGAGCAATACGAGGACTTTCCCCCCGCCAACGACGGCATTCGCCGCGCCAGTCCCTACCTGTTTGAGGGCGAGCTGGGGATCTCGATGCGTGTAGCCGAGGCGGTGCGCGACGGTGTGCAGGACTGCATCACCCTCCGAAGCCCGCGTGTCGCCCAACGCTACATCGAGGCAAAGGGGATGGCAGGCCTGATTCGCATCGAAACTCTTCCTCACCTGGCGGCCCTCAGCGCAGGTAGGCCACTCACCGACATTTCCGCCCTTGCCCCGGGCGCTCAAATCTGGAGCCGCGGCCGAGGCACCTGTGAAGTGATCGGTCGCGTGGGGACATCTCCTGCGTTCCACATCCGACTGGCCGATAGCAGCACGGCATACGAAGTGCTTACCGAGGGTGGCGACTGGATGGTGCTTTAAGACCTTAACTGTGCTGCTTAATTTCTCCCCCAAACTCATTTCCGAGTGATCGTGATCGCTGGTACAAATGAAGTGAACAGCAGCTCCTTACACTGATCGCAGGCTGTGCGATTAGAAGATGAAAGGATGTGCTGGGAAACTTTTGCCAGGGATCAGCACATGAGCAACCTCGTCCGTCCGCAAGTCTTCAATGGCCTCTTGGAGAAGGCTGGTCTTGCCCAGCTTGACCCGGGTGAAATCTCAGTTCTGTTCTCCAGCATTCCGCCGCAGTATGGCCAGAGCCTGGTCGCTGGACTGCAGCAAAAAGACTCCACGTCGACCAGTCAGATCCGTGCATGGTCGCTTGCCCTGAAGCTGCACAGCCGCATCATCAAGTCGATCTCCAATACCATCTCGTTGTCGGACGTGTATGCCACCTGCAAGCTGAAGGGAGCGAAGCTGGTGGGCGACCTGCTAGCCAGCGTTGAGGCAGGTGATGCCAACGCAACCGAGTTCCTGACCGCCCACCTGCGCGACGGCTTCAAAGCCGTCCGTGCCCAGGGGCTGCCGGCGCTGCTTGGCCTGTCGAGTGCGGCGGCACCTTCCGCAGGCCACCAGCAGGAACAGCGACAGAGTGCGCCGAGCAACAGCGGCATCAACTCCATGCCGCCTCCGGGCGGAGATGCCGATACGACCTCGGACTTGGAGCATGCCAGGCAACAGCATCGGCCGGCGCCGCAGCAGGAGCGCCAGCATCAACGCGACCAGCACCATGGGCAGCCGCAACGCCATAACCAGCAGCAGAATGGTGGCCAGCAGCGCCAGCACCAGCCGCCCCCGCGATCGGATAATCGCAGCCAGAGCCAACAGGCCCGCGACTACGAGGACCGCCGCGTGGTTAGTCATCCCACACGTGATCGCCAGCAGCAGGGCAGCTCTGGCGGACCGCGCGTGCCAGAGGAGTCTAAGTACGACCAGAAAGCCTGCTTTGGACGGGACACAGCAATCCAGTTCGAGCGCTGCGTCAACAACCAGAACACGAATTACACGGTCAACATCGCCATCGCAAAGGCGACCGGACAATCCACGCGCGGTGGCATGAATTGGGACAGCAAGATCACTCTGATGTGCGTGCCCAAGGAAGTACAACTCATCACGGCAGTCCTGCGCGGATTCTTGCCAAAGGTAAGGTTCGCCGGCCACGGCGCCACCAATGAAAAGTGGATCGAAGTGCAGGAGACGGCTGACCAGTATGCCGGCGCCATCCGCTTCACGATCGCCCAGGGCAAAGACATCCGCAACGTCAATGTGGGACCGGACGATGTGGGTGAAGTTCTGTCCATGTTTTACCGGACGTGCAAGGACCAACTCAAGGAGAAGGACGGCTACTTGGTGGACCAGGCCATCCGTCGCGCCGCCGACTTGCACACAAAGTCTCAAGCTGCAAAGGAAGCACGCGGCGGCGCCGGAGGTGGCCAGCGCCAGCAGGGGAACGGATACGGACAGCAGCGGCGAACAGGCTAAGGCATCAGGAGATGGGGCAGGGACGCCCCGATTCAATCTCCCCCTAACCCGGGTTACGAACGCAAAGCTGGCTCGTGAGAATTGACCGATTCATAACTCATCGCCCTTATGCGTTCCAAGAAGCACATCCACCGGCGAAGCAAGAATCCGCTCCTGACCCAGAGACGGATTGGCCTCAAGTCAGGCGCAACGCCGGCGCAGGCACCTGAAGACTTACCCCAGATTCCAGAGTCGGTCGTCCTGGACCTGCTGAGGCTCGAGGATTCGGTCGACGCCCTCGACCGGATTTACCACAGCGTGCTATCGGCGATCGAGCGGCAGGCCCGCGACGCCATCTCGGTGAACGAGAACTTGTCCGAAGTTTTTGCTCAGGGCGCTCCCATATCGAACGGAGCGCCGTTGCTGGATTGGAGCGCCGAACGCGCCGTCTCCCCCCATGATGCGTTCCGTCAGCTCGCAGAGCGCCTAATGACGGCACTCAGGCCGATTCTAGATCCGTCTGGATCTCTCAACACGGTCCCATACAACGACCTGATCGAATGGCCAGACATGCCAACCGGCGGCCGCTCGAATGAACGTCTACTTGCGACACTGGACTACGCACGTTCACGGAGCTTGCGGACCTTTTTTGATGAAGTGAAGGCTCGGTTCCAACCCGAGAAGGTCCCAGCCAACGCAGCGCTGCTGGCCACCAACGACCTGATGGCCGGATTCTGCGTTGACCAGCCAGACATCATCGTGCTGCCAGTCAAACGTAGCTCCGGCGCAGCGCAGTTCGTCATTCGCCTGCTCAGGTCGCCGCTGACCATGCATATCAGCCGACAGAACCTCAACATCATCCTGCGCGTCAACGCAGCAATCGCCACTCTGGCGAGGTTGAATGGTCGGCACAAGCTGGCTACCACGATCAATGAGGGCAGCTCTGCCATGTTGCTTAGGCTGAAAGCTCGTCAGAACCAATTCAGCGACTACGACAAGCACAATTTTGCTGACGACTTGATTGTTGTGATGCGGCCAGACCACCTGCAGTACCACGTGCCTGAAGCGCTGTATGAAATGATCAAGGATGCATTTCACAGCAACTGTCCAAGCGTTCTTTTGATGCAAACGTGACTGATGAAGAAAACAATGCTTTCAACGTTACTTCTATTTCTCTCAGCATGCGGGTCTAACAACGCCACTAATGACGACTTAGTGAGCAAATTGGCTTTGTCGGAAGGGCACAGCCAATGCGTCACGACAAGACTTAAAGCTGTTCTCGATGCAGCCAGAGTAGTAGAGGTCATCCCTCGCTTGCACAGGTGCACCATCTTTGAGAAAGCCAGGTCAGTTGTGGAGACCAGCAGCTACCAGTGCCAGAACAGAGAAACGTCAGTTCATTTCGAACGCCTATACAACAGACAGTTGACCGATTCGCTATCACAGAGCGGCTGGATCTCAGACAGTGGCCCGACGAGGATCGCTCGCACCGTAAGTGGGGACTACGTAGTCTTCCTCCCAGAAAATGCGGGAGCAAAGACTCTTCCAGGCAACCAATGCGATCTGTTCGAGCAGCGAGTTCGTGCCGGGCTGTCGATGCATGTTGCTTACACTGAAGCAGTGAAAGCGCAAGGGTTGAACTAACGTAGATTGACAGCTCGATACTGTTTCTGGCTGCCATAGCGGGGCCCATTTTTGTCGATCGTTGCGCAGAGGCGATCCTCTCCGCAAGGCGCCAAGTCTGCTTGAGCGACTAGCTTCCAATAGCCGATGGAGGCGCGAAGCTGCACCAATTCGTCGCGCTTCTCTTTGATGATGCCCAGCGAGTAAGCAACAGCCCCTAAGCCCAGGACGCCAGCCACGAGCATCGTGGCCGAGGCGATCCACATACGCCGCGTGACCCGCGTCTCCAAAGTATGCTGCGCTTGGGTGTAGCGCTGCGTGGCCTGCTGCAGAGTATGGTCAGCATTGGCCACTTGCTCATTGAACCGCTTCGCGGCCGGCTCCAGCGTCTGAGCTAGCGCCAGGTTGGTCAACTGCGTCAGTCTCGGCAGCGCATCCTCCAACACTCGATTCACCTTGTGATCTGCGCTTCCCACCGCGCCCTGGAGCACGTTGAGTTGTTCAATGATGAGATCGCGCAGACGTTGCTCGCGCTGTTGCATAGAAGAAGTCAGCGTCGTCAGGACCTTGATGGTTTCTTGAAACGAAGTGTTCGAGGCCTCCAAAGCCGCCATCATTTCCGCCATTGCGATTGTGTCTTGCCTGTCCACGCAATCTCCTTATCTAAAAGAGCTATGGAAGCGAGTTTGACTAACCTCCGCCACCTCCGCCACCGCCACCTCCCCCGTCTCCACCTCCACCCCCGTCACCTTGGGGTCCACTCTGCATCGGCCCCTTGGCGAACTCTGGCAGCGTCATCACCATGACCGGCCCGCGGCTGGTGTTGATCTCCGCTGAGACGTCCATTCCTAGCGCCTGGCGCGAGGCGACGTGTTCTTGGGCCTCTTGCTGGGCCTGAGCCTCCAGGAAGTCATTCCCTCTCTTCAACAACGCCTGAGTTGCTGCGCTGTTGGCCACCCGATTCAGTGCCTGCTCGATGGCCAGCTCGTTCTTGCTGTCGAGCGCGTAGAGCACCTCGTCCACGTCCGGGTCACCCGTGATGGATTTCCGCTCAACCTGCGAGGAATCGTTTGGCGTATCCCTTCCCCCTGGACCGGTGAAGCGCTGGGCTAGGGGTGAAGAAGCATCGGCTTGCTCAGCCGCTTCACTGGAAGAGCGGCCTTGCAAGCTTTGCGTATCGTGGTGCACGAAGGGATAGGGTTCTCCACGCTCGC
>JAAIGF010387315.1_pt1 | contig 14492 bp, 18 predicted proteins | sample 6487441 | NCBI WGS metagenome assembly JAAIGF01 (sample SAMN13974129, study PRJNA590717) | phyllosphere metagenome | biome: pepper field; feature: multiple bacterial spot infested pepper fields; material: pepper leaves; isolation source: leaves from pepper fields | host: Capsicum annuum ... | reverse complement strand
CTTCCGTCCGCATAACGTGCAATTCCGCAAGAAGGGCCGTTAGCGGCATGCATAATATACGGCTTGAAATAAGCAGCTCGGTGTCTCACCGGGGAGTTGGCTATGGTGTGATCAGACCAAGCCTCGCTTTTTTTATCCATTTTGCTATCCGCAGGTAGCGATCTAATATACTGCATAAGCGACCTATTTGCCGGTAGTGCTTTTTGATAATCCCAGGCGAGAAAATACGATACTGCTTTAGCGAGCTTGATCGCCTGATATTCATCTTCTGCAATCACGGCCACCAGACTACCAACCCGTATAAACTTAGCTAAGCCAGGAAGCTTTGAAATGGCCTGCGTATCTACGGAAGTTAATTTGGCCGCCTGAGCAGGAGGGCGAACGATGCGCGCATGCACCATCGCCGGGAAACGAAGGTCATGTATAAAATGTGATTTGCCGGTGACCATAGATTTGATATCCATACGCGCGACAGACTGGCCAACAATCTTTCGTTCAGCATTAGCGTATAAAGGTGCATCCGAAGAAATCTTAGTTTCGAAATATTTTCCATTTAACAAGGTGTAAATGGTCGTGGATTTCCCTTGTCCACCAATCTGTCCATCTTCAATGGTTAAAGCTATTTTTGGTATTGATAATTTCTGAGATGCCATTTCAAGCAAGTATTCGCGAGCAGATGCAGCCGCCCTGCGAACCGACATCGCGCTGGTCTCAATAGATCTGCTTCCTGCGGTATATCCTTCGTCTGGCGTATAACCTGTTTCTGCCAAATGAACATCAATAAGCGACATATTCATATGCAATTCCTCAGCAGCAACTTGGGCAATCGCGGTCGTTATTCCTTGCCCCAACTCCATTTTCCCGGTCATAATGGTTACACGACCATCCTCTCGAATGACTAACCAGGAATCAATTTCTTCCATATCCAGTTCCCTTGTCCGTATTTTTGGCGCAGATGGATCTGCTTGCTCTTTCTTGAACCTAGAACATCCTGTACCCGACATGGAAAAGCCAAGGGCCAATACGCCTAAAGATTGAATAAATGCGCGTCTACTTTGTTGATTTTTCCCCATAGTTTCTAGCGATCTGAAAGCTTTTTAACGGCACGAATGGCTCTGGCATGTATACCGCAACGACAGATATTCCGTTGAAGTTCAGCTCTAATTTCTGTTTCGGAGGGATCTGATTTGCGACGTAGTAAAGCTACAGATGCCATGATTAGCCCATTGGTACAATAGCCACATTGCGCTGCCTGCTCCTCAAAAAAAGATTGTTGTACGGGATGAAGTTTCCCGCCTTCCTGGCTCAAACCTTCAAGTGTAGTGACTTCAGATTGCCCCACATTTTGGAGCGGATACGTACAGGATGGTACAGCAACCCCATCAATAAGCATCATACATGCTCCACATTGTGCCAATCCGCAACCAAATTTCGGGCCGTTGAGGGTGAGATTGTTTCGTAAGATGTACAACATCGGTGTTTCTGGATCTGCTTTTATGCGACGGGAAACTCCATTAACACGAATTTTGAATTCTACTTCCATCGTATTGAAATTGGTTAGATAATTATAAAACGATTTCCAGTCCATATTGTTGCATTAACATTAGCCAAAAAAACTATAGCACAATACGGGAAGATAGTTACCGAGCAAACTCTACATATCGCTCCTTTAAAAGACGTTATAGAAAAAAAAGCTATATGGCCTTGCGAGAAGTGTAAACTGGTAGGTTACGCTCAGGCAGTCTTTGAAGTGAGCCTTCGCCAAGCCTGTATTTTATAAAAAAAGTAGATCTGTTTACTATTATCGCGCCAATCATAGCAACTCCCACGGAGTTCCTATTGAAATATGGAAAACTTTCCGACAGGATAACAATAGCGAGTCTGATTGGAATTCTTTAGTTTTAGGTGTTGCTAGCTGAGGGAAGATTACACGCGCTCGGAAACTTATTAAATTAGGTATAGTTGGTTATTCTTGATATTAATGGGTTATAAAATACCCATATTTGAAGCATTAATTCAACCATTTCACTTGACAATTTATAATTATTAAAGCCTTTGCTATCGAATCGAAAATTGAAACATGCATAAAGTGATATGCATACACCTTTAAAATCTTGCATTCATTTAAATCATTATTGAAGTTAAATAATGTAGGCTGCATTAATTATTCAGTATTTCATCTTCTTTAACATTCATAATAGCTTTATTGATTTCCTCCATAAATTCGTCTATATTCGATGGCGATGATTGCACATCTTCGATAAGAATATGCCCGTCAGACGTAGCTAGCATATACCTTGGAATGGCAGTAATATTATATAGGTTACGCAATTCCTTTCCAAGTTCTTTGGATAATAGTACATGACTGCCTTCCAGATTAAATTTTTTGGCTGTCTGCTCCCAATTTTCTCTCTCTTTTAAAGCATCTATAGATACGTAAAGCGGATATATTCCTTGCTCCTTCAACCGGGTAGTGATTGTTTTATTGTGCACAAACTGGTTAAGACAAGGTTCACACCAAGTGGCCCAGAAGTCTATCAGATAAATTTGCCCCCTTTTACTGTTGCTTGCTAGCAGAGATCTGAAAGAGGGAAAGTTTGCAACGTATCCTGCTGTTGGCCGACCACTTTCAAGATAAAATCGATAACTCGACAAACTATCAGGATATGTTTCAAATCCATCAGTGTACCGAATAGCTTTGGATCTCGAGAATTCGCGCAGACTATCTAATGTGTAATACAAAACGTCCTTACCATATTCTTTTTCGTAGATATCGGTCGCTTCATCAGGATTAAAGCTGTCAAATCCATAGGTGAATTGAGCTATAATTGATTTCGCTACTTTCCATCTACCCAAGGGTTCAGGTAACATAGAATAATAAGCAAGCCAAGTGTTAAATGGGAAAAAATGGCTGGAATCTAAACCTGAGCCGGATGATTCTCGATCTATAGTGTAAGCAATAGACGATAAATAGTAATAAGTGTCAGTGTTCGTAGATATATATTCAATAGGCCCATGTATGCTATTAAACCAATCCTTTATTTCTTTGTAAATTTCAAGTTCTGAATGACTCAAGTCGCTAATTAATTCTTTATTCCTACTAAAAGATGATATGGCAAGCGCAAGTGCACCATTTGATAAAGCTGTGTAACCTGTATCGTATTGTTCTTTGCTAAGTTTCCCTTCTTCGAACAAGCGCACCCAAGGTTGTATAAATCCCAGATGATAGTTTTTACATTGAGCGAGAAAGCTAGACTGTTCTTTTGGAGTCTTATCAAAGAGGTTATACGCATAATTTGCCAGTTTAACGTGTGGACGATCCTCCAATTTATTTATGTAACGAGAATCTAGAATCTTATTCATTAGATTATTACCACTTCCGAATTGACCTAAATCACTTATCACAATTCCGCTACCACTTTGCTGGATAGACAAGTCCACTATGCTATTAGGCTCTACGTACATCTGCACGTAAGCATTACCTACTTTGATTGGAATTATGCTAGGGACTGAAACGTCTATTAGTAATTTGAAAGACTTCGATTCATCATTCACGAGTAAGGGAGTCCAAAGGTCATCATTATAATAAATTCCCCCAATCGGGATTCCAATACTCACATTCGAAATATTTCGATTAAAACTACCTTTAATAGTCGTAGCTGTAAGTGAGTTATTAACTGTAAAAACGATAATGATCCACAAAAATATTCTGACATAAGTAGATTGCGACTTCATAACGAATAGATTCTAAATTGAGTAGACTTAGATAAGGTACGCGCATATAGCACGTACCCATTTATGTTTTAATAGGCTTCGGCCTCACACTTATCACCTCCACCATTGGCGGCGTTACAGTCATCTCTTGCTCCTTCTGGCGTGCTTGCCACACTATCAACTATAAAATTAGCGGCAGTCGCTGGTGTTCCAGCGCAAATGCAATGATAATACGTTCCGCCCATTACATTTTTCATTTCGTTTCTTGACAACACCTCTAAGCCAATGGGATAATTGTTACTGATTTGGATTTTGTTCATTTAATTTTAGTTATAATTTGGTGCACTCCTTTCTATTCCTGCACTGCGATGAGGAGGTCTTTTCCAGGGAACCTTCTGGCTTGAGGATTTGTTGCAACGATCACCTACAAGCATTTCCGAAAATATCTTAATAAAATAGTATGAAAATAAATTCCACCTTTTAATATATTTAATTTGTTATCATTTTGTGCGCTACAATCTAGTTTACCATAATAGGCTAGATTAATCCTAATAGAACCACATATAAATACCTGCCTTTAAGAATAAATCTTAAAACTAATTAAAACAAGTAAGATAATCCAAAATTATCTTACTTGTTTGAAAATAAAAGTCGCCACAAGTTGCATAAGTTCAATTTGCTCTAAATTTTAGAATAAAATATGATCGTGTACAGTAGCCTTACCTGTTTCTGAAGCCTCATCGTTTTTCAAACAAAAGAGAAATATTAAATTTAGTGTGTTAAACATTATGAAAAAGAGCAGAACTTTAAAAAATCAATGTTCTCATTTTGATTCAGCAGATAATCTCTCAATGCTTCAGCCGTAAAGAATTCTAAGCGATCATCCAATTCACTAATCAATTTTCGATAGTCTCTTAATTGAGTTTCGACTTTATCGGCAACAAAGGGGTCTTTGATTTTGAACTCACTCGTCAATTGCTTTTTAACTAGAAAGTGCGAGGTGTCTAAATACTTTCTTAACCCTTTGTGTCGGATGCAGATTTTAACATAGCACGTTCCATCTGCTTTTCTGTGGTGATCAAAAACCTTGGCGCTAACTGTTGAAATAACTTTTCAATGGACACGCAAAAGGACTGTAACACATTTGTACCACCTTTACGTGAAGTTCAACAAAAAACTATGTAAATCACACCAATTGGAGCACTTCAATTAGCGCAGGCTACAAGCTCCTAAAGTACCCTGAAAAAGAAACCGTGTAATTCGCAGAGAAACTACTTTTAGATTCGCGCCTCGACTTGAACCTCTAACCAGGGACCAAAAGATTATGAGGCTTTTTAGCGTCTATTTTGATATGGTGAAAAATCTACGTTTCTGACTTACAAAGGTAATTTATTCATAATTATCGAGTTTTGAAAATATAACGTTGTAACCTATTTGTAACACTAAATAGATATTTCAAAGGAAGTTAAACATTTATACCACATTACAATTTCTACCGCGCACTCCTCTCCTCCCGAATTTCGCGAATCTGCGACTGCAAGTCTATGACGTATAGCGTCAATTCCTCAATCTTTTTTAATAGATCAATCTGAAAAGATCCTACTTCCAAATCTTTCTGCAGCATCTCTTTCGCTGATGGTATTTCTGGAAGATGTTTGTTTGTTTTAATGAATAATGCTAAAGAATCTAACGATGTTAACTCATAATCTGGCTCGAAAACATAGTCGGCAGTTTTTTGGGTATTTACCAAGATTTCATGCGCACGAAGTTTGCCTACAATGTCGAGACGGTGTTCTGGAGTTTTTGTTCCAAAACCGATCCTATCTTCCGAAAAGGATCGAAATGAACGTTGCGGAACCTCCCCAGAATTCACGCTAACAGCACTTAAAGTAAGTCCATTTTTTATTGTCTCTGCAACACCACCATGGATTATCAATCCCTTAACATTGATAACAATATCATTCCCTGTCGCTACTAAGTGGTGAATAGGGATTTGAAATGTACCATTATTAAACTCTCCTATCCGCCACTGTGTCACTAAAGCCCCTCTAGCTGCAACAATTTCGCTACCATGATCAATGAATCCATTAACCCCATTCGAAACTATTTCAAAGCGTTTAGTGAGAACACCTCTATTGGGCTGAAAATTAAATCCACCAGTTATTTCTACTTCAATAGTTCCCCATATCGGTATTGCAGTAGGAAATCGCAAATAGGCCACTCGATTAGCCTGACCATTCGGAAACGAAATATGAAATGACTTTTCAAAAAAATGTTGAGCAGACGCAGTTGATGATGCCACTAATAAAAGGAGTAGGTTAATAATAATTTTCATGGGTTTGGTTTGTTAAAGTTTTTGGATTACGAAATTAACACTATTAGAGGAAATTTTATAGCGATAGACAAAAATAATCGTATTTGAGCAATAAAATTTGCTAAAAAAACGCCAAGCTCTTGGCTTGGCGTTTGATCAATTACATCACGTCTGACACGTAATTTTTTTGATTAGCTTAAAACCTCCATTACACTTTCAATTTGCCTAGATAATGGAGATAATTCTACAGATGGCATGGCGAAAGAAAAATCGAATTTATTCAGATGCTGGTTATCTTGTAAAAATCCCTCTACTTGTATGCTTCCTGTGATTTGAGGCTTAAAGTTAATTTGCAACTGCTCGTCAACATGCTTAAAGTAAAATGTCTGTTTCAAAGTTTCATCAAGTTGTTTCAAGTCTTTCATAAATTTCTCAAAACTTGTAAGCTCAATGGTTGTAGCTTCTTGCGCTACTGCATTTTCCATTTTTATTTCAATAGACAAATCAATAAATACAGGATTACCAACTACAGATCTCTTTTTGAAATCATAGAACTTGATTATTACTTGTCCATCTTCATCTTTTATTTCTAGATCACTAGGTGTGGTGAGCCAAATTATGTCGTTCATTTCTAACTCTTCTGTACCGGCCATTTCCCACTTCGATCTTATTTTTTCGATAATTTGTTTTATATCATCTGTATTATTCCAGTGAGCGGCTTTTAACGTGTTTTTTTCTATAAAAAGTATCACCACTTTATTTTCGATTAACAAATCATATAAAAGTTGAAATACGCAATTGCGAAAGTTTTCGGTAATGCCTCCTTCAAGATAACGATTAACATATCCAATCAAAAAAAGAAAAAAAACATAGTCTTTTTTTGCATGTTCATATACCTCTTGTTTAAGTAATTCATAGGAAGTAATATCTGGTAACGGTATGCCATAAACCCATCGTTCTAAATTATTCATATTATCTGTTGAATTCGAACTCATAAAAATGCCCTTTAGAATTGATAAAATCAAAAGTTGTATGTGAGCCACTTTTATCGAATCCTCTCATTTGTATAACTTGACCATTGCCAATATCTACTTTTACAATTGGCCCTTTGGGTGTTTGAATGACTTGCTTTGGAACTTCCTTGTGTAATGTCATTAAACATGATTTTCGAATTTATTGGTGTTGTCTTATTAAAAGTAGAAGCTGTTCCGTGAGCTTTATCTGCAAGTTTAGAATAACTTAAGGCTTTATTGCCAAGCTTCTCTCCCGTAGCAGCCCAACCTGCAAACAGCACCATAGCTGCCGCACTAAGTCCTGCATTCACATAATCGCCACGTCCTGTATAAATCAGTGCGTTTATACCGTCTGCTATTTCTCGAAATCCGGGAACTAAACCTGCAATATCTAACCCCACTTGAACACCGTCTGTCTCGTCCGGAAAAGTCTTTACCAATTGCATACGATACTTAAGTGAAAAGTCCCGACCTAAACAGATCGGGCTAGATTTTAATACCAGAGCACAACTACATACGTCTATACCAACAATAGCCTTGATTTGTGACAAAAATGATGCTTTTAAATTGTGGCAGGTAGATGATAACAGCTTCATTTGTGAGCTCGTTCCTCTTAAAATAAGGTTTCGAAAAATGAATTAATTTCCTTCTTTGTTACTTTTCACAATGTACCTGTAAGCATATTTGTAGCTAAACACTAACAACAATAATGCTATTATTACATCAAACACCACTATAAATGAAGTCTCAGAAGATCCTCCAGGATTTATAGCTTCATGTATCGCGAATGGCAGCATATTCAAAACATTAGGAGGGGTTAAAACCCACCATAAGAACAATCCCGATATCAAGACCGCTATTATAGAAGCCCATAATTTTGCTAACATTAAGTAACTCATGACTTCCCTTTAATTATCTGGTTCTAACTTGCCATTAACAACTTTGTATTTTCCAGCAGGTAAGTTTTTAATCTGATCAGCAAATCCAAAGATTGAATGCCCTTGTTGCTTGTCAGATTTGGTATCCATCTTCTTAGCCCCAGGCATTTGTTTATCTCCTGCAATCATATCATTGTCATGCGAAAACTGCAATGTAGGAATGCCATCAACTGCTTTTTGCTTATCTGGTTGAAAAGGGGCAAAGTCAGCTTCAAAAGCAATATTTACTCCGATTATATTGTTCTGCTTCGCATAGTCAAGAATCGCTTGTGCGTAACCTTTCCCATATGCACTCCCCATACTGTGTGTAACAATTTTTATGCTTTCATCTATAACACCACCTGTTCTATGCAAACTTTCTATAATTGCTGCAGCATTAGCTTTGCCTTCTGAATAACCTGCAGATCTTCTGTCTGATGCTCCAACTCCCGACAAACCAGGAGATACGATCGTAGAAATCGGATGATAGCCTTTCATTGTATTACCAGCCCCATCCACATACATAGCATGATTATCTCCTAAATGTCTCATTACAGCTTTATCAAAAGCATACTTCTCTCGGTGACCAGTTTCATCGAAACGATTTGTAGTCTTTTCAATCTGTCTCCAATACCCTGAGCTTCCTCCTTCACCGTAATGATTTCCATTAATGAAAATCACAAGCTTGCCATCAGGATCAATAGCATTAACTGGAGTATTAGCAGCATAGGCATATGGAGTAATCTGAAAATATAACTCAGCTTTTTCATCCACGACATTCCATCTGCCGATCTCTGCATCATAGAACCTAGCCCCGTAATCGTATTGACCTCCAAGCTCGCCCTGTACTTCCTTGCCATTGTAAAGATACTTATTTATACCGCCGGTGACAAGCGCCTTAGCTTTGCCGATGGCATAATGACCGAGGCACTAGCCGTGACACTGGACTATATCGTAAAATATGGCGAGTAAGAGCAGATCAATAACGAGATGCAAAATCGACTTACAGCAAGATTGAGAAAGGGTTAAGAGCCATCACTGTAGAGGAGCTGCAAAAGATGGCTTTCCTCTTTAACATGACCACTGACCAGATCATCAATTATGACAGCAAAGTCCCTAAAGGGATTGGAATTGAGGATAAAACTGTCACCGAACAAATGAGGATCATTGCCGAACTGGACGAAAAAGATAAATACATTGTGTTCGGCATGATTGAGACCATGCTAACTCAAAAAAGTTCAAAGACTTTTATAATAATAATATCACTGCACTCTAAAACCAAAACGCCAAGCTAAAAGCTTGGCGTCCAATACTGCACAGACCCAACTAAGGATTTTTCTCGATCATCGAATTAAATATCCGTCAAAAGTTAAGACACCTACTAACAGAAATAAGAAAAAGGCTCCAAAGTATAAGGAAAGTCCTAAAAACCGATATAGTTTAAGGCTCTCAACATTTTTTAGCTGGCGTTCGATTTTCATTTCATCAATTTTTAATAGCAGCCAATTTTGGGTCATATAAAAGGTAAAATACCATATCAACCCCAAAATAACAAGCAATCCCATGCCCGGTATTTTTAACGGGAGTATAGATATTAGAGCCATAAAAAATGATACCAAGACACAGAAGAACTCACTTTAGAACAAAAACCAAGTACCTCTTTTATTTAGCTCCCTTTTTCCTCTTGCAAAATATACAGCTAAACTGTAATTGTATAATAATAATAATAATAGCTTATTCATTATAGCCCCTATAATCCTGAGTTTCTACCTACGTTTCTATCAATTGCACCACCAAAATCTAAGAAATAATCCCCAACACCATAAATTCCTATTCCGGTCAAAACTGCTGGTGCAGCAAAAAATGTGGCTGCTGTTGCTCCTCCCATCACGGCAATATTTACCGCAGTGTGGGCATCCCATGTGCCAGTTCCTATTTCATAACCAGCCAAACCAACACCCAGAAGAGTACCAACGGGTCCAAGTTTACTAACTACCTTACCTGTACTGTTTGCAAAGCTTTTCGCACCTTGGAATATCTGACCGGATTTCACACCAGTCATTTTAGAGCTTATAAGCATAATGCCTCTTTACATTATTCGGTAATTTATGATAACCTTTTAAAGCTACACCAACTGTTCCTAATCCGCCATTAAAATGCTTATCTGTAAGGGTTATAGCATTACCAAAAAAGCTACCTCCCCCGTGATTAGCTGCTGCAACTGAGTTAACATTACCCATTAAACCAACAGCATCACTAACGCGTCCCTGTGCATCAGTAAGCCATCCACCGCTCTCGAAAGAGCCTCTTCCTGTTATGGTAACAGCGTCCAATTCCCAACTAAAACCATTACCTGCACTGATTACATGGTTTGACATATCATTTATAGATGCCCCGTCGTTATTGTTCATATAGTTTAAAAAAGTGGAAATCTCATCTGGATTATCTATCGTAATATTACCATTAGCATCCACACGCTACATTCCATTGGGATCGTTGAATAGAATAGGATCATTTACTACATATGCATATGGAGAATATGAAGAATACCCTTCCGCCAAAGGATCCACCACCTTCCGATCTCTGCATCGTAGAACCTAGCCCCGTTGATTATCGTTTATTTTTGTTCTCAATTTCTTTTTTTATTGCCTGTCGGTAGAAAGGTGCAATTTCAATATTAATTTTTCTACCTCTCCTAAACACCTGAATTATGGAATCACCTTTAATCTTACTTATCGAGTCCTCCAGTTCCATTTGACCTCTAAAAGCACTATTTATACCAATTACATCACCATGTGCAAAAGCAACCATTGAACTATTATGATTTGATTTATCGTTATATATTCGCTGAATAACTCCTTGATAATCCGCCTCTATCTCCAAGGTGGTTTTGTATTAACAAGTAAAGCGTATCCTTTTTTTGGATAATGAAGTAAATTGCCCAGACAATAAAACATAGTATTAAGCAAAATAATACAGGACTGTTTATAACATTTTTACTTGACATACATTTTTTTCTAAAGTTTAACAATCAAAGTTCTTGTAGCATCTACTGTTGCTCCAATAGAAATTTCCCCCCAACACCTCCTCCAGGATATTGTGAAGACTGTCCACCATTATATGATTTATAAGGTCTTGAATTTTCAGGAGTCATAGTACCACAATCACTGATTTTTTTTCCTTGTGATCCTCCATAAGTACTTCCAATCGTAACAGGGCCTACTCCTAAATCTGCAGTAATTGAATTTCCCATTCCTGCAAAATCATTCACATTAAATGTCTGAACTACAGTTGGAGTAGCTATCCCTAAGAAGATAAATGACTGTTTACTGCGACAACTTTAGCGTCTAATATATTTATGGATATTTCAGAAAAATCTGCTTTCCAAACATCTAATTCATAAAGGTTTCCATTCCTGTCAAGATCTAAAGAAATTAAAACAGGCACACTATCGATGTCCATGACCTGCTTCTGCAACAGATTACTTCCAAAAGTTTCGATATCATTATAATTATACTCCTGCAATAAAAACCGTAAACAATATTTAACATTTAGATCGATAACCTTAGCAGTTCTCAATTGCAGAATATATCTTTCACGTTCAACAGTATCTTTCAAAAGCCCCTCAAAAAATAAAACCTCTTTAGTATTTAGATTTCTATATACCATATCAATGAATTATTTAGGTGTAGTGATACGTCCAATATTTATCACTCCATCTTTTTTAAAGTAGTTAAAATCAAGCTTTGTACCTTTAACAACGATACTGCCTGTCTGTAATTTTTCGGCAGGAATATTTTTATAGTTTTTCATAATTTCTTTGACAATCTTTCCTTCGACATCAGATCGTTTAAAACCGGCATCAATAATATGTCGAAATGTATGGGAAACTTGATTTGCAGTTTTACCAAAACGGATTATAGAAGACGGTTTAAGACCTCCAATATATTCCCCTGCTATTCCTCCGATATACTTTTGCTTAATCTTCCCGTTTGCGTCAACATCAAAAGTTTCGCCAGTTTCGGGATCAGTATATTCCCTACCCATAACCATATCAACAAGATACCCAAACGGATCAGATTTTTTATCATACACTCGCTCACCAGCTCTAGTTATAGGCACACTTAATATAGGTTTCTTTTTTGGGGGATCATCCTGATCGCCTCCTTGTTGATGGAAAGACATAGCTTGTTCAAAACTTACGTCATTTCCTTCTTCATCACGATAACGCTGCTCATCGTAGTCATAATACATACCATGCTGACCAGGCTGAGGAGCCATACCATCCGGATCAATAAATCTTATCGGATTGTTGAACGCATAGTTGTACGGACTGTGCCTACGCATTTGTTCTGCCAGCGGATCCACGACATTCCAACGACCTATCTCCGCATCATAAAGTCTTGCTCCATAATCATACTGACCACCAAGCTCGCCTTGGATTTCTTTACCATTATAAAGATACCTATTTATACCTGCGGTCACAAGCGCCTTAGCTTTGCCAAATGGATAGTAATCATGCTTCTGGATAACCGCGGCAGTAGTTCCCGTATTGCGCTTTAAAGTCGCACGCACATTACCCAGATGATCGGTCAGGTTGTAGCGGTAGGTGTAGCTGCCATTGCTATTGTGGTAGGCTACGCCTTCGCCGGTATGAATCAGCTCGATAGCTGTCGCACCATATTCGATGCCACCTACATAATCACGTATACCATCCTGTGTGGAGTATTTTCGTAGGTTAGTGCCTAAGGCATCGTATAGATAACCAATCCTCACGCTACCGCCGCTGTTCTTTAGGATACCGAACTAGATTCGGCGACACCTGGAAGGATCAGGGAGATATCCGTAATGCCGGAAAATGACAATAAACAGGTATTCCTTGTAATTGATGCGCTCATAAGAGATTATAAGGCTCGTAAAGCCTACGCACTTTAAACAATCAAAGCCCAATCCGGTGAAAGATTGGGCTTCGTTGCTATTACTTACCCTCCGATATCAGAGCACCAGACAAAGATAAAAGGACAACAGAACAAAAAGTATTGACCCCACGGTCAACCAACCATATTTCTGCTTTTCCTGTTTAGACCACTTTTCATATCTGTCAAAGTATTTTATGTATTTATCCCGCCTGAAAACAAACGCATAACAGATCAGACCAGAGCCAACCCCACAGCCTATTATAAGTGGTGTGGATATGCTGACTTTCAACATCATCAGAACAGAAAAAAAGAAGAGAGCCAAACCGCCCCAAAGAAAACCACCAGCAGCTACAGTACTAAGGCCAAAATTCTTATCTCCGAAGGCTATATCGACAGATTTGTGTAAATCTACTCCTTCTTTTTTAGCTTTTCTTTTAACGGCAGGTATACTAAAAAGCAACCTAAACGGATTGATTCTTTCGGTAATCAAATGTAGTTTATAGTGCGCTCTATACAAACAGTAGTGTACTATATTAAGATATTTTTCCATTATTCTCATTTATCTACCGTGGTAAAAATTAACGGCACCACTTCCAATATCACTACCTGCATATCCACCCGCAACCCCTCCAATAAAACCGCCAATTATAGCGCCTGGAACAGCCCCAACACCTCCAAAAAACATTCCAATAGTAGCGCCTACATATGCTCCAGATTGTGCTCCGACAAATCCGCCAGCAATACTGCCAACACCACTCGCTGAAGCTCTTTGGGCATTGTAGCCAAACTGTCCTCCGTCCATCTCATATCCCCTGTATGTTTCCATACCACCAACGAGAACAGAGGCGATAACAGTTCCTCTACCTGCCCATTTATACATCCCAGCAGCCCTATATGCTGCCGAACGGCTTCCGGTATATTGATTGCCTCCCCATGAACTATTATAATATTTCCCGTTTTTACCAAGCCACTGGTTGCCTGAAGCAACACTCGTACCAAAGGCACCATAAAATCCGCCCCCGTAATCCAGAGCTTTCTTAGATCTATCAAATCCGAAGTTTGCAGTCGTAACAGAATTAATGCTGCCCATTAAACCAACAGCATCACTAACGCGTCCCTGTGCATCAGTAAGCCACCCGCCGCTCTCAAATGAGTTTCTCCCGATTACGCTGACGGCGTCTAATTCCCAACTAAAACCGTTACCTGCACTGATGATATGGTTTGACATATCATTTATAGAGGCTCCACTGTTATTGCTCATATAGCTTAAAAAGGAGGAAATCTCATCTTGATCATCTATTGTAATATTACCATTAGCATCCACGCGGTACATTCCATTAGGATCGTGAAATAGAATAGGATCATTTCCTACATAAGCATAAGGAGAGTACGAAGAATACATCTCCGCCATTGGATCCACTACATTCCATCTGCCGATCTCTGCATCATAGAACCTAGCGCCGTAATCGTATTGCCCTCCAAGCTCGCCCTGGATTTCCTTACCATTGTAAAGATACTTATTTATACCGCCGGTGACAAGCGCCTTAGCTTTACCAAATGGATAATAGTCGTGCTTCTGGATGACGGTCGAGCTAGAGCCATTCTCAGCTACTTG
>JAAIGF010213298.1_pt1 | contig 14494 bp, 16 predicted proteins | sample 6487441 | NCBI WGS metagenome assembly JAAIGF01 (sample SAMN13974129, study PRJNA590717) | phyllosphere metagenome | biome: pepper field; feature: multiple bacterial spot infested pepper fields; material: pepper leaves; isolation source: leaves from pepper fields | host: Capsicum annuum ... | reverse complement strand
ACGCGTGGCTCGCCACGCTGGCCGGTCAGTTGCTTTTCGGTTTGGCCAACCCGCACCATCACGGTGTAGCCGCCGACCTGGCCGACCAGCTGCACGGTGCGCAGCACGCCGGCACTGGCGAGGGCGGCCAAGGTGGTGATGGACATGGGTGATGTCATGATCGACCTATCAAACAGTGATGTTTGATGCTCGATCATTTGGAGCTGCGCTGCAAGCACTCTCGCGGCGAGGGGCCTGGCGGACATAACGGCCAATTCCACGCACTGGCACGATGGCTGCCTGGCCCAGCAGGGCGGTCGGGCAGTCGCATGACGGGGGTTTATGCATCCTTGCATCGCCAGGAAGCATCGGTTACAGTTCTGTCTACCACTCCTCACCTGTCGCCCCATTCAGTTGGGTAACGGCTTGGGACGAAAAAAACCGCCGCAAGGCGGTTTTTTCATGTCCGCAGGAAGCTCCATGTGACCATCGCCAAAGCGACTGCGGTTTATATCCACATCCACCTGAGGCCTGCTCGCTACGTTTTGTTAGCCGCTCTAAGCCATTCGGACCATAAAGAGGGTTGCCCGTTTGGATTTGACTTGGCGTACTCGTAAAACAAGGAAATAAGTTCCAATCTATCATTACGAAAATCTGAACGCCCTTCGTGGGAGACATCTTTATTAAAATCTAGCGCTCGACCCGGATTAAATGCCAGTTGCCGCTTGATGATGTCTTCAAACGATATAATGTGGGCATTTCTCAGAATGTCGTGCATAGCAATGAAGATGCCTGTACGACCTTGGCCGACCCCGCAGTGCACATGCAGCCTCTCATGGGGTGCCATGTTCCTCTCCATTCTAACAAATGCATCTATATCATCTGCACGTGGTCCGAGATGGTCTGTTACTGTCAAACGCAGATATTCAGCACCTGCATTTCTCACAAGCTCTTCTTCGCTAAAAATAGAAGGGTTACTTAATTTCACTGAGCGTGGGTTTGGAAAACCGTTCTTGACATCTTTGCGATGGAGAATCTGCACTGTTTCCTGCGACTTAATCGCGCGGATCTTCTCATGCTCGTCAGCAAGCACTTCTTCACGCGATTTCCCGACATTGGCCCAGTTGTTAGGAGCCCGCCAGGTGGCCGGATAGCCGCCAACAATGGCGTGAGACTCTTCGCGAACGTCCAGCACTATCACTGGGCGATCCCTAGACGGATTTAACCTAGTAATTTGGCTTATGGACGCGATACTTCCGCTGCCTGACACGTGCAAGTCTTTCCAGCCGGTCGGATTACAGGATTCTGGTAGATCAAAGTCATCCGAAGAGCGGAAATTATCGGATGATGATCTTGGACTTCTATCGTACTGCAGCACAGGAATTTCTGTTGGGCGCTGCGGGAGAGGCAACGGATTACTAAATTTTTTGATCAGTGACAAATCACGTGCGGTCTTCGACCGAGGGGCCAAACCTTCAAGGCCGTGAGGTGTCGATTGGTTACCAGGTTCTACAACAGCTTCCTGTTTAATGTCTGCAACGACGTCGGCATCATCACTCCCTTTTCCACTGACTGATGATGTACTTGACCTGGAGACAGGATTAGGCATATGTATTCATTAAACATGAACGATGGATTCGTAGTATTTCACAGCGCGAATTGACCTTTTTGTTGTTAACAGAATTTATGTTTCATTTGGCGATGGGTCTTCCACTGCCCGCTCGCATCGAGATTCGATGCTGTCATCTCAGAAGACGACTGCACGGAATGTCAGGAGCCGGCTGCACTTGTGGATTGCAGCGCGGCGTATAGAGCCGTCTTGCTCACCTTGAGCCGTTTAGCGGCCTCTCGGGCATTAAGCCCGTTGGCGATGTGCTCCCGCGCTCGCTGCAACTTGTCGGCGGTGACAACCGGCTTTCGCCCGCCCTTCCGCCCGCGTGCGGCGGCAGCGGTCAGCCCGGCCTTGGTGCGCTCGCGGATCAAGTCGCGCTCGAACTGGCCCAGTGCGCCGAAGACGTGGAAGATGAGCCGTCCGCCCGGCGTGGTGGTGTCGATGCTTTCGGTCAGCGACCGGAAGCCGACGCCACGCGCTTGCAGCGCGGCGATTGTCTCGATGAGGTGTTGCATCGAGCGCCCGAGCCGATCCAGACGCCAGACGGCCAGCACGTCGCCGGCGCGCAGGTAGGCCAGCGCATCAGCCAGGCCGGGCCTGTCGGCCTTGGCCCCAGAAGCCGTGTCCTCAAAAACGCGCTCGCAGCCTGCCTTGCGTAGCGCATCCGTCTGCAAAGCGGTGTCCTGTTCTGCCGTCGATACCCGCGCATAGCCGATCAGTACCATTACCGCCCCTTCTGTCCGCCTTTCCGTCCGCCTATCATAATGTCCGACAACCCATTAAACAATCGCATTGCCGGACAATGTCCGGCATGACCGCCTAATGATCGTTTGACGGACATTGAAAGTAAGGCGTTTTTGCATTACAATGCAAAGCATCAACCTTGGGTTGCGAGGGCAAACCACCATGACCACATTGACCGTTACCGCACGGGGACAAGTGACGTTTCGGAAGGACGTACTGCAACACCTCGGCATCAGGCCAGGCGACAAGATCGAACTGAACTTGCTGCCAGATGGTCGGGGCGTGCTCAAGGCGGCCCGGCCCGCAGGGACGATAGCCAGCTTTGTCGGCCTGCTCGCGGGCAGGACGCAGAAGGTTGCCACCATCGAAGAAATCAACGAGGCGGCGGCGCAAGGCTGGGCAGGTAAGCAATGAAGGTCGCAGTCGATACCAACGTCCTTGTGCGTGCGGTTGTGCGTGACGATCCCGCACAAGCGGACGTTGCCGCCGCAGTCTTGACCGACGCCGAGTTGATCGCGGTCGCGTTGCCGTGCCTATGCGAATTTGTTTGGGTGCTGCTGCGTGTCTACGGCTTCCAGCAAGCCGACGCGGCCAGCGCGATCCGGGCACTACTGGCCGCCGCGAATGTGGAAGTGAACCGGCCTGCCGTGGAGGCTGGCTTGCTGGTGCTCGACGCGGGCGGAGACTTTGCCGATGGCGTCATTGCCTACGAAGGCAACTGGCTTGGCGGGGAAACCTTCGTTTCCTTCGATAAGAAGGCGGTGGTACTTCTCACAGCGCAAGGGCAATCAACGCGCCTTTTGTGACGGACATGAGCATGAACGAATTCCGTCGACTGGCCGCGAAGATAAGGGGCGGCAGGGATTCGTGTAAAAAACAGCCAAAAGTGAGCTAATCGCTGTTGGTAGTGGAGTTTTGTTACCCAGAAATATCCGCTAACTCACTGATGCAATGGGTGAAATCCGAGCTTGTGAGTCATTTTTACACGTATGTCGGCTGAACCCCATTGTCATGTACCTCTGATTCCCACGCCGCCGATGATTCCTCGGTTCAACAGCCGACCACAGCGGCCCATCGCCGGCATCGTCGTGGCCCTAGTCCGGTAATCCCCCCGCTTTTAGCGGACTCCAGAAGTGGAGTTATGCAGCCATCGCCAGTTTGAGGGTCGGCAGGGATTCGTGTAAAAAAACAGCCAAAAGTGAGCTAACTCGCTGTCAGCACAGAAATTTTTCACCACTTCCTGCCGGCCCTCCGATAGAGTTTGAAAGGCGCTACGCGCAGAGCGACGGCTGAGTGTCTACGGAACTCTGGCCGGTCCAGTGCACGAAACGCTGTACTCCGCAGCGAAGCCCGATTTACGAGATGCGAAATCAAATCCTGCAATCAGAGTTTTTGTATCGATCTTATTCCGCGTTCCCATATATTTCACCCTCCTCCATCCCCATGCAATCTAAAAATGCCAAAGTCCATCAGAAATACTAGCCATGCATCGAGCTCTAATTTCGATTCGTCGTCCCAGCATGAGAGCGGCCTAAGGGACGCAGCCAAAGAAGTCTACGACAGCAGTGTTTTATATCACGGGACAAAGCATCCGCATTTAAAATCTCTTAGGGAGAACGGATTTTCAAAATCACACAAACGCGACGGCGCGACGGCAGGAGGTAACGCAAATATGTTTATGAATTTAAGCTCTGCAGCGCAGGAAGAAAGCGCAAAAAATCACTATTTTTCGTCTTCCAAGAAAGAAGCCAAGGATTTTGCCATGTTCGCTGACATGAATAATCCCGCACTATTACGCACCATCGGCGTCAGAAGTAGCTTCAATCTGATCTCGGATCCTAGGACCGGTGGCACGGCATACATGACGGGTCAGTCGATTCCTTCAAAATTTGTGCTTGGATCAAAAAACAGCTCCCCCGGGAAAAATGCGCAGGTGTTCAAGAAAGAGATGCATGCTGCAGGGTACGAGGTCTCTACAGAACAAGCGGGCGCACTACTTAGAGATGTGCAATCTGATTCTGATGATGACAATTTCCCGGATCCCGACGACTTTATTATGAGCCGACTCCGGGGTTGATGATATCGAGGGTCGGCCGAGATTCGTGTAAAAGACATTTACTGACAGCGAGTTAGCTCACTTTTGGCTGTTTTTTTCACGAATCCCGGCCGACCCTCAAGAAGATCAAGCGCCGCAGGCACAGGCAAGATGGGTATCGGGCGCGGTCATTGCTATGTCGTTTGGGTATGCCGTCGCCAGCAGCATGTTGCAGCTGACACACCGGACGGTGGTGCTGACGGCCGGAACCGGTGGAAGCATGGGGGCATCGGCGTTAGGCGTGTTGGTCATCGTGCAATCTCCAAGTCAGACAGCAGGGGGGGTGCTGGGCTGGCGGTTGCGCCAGCTCGCCAGCGTGGCGCGTGCGATCACGCGACCGATCAATGGGCCAAGCACTGCAAACAGCACCGCAAACAACACGCGGGCAACTGACCACTCGCCAGTGGTCACCATCGGATAGATCAGGGGGAGCGGCGCTAGCCAGCAGCCACCGGCTGCGATCATGCCCCTGACCAGCGCTAACGCAGGATGGCGCAGGAGCTTCATTTAGCACCTGCCCCGGTAGCGTCGGGTGCGGCAAATAACGGCCATCTGAATCTCCTGCGTGTGCTTAGGTGTGCAATGTGTGTACACAGCCACTTTACCGATTTGCATGCTTGCATGCAAGCATGCAACAAGGCATCTATCACGCTTTGGCTTTCGGCTTCCTCGCGGCTTTGGTGGTCGTCTTCTTGGCGGGGGATGCCTTGGGCTTCTTGGGCGCGTGTAGGTCCAGGAATGCGCCCAGCGCGGCACGTGCGCCCCGCTGCTCGTCGGTCAAGGTCACGCCCTTCTCGGCGGCCAGCTTCTCCGCGTAGGCCAGCTGCTTCTCACTGGGCGGCAAATTGCCATAGGTGGCGCTGTGGGCATCTAGGAACGCCTGCACGGCCACGTGGGAGCTGACGGCGTTGGCCGGCAGCGGGACGCCCAACTCCATTGCGATGAGCTGGGCATAGCGCAGCTGGCCTTCGCTGGGCACGCGGTTAGCGGCAGCCTTGGTCGCATCGCCCCGCACCGCGTCGATGATGCGAGTGACGTTGGCGGCGACCTTGGAAACGAACTCGTCGCGCGCTTCGATCGGCACCAAGCCACGGCGCAGCTCGTCCAGCTTTTCCTCCCACAACGCAGTAGTGGCGGCGTCGGTGATCGGCGCCGGCAGCATGGCAATCAGCTCACGCGCCAGTGGCGTGCTGACGATGAATTTGCCTTGCGGCTCCAGGTAGCCGCGCTCGAGCAAGTTCTCGATGATGTCTCCGCGCGTAGCGTCGGTGCCGATGCCGGCGTTTTCCTTCAGGCGTTTGCGCACTTCGGGGTTGGTGGCGAACTTGCCGACATCGAGCATGTCAGCGATCAAGTCGCCTTGTGTATAGCGCTTGGGCGGTCGCGTCTTCTTCGGCCGTAGTGCGGCCGCAGCGACAGTGCAGCGCGTGCCGTCCTGGATGTCAGGCAGCGCAGGGGTGGCCGTGTCGTCCTCGTCCTCGCTGTCCGGGTCCGTGCCAAATACGGATTTCCAGCCTTGGCCGGTGGGAACGCGGCCAGTGGCAGTAAACGGCACGCCGCCGACTTCCAGCGTCATGCGGGTTTCGTTGAACGTGTAGTCCGGCAGCAGCGCAGCAAGGTAGTGCTGCGCGATCAGCAGAAAGGCGGTTTGCTCGTCATCGCTGAGCGTGCGGCTGGCGAGCGGCACACCCGTGGGCACGATGGCATGGTGTTCTGCTTTGTCTCTTTCCATCTTGGCGCTGTTGAAGACAGTGGGCCGGATGGTGGGTTTGTTGACGGTCAGTGCTGCCACGTGCCGCGCCAGTCCTGGCACCTGGGCGAGCGTTTCCAGCACACGGGGGATTTCTGCTTCCTGCTCATTGGGTAACACCATGCACGGCGTGCGTGGGTAGCTGGTCAGCTCTTTGTCGTACAGGCTTTGCGCGATGTTGAGCGTCTTTTTGGCGCTCCATCCAAATCGCCGCGAGGCCAGCTGCTGGAAGCGCGAAAGCGTCATCAGGGCGGGAGGCTTCTGCGACTTGCTTTCGTGGGCGACAGCGAGCGGTCCGCTGGCTCCGGTGGCGGCTGCAATGATAGCTTCGGCGTCGGCGCGGTCGAAGATCCGGCCCTCATCTACGGGCGCATACGTCAACACCACACTGGCGCCGAGCGCTGTTTGCGCGGTGATTTCCAGGTCGTAATAGGTCGCCTCGCGGAACGCGGCGATGGCGGCATCACGGCGCACGACCAGGGCGAGGGTGGGGGACATCACGCGCCCCACATGGCGCGGCCCTTTCCCGCCAGCGGCACGGGATCGCAGGGTGTAGGCGCGGCTGAGATTCATGCCCATGAGCCAGTCGGCGCGCGAGCGTGCCTGGCTTGCCCAATACAGCGGCTCGCTGCTTTCTCCTGGCCGCAGATTGGCGATCGCTTTGGTGAGGCTTGCTGCATCGAGCGCGGAGTACCACAGCCGGCGCACCGGTCCGCGATAGGCGGCGTGGTCCAGTAGCTCACGGGCGATTGCTTCGCCCTCGGCTCCGCAGTCGGTGGCGATGATGATTTCGGTCGCCTTGGGGATGTTGGCCAGCAGCACGGCCAGCTCACGCTCCTTGTCAGCAGTCGGCTTGTGCTTCCATGCGCTGGGGATCATGGGCAGCACGTCGAAATTCCATGCTTCCCACGCTTTGTCGTATCCCGGTGGGGCCACTTGCTCCAGGAGGTGGCCACGTGCCCACGTGACCCGCCCATCGTCGGTATCGATATAGCCCTGACCAGGTTTCGGGTTGCCCAGCAGCGGGGCAATGTTCTTGGCCTGGTCGCGTTTCTCGCAGATCCATAGACGCATGTCAGCGCTCCGGGTCGTTGGCGGCGGTGTCGTTGGCGGCGGTGTCGTTGGCGGCGGTGTCGTTGTCGGCTGGCGTGTCGGTTGGCAACAGCAGCCAGAACATCGCCAGCGAGAGGAACCCGATAGCGACAGCCGCAGCGGGCAGTGACAGCCAGAAAAATACGATGGCGGCGAGCATGCCGACGATCACGATGCTGGCGCGGGCTGGGCGTGACCACTGCGACATGGCGTAGAGCGTTTCGCCGATGCGATATCCCAGACTCTTTTCGGGTGTGTTCATGAGCTAACTCCGGCGGGTTGTTGCGTGCGACCGCACCGAGTGGGCGGCCGCACGAACAGATGGCGTCACAGTGCGGTCATGCAGCCGGCTTGGCTTGCTCGGCGAGGTACTTGGCGAACTCGCGATTGCGCTCTAGCGCATGGTCGATCAGCGCAACGGCTGCATCGTTCCAATCCGGCTTTGCGCCAGCGGTTTGCGCGTAGAAGTCGCAGAAGGCGTCAACGCGCTTGACTAACGCTGGGTCGAATTGCAGTCGCTTGGTGACACGTTCGGTTTTGACGGGGATTTTCGGCAGTGCCGATGCTTGACGGGCCATGTAGTTGTTCCTAGAGCGGGTAGCGATTGGCTACAGCGGTGGTGATAACGACGCTGATCGTGACGCCCAGCTTTTTGGCGTATTTGCTGACAGCGTTGTGCAGTGGAACGGACAGGTGGAAGCGGAGACGTTCGCGATCTAGCTTGCGATAGATCCCGCCGGCCACAAGGGTGGTGGGTTGAAGCAGAAATTCTTCCATGAGGTGTTGCATAAACATGCGTCGGCTGAGTCCGGCGCGCTGTGCATCGCGGTCAATCGCTTTCATCTGCTTAGGGGCCACGTTCGCGACAACTTGTCGCCGAGCGGCTTTTGCAGGCATAGCTTTTGGCTCCGTTGGGTGGTTGGTAAAGCCCTCGGAGTTTATCGATATTGCACACGTTAGATCGCGATCACTGGCCATAGGGCGGCAGCGCCAAGTCTTTGTTGACCATCACCGCGACCCTTTGGCCCGGCCTGATTTCCAGTGTCGGCTGGATGTTGATGCTGCGCTGAAGCAGCTGTGCGCCGGCCTGGTTGATTGACTGTGCCGCGCCTTGGGACGCGGCTTGACCGGCGTCACGCTGGAAAGAGGAGAAGCTATCGCCCTCGGCGGTGGCAACGGCTGCAGCAACCGTGCTGGACAGCAAGACGCTAGACAGCACCTTGCCCCAGTGATTGTTCACCTTGTCGCTCACGCCAGCGTAGCCGGATAGGTCAACGCCGGGCATGCCTTCCAGGTCGAGACTGGACCCGTTCGGAAAGCGCAACCGCTGCCACACCAGCAATACGCGGTTCTGTCCGAAGGTGACGCGCGAATCGTATGCGCCGATCAGCACTGAACCTTGCGGGATGATCACGTACCGGCCGGTCGGGGTGTCGTAGACCGGCTGTGACACCTGGGCGGTGATCAGGCCGGGTAGATCGCTATTGATGCCGGTCAGGAACAGGGCAGGGATCAGCACGCCGGCACTGACGACGGTCGGCGTTGCTGGCGGTGTCAGACGCGATTGCAACGTGCCTGTATCGCGCTTTTCGTCCATGAACTGGCGCTTGTCGTCCTGTCGGTTTGCGTCATCGCGACCGGTCTTGTCGCCGCCGTTGGCGCCTGCAGCTGCCGCCGCTGCTTGGGCAAGCATCTGCTGCTGCAGAGCATCGGGCGCTTCGGGCGGCATCCCACCGAACGCCTGCGGCCTCATGTTGCCTGCCTGACTTGGTGCACCTCCCTGCTGGAAGCTGGTTTTCGCGTAGCGGGCGTTGGCAGCCTGCTGCAGGCGCTGTAGATCCTGCTGCGCGGCGAACTGCTGCGCGGCTGTCTGGGGCGGTGCACGACCGCCGCCGTAGGCGCGCGTTTCGGCTTGCTGCTGGGCCTCGTATTGCATTTGCCCGACCTCGCCCGGCATCGGTGGCCCCAGCTTCGGGGCACGCTCTGCACGTTGCTGTGCGGCCGTGGCGTAATCGCCCGGCAGCGCATTGAACGCCTCGGGCTTGGTCGCCATGTTCGTGGTCGGCGGCTGATCCTTAGCTTTGTTCTGGTTGGGCTTTTGCGTGAAAGCCTGGACGAACGCCAATGCGATCAGGATGCCCGCGATGCCGGCGATGATGCCGACCTTCTTCTTGTCCAAACTCTTGATCTTCGGCTTCGGCGTGCCCAAGGGAATGGGCGCGTCCTGGGGCGGCGTGTAGCCCCGCGAGGCTGACTCGCCAGTAACAGGATCGCGTTCGTCGTCAGCCGGGGTTCCGTTCGTGGTCTGCATGCGGCACCTGTTTGATTAGCGACGGCGGATCGTGATGGTCTGCTTAGCACCGACGCGCAGCTCTGCGCGATCGAACACGCGATCCACGATGTAGGTCGGGCCGGTAGTGCCGTTCGCCACACCCTTGACGCGGTAGTTGACCAGCAGCGGTTCGCCCTTCTCGATCAGGAACAGGGCCGGGGCGTCGGTCGCATTGAGCGTGGCCGGCATGCGGATATAGGTCTGCGCACCGTCGTCAAAGACCTGCATGGGCTTCCAGGAATAGCGGCCGCCCTTGATGTCGTAATTGAAGTGAAGCGCATCCGGGGCCACGGCCACCGGCTCGACCGCTTCGCGCTTGGCCGCGACGGCTTGCTTCGCTTTCCAGGTGTCCATCGGGTACTGCCATGACACACTCGGCATGCTCCAATCGGCCACGCTGCGCGCAGTGACCAGGTAGGTGCGACGATTGGTGGCAATGAACAGGTCGTTGGTCAGACCTGGCTCCACGGCTTTGAGTACCAGGTGCACTTGCTCGCCGGCATCGGTGCCGCTGGTGACCTGGCTAATCAGCCACCGCACAGTGTCCGAGCCATTGACCTCGCCCGTCAGCTGTTCGCCGGGCTGGAAGTCGATCACGGTCTGACGGCCTGCGCCGACATAGATCGTGTAAAGCGCACCAGGCCGGTAGGTGAAGATTGTTTGACCGCCGACGTTCGCCGTGCTGCTGCTCGTTGGCACCTGGCGCGCCTGGCCGACGTACTCGGCCACTTGGGCGCGCTGCTTGCTGTCGAAGTCCGACCGCGCTTTGGCGACACGGGGAGACAGCCGCTCTGGCTGCGCGGGTGGTGGCACATATGCCGGCGTAGACGTGGCTGCGCTGTCTGGCAACGGGTTCGCATTGGCAGTGGCTGTAGCGTTGTCATTGAGCGCGCTGGTGATGGCAGGCACTTGGGGTGCAGTCTGCGCGTTGGCAGCGCCGGCAGTCAGCAGTAACAGGGGCAGGATGTGCGTCTTCATGGTTTGCATAGTGTTTGCACTCGTAGGCGAAAAATTAGGGGGCGCTACCGATGTCGCGCTGCCAATTGAAGTCAGTGATGAACAAGCCAAGCGGGTTCACCAGCTCGACCTTGGGATCGGGCGTGCTTTGCTTGATGGTGAACGTGGAGGTCCACGTCGCTCGCTCTTTGACCTGGCCCTGGTCGGTGAAGCTCGTTTCCACCCACCGTACCTGGTAGCTGCCGGCCGACACGGGCACCACGGAGGTGACTTGCGTGGTGACGGTTTCTTGGCCGACCTTGCTCATGGTCGAACCCGGCACGCGGGCTTCGGCATTGAGCTTGTTTGCTGAGGCCGGGGTCATGAAGCTGTAGGCCTCGCTCCATGCCGACTTCACCACCACCGGATCAAGCGGCACGGTGCGCACCAGCTCCACCCAATGTTTGAGGAAGTAGCGAATCTCGGCCTGGCCGGGCGTGTAGTTGGGACTCGCATAGCCCACGACCTGGGGGGCGCCATCGGTGTTGATGCGCGCGATAAGCGGCTTGGGCGGTGGCCGGTTGCTGAGGGCAATGAGGCCGCCAGCCAGCAGCACCGACAACGCGTAGCCGCCCACCGCTGCCCAGCGCCATGCGCGTTTGTCGCTTTCCGCTTTCTCAAGTTTGTCTGTCCAGCCCTTGCGCGCTGAATCGTGGTGTGGGGACATCGGCGCCGAGCTGGGACGCTGGCCGACGGGCGTTTGCAGTAGGTCTTTGGTGCTGCTCATGCGTTGTTAGCTCTCGTCGTTTGTTGGGGCAATCGTCGGGTTCCCACTACCGCCACCGCTGGTGGTTGTGGCTCCTTTCACAGCCGTGGTTGCTGCTTTGGCGACCGTTGCTGCGTCGCTGAATCGCTGCCTGCCCGCTTCCAGCCGTTCCGGCGATGGCGTGGGCGGCGCAGGCGGTGACGATGCGGCCGGGGAAACACCGCCGCCCATCGTCACGCCCTGCGACCAGGCATCTTTCACAGCAGCGCCAGCATTGGTGACTGGCGAAGCGGCCATTCGGCCCGCTTGGGTCACACCGGCTGCGGCGTAGCTGGCACCAGCTGACACACCGCGATCGATGTTGGCGGCGGCAGCTGACCCGAACTTCATAGCGGCCTGGCCTAGCCGGGTGCTTGCGGCACGTTGAAGTCCAGCCGCTGCGGCTTGGCCGGCCGGCGTGGTGCTTGCGGCCATCAGCCCAGCAATTACGCCACCACGCACACCCGGATTACTCAGTGCGGCCGCACCAGCTCCTGTGCTGTTCGCGGCGGCGGCACTGCCAGCGCCGTGGATCTGCCCAGCGGCGGTGATGGTCTTGGCTGCACTGGCTGCGCCCATGCGTCCGAGAGCGGCCGCACCAACGCCAGCACCGATTGCAGCTGCGCCGGCACCGATTGCCACGCCGGCCGCACTGCCGGCGGTCAATGACGGCGAGCCTGAGAGCAACCCGCCCGCCACTGCCGGGGCATGCACCGCGATGATTGCCATAACGAACGCAGAGCCGGCCAACAGCCATGTATCCATTGGCGCTGGTCCTGGGCTTAGGGTGAACGTGTTAAGCACCCCCCCGTAGACGGCAATGATGAAGCTCAGGACCATCAGTTTGACGCCCTGTGCAATCACTGCACCGATGGCTTTTTCCGCAAGAAACGCGGTGTGGTTGCTCACTCCCCACGGCACCAGGATTAGGCCTAATACCGCCACCAGCGCGAACTCAATTTGTGTGAGCAAACAGGTGATCGCCAAGATGAAGAACGCGACCAGCACACACAGCTCCGCAATCGTGTATTGGATCACCACCGCCAATACGGCAATTTTCTGATACCACGGCCCTTTTTGGATGTGCGCCATTTCGTCCTCGATTGGCTTGATGACAGCCATTGCCTGCTCGAGGATGCGGCTAGGATCTTTGACCAATGGCGCGCCTGAGCCACCGCCAGCGAGGGAGCCGATTTGTGCGAGGCCGCTAGCGACGCCTTCCGTCAATGTCGGCCACGACGCCACCAAGAAGGCAAAGAAGCCGATCCGCAATAGCTTGCGAAGGAATGGCGCGGTGAAGTCCTCACCGCGCAATGCCCAGAAAAGCGACGCCAGCGCAACCTCTATGGCGGCTAAGGTACCCAGGATTGCCGACGCGCGCGGCGTAATAATGCCGAACCCGTTTGAAAACACAGCTACGAAATTGTTGAGTAGCGCGGTCAGGAATCCGGTGGTGGTCGGGTCCATTACTGCCTCCTTTTAAGGCTAGAAGCTCGTCTTTGCAGCAGGCACAGTGGACTCCTGCTCACTTGAGGAAATCGACCTTGGCGGGAGGCACAGTGGACTTCTCGTAGGCACGACTGCGCGGCATCCCGACGCAATTTCCATACGCGCTGCAAGTCCCCAACTTGCTCCTTGCATCGCCGCCCGCACCCTTGCCGTATGCGGCATCGATCTGGTCTGAACATGCCTGATCAAAAGTCTCGAGTCTCTTGCACTTGTCCGGCAAACCTAATTTCTCGACGATCGGAATTGGTTGATCGCCGGGAATCGTGGCTGTAGCGAAGACACTGCCAGGAACTTGAGCGGTACGATCGCCGCCGCAGCCGGCGAGGGCCGCAGTAGCAAGCACGAGGGAGGCACGAACGCGACCGTTCACCACCACTCCCCAATTGGCTTGGCCGGCTTCACAGTCGATGGCGCGAAAGCGTCGGAACGCTTTTGTTTGCCGGCGGGCTGGCCTGGTGCAGGAGGGCATGCACGTTGAGCCGCGTCCCCATAAGCATTCGCCAGGACCAGCCGAGTCTTTAAATTGCTGCCTGCGCTCTTCCCGTAGGTGCGGTCGATCAACGCCCTGCATTCCTCATCAAACAGTAAATCGCATCCGCATTTGGCAGGTACGGTCTTGGGGAGTACTTCTGGAGCTTCACAGGTCAAAGTCTGTTCACAGGACTTTCCCGCAGGTTGCGCTGTGCAGCCTGCGAGGCTGACAGCAGCAAGCACGAGGGCGGCTAGGACGCGGGCGCTCACCACCACTCTCCAATTGGCTTTGCAGCTGGTTGGGTAGATTTCTGGAAGGCTTTTTCGTTGCGATGGGCGTTATCGATGTTCCGCTGCGTTACGCGATCGCCCGCCATCTGCCGAGCCTGTTCCTCAAGGATGGCCTGGTTCATGGCAGCGGTCTGTGCGTTGAGCTTCATCATTTCCTGCCCGACCAGCATGTTGATCTGGTTGCCGGCCTGCGTGGCTGCGAGCGCACCCGTCGCTGACTGCGAAGCCTGGCCCATCGTCTCGAACTGCTGGTTGGTGCTGTCCAGGGTGTCCAGGACGGCGGCGCCGCTGTAGAGGGCGTCCTCTACGTTCTCGCGGCCCTGCGATTGCCACTGATCGACCATCGCGGAAAGCTGCTGAAAGGTCGCGTCATTGGTCACTTGGGGATAGCGCTGGGCGAACATGTCGCGCGTGTTCTGCAACTTCGCCATGCTCCCGCGCAGCTGATTGATGCTCTGCTTGTAGGAGTTGTAAACCTGCTGGTACTCGCCAAACACGTTGCGCGGCAGCGAGGCGAGATTGCGCCCCTCGTTGGCAACCTGTTGGATCTGCAAGTTCCATTGATCTATCTGAGTCTTGTATTGCTGCACCTGCTTGGAGTAAGCCGAGATCTCCTGACTCTGCTGCAACAGCTGGGTCACTAGGTTGCTGCAATTGGCACACACAATCGCTTGCGCCGGGGGGGCATAAACGACGGTGCCGCCGGCAACAGCGATGCCGATGGCGACGGTGAGTGCTGCGGTGACGCGACGAATGGTCATAGCGTTCTCCATGCGGGGTTAGGCTTGGACGGTGGTGTTGCTGGGTGCTGCGAGACTGCTATCAACGGAGCGCACGAAGTCGAGCGCCCATTGCAGGGGCGATGCCGTGCGTTGGTT
>JAAIGF010338074.1_pt1 | contig 14511 bp, 17 predicted proteins | sample 6487441 | NCBI WGS metagenome assembly JAAIGF01 (sample SAMN13974129, study PRJNA590717) | phyllosphere metagenome | biome: pepper field; feature: multiple bacterial spot infested pepper fields; material: pepper leaves; isolation source: leaves from pepper fields | host: Capsicum annuum ... | reverse complement strand
ATCCAGGGCTTCGTCGTGGCCATGAACCTCGAAACCACGGAAGAAGAGTTGATGCACACCATCTTCCCGCATCCGACACTGTCCGAAATGATGAAGGAAAGCGTGCTCGACGCTTACGGTCGCGCTCTCAATGCTTGATAAATGCCTTGGTCGCTCCCTATTTAAAGGGAGCGACATTCCAAGGAGTTAAGCCATGTCGATTGCAACGGAAGCCTGGGTAGTTTTTCTTCTGATCGGCCTCGTCGCCGGTTTTCTCGCCAGCCTCGTTGTTGGCGGCGGTGGCTTGATCGGGTGTCTTCTGAGCGGCGTGATCGGCGCATTTGTCGGCGGTTACCTTTTCAACGCATTCGGGATCTCGCTCGGTATTGAAAATGCGCTGGTGGTACAGATCATTCATGCCACGGTGGGTGCCATCATCGTAACGCTTATTGCAAGGCTGATCGCCTGAAAAGCCGGGTTGACGGAAGGGGTTAAGGATGGAAAGTGTAGGCTGGATAGCCGCAATCATCATCGGCGGCTTGGCCGGTTGGCTTGCGGGCAAGCTCATGGATATGCGCTTCGGCATTTTCATGAACATCATTCTCGGCATTGTCGGGTCGGTCGTGGCGATTGCTGTTTTGAAGTCCTTCCATGTTTTCGTGGAAGATAGCCGCCTCGGCTACTTCGTCACATCTTTCTTGGGCGCGAGCCTTCTGTTATTCCTCGCCAAGCTCGTCAGGCGTTAAACCCGCGCAAAAGCGGTAGAAGCAGGTCTCTTATGGTCACTATTCTCGACAGGATGTCCCAACCGGATGAAAAGCGCATCCGCCACCCGGAGAAGGCTCACAAGCCGGATACGGAAGTTGCGCGCAAACCGGAATGGATCCGCGTCAAGGCGCCTACCTCCAAGGGCTATCATGAGACGCGTGAACTGGTGCGCAGTCACAAGCTGGTGACAGTGTGCGAAGAGGCTGGCTGTCCGAATATTGGCGAGTGCTGGGAAAAGAAGCACGCGACCTTCATGATCATGGGTGAGATCTGCACCCGCGCCTGCGCCTTCTGCAACGTCTCCACCGGCAAGCCAAACCCGCTGGATATGGCCGAGCCAGAAAATGTCGCCAAGGCCGTCAGCCAAATGGGCCTGAGCCACGTCGTCATCACGTCGGTAGACCGTGATGATCTGGAAGATGGCGGCGCCGAGCATTTCGAAAAGGTCATCTGGGCCATCCGCGCAGCATCGCCCAACACGACCATCGAAATCCTGACGCCTGACTTCCTCAAGAAGCCCGGCGCGCTGGAGCGCGTGGTGGCTGCCAAGCCCGACGTCTTCAACCATAATATGGAAACCGTTCCCGGCAATTACCTCACCGTCCGTCCGGGCGCGCGTTACTTCCATTCCGTTCGCCTGCTTCAGCGCGTGAAAGAACTGGACCCCACCATGTTCACCAAATCCGGCATCATGGTCGGCCTCGGTGAAGAGCGCAACGAAGTGCTGCAGTTAATGGATGATCTGCGCACTGCAGACGTGGACTTCCTGACCATCGGTCAGTACCTGCAGCCGACCCGCAAGCACCACAAGGTCGAAGCCTTCGTGACACCGGAAGAGTTCAAGTCCTACGAGACCATCGCCTACACCAAGGGCTTCCTCATGGTCTCCTCCAGCCCGCTAACCCGCTCGTCCCATCACGCTGGCGATGACTTCGAACGCCTGCGCGCCAACCGCGAGAAGAAGCTGCTGGCTGCTGCGGAGTAAGCGAAGTAAAAATTGATCGGCGTAGCCTGTTCTTGATTTCCTCCCCTTCAATCTCTAGAATGTCCATATGTGGTCATATTTGAGTGGAGGTAAACATGTCAACGATGAGCGTCGCAGATGCAAAATCGGGTTTTGCCAGTCTGGTCGATGAAGCGGCCAATGGCGGATTCGTTACAATTACCCGTCATGGAAAGCCGGCAGCGATGCTCGTCAGCATCGAGGCCGGAGAGGCTGCGAAAAGAGCTTTAAAGAAACCTAGGCCGAACTTTGGCGATTTTCTAATGTCGTATCCCGGCCCGGCGGACCTTGATCGAAACCCCTCGAAAATGAGAGAAATCGATTTTGAGTAATGGTCTGCTGATCGACACCAATATTATTTCCTTGTTCTCGCCAGACCAAAAGGAAAAGCCGTCGGACGATGTGAAAGCTTGGTTCCATGAACAGGGAGAAGGTGATAAACTTTACCTTTCAACTATGACCATTGCCGAAATTGAAAAGGGCACGCGAAGCCTTCACCGTCGCGGAGGGACCGAACGAGCGAAGCGCCTGAACGCGTGGCTTGATTTCATCGTGGAGTCCTTTGATGATCGCATATTGGATGTTGATCCAATTGTGGCCCGGATCGCGGGAGCGCTGGAAGATGCTGCTATTGCAAAGGGTCGACATCCCGGCTTAGGGGATGTGATCATTGCTGCTACAGCGAAGGCTTATGACCTGACCGTAATCACGGCCAATATGAAACATTTTATTCCGCTCGGAGTGGCTTGCGATCTCCCGGCGATATTCAAGCCGACGAAAGAAAAATGAGATCAAGACCCCTCTATTTTGAGAGGGTATGTGTCAATCAAAATTGACGCCCGGCGATACAAATTTGCTGCACCGCTTTGTGGCAAGCGTATCAACCATGCACTTTCTCAGGCCGATGCGCCTGCATGCACAGAAGCACGCTCACGACCACGGAAACGATCGCCACGCTCTCGATCACCGTTGGACCGCGTTGTTCCCACAAGAACCCATAGAGCAGGGCGAAAAGCGTTTCGAACAGGATCATCTGTCCGACCATCGTCAGTGGCAGAAGCCTGCTCATGCGGTTCCAGAAGGCGTTGCCGAGGATGGAGGCTGAGAAGCCGAGGGCCATGGCGACCAGTGTGAACTGGAGCCAGTCGGACTGTGCGTGGGAGCTGCCGCCCAAAGCGAAAGCGGGGATGGCGAGGATGAGCGCGAGGCCGCCGGTGACGACGCCGGTCATGAGGTTCCATTCGTCGGCGCTGACATGGTGCAGTTTTGTGAGCCACCGTGCATTGCCAACCGCGAAGGCCGTCCATGAAGCCAGCGCACCGATGGCTGCGGCAAGCCCGATCAGTTTCGAGGTATCAAGCGAAGCGCCGCTTTCTGTCAGGGATTGCCACGAAATGCCGACAATGCCGATGGCGCCGAAAAGCAATGAGGGCCATAGGCGCTTCAGGGAAACCGCGCCATGGTCGCGGCTTCCGATGATCGTTACTGCCACCGGCAGGAACCCGATGATGATGGAGGTAAAGGCGACGCCGCTCATTTGTACCGCCGTCGAAATGAAGACGTAGTAGATCAGGTTGCCGATGAGGCTCAGCCAGATCAGGGCACCCCATTCCGCTCTGCCGAAATGCGCGGATATGCGCCGCATTTTAGGGCCAATCAGGATCAGCGCTATCACGCCATAGGTCAGATAGCGCGCGGATGAGAGTTGCAGCGGCGTGAAGCCAGCCGGGATAAGCTTCGGTGCCAGAAAGATGCCGCCCCACAGCGCACCCGCCAGCATTCCGTAAAATACGCCCAAACCCGTCTTGTTCATGTCATGCCCTCGCTTCGTGACCGGGTTTGCCACGGCGGATCAGGGCTGTCTTGACATAAACTCTCGTCCGTCAGGAAAATCGGTTGCGGCGATAGGCGGCAGGGGTGGTGCCGAGTGACTTTTTCATGGCGCGGGTGAGGGCCGTCTGGTCGGAGAAACCGGCGCGTTGGGCGATTTCCGCAATCGGCAAGGCGGAATCCGACAGCAAAGCGCAAATCTTCTTCATCCGCGCATCGGCCAGCCAGAAGTGTGGGGTGGCGTCGAAGTAATCACGAAACAGTGCGTGAAGGCGGCTCGTGCTGATTTCCGTTTGTTGAGCCATATGCTCCACCGTCCATGGCTGAAATGGATCGATCTCGATCATTCGCTTCAGTGTAAGAAGGCGAGATGCCATATCCGGCTTTTTGTCAGTGAAACTGCCGACCAGAAGCTCCGCCCAGAGGCGCACTGTCTCAGGATCGCCGTCACCATTCGTCAAAGAGAACCGCATGTGGTGGGCAAGAGAAATGGAATGCCGGGAAAGGTCGATGTAGGGCGAGGAGGCGAATGTCTCAAGCGTTCGCTCTGGCACGAGTTCCTCGTCCAGATCAACGATAAGCGAATGATTGCTGCCTGAAGCCCGCTGGCTATGCGGGGTATTGCCTTGGATCAGCACACCTTTGGTGGGGGAAAGATTTTCCTGCAAGCCACGGACATCGATTTCGAGATGCCCGGAAAGCGGCAACACGATCTGTACGAAGCCATGCCGCTCGGGCGGTTTCTCGGCGGAATAGGAGCGAAGGTCGGCGGATGCCAGGCGCATGTTTTCCCTCCTCCAAAAGCAAAAGTGGCCGCGAGGGCCACTTTCTAACATGGAAATCCGGCTGCGGAAACAGGCGGTTGCTTCAAGCTTCCGCGTCCTGCTTGATGGTCGATTCGCCGCGCTTGCGCTTGCGAAGCACCGGCTTGTTCTCGCGCGCCTCGCATTTCGCGACATCGATGAGGTACGCAAGCACCGGCATGCTGTTCATGGATGCGAGCTGCTTGGCGGATTCGAGCAGGTTGATGATGTTGGCAAAGTCGTCCATCGTGGCTCTCGGTTGGGCTCTCACGGCCCTGTTTTGTGGGAAACGCGCCAGACACGAAACCGCGTCGAAGGGTGGGAATCGGCTCGGTTGCATCTCATGGCTGCAATCATTATGCCAAATAAATAGCAATCAGCCCAGTAGGGTTGCAATAGCGATTTTCTAAGAACAGCTATGCAAGGGTGTAGAGGATGATCATTGTTGAAGAGACGCAACATGCTGCAACGATTATTCGACAGGTTTCCCGCATTGTTGTGATCGGCTGCGCTGGCAACGGCAAGAGCACGCTAAGCAACATCATCTCCCGCAAACTTGAAATGCCGCATATTTCCTGTGATCGGGACATCTTCTGGCTGCCCGGCTGGAAATTGCGGCCACGGGCAGAAATCATCGAACGGATGACAGCTTTTGTGGATCAGGACCGCTGGATCATCGACGGCAACAGCCCCGGCACGTTGCCCGTGCGGTTGCCGCGAACGGATGCCGTAATCTGGCTGCGATTTCCGCGCTGGGTCTCGCTTTGGAGCGTGCTTAAAAGATGGCTGCGCTATCGCGGCCAGGTGCGTCCGGAAATGGCGGAAGGATGCCCGGAAAAGATCGATGCCAAATTTCTTTCCTACATCTGGCACTTCGAAACGCGGGAATCACCCGAAATTCAAATGCATCTGGAAGCCGCAAGAGAAGACATGCCGGTCATCATTCTGAGAAGCTACAGGGATACGGATCGATTCGTGGCACATCTTGAGTCCATCACAGCGGGGCGGACCGAGCGATAGAGCAGGGGGCAAGGCATGCCGAATTTCATTGGGGATGCCGCAGAGGCGGCGCGACTGATTGATAAAGCATCTCGCGTAATGGTCGTTGGCTCCTCCGGGGCCGGAAAGACGACCATCTCGCGGAGGATTGCCACTCATCTTGGCGCGGACTATTTCTCCATAGACCGGGATGTGCGCTGGTTGCCCAATTGGACCCAGCGGGAAAAGGAAGAGCAGCACCGCATCATAAACGATATTATCGTGGGCGACCGCTGGCTGCTGGATGGCAGCAATCCTTCCACCTTTAATGTGCGTTTGCCGCGAACGGATATCGTTATCTGGATGCGAATGCCACGCTGGACGTGTCTGACGGGTATTGCCCAACGGGTTGCGCGGAACTATGGCAGGGTGCGCGCCGATATGGCGGATGGTTGCCGCGAGCCCCTTCCTAATATGGAGTTTCTGATTTACGTCTGGACATTCGAGCAGCGTCAAACACCGGTTTTCATTCGAAACTTCGATCTCTACGGTCCGGAGGTTCCGATATTTCAGGTGAAATCGCGAGAGGAGGCGGGTCGCCTCCTTGATCTTCTGGGTGCTGCGCATTAATTCCGGCTCATGCCGCACTTCGAAACACGCCGCCTTGTCAAACACTCTCCTGACCGGATGTACGCCCTCGTCGCCGATGTGGAGAGATACCCTGAATTCCTGCCGCTCTGCGAAGGATTGACCGTTCGCTCCAGGAAGGAGCGGGATGGAAAATCGCTGCTCGTGGCGGATATGACGGTGGGCTACAAGGCCATTCGCGAGACCTTCACGACACAGGTTCTTCTGAAGCCGGAAGAGCATGCCATCGATGTGAAGTATCTCGACGGTCCGTTCAAATATCTCGACAATCGCTGGCGTTTCGAGCCCGCGCCGGATGGCGGCTGCTCGGTTTATTTCTTCATCGATTACGAGTTCAAGAGCCGGTTGCTCGGCGCCGTCATGGGATCCATGTTCGACAGGGCATTTCGCATGTTTGCCGAAGCCTTCGAGGCGCGCGCCGACCGGATTTATACGGACTGAGACAGTTCCAGCACCATCTCAAGCGCCGTTCTGACAGTCGCCAAGCGCACCTGATCGCGTCCAACATCGCCATAGCGCATTTCGCGATGGATCAATCGACCATCCCGGCTTCTGGCTGCAAGATGCACGAGGCCGACTGGCTTATGATCCGAGCCACCGCCCGGACCCGCAATTCCCGTCACCGCGACAGAGATTTTGGCCCGAGAGCGAAACAGCGCGCCATGCGCCATCTGCAACGCGGTTTCCTTCGAAACGGCACCATAGGCTGCGAGCGTCGCTTCGCCGACGCCAAGCATCTCCATCTTGGCCTGGTTCGTATAGGTTACAAAACCGCGATCCACGACCGCAGATGACCCCGCGATTTCTGTCAGAGCGCCGGCAATCAGCCCGCCGGTGCAACTTTCGGCGGTTGAAACCATGATGTTTCGGGACGAGAACTCCGCGATGATCTGGCGGGCCTGTTCTTCGATATCGCCGGGGAAAATGCTCATAAGAGCCTCCGCTGGTAGACGACGGTTGCCGTAGCGATGGCGGCGATGCCTTCGCGGCGGCCAACGAAGCCGATCATCTCATTGGTCGTGGCTTTGACGGAACAGCGGTCAAGCGAGATGCCAAGAATATCCGATAGGTTTTCGCGCATGGCCTGTCGGTGAGGGCCGACGCGGGGCGCTTCGGCAATCAGCGAGACATCGGCATTCATGATGGTGCCGCCATTTTCCCGAACGACCTTGGCCGCATGCTCCAGAAAAATTCGTGAAGGGGCGCCCTTCCATTGCGGATCGGAAGGCGGAAAATGGTCGCCGATATCGCCAGCGCCGCAGGTAGCGAGAAGCGCGTCGGTGAGAGCATGCAGTGCGACATCCGCATCGGAATGGCCTTTGAGCTTTTGATCATGCGGAATGAAGATGCCGCAAAGCGTTACGCCATCGCCGGGCTCCAGTTGGTGGACGTCGTAACCATTTCCGGTGCGAACATCCGGCAGCGCCGCTAAGAGTTTTTCGTCAGCCATGGCAATATCCCGCTTCAATGTCAGTTTCACGTTGTCGACCGAACCCTCAACAAGGGTAACGGGAAGGCTTGCCCATTCCGCTATGGACGCATCGTCGGTAAAATCGGTTTTGCCTGATGCGGCGGCGGAGCGATGAGCGGACAGAATTGCGCTGAAAGCAAATGATTGCGGCGTCTGAGCCGAAAACAGGCCGTCGCGCGAAACCGTCTCACGAACCAGCCCGGCCTCGCCGCGCTTCAACGTATCCGTAACAGGCATTGCCGGCAGTACCGCCTCTGCACCCTCGGAGAGTTTTGCAGCCACCCGGTCGAGTAAATCGGCGTCTATGAAGGGGCGCACTGCATCATGGATCATGACATGCGTCACGCCTTCGGCTTCCAGCGCTTCGAGACCGGCCAGTACGGATTGCTGGCGTGTCTTGCCGCCAGTCACCACATGGAGACTTTCCGTTGTTCCGAGGCGCTGCGCAATCGGCTCGAAGAGAGTGACGTCGTCGGGGTGAATGACGACCACGATTGCAGTGTCTTGCGGCCATTCCAGAAACGTCTTCAGCGTATGCTCAATGACCGGCCTGCCGCCGATCAGGCGATATTGCTTTGGCCCTTCTTCGGGGGAGCCCGCACGCTCTCCGCGCCCTGCGGCCACGACGACGACACCGATTTTCATGTTGGTTTTTTGCATCGAGCCTATGCCATTCCTGCATATCTACTAAGGTTGACACTGCTGCTCTAACGTTTCAAAAACCGGTTGACCAGCCTGAAACGCCGCCTCAGCCCAGCATGGGGGTCGCTCTTTGCACCGACAGCGGCTCAATCCTTTGCCAAAGACGTGCGCATTCATCAAAAAACACGCAAAAATATTGCCGTGGGTGCTTGGCAAGTGTGAAAACGCTGTCTAAAAATAATGCAACATTATAATCTGCATGAAAGATCACCAATTGCCTCTTCCGGCGCTGTCAGACCCGTTCCAGATTGGCTCTGTCGCTATACGTAACAGAGCGGTGCTTGCGCCCATGTCGGGCGTCACCGATCTGCCATTTCGTCAACTTGCCTGGCGCTTCGGCGCCGGTTTGGTCGTGACCGAAATGGTGGCAAGCCGCGAGCTTGTTGCGAACAAGGGCGAGTCCTGGGCGCGGCTGAAGAATGCGGGCATGACGCCGCATATGGTGCAGCTTGCCGGGCGCGAGGCGCACTGGATGGCCGAGGCCGCGAAGATCGCGGCGGATAACGGTGCGGATATTATCGATATCAATATGGGTTGTCCGGCCAAGAAGGTGACGGGCGGTTATTCCGGCTCTGCCCTTATGCGAGACCCGGACCATGCACTCGGCATGATCGAGGCGACGGTGAAGGCGGTCGATGTGCCCGTGACGGTCAAGATGCGTCTCGGCTGGGACGAAAACTCTCTCAATGCCCCGGGGATCGCGTCCCGCGCGGAGGCGGCCGGTGCCCAGCTCATCACCATTCATGGCCGCACGCGCATGCAGTTTTATGAGGGCAGGGCGGATTGGGACGCCATCCGGGCTGTCCGCGACGTCATCTCCGTGCCGCTGATTGCCAATGGCGATGTCGAAACGGCGCATGACGTAAGCGAGATACTGCGCCGCTCCGGCGCCGATGCGGTGATGGTTGGACGCGGTGCGCAGGGCCAGCCGTGGCTGCCAGCGGTACTGGCCGGTCACGATGCACCAGCGCGCGAAGCCATCGCTAACATCGCGGTCGAACATTATGAGATGATGCTGGAATTTTATGGTGTAGAGGCCGGGCTTCGCCATGCGCGCAAACATCTCGGCTGGTATCTGGACCGGTTCGCGCCGGAGATGCAGCCAGGCGACAAGGGGCTGATCATGACATCGAAAAATACGAGCGAAGTGATCGCAATTCTCCGATCCGCTCTGGACAGCAGCGCCGAGCAGGCCGCTGCAAGGAAGGCCGCATGAGCGCCGAAACTCCATCCACATCTACCAGCAATGCGCTGGCCATGGCGGTTCTCAATGCCGTTCAAAATCCGGTCATCCTCGTGGATGCCGAGGGTTTCGTGGCCTTTGCCAACTGGGAGGCGGAAGCCTTTTTTGGTGCAAGCGCCACGCATCTTTCGCGCTATCGCATTTCCACCTTCATTCCCTTCGGCAGCCCGCTTCTGGCACTGATCGATCAGGTGAGGGAGCGCCGTGCGCCGGTCAATGAATATCGGGTGGACCTGTCTTCGCCACGCTTGGGGCAGGACAAGCTTGTGGACCTCTATGTGGCGCCAGTCGTCAGCGAGCCCGGATCGGTCGTTGTCGTCTTCCAGGAGCGCTCCATGGCGGACAAGATCGACCGTCAGTTGACGCACCGGGCAGCCGCGCGTTCCGTAACCGGGCTTGCCTCCATGCTGGCGCATGAAATCAAGAACCCGCTTTCCGGTATCAGAGGTGCCGCCCAGCTGCTTGAAACTTCGGTAGAAGATGACGACCGGGCTTTGACGCGGCTGATTTGCGACGAGACCGATCGAATCGTCTCGCTGGTGGACCGCATGGAGATTTTCTCGGACGAGCGTCCGGTGGATCGCATGCCGGTCAATATTCACTCGGTGCTGGATCACGTCAAAGCCGTGGCGAAGGCGGGCTTTGCTCGCAACATCAAGATCATCGAAAATTACGACCCCTCGCTGCCGCCGGTTTATGCGAACCGCGACCAGCTGGTTCAGGTCTTCCTCAATCTGGTTAAAAATGCCGCTGAAGCCGTGGGTAACCAGCAGGATGGAGAAATCATTCTGACGACGGCTTACCGCCCGGGCATCAGACTTTCTGTTGCCGGTAGCCGCGAGCGCATCTCATTGCCTCTTGAGTTTTGTGTGGTGGATAATGGTCCGGGCGTACCCGCAGACCTGCTGCCGCATCTTTTCGATCCCTTCATCACCACCAAGACCAATGGCTCCGGCCTTGGACTTGCGCTTGTGGCCAAGCTCATCGGTGCGCATGGCGGCATCGTGGAATGCGACAGCCAGAACCACCGCACGACTTTCCGCGTATTGATGCCCGTCTCCCCCGAAGTGGCGCCTGACGACAGCATTCTTCCGAACACGACAGGATCCAATCCATGACAGCAACGATTCTCGTGGCCGATGATGATGCGGCTATCCGCACCGTTCTGAACCAGGCGCTGAGCCGCGCCGGTTACGATGTGCGCATCACATCCAATGCCGCCACGCTGTGGCGCTGGGTTTCGGCGGGCGAGGGCGATCTCGTCGTGACCGACGTCGTCATGCCGGATGAGAACGCTTTCGACCTTCTGCCGCGCATCAAGAAGGCGCGCCCGGAACTGCCGGTTCTGGTAATGAGCGCGCAGAACACCTTCATGACGGCGATCAAGGCATCCGAGAAAGGTGCATATGACTATCTGCCGAAGCCTTTCGACCTGACCGAACTGATCGCCATCATCGGGCGCGCCCTGTCTGAGCCCAAGCGCAAGCCTGCCAAGCTGGATGACGACATGCAGGACGGCATGCCGCTGGTGGGTCGCTCTGCCGCGATGCAGGAAATCTACCGCGTTCTCGCGCGGCTGATGCAGACCGATCTGACGCTGATGATCACCGGCGAGTCGGGCACAGGCAAGGAGCTGGTAGCCCGCGCGCTGCATGATTACGGCAAGCGTCGCAATGGTCCCTTCGTGGCGATCAACATGGCGGCCATCCCGCGTGACCTGATCGAGTCGGAGCTTTTCGGCCACGAGAAGGGTGCTTTTACCGGCGCGCAGAACCGCTCCACAGGACGCTTCGAACAGGCCGAAGGCGGCACGCTGTTTCTGGATGAAATCGGCGATATGCCGATGGATGCGCAGACGCGTCTATTGCGCGTTTTGCAGCAGGGCGAATACACCACGGTTGGCGGACGCACGCCGATCCGCACCGATGTCCGCATCGTTGCCGCCACCAACAAGGATTTGAAGCAGTCCATCAATCAGGGACTGTTCCGTGAAGACCTTTATTATCGCCTGAACGTCGTGCCGCTGCGCCTGCCGCCGCTTCGTGATCGCGCGGAAGATATTCCCGACCTCGTTCGCCATTTCATCCAGACCGGCGAGAAAGAAGGGCTGGAAGGCAAGCGTTTCGAAGGTGAAGCGCTGGAACTGATGAAGGCCTATGCCTGGCCGGGCAATGTCCGCGAGCTGGAAAACCTCATTCGCCGCCTGATGGCGCTTTATCCGCAAGAGGTCATCACCCGCGAAATCATTGAGCAGGAACTGCAATCCGATGTTCCGGACAGCCCGATAGACAGAACGGCGGTTCGCAATGGCAACCTGACCATTTCGCAGGCTGTGGAAGAGAACATGCGGGAATATTTCTCCAGTTTCGGAGAGAACCTGCCGCCGCCCGGACTATACGACCGCGTTCTGCATGAGATGGAGTACCCGCTCATTCTCGCCGCTCTGACTGCCACGCGCGGTAATCAGATCAAGGCAGCCGATCTTCTCGGTCTCAACCGTAACACGCTACGGAAAAAGATTCGCGAGCTCGGAGTTTCCGTGTATCGCAGTTCCCGGACCGCCTGATCATATTGACAATGTGACGACAGTCGTTGCATTTTCGCCACAAAGTGTTGCTTGAAAAACACTGGGGTATCATAGATTCGCTGTTAGGCGGTCGGTTGATGTGTGGCTATGGCGATGCTGCTGCTTCAGGCGGCTTTGGGAATATAATCGATGCGCAAACCTGTCGCCGATAGGAGTGCCGACGAAGCGTCGGCGGGAATGGTGATAGCCGATCGCCGGATGTCCTTTGCGCTTCCCGGATTGGTGATGGCGGGCCTGGCGCTGATCTGCGCCATCCTTACGCTCTTCGTTCTGCTTGGCCTGACACCGATTGCGCCAACCTCCAACGTCGTCATCGCCTCGGTCATCATCAATTCGATTTTCGTCATCGGTCTAATGTATCTGATCGGGCGAGAGATCAGTCGTCTGCTGAAAGCACGGCGCAAGGGCAGGGCGGCGGCGCGGTTGCATGTTCGCATCGTTGTGCTGTTCTCCATCGTCGCGATTACGCCTGCCGTTCTGGTGGCGATCTTTGCCAGCTTGACGCTGAATGTCGGGCTGGATCGCTGGTTTGCGATCCGCACCCAGGCCATCGTGGATTCTTCCAGCAATATCGCGCAGGCCTATATGCTGGAAAATGCCGGCTATCTTCAGGGCCAGACGCTGTCCATGGCGACCGATCTCGACCGCAACCGCGCTCTCTTCTACCTCGACCGCACCGGTTTCGTTGAACTGATGACGCGTCAGGCGAGGGGTCGCGGTATGCTGGGCGCGTTCCTCGTTCAGTCGGATGGCGATGCCGTCGTGCAGGCGGATATCCAGACTGAAAGGCCGCTTCCGGCAATTCCAACCGATGCGCTGGAAAAGGCAGCAGCGGGACAGCCGACACTCATTCCGCCGGGCGTGACGAACCTCGTCGGCGCCATCATAAAGCTCGAAGGCATCGGCGGTACTTTCCTTTATACAGTTCGTGCGGTTGATCCCAAGGTCATGTCCGCCATGCGCCTGATGGAGGAGAACCGGGCCGAATACAAGGCGATGGAAGCGGGTCGCGCGCCGTTGCAAATGGCCTTCGCCATTCTCTATCTCGGCTTTGCCCTGATCGTTCTTCTGGCGGCGATCTGGACCGCTATTGCGGTCGCCGACCGCATCGTGCGGCCCATACGCCTGCTCATCAGCGCAGCCGATAGCGTTGCGACAGGCAATCTGCATGTGCTGGTGCCGGTGCGTGCCGTGGATGGTGACGTCGGGCGATTGTCGCGCACATTCAACAAAATGATTTCGGAAATCCGCAGCCAGCAGGGAGAAATCATCGAGGCGAAAGACGATATCGACAATCGTCGCCGCTTCATCGAGGCGGTGCTTTCGGGCGTGACTGCGGCAGTCATCGGCGTGGATGAGAACCGGGTCGTCACCATCGTCAATCCGTCTGCGGAAGAATTTCTGGCGCTGCCATCTTCGGAACTGATCGGCGCGCCGCTTTCGGTGGCCGCGCCTGAGATCGAGCATGTGCTTTCCGAGGCTTCGGCTTCCGGCCGTATCGATTTCCGCCAGCAGATCAACATCATGCGGCGCGGCAAGGAGCGGACGCTGAATGTTCAGGTGACGCGAGAGGATGCGCGAGACGGTCGCGAATCCTACGTCATCACGCTGGATGACATTACCGATCTCGTCATCGCCCAGCGTTCTACCGCATGGTCGGACGTGGCGCGGCGCATCGCCCATGAAATCAAGAACCCTTTGACCCCGATCCAGCTTTCCGCCGAGCGCATCAAACGCCGCTTCGGCAAGCAGATCGATGATAGCGACCGGGCTATTTTCGACCAGTGCACGGATACGATCGTGCGCCAGGTGGGTGACATCGGGCGAATGGTGGACGAATTTTCCGCCTTTGCGCGCATGCCGAAGCCGACGAAGGAAATGTCCGATCTTCGCCCGGTCCTCAAGGATGCCGCATTCCTGCGGGAAATGGGCGCCAGCCACGTGAAGTTCGAAACCGATCTCGGTGACGAACCGCTGCAGGGCATGTTCGATGCGCGGATGCTCGGTCAGGCCTTCGGCAACCTGATCAAGAACGCGACCGAGGCCATCGAGGCAATCGATCCGGCAGAGGCCCGCGAGGGCAAGATTCTCGTGAAGGCGGCTTTCGACAAGACGAACAACCAGTTCGTGGTTGACGTGATCGATAATGGCCGTGGTCTGCCGGTCGAAAACCGACATCGCATTCTGGAGCCTTACATGACGATGCGCGACAAGGGCACGGGCCTCGGCCTCGCCATCGTGAAGAAGATCATTGAAGAACACGGCGGGCATCTGGAACTGCACGATGCGCCTGCCGATTTCGATCATGGCCATGGTGCCATGATCAGGGTGCTGCTCCCCCATGTTGAGGTGGTTGGCAGCGAAAATGACAAGGAAGTTGCATATGGCGTCTGATATTCTGGTTGTCGATGACGAGGCCGATATCCGTGAAATCGTTGCAGGCATTTTGTCTGACGAAGGTCACGAAACCCGCATGGCGCATGATAGCAACAGCGCGCT
>JAAIGF010364107.1_pt1 | contig 14519 bp, 11 predicted proteins | sample 6487441 | NCBI WGS metagenome assembly JAAIGF01 (sample SAMN13974129, study PRJNA590717) | phyllosphere metagenome | biome: pepper field; feature: multiple bacterial spot infested pepper fields; material: pepper leaves; isolation source: leaves from pepper fields | host: Capsicum annuum ... | reverse complement strand
GGTATCCAGTCGATGATCAACATCGGCGTCAATCTCGAACTCATGCCGGCCAAGGGTATGACGCTGCCGCTGATTTCCTATGGCGGTTCTTCGATGATGGCGATATGCGTGACGGCTGGCTTCCTGCTGGCGCTGACACGACACAGGCCCGAGAAGCGCGCACAGGAGCGCAGCTTCTTCCGCGTTGGCGCGGGTCTTCCTGCGGAGTAAAGAGTAATGAGCAAGGGTATCGTTTTGCTTGCCGCCGGGGGAACCGGCGGCCATGTTTTTCCAGCAGAAGCGCTGGCTTACGAGCTGAAGGAGCGCGGCTATTCCGTACATCTGGTGACCGACAGCCGTGCCGAACGCTATGCGGGCAAGTTTCCGGCGGATGAAATCCATGTCGTGCCATCTGCAACCATCGGCTCGAAAAACCCGATCAATGTCGCGAAATCGCTGCTGAAATTGTGGACCGGGCTTCGCTCTGCGCGCCGCCTGATGACGAAGCTGAAGCCCGTCGCAGTCGTCGGCTTTGGTGGTTACCCCACCGTGCCGCCGCTTCTGGCTTCCACAGGCATGGGCGTGCCATCGCTGATCCATGAGCAGAACGCCGTGATGGGCCGTGCCAACAAGGCGCTGGCCAAGCGTGTGAAGGCAATCGCCGGAGGCTTTCTGCCCGAGAACAAGGGCGAATATGCCGGTAAAACTGTGACGACGGGCAACCCGGTGCGTCCCGCCGTGCTTTCTGCCGCCAATGTGGCTTACACGCCGTCCAGTGCTGGCGAGCCGTTTCAGCTTGTCGTGTTTGGCGGAAGCCAAGGCGCTCAGTTCTTTTCTGCTGCCGTTCCAGCCGCCATCTGCCTACTGCCCAATGATGTGCGCAGCCGCCTGACGGTGACGCAGCAGGCGCGCCCGGAAGACAAGGACAGCGTGATCGAATCCTACAAGAAGCTTGGCGTGCAGGCGGATGTCTCGCCCTTCTTCGGTGACATGGCCGAGCGTATTGCCGGGGCGGATCTCGTCATTAGCCGCTCCGGTGCTTCCACCGTGTCCGAGCTTTCGGTGATTGGCCGTCCTTCCGTTCTGGTGCCTTATCCACATGCGCTGGATCATGATCAGGCAGCGAATGCGGCGGCATTGTCTGCTGCCGGTGGCGCGAGCGTCATCAAGCAGTCCGAACTATCGCCCAAGAAGCTGTCTGCTCTATTGAATGACGCGATGGGCGACCCCGAGCGACTGGACAGAACCGCTGCGGCTGCTAAAGCAACCGGCAAGCCGGACGCTGCACAGCGCCTTGCCGATCTGGTGGAAGCCATTGCGGCGGGCGAGAGCGTTCAGCAATTCAAATCGAAGAATGAAGGAGTGCATCCATGAAGATGCCGAAAGCCATTGGTCTTGTCCATTTCATCGGAATTGGCGGGATTGGCATGAGCGGCATTGCCGAAGTGCTGCACAATCTGGGTCATCGCGTTCAGGGTTCCGACCAGGCAGACAGCGCCAATGTGCAGCGTCTGCGCGACAAGGGCATTGAGGTGTTCGTCGGCCACAAGGCGGAAAACCTTGGGGATGCGGAAGTGGTGGTCGTTTCGACCGCCATCAAGAAGAACAACCCCGAACTGATCGCGGCGCGTGAAAAGCACCTGCCGATCGTTCGCCGTGCGGAAATGCTGGCGGAACTGATGCGCTTCCGCAATGCGATTGCCATTGGCGGTACGCATGGCAAGACGACGACGACTTCCATGGTTGCGACGCTGCTGGAAGCGGGCAATCTGGACCCGACCGTCATCAATGGCGGCATCATCAATGCTTACGGCACCAATGCCCGCATGGGCGAGGGCGAGTGGATGGTGGTGGAGGCCGACGAATCCGACGGCACCTTCCTGAAGCTGCCTGCCGATGTTGCGGTCATCACCAACATCGACCCGGAGCATCTCGACCATTACGGCAATTTCGATGCCGTGCGCGAGGCATTCCGCCAGTTCGTGGAGAATGTGCCGTTTTACGGTTTCGGCGTGCTGTGCATCGATCATCCCGAAGTGCAGACGCTGGTCGGCAAGATCGGGGACCGCAAGGTCATCACATATGGTGAAAACCCGCAGGCCGATGTGCGCTTCTCGAATGTCCGTATCGATGGAACCAAGTCGATCTTCGACGTGGAAATTCGCCGTCGCCGCACGGGCAGAATTTTCTCCTTCAAGGATCTCGTGCTGCCGATGCCAGGCCGTCACAACGTGTCCAATGCGACTGCGGCAATTGCCGTTGCCAATCGTCTGGGCATCTCGGAAGACGACATCAAGAAGGGGCTTGCCTCCTTCGGCGGTGTCAAGCGCCGCTTCACGCTGACCGGTTCTTCCAACGGCGTGCAGGTTTTTGACGATTACGGCCACCATCCGGTGGAAATTAAAGCGGTGCTGAAGGCAGCGCGCGAGGCCTGCAAGGGCCGCATTATTGCCGTGCATCAGCCGCACCGTTATTCGCGTTTATCGAGCCTTTTTGAAGATTTCGCGCATTGTTTCAACGATGCGGATACGATTCTTCTTGCTCCGGTTTATGCGGCGGGCGAAGATGCAATCGAGGGTGCGAATTCCGAAACGCTGGTCTCCGCCATCAGGGCAGCTGGCCATCGGGATGTGCGCTATCTTGGCACTCGGGACGATCTGGCAAAGACGGTCGCAGGCATTGCGAATCCGGGTGATTTCGTGGTTCTCTTGGGAGCTGGTAATATTACGCAGTGGGCAGCGGCGCTGCCCTCGGAATTGGATAGCATTTCAGGAAAGTCTGCATGAGACAGGTGGATGGGGTAAAGTTGCTGGAACGGCTCGGCGACGGAGTTAAGGAACTAAGAGGACGTGTGACGCCGGATTCGCCGATGGATCGCGTAACGTGGTTCAGAGCCGGTGGTCTTGCGGAACTGATGTTCCAGCCCCACGACACGGACGATCTCATTACCTTCCTCAAGCTTCTGCCGGAAGATGTTCCGCTGACGGTCGTCGGCGTCGGTTCCAACCTGCTGGTGCGCGATGGTGGCATTCCGGGCGTCGTCGTGCGCCTTTCCGCCAAGGGCTTCGGCCAGGTGGAGCTTGCCGGTGAAAACCGCATCAAGGCCGGTGCGATCTGCCCGGACAAGCATATTGCGGCAATGGCCATGGATAACGGCATTGGCGGTTTCCATTTCTATTACGGCATTCCCGGCTCTATCGGCGGCGCGCTGCGCATGAATGCCGGCGCCAATGGCGGCGAGACGCGGGACCGCGTGGTCGAGGTTTATGCGGTGGACCGTCAGGGCAACCAGCATACGCTTTCCAACGCCGACATGCAGTATAGCTATCGCCACTCGGGCGCTGACAAGGGCCTGATCTTCACCGGCGCGCTGTTCGAAGGCTACCCGGAAGATCGCGCGAAAATCCGTGCCGACATGGACGCCGTGCGGCATCACCGCGAGACGGTGCAGCCGATCCGCGAGCAGACCGGCGGCTCGACGTTCAAAAACCCTGAGGGCCATTCGGCCTGGAAACTGATCGACGAAGCGGGCGGTCGCGGCATGGTCATCGGCGGCGCGCAGATGTCTTCGCTGCATTGCAACTTCATGATCAACACCGGCCACGCAACCGGCTACGATCTGGAATATCTGGGTGAAGCCGTGCGCAAGCGCGTCTTCGAGAATGCCGGTATTCGGCTGGAATGGGAAATCAAGCGGCTTGGGTTGTTCATGCCGGGCCGGGAAGTCGAGCCGTTTCTTGGGGCTTGATCGGCGGTGGCCGGTTTGACTGGGGCGGTTTGGGATAGAGCTTCGCTTGTCCCTCACTTTCGAAGCCGGTTGGGCACACGTTGACCGTGCCCGCTTTTGCGGTGGAGATGGTGCCATAGCAAACCCACCGCCGTCATCCTCGGCCCTGAGCCGAGGATCCGTCTTCACTAACGAAATCAGAGGGTTGTGGATCCTCGGGTCAAGCCCGAGGATGACGGCAGTGGGTGTTTCGATCATCTTGCCCCAAGTGCTGGTGGCAAGAGCAAGGCACGCAGTTATCGTCAACACCGGCATGATGGGTGGTTGGATTTCGGGCGCGATTATACTACATCTAATTGCAAGACGCGTCCTTGGAGGGCTGAGAGTATGAGCTCGCAGGAATTTTTCTGGTACGTTTTCCCGTGGCTGGTGTCGGCATCCGGCCTATGCTGGCTGGCATATGATAAGTATCGCCACGGTCAGCGATAGGTGTCCACCGGTGCCTCAGACGCTAGATGGTTCAGCAAAATAGGTTGTATCCATGAATTCTGCGGCGTTCTTTTTTCTCTATGTTCTGCCTTTGCTGCTGGGTGCAGGCGTTTGGTCTGCTATCTGGATCAGCGACATGAAGCGTGCGCGTCGGCACAAAATTCATCCGGGTGAGTGAAGTTACAAGCAGTGCAGTAAACGGCAATGACCCCTCGGATTTTTATGTGGTATGTTTTTCCGGATTGGTATCGGAAATTTGCTGGCTGGTTTACGATCACTATAAACATCCCGGTCGCTGAACAATATCAAACGAAAAAGCCCGCGAAGTCAGAAACTTCGCGGGCTTTTTTGTGCTTTTGATTCAGCGTGAAGCGGCGTGGTACGCCGCTTCTGTTCCCAAAGTTCTTACACTTCGTCCTTGCCCGAGAGCAGGATGCAGACCAGCGTGATGACCGCGGCGAGGCCGAGGTAGTAGCCGACGGCTGCCATGCCGTAGTTCGTCTGGAGCCATGTGGCGATGTAAGGTGCGAGCGATGCGCCGACGATGCCTGCGAAGTTGAAGGTCAGCGATGCACCGGTGTAGCGAACGCTTGTCGGGAACGGTGCGGCAAGCGCTGCGCCGATCAGCGCGTAGGTCATGCCCATCAGCGCCATGGAGCTGGCGGCGAAGACCGCGACGCCTGCTTCACCGCCGGTCAGAAGAACCGGGAGCAGGAAGGAGAAGGCGGCGATCAGGACCGTGATGACGATGAGCGACAGGCGACGGCCTACCTTATCACCCACGATGCCGGTGAGCGGGATGAAGATGCCGAAGACGACGGCGCTGAGGATCTGGATTTCCAGAGCGTCGAGGAACGGAATCTTCAGAACCTTGACGTTGTAGGACAGCAGCCATGCCGTGCCGATGTAGAACAGTACGAAGGTAACGAGCGCGACGAAGGTGCCGAGGAACAGGCTGCGCTTGTACTTGGTGAAGATTTCCTTGGCAGGAACGGCAACGCGTTCATGCTTTTCGATGGCCTTCTGGAAGTCGGGCGTTTCCGTGATCGACAAGCGAACCCACAGGCCGACGCCGATCAGCAGGATCGAGGCGATGAACGGAATGCGCCAGCCCCATGTGATCAGCGCGTCGTTGGACATGACGTGCAGAAGCAGCCAGAAAATGCCCGAAGACAGGAACAGGCCGACCGGCGCACCGAGCTGCGGGAACATGGCGTACCAGTTGCGCTTGCCGGGAGGTGCATTTTCCGTTGCCAGAAGAACGGCACCGCCCCACTCGCCACCAAGACCGAAGCCCTGGCCGAAACGGCAAAGTGCCAGCAAAAGAGGCGCGAGAACACCGGCAGTTTCATAAGAGGGCAGAAGGCCGATGACGACGGTGGAAATACCCATCGTCAAAAGAGCGGCGACGAGCGTCGTCTTGCGGCCCACGCGGTCTCCGTAATGGCCGAAGACCAGCGCGCCGAGCGGGCGGGCGAAGAAGGCAATGGAGAAGGTGGCGAAGGATGCAAGCAGCGCCGTCATCGGATCGCTGTTCGGGAAGAACAGCGTCGGAAACACGAGCACGGCGGCAGTCGCATAAACGTAGAAATCGAAGAATTCGATGGTCGTGCCGACCAGGCTGGCAGTGAGAACTCGTGCAGGCGAATTTGTCTTTACATCGTTCGGTTTGTCAGCTGTCGGCGATACACGGGATATCGCTTCGGACATGGTAGTCGTTCCATTGTTAAGTAAGACTTATGACCCTTTACCGGGCTGAAATTGCGTTAACGTAATTTTTGATCCTTTGAAACGGTTAAAGCGCAATATTTTGGAAAAAACGGATGAATTGGTAACGTTTTGCATTCGCATTCTTCTCTCATCGTTTGGGATCGCGATTTTTGACGGCCACGGCTATACGGCTTCACCTGATGCAAACGATTCTGCTAAGAGGGCTATCGTGCCGGTGTAGAAGGGGATGAGGTGTGCAGGACTTTTCGATGGATGATGAGAGGCTGGCGCATCTGCCGCTTCGCAAGCGTCGCGAGTTGCAGCGCGTGGCGTCCATCGTGTTCGAAGAGTTCGAGGACGCGCTTAAGACCAAGCTTTCGGACAAGGACAGGCGCGGTCGCATTCTCAAGCTCATTCTTTACGGTTCCCATGCCCGAGGCGATTGGGTGGAGGATCGTGGGAGCGGTTATTATTCGGATTACGACATTCTCGTCGTCGTCAATTCTGCGCGTTTTGCCGAAGAGCATGACGTTTGGGACAGGGTCGATGACAGGTTTATTCAGGACTTGCAGGTCACGCGCCGCCTGAAAACGCAGCCCAGTGTCATCGTTCATGCCTATGATCAACTGAATTCCGAGCTTGCGCAGGGCCGTCCGTTCTTCGTGGATGTCGCAAGGGACGGGATCGCGCTTTATGAGGCGGCCGGTTATCCGCTGGCTGAGCCGAAGCTGCTTGCGCCGGAGGAGATTGCCTCCGAGGCAAGGCTGCATTTCGACAACTGGTTTCCCCTCGCACAACACGCACTCAAACTCTCGCGCGATAGTGTTGCCGATGGCGTTGTCAGAGACGCAGCTTTCATGCTCCATCAGGCGACGGAACGGCTTTACAACTGCGTGCTGCTTGTCTTCACGCTCTACAGTCCGGCATCGCATAATCTGACGTTCCTGCGCTCGCAGTCCGAAGATATTGCGCCGCGCCTGATCGAGGTCTGGCCTCGCAATACGAAGCACTCCCGACGCTGCTTTAGCCTGCTCAAGCGCGCCTATGTCGAGGCGCGCTATTCACTCCATTATAAGATCACGACCGAGGAACTGGCGTGGCTGACGGAGCGCGTGGCGCATTTGCGGGACGTGGTGGAAGAGGTGTGCCGGGAGCGGTTGGGCGACAGACTGTAAGATATTTTATTGACGACTATTGATTTTTACGAAGATGTTCGTATTTTTTTGAGGATTATATGGCTTTTACCGGCGTCAAGTTTCGCGTCATCAAAGCACTGAAAGAGGGTACTTATCAGCATGCTGCCCGAGGAAGCATCGAGGATAAGAACGCCTTGATGACGGGCGACATGTCTCCTGACAGGCTGATAGGGATCATTAGGAGATGCAATGGCACGCATCATGAGAGTTCACAGCATCATGCATTCGAGGGGGTGGAAGTCCACATTCTCAAGCGCGATGGCTGGTACATAAAGTTCTTGTTTATCGACCCCGACACGGTTTTCATAAGTGTACATCAGTAAGGCAGGCGAACATGAAAATCTGGTATTCCGGGGATAAGAGCAAGGCGCTCTGCGAAAATTGCCGAAAGGTGGTTTCGACCACGTTCGATTATCACGATGTGCCTTTTGAAAGTGGAACAGGCGTGGCGAAGCAGATTATGGCGGCGACCTGCGATGAGTGTGGCACTGTGGTCGCCATCCCACCGCAGTCGACGCCAGCCATCAGGGTTGCCCGCGAGATTGCGTCACGGCCACTGGAAGTGGTGATGGCTGCTCCGTTCATGGACACGCTGGACCTCGCCTCATACCGCATCGATCCATCTGCTGGCGTTATTCTCCGTAAATCGTTGATCGCTTATTTCGTGCACAGATCGGTGAACGACGATGCTTTGGTGGAGCGGCTTCGCAGGCATGCAGAGATTCATCGGGCTCAATGGAAAAGCTGGCACAACACACCGCCGAAAAGGCTGTCAATGAAAGTGACGCCGCGCATTGGTAACGAGTTTGACGAACTCGTTCGGAAAAGCGCTTTGAGCAAAACGACGCTGGTCAAGTCGATCGTAATGGATATCGCGTCCGAGATTATTGAACCGGAAGAGCCCCGGATGATGCCTGAGCTACGCCGGATGGCTGCAGCAATAGCTGCGTAGTCTCAGCTTCACCTTCTGCTGCGGTGGCTGGATGAAGCCATTTGCCGCGTTGTTTCGTCCCAAAATGGCTGGGGAAAACCGTCTGATCTTAACGAATCGATCTTGCTTTCGAGGCGGGTGTGGGGGCGGGCGCAATGGAATTATTTGCTTCCGGTTGAAATTCTGAATCTTGCATTGGTCGCAACGCTCTGATTCTAAGGAAGGAATCCGCGGCTGAAGTGATTCTTTAACAAAAATCGCTTCGTTGGGCGTCTCGGTTAACGAAAGTAAACACTTCATTAACCTTAATGACGCTTAAGTGTTTCGTGCGGGTCGAGCGAAAGAATCGCGAGCCATTCCGGTTCCGGTGCCTCGTTCGGGAAATTCGGTGTGTCAGAGGTTGTTATGAGCGGCAAACACGTAGCTGTTCTTATGGGTGGGTTTTCTTCGGAGCGGCCGGTCAGCCTCTCGTCGGGAGAGGCTTGCGCATCCGCGCTGGAAGGCGAGGGCTATAAGGTTACGCGTGTGGATGTGGATCGCAACATTGCGTCCACGCTGGTCGATCTGCGTCCCGATGTCGCTTTCAATGCGCTGCATGGTCCCTTCGGCGAAGACGGCACGATCCAGGGCATTCTGGAATATCTCGAAATTCCCTATACGCATTCCGGCGTCGCTGCGTCCTCGCTGGCGATGAACAAGTCGCAGTCGAAGAAGATCGCTGCTGCCGGTGGCATTCCGGTTGCGACCGAAAAGCTGATGGACCGTCACGACATCGGCAACCAGCATCCGCTGGAGCCGCCTTATGTGGTGAAGCCTGTTCGTGAAGGTTCGAGCTTCGGCGTTGTGATCGTCAAGGAAGATCAATCGCATCCGCCTCAGATTCTCGGTTCTGCTGACTGGCGTTACGGCGATGCCGTGATGGTGGAGCGCTATATCCACGGTCGCGAACTGACCTGCGGCGTGATGAACGGCGAAGCCTTGGGCGTTACCGAGGTGGTGCCGCTCGGTCACAATTTCTATGATTACGATGCGAAATACGCCAAGGGTGGCTCAAAGCATGTCATCCCGGCGGAAATTTCACCGAAAATTTACCAAAAAATCCAATCATTGGCGGTTATGGCGCATCAGGTGATTGGATGCCGTGGCGTGAGCCGTTCGGACTTCCGCTTCGACGACCGTTTCTCAGAAGATGGCGAACTTATCTGGCTGGAAATCAATACCCAGCCGGGCATGACGCCAACCTCCCTCGTGCCCGAAATGGCGGCCCATCAGGGTCGCTCCTTTGGTGAACTTGTCCGTTGGATGGTGGAGGATGCGTCGTGCTTGCGGTGAACGGCAAAAAATCGACAGCTAAAAAGCGCGAGCAATACGCATCGGCAGGTGCGGATGACCGGTTCGTTCTGCCGCGCCCGTTTCGCCGCGTGTTTCGTTTCTGCGTGAGCCTTGCCACGGGCCGCATTCACATTCCCGCGCATACGGGCACGATCTCCACATTCGCATTTTTCTCTGCGGTGGGCCTCTATGGCATGTCGCTGGGTGGCCATACGGATCTGGTTGCGCAGGCAACGACATCGGCTGCCGGTTTCGCCGTTGAAGACGTGAAGGTCTCTGGCAACATGCAGACGTCGGAAATCGAAGTGTTCCAGCTGCTGGGCCTCGACGGGGCGACCTCGCTGATCGCTCTCGATGTCAACGCCGCGCGCAAGAAGCTCTCCGAGCTTCCTTGGGTGGAAGATGTCGATATTCGCAAGATCTACCCCAAGACCATCGATGTGCGTCTGAAGGAGCGTCAGGCTTTCGGCATCTGGCAGCACGGCACGGAGCTGTCGCTGATCGAAAAGAGCGGAAGCGTCATCGCGCCGCTGCGGGACAATAAATATGCGGGCCTGCCGCTGTTCGTCGGTCGTGATGCCGAGACGGGTGCCGCTGGTTTCGTGGATGAGCTGGCCGACTGGCCGGAAATTCGTAACCGCGTTCGCGCCTATGTCCGCGTTGCCGGTCGCCGCTGGGACCTGCATCTGGAAAACGGCATCGTCGTGAAGCTGCCGGAAGAGAATGTGCCGAAGGCGCTGCAGCTGCTGGCGCGTCTGGATATGGAGCAGAAGATTCTGTCGCGCGATGTCGCTGCGGTGGATCTGCGCCTGCCCGACCGGACGACGGTGCAGCTGACCGAAGGTGCCGCCGAGCGTCGTCAGAAGGCAGTTGAGGCGCGCACCAAGATACTCAAGGCGGCGGAGAGGAACACATGAGCTTTTTCGGTTCCTCCCAGTTTGGTCTGCCGCGTCTGAAGCCTCTGCCTTCCAAGCGCAGCCACGTCGTTTCTGTTCTCGATATCGGCTCGACCAAGGTCGTCTGCATGATCGGGCGTCTGACGCCACGTCAGGAGAGCGAAGTGCTGCCCGGTCGCACGCATAAGGTTGATGTCATCGGCATCGGCCACCAGCGTTCGCGCGGTGTGAAGTCGGGCGTCATCGCCGATCTGGACGCGCTGGAAGGCGTCGTCCGTCTGGCAGTCGATGCAGCCGAGCGCATGGCGGGGCTGACGGTCGATAGCCTCATCGTCAACGTTTCGGCAGGGCGTCTTGCCAGCGATATCTACACCGCCAGCATCGATCTGGGCGGGCAGGAAGTGGAAGCGGGCGATCTGCGCAAGGTTCTGGTGGCTGCCAGCCAGCAGTCTCTGCGCCAGGACCGCGCAATCCTGCACTCGTTGCCCACTGGTTATTCGCTGGATGGCGAACGCGGCATTCGCGATCCGCTTTCCATGTATGGCGACCTGCTGGGCGTGGACATGCATGTGGTGACGGCGGAACGCACGGCGTTGAAGAACCTCGAACTCTGCATCAACCGTGCTCACCTGTCTGTCGAGGGCATTGTTGCGACACCTTATGCAAGCGGTCTGGCTGCTCTGGTGGATGACGAGGTCGAACTCGGCTGCGCGGCAATCGACATGGGCGGCGGTACGACGACGATTTCGGTCTTTGCCGAAGGTCGTCTGGTGCACACGGATGCCATCGGCCTTGGCGGTCATCATGTCACCACCGATCTGGCGCGCGGCCTGTCCACCCGTATCGAGGATGCGGAGCGGCTGAAGGTGGTCCATGGATCGTCTCTGGCCAATGGCGGTGTGGACGATCGCGAAATGATCGCCGTTCCGCCGATTGGCGAGGACGATCGCGATCAGCCATCGCAGGTGTCGAAGGCGCTGGTCAGTCGCATCATCCGCGCGCGCATTGAAGAGACGCTGGAGCTGATCCGAGACCGTATTCAGAAATCCGGTTTCAGCCCTATCGTCGGCAAGCGCGTGGTGCTGACGGGTGGCGCAAGCCAGCTGACCGGCCTGCCGGAAACGGCACGCCGCATTCTGGCCCGCAACGTGCGCATCGGTCGTCCGATGGGCGTGGCTGGCCTGCCGGTTGCGGCCAAGGGCCCGGCCTTCTCAACGGCCTGCGGACTGATGATCTATCCGCAGATCGCAGACATCGAAATTCACGCGGCGCAGAGCGGAATGTTCTCGCCGTTTGGAATGGGCAGCGGGCGTATCGCCCGTGTGGGGCAGTGGCTGAAAGAAAGTTTTTGATCCTTTTCCGGGGGTGTTCGGAAAAGGAATGAGTGAAGTTCAAGAGAATTGGCCTGCGGGGCGTTGCCGGCCATAGATAGAAGGAATGGTAAAATGACGATACAGCTGCAAAAGCCGGATATCACCGAGCTGAAGCCACGCATCACCGTTTTCGGCGTTGGCGGCGGTGGCGGTAACGCTGTCAATAACATGATCACTGCTGGCCTCCAGGGCGTCGACTTCGTCGTTGCCAACACGGATGCGCAGGCACTGACGATGACGAAGGCCGACCGGGTTATCCAGCTCGGCGTCAACGTCACCGAAGGTCTGGGCGCGGGTTCGCAGCCGGAAGTCGGTCGCGCTGCCGCTGAAGAGTGCATCGATGAAATCATCGACCACCTGAACGGCACGCATATGTGCTTCGTAACCGCCGGCATGGGCGGCGGCACCGGCACGGGTGCAGCTCCTGTCGTCGCACAGGCTGCCCGCAATAAGGGCATTCTGACGGTTGGTGTCGTTACCAAGCCGTTCCACTTCGAAGGCGGTCGCCGCATGCGTCTGGCCGAACAGGGCATCGAGGAACTTCAGAAGTCCGTCGACACGCTGATCGTGATCCCGAACCAGAACCTGTTCCGCATTGCCAACGACAAGACCACGTTTGCCGACGCATTCGCGATGGCCGACCAGGTTCTCTACTCCGGCGTTGCCTGCATTACCGACCTGATGGTGAAGGAAGGTCTCATCAACCTCGACTTCGCCGACGTCCGCTCGGTCATGCGCGAAATGGGCCGCGCAATGATGGGTACGGGTGAGGCTTCCGGCGAAGGCCGCGCAATGCAGGCTGCGGAAGCGGCGATTGCCAACCCGCTGCTGGACGAAACCTCGATGAAGGGCGCTCAGGGCCTGCTGATCTCCATCACCGGTGGTCGCGACATGACCCTGTTCGAAGTGGACGAAGCTGCGACGCGTATTCGCGAAGAAGTCGATCCGGATGCCAACATCATCCTCGGCGCGACCTTCGATGAAGCTCTCGAAGGCCTTATCCGCGTTTCCGTCGTTGCCACGGGTATCGACCGCGTTCCTGGCCAGATCGAGCAGAATGCTGCCGATATGCGCGCTGCTGCCGCTCTTGCTGCAAAGCCCGTTATCCGTCCTTCCGCGGCCGTTGCTCCTGCTCCGGCCGCAGTTCAGCCTGCCTATGTATCGCAGGCACCAAAGTCCGTAGACCCGATTGCTCAGACCATCCGTTCGGCAGAAGTCGATATGGAACGCGAACTTGCCCTGGCGGCTGCCGAACAGCAGCTGCGCCAGGCACAGGCAGAAGCCGAGTTCCGCCCACAGAGCAAGTTGTTCGCATCTGCTCCGGCCGAAGCGCCGGTCGTTGCTCGCCCCGCAGCACCGGTTCAGGCCGCTCCGGCACCTGTTTACCACGCTCCGGAGCAGGTCGCAGCGCCGGCTCCGCGCATGGCACAGCCGCAGGTTCAGGTTCATCACGAACCAGCCCCTGTCGCACGCCAGCCGGAGCCGGTTCGTATGCCCAAGGTCGAGGACTTTCCTCCGGTCGTGAAGGCTGAAATGGATCACCGCGCCCAGCCTGCTCACGCAGCGCCGGAAGAGCGTGGCCCGATGGGCCTGCTGAAGCGAATCACCAATTCGCTCGGTCGCCGCGATGAGGACGAAACCGTGCCTTCCGACATGATGGATGCACCAAGCATGGCTCCGCAGCAGCGCCGTCCGCTGTCTCAGGAAGCAAGCATGTATGCACCGCGCCGCGGTAATCTGGATGACCATGGCCGTCAGACGCCTGCTTCCTCCAGCCACCACGACGACGATCAGCTCGAAATTCCGGCCTTCCTGCGCCGCCAGTCGAACTGATTGAAAAACGCATTTTCAATGGATCGGCGAACCGATCCGGCGATTCTCCGTTAAGCGAAATACCCGGGCTCGAAAGGCCCGGGTATTTGTGTAACATCACCCTTGATGAACGCCTGATACATTAGATGTTTCAAAAGCTTGGGTCTGTAACAAAGCGAAATCAACAGTGATTTGAGATGGCGCATCACTGTGCGTATGTATGAGCATAGGACGGGGGAATGAACACGGCAAAAGCCGATGATTATCTCCCATCGGTTGACTTGGAACTGAGCCGGTGGCACCGGCAGGTTCACACGAAAAGGCAAATACGCATGACTATCGGACTGCTCGGATTTCAAACCACAATCGCCAACCCTGTTCAGCTCAAGGGCATCGGCGTTCATTCGGGCAATCCGGCATCCATGACCTTCCAGCCTGCGGAAGCGGGCACCGGCATCGTGTTCAGCCGCACGCTGGACAATGGTTCCGTGGTGGAAGTGAAGGCGGTTTCGGCCAATGTCGGCAATACGGATCTCTGCACTGTCATCGGTCGCTCGCCTGCGCAGTCTGTCGCAACTGTCGAGCATGTCATGGCCGGTATCTACGCTATGGGCATCGACAACCTGATCGTTGAAGTGGACGGTCCTGAAGTTCCAATCATGGACGGAAGCTCCGCGCCTTTCATCGAAGCCATCGAATCGGTCGGCATCGTCAATCTCGGCGTGAAGCGCCGCTACATCCGCGTCATCAAGCCGGTCCGCATCGACTCCGGTGCCTCCTGGGCGGAGTTCCGTCCTTATGACGGCACGCGATTCGAAGTGGAAATCGATTTCGACACACCGCTGATCGGTCGCCAGACCTGGAAGGGTGACCTGACGGCTGAAACCTTCAAGAACGAGCTTTGCCGCGCCCGCACCTTCGGTTTCATGCGTGATGTGGAGCGCCTGTGGGCTGCCGGTTACGCACTGGGCTCGTCGCTCGAAAACTCGGTCGTCATCTCCGACGACAACACGGTCATCAACATGGAAGGCCTGCGTTACGAGAAGGACGAGTTCGTTCGTCACAAGACGCTTG
>JAAIGF010314268.1_pt1 | contig 14522 bp, 13 predicted proteins | sample 6487441 | NCBI WGS metagenome assembly JAAIGF01 (sample SAMN13974129, study PRJNA590717) | phyllosphere metagenome | biome: pepper field; feature: multiple bacterial spot infested pepper fields; material: pepper leaves; isolation source: leaves from pepper fields | host: Capsicum annuum ... | reverse complement strand
TCCTTCAAGCCACGCAGAATTGAAATCGTGTCTTCGACTGTGGGCTCGTTAACCAGAACGGGCTGGAACCGACGCGCCAGAGCAGGGTCCTTTTCGACATGCTTACGGTACTCGTCAAGCGTGGTTGCGCCAACGCAATGCAACTCACCACGGGCAAGAGCGGGCTTCAACAGGTTGGATGCGTCCATTGCACCATCCGCCTTGCCAGCGCCGACAAGCGTATGCATTTCGTCGATGAAGAGAATGATGCCACCGGCTTCCGCCTGAACTTCGTTCAGGACAGCCTTTAGGCGCTCTTCGAACTCACCCCGGTACTTCGCACCGGCAATCAGCGCGCCCATGTCGAGCGCCATCAACTTCTTGTCTTTCAGGCTTTCCGGTACGTCACCATTGATGATGCGCAGGGCAAGGCCTTCTGCGATCGCCGTTTTGCCGACGCCAGGTTCACCGATCAGTACGGGATTGTTCTTGGTACGGCGCGACAGAACCTGAATGGTGCGACGAATTTCGTCGTCGCGGCCGATGACCGGATCCAGCTTGCCGTCCTGCGCTTCCGCCGTCAGGTCACGCGCATACTTCTTCAACGCATCAAAGCCCTGTTCGGCATTGGCGCTATCGGCGGTACGACCCTTGCGGATATCATTGATGACCTGGTTAAGCGCCTGCGCCGTGACGCCCGCCTTCTTGAGCGAAGCTGAGGTCGAGGCAGAGGTTTCAATCGCCATGGCCTGCAGCAAACGCTCTACCGTGACGAAACTGTCGCCAGCCTTCTTTGAAAGATCTTCGGCAGTCGAAAACACCTTGGCCAGAGGTCCTGTCAGCGAAAGGCCACCATTGCCGCCGGAAACCTTTGGCAACTTCGCCAAGGCGGCATCATTGGCAAGGCGCGCTTCCTTTGCATTGCCGCCCGCACGCTCGATAAGGGCCGCAGCCATGCCCTGGTCGTCATCCAGCAGCACTTTCAAGACATGTTCAGCCGCAAATTGCTGGTGGTTTTCATTCAACGCATAGGTCTGGGCAGATTGCAGAAAACCGCGAACTCGTTCGGAATATTTCTCAATGTTCATAATCAAACTCCTCTTACCGCCCTGCCCGATCTCGGCACAGTTTGGATTGCTGGGGTTGAGGCTCCCTGAAGCGGCAAGCCCCGCTGCGACGACCGACACTCAATCATGCCGGCATCGCCTTGAATGACAGGTAAGAGCTCGTCTCTGACATGGCATTCTGATGAGCTTGATATGGTATGGAATTTTGCTGGTTTAAAGAGGACCCAGAGCGGCCCGATAGATTTTTAATAGCATTTTTTGTCAAAAGATGTCGGCTTCTCGCCGAAGATGTATTTTATCAAAACTGGATTGTTATAAGGCACCGCTCTTGCGCGGATTGCGGGAATGGTGCCCCATTGCTCGGCAAGTCCATGAGAGCTGGAGCTGCGGCAGCCACCGGCGAAAAACATTGTTCTCGCCGGTCGCAGTTTCAAGTGTCAACGCGTCAACGTTGTCGCGACCAGATAGCCGAAAATGGCTCCAAGACCGAGAGCTCGCATGGGGTTTTCGCGCACACGACGGCGAAGGTCATCTGCGGTTCTGTAGCCCAGGCTTGAAACCTCTTGCCTGACCGCAACAATGTTTTCCTTAGGTCCGCTGTAGGGATCATTTCGATGAGCGAGGATGGATTCGAGGGCCTCGTCCACTCGTGGTGCATCCGATTTGGCAACCGGCTCTGCTGCGTCAGCACCCGCGCCGGATGTTGTGGTGCCGGTGGCCGAGACTGGATCGGACGCTGGAAACGTGTCTTCCAAACCATCGCGGAGCTCATCCTGATCCACGCGAGGTTCGCTCTGTTCACTCTCCAGCGATTGTACGGCGGGGGATTTGATATCGGGCATTGCGGTTCCTTCGCGTGATGAATGTGCGGAGGAAACACCGCGCGCTTGCGGCGGTTCCAGAGATTCATCGCCCGATACCGTACGAAGCAGATGGACCGGGATCACAGGAGCCGTGTGAATGTAGATGAAGAAAGAGAAAACGGCTGGCGCAGATAGGATCCGCGCCAGCCGTTTGAAGACATCGGCCTATTTGCCCCAGATCTTCGCATACTGGACGCGGTAGCCATTGCCGGGATCAAAGATATTCTTGTCGCCACCGTCGGAGCTGATATTGGCCTTGGTAACCACGTGCAGTGGTGACGTATAACCGGACCATTTCGCCTTGCTGACTGCTCGGTTCAATTCGTCTACAAGCTGCCAACCCTGCAGGTTCAGGGGCTCTGCCACCGTCACGGATTGGTATTGGCCTGAGCGAATGCGCTGATAGGCCGATTCCGATCCGTCACCGGCAGCGACCGCCTTGGGCGCCCCATCGCCCGCGATACCGGCTGCGGCGAGGCTCGGCCCCATGAAGTCGAAATAGATATCATTGATTGCCAGCGTATGAGTCCATTTCGCACCATACTTTTGCAACAGCGAAGTCGTCAGCGTTGGCATACGGTTCGAGGTGTCCGCAATTGGCGTATCCACATATTCGAGCACCGTTCCGCCGAGCTTTTCGATTGTTTCCTTTATCTTGTCGGCCTTGGCAATGGCGATGGCATAGGTCGAGTCGGTGAAGATCACGACACCCGGCTTTCCACCTGCGTCAGCAAAGGCCCATTTTGCAGCAGCGGCGGAGACTTCCATGGCATCGGTGGAAACATTGGCGAAAAGGCAATTGGCCGGGTCAGGCCCAATCACCGGACCTGCATGCCAGCTCACCATCGGAATGCCGGCATCGCAAGCCTGCTTCAACGCAGCCTGCTGCTCGACCGCATCGAAGCCGTTGATAATGATGCCGTCAGGCTTCAGCGCAAATGCCTGCCCGAACGCTCCGGCACGGCTCTGCACGGAACCAGCGCCATCCAGAACCGTCACCTGCCAACCTATCTTGGCCGCAGCCTCTTGTATGCCATTCGTTACGCCCAGGATGCCGCCGTTTTTCATGTCGGCGGCCAGCACGACGATTTTCTTGCCCGTCGCAGCGACCGGACCGCTTGTTGGCCCATCCCAGGTCGTTTTCTCACCTGCATATTTCTGGACCTGCGCCATCGCGTCAGAAATCGCGTCGGCGTGGGCTGGCATGGCAACCGCCAGTGCCAGGATCGATACGGCTAGTGCTCTTTTCAGCATGGTTTCCTCCCGATGTAGCTGAATGAACTATTTAGACTTCGCGCCTCTTTTCCTCTGCGCATATCCGGCAATGCCAATTGCGATTAGCAAGGTCGTGCCGTTAAACAGCGGTTCAACCCAGAAACTGCCGCCGAACTGCTGGATGCCGGATATGCCAACGGCGAGGATCATCACGCCGACGATTGTGCCCCAGACATTGACGCGTCCGGGCTTGATGGTTGTGGAGCCAAGAAAGGCACCCACAAGTGCGGGCAAGAGAAATTCAAGGCCGACGGATGCCTGCCCGATACGCAGCTTGGACGCCAGAAGCACACCCGCAAGCGCGGTCATCAGGCCGGACGCGACAAATGCGCCGATAACGAATTTGCGCGTTGGAATGCCATTGAGCTCTGCTGCCCTTTGATTGGCGCCAATCGCATAGAGATACCGACCGATTGGCGTGTATTCGAGCGCGATCCAGAGCAACAGCGTGATGACAAGGACATAGATGGCGGTGATTGGCAGCCCTGCGACGAAGGTGCCATTGATGGCATAAAATGCATCTGGCAGCGCACCCACCATCTGACGGCCGCCGGTATGCCAGAGTGCAATGGCATAAAGGATCGTGCCTGTTCCAAGCGTCGCTATGAAACTGTCGATCCGCGCAACCTCGACCAGTAGCCCGTTAAGGGCCCCGATGAGGACGCCGAGGACGAGAACGATAGCAACGGCAACTGGCCAGGGAAGCCCGTAGAGCGTCTGCAAACTGATGGCCAGAATGTGCCAGAGAACGATACCGTAGCCGACCGTCAGGTCGATGCGCCCGGCAACCATCGGAATCATGGCCGCAAGCGACAGCATCGCGATAATCGCCTTGTCGGAGAGAATGGCGCGGACGTTGAGCAAGGTCGGAAAAGTGGTCGGCAGCAGGATCGAGAAGAGGACGATCAGACCGAACATCAGGATCACGAGACCATAGGTCGGAATGAGGCGAACCAGCTTTCGGCCGAATGAAAGACCTTTCAGCTCGTCTTTGGTGGGTTCAACTGCGTTGGATTGAATACCGGGCATGGCTGTCCTCAGGCGGCTTCACCGGCCGATGCGGCCTGGATCAATGATTCGGTTGAAAGTTCGACGCCGCTCAGTTCGGCCACAGGCAGGCCACGACTGAACACAATCGCACGGTGGCAGATATTGGCGGTCTCCTCGAAATCGGTGGACACCACGAGGACGCCCATACCACTTGCAAGCGCCTCAAATAGCAGATGGTAGATTTCCGCCTTCGCGCCGACATCGACACCTGCCGTCGGATCTTCCGTAATCAGCAGCTGGCGGCCGGAATCAAGCCAGCGTCCCACGACGACCTTTTGCTGATTGCCGCCGGACAAGGCCTCTATCGCCAGTGTCGGATCATTCGGCGACAGACCGACGCGGCGGCCAAGTCCATGGGCGATTTCATCCTCGGCTCGGGGAGACAGGAAACTCATCAGGCGTCGACCTGTAGCCGCCGGGTTAATGAACGCGTTTTCTCGAATTGTGAGGCCTGGCGCGACACTTTCCGCAACGCGATCACGTGCGACGAGTCCAATGCCGGACCGCATGGCCGCTCCAGCATTGCGCAGATCCGGCTTCATCCCGTTCAATAGGATGCTGCCCGAATGGGGAATGAGACCGAACAATGCACGACCGACAGCCTCATGGCCTGCACCACGTAACCCCGCGAGACCGAGCAGTTCTCCACGGCGAATTTCAAAATTCACCGGGCCCACCACGCCGGTTGCCAATCCCTCCACTTTGAGGATGGATGAGCCAGACAGAACTGCGGGCCGGGCAATTTCGCGCGCCTTGCGCCCGACGATGAGACCAACCAGCTCCTCAGGCGTGGTATGTTCAATCGCCCGCATGCCGACCATCTGGCCGTCTCGAAGCACGGCAACCCGATCGGCAATCCGGAAAATCTCATCGAGGCGATGGCTGACATAGATCATTCCTACGCCGCGTGCCTTTAGCGGACGAAGGGCTGCAAACAGTCTCTCTACCTCATCGGCAGGAAGGCTGGCCGTCGGCTCATCAAGAACGAGGTAGTCGCAATCGGCAGCAAGGGCTCGTGCGATGGCAACCAGGGATTTCTGCGTGCGGGTGAGGCTGGACACGCGGGCTGTCGCTGAAAAGTCAGCCTCGACCAGCGAAAGAGCCTTATCGGCAGCCGCCTCCGTCGCAGTCCAGTCGATCCGACGACCCTTTTTCACGTAGCCTAGCGATAGCGCGATATTCTCGGCAACGCTCATCCACTCTATCAGTCCGAGATCCTGATGGATGAAGGCAACTTGCTGACCACCGGCTTTTCCGGCTTCATGAGCGTAGGGAACGCCATCAATGAAGACGCCGCCCTCATCGGCACGGTGGATTCCACCAAGCACCTTGATCAGCGTTGACTTGCCAGCACCATTTTCGCCCAGAAGGGCAACGATTTCGCCACGCTCGACCTTCAGCGAAACGCCCTTGAGGGCTTGCGTGCCTCCAAAGACTTTCACGATGCGATCGAACAGCAGTCCGTCTGTGGACTGTTGCATGATTGTCTCCTCCCAATCCGGACAGATCTTGCGCCTGCTTTACCGGTAACGTAAACAAATTATTCTGACGCCCGGCTATGTCAAGAGAAAAGTTATCGATAACATGTACATTCGATGCCGGTGCGAAAAGGACATTGAACAGACACATGAAAGCCAATCTGGAAGACATCGCTCGTGCCGCTGGCGTCTCCAAGATGACAGTCAGCCGAGTTCTCAGAGACGGATCCGGCTTCTCTGACCAGACGCGGGAAAAAGTCCTGGGGATTGCGGAGCAAATGGGATACGTGCCGAACCGGCTTGCCGCCGCCTTCGGTTCAGACCACGCGGGGACACTGGTCGGCATGTGCGTACCACGCCTGACATCCGGACTGTTCGGCCACGTGCTGGATGGGGTGGATCGCGCGCTTGGACGCCTCGGATATCAGTTGATCATCGGCGCGAGCGACCATTCGGCAACCGATGAGGAAGAGTGGATACGCCAGGTGGTAAGCTGGCGGCCGGCGGGCCTCATTCTGTCCGGCAGTCATCATACGCCTGGTACGATAGACCTTCTGCGCGCAGCATCCATGCCTGTCGTGGAAATCTGGGATCTGACCACGAGCCCTATCGATATGGCCGTCGGCTTTTCCCACGCCGATTGCGGTGCGGAGATGGCACGGCATGTGTTGTCACGGGGCCGTCGAAAGGCGGGCTATATCGGAGCGTTCGCCCGCAGCGACGTGATGGGTCAGGCGCGGTTTGAAGGGTTTCGGGATGCCCTCGCAAAGGCCGGCCATCCATTGGTGGATGCAGAAATGCTTCACGACGCGCCTGGCTTTTATGCGGGTTACTACGGCCTGGAGATGTTGCTCAGCCGCGGCAACGAGTTTGACGTCGTCTATTTTCACAATGATGAGATGGCGATCGGCGGGCTGGCTTTCTGTCGAGCGCATGGCCTCAGTGTGCCGGATGATATTGGAATAGCCGGTTGGGGTGGAATGGAGGCGGCGTCCATTCTGGACAAGCGCCTGACCACGACGGTGGTGCCGACGACGGGCATCGGCAAAGCTGCAGCGGAAGCACTGGTGGCGCGGCTGAAGGGCGAAACCGTACAGGCAGTCAATGTCGTATCGACACGCCTTGTCCACGGCGAGACCGTCTAGCATTCGTGTTAAATCTCAGGGCACCTGCACTCCGCGTCGATTGAGGATGACGGAATAAAGGCTGGTGGTTGCTGTAATGAACAGCCTGTTCTTGGCGTGGCCGCCAAAGCAGATGTTGGACACCGTTTCCGGCACGAGAATCTTACCCATCAGATGTCCATCCGGCGCAATGCAGTGCACCCCGTCGGCTGCGGAAGACCAGACATTGCCGTCGCTATCCAAACGGATCCCATCTGCGCATCCTGCAGTGATCGTGTGGAAAATCCGGCTGTTGACAGGCAGACCGTCCACCATGTCGAAGACACGGATATGCTGCGGATCAGAAGAAAACATCCGCCCGGTATCGGCGACATACAATCGTTTCCCATCGGGGCTGAAGGCCAGCCCGTTGGGTGCCTTCATATCGGTAATGACGGCCTCGATATTGCCATCCGCCGAGACGCGGTAGACGTAGCAGTCCAGTTCCTGCTCCGACTTCGTTCCCTCGTAGTCCGTCATGATGCCGTAGTGAGGATCAGTGAACCAGATTGCGCCATCAGCTGCGACGATGACATCGTTCGGACTGTTGAGCCGCTTGCCTTGATAGCTGTCAGCGATAACCGTGACCTTGCCATCCCACTCGGTGCGGGTCACCCTGCGTGTCCCGTGCTCGCAGCTGACCAGCCGCCCCAGCTGATCCCGCGTATGACCATTGGCAAAGTTTGAAGGCTGGCGGTATGTCGTAACACCCTCTTCGTTCCACCGGACAATGCGGTTGTTGGGAATATCGGAAAACAACAGGCAGCCGGCATCCCCGAACCACACCGGCCCTTCCACCCAGTCGAAACCGGTCGCCAAACGCTTCAGCGGTGCATTGCCCAATACATAGGTGGCAAACACCGGATCGATGACTTCAAAACACGACATTGTTGAAAATTCCTCCGAAGTCCCGGGCTTTACGCCGAAAAGTCTATCTGTGTCTTCATGGCCTGACTTCTGTCCGATGCAAGATTGAAGCCCGATTCTGCCTCGTTAAGCGGCACCGTATGCGTAATAAGCGGCCTTACATCGATCAATCCCTTGCGCATCAGTTCGACACCGATCGCAAATTCGGCGTGAAAGCGGAATGAGCCGCGCAATTCCAGCTCTTTTGCGGTGATTGCCATGATCGGCAGGGTCATGTCGCCGCCAAGCCCGAGCTGCAGGATAATTCCACGCGGCCTGATGGCCGGAATTGCACCCGCAAGCGCTGCGGCAACGCCCGTGCATTCATAGAGAACATCGAAGCTTCCCTTGTTGGCCGAATATTGCGCAAGGGCTTCCGGCTCCTTGGCCGTATTGATCACACGGTCGGCTCCAACCTTGGATGCCAGAGACAGCGTGAAATCAGAAAGATCTGTCGCGACGATCTCAGCAGCGCCCGCCCGGCGTGCCGAAAGGATCGACAAAACGCCAATCGGACCACAGCCTGTAACCAGCACTCTCTTGCCAAGAAGGCTTCCTGCACGTGTGGTGGCGTGCAAGGTCACCGCCAGCGGCTCTGCCATCGCGGCCTCGCCCGCAGACAGGCCCGTGGCATCGACACACTGGAAAGCATCGGCAATAAGGGTTTGGCGGAAAGCGCCCTGAATATGCGGAAACGGCATTGCACTGCCATAGAAACGCATATCAAGGCACTGATTTTGCAAGCCCTCCGCACAATAGCGGCAATGGCCGCAAGGCCGCGATGGGGAGACGGCGACGAGCTGGCCGACCTCGAAACCGGAAACGCCCGGCCCGATCGTCTCCACATGAGCGGATACTTCATGGCCAAGAATCATGGGCTCCCGCAGCCGCACGGCTCCAAAGCCCCCGTGATTGTAATAGTGCAGATCAGAGCCGCAGATGCCGCCCGTCGCGAGACGTAGCCTGAGCTGCCCCGCTTTTGGCTGTTCCACGGGGCGATCTTCGATCCTGAGATCACCGGCTGCATGAATAACGATGGCTTTCATCAGAGCACCTGACTGAGAAGAGGTTTACCGGCAAAATGTGCCGAAAGATTATCACGAAGCAATTGGCCCATGGCCTTGCGCGTTTCAATGGTCCCGCTGCCATGATGAGGTTGAAGGAGCACGTTCGGCAAGGACAGAAAGCGCGGATTAAGTTTCGGCTCGCCCTCAAACACGTCGAGTGCTGCAGCACCCAGCCTGCCCTTCTCCAGCGCGTCGAGAAGCGCGTCCTCATCAATGTTCGAAGCACGACTGATATTGATCAACATACCCTCAGGGCCCAGCGCCTCGATGACCTCCTTGCCCACGATATGACGGGTCGCCGCAGAGGCAGCAAGGCTCACGAAGAGGAAGTCGGACCGGGAAGCAAGCTCGACAGGATCTGCGATGAACGCCCAATCCCGCGCATGATCCTTGGGCGAGGTGCTGCTATAGGCGATCTCCATACCGAAGGCAGCAAGGCGCTTGGCGATTTCGAAGCCAATGCGGCCAAGACCGAGCACGCCTGCCCTGCGGCCCCAGACCCTTCGCTGCAAGGGATATAGTCCTTTTGTGGACCAGGAGCCGTCCCTGACCCAGTTTTCCGCGCCGATCATTCCGCGCGATTGGGCAAGCATCATTGCCACCCCGAGATCCGCAACGTCACCCGTCAGAACATCGGGTGTGTTGGTGACCCTTATGCCCCGCTCCCGGCACAGTGCGAGATCGACCGCATCAAAGCCCACCCCATAGACGGATATGACTTCGAGGCCCGGGCAGGCGTTGATGATGGCGGCGTTGGCACCAAGTTCGCCGCGCGTCGCGACCCCGCGGATTTTTGGCCCTACCTTTGCGAGAAAATCTGATTTCTCGGACGCCTCAAAATACCGGTGCATCGTAAACGCCGCATCGAGGGGATGTTGATCCCAATCCGGATAAGGGCCAATCTGCAATATGTCGGGCTTGGTCATCGTCTCTCCTCACGAAGCTTGACTTTCGATTGTTATCGATAACATATACAAATCAACGAACGCTTGTCGAGAGCGAAACTGAAGGAAGAAAACCGTGGCAACGAACCTGTTCGACCTTAAAAACAAACGCGCACTCATTACCGGCTCATCTCAGGGGATCGGCTTTGCGCTTGCCGAGGGTCTTAAAGCCGCCGGAGCGGCGATTGTTTTGAACGGTCGGGATGAGGCGAAGCTGAGCCAGGCGGCTGCGCGCATAGGCGATGCGGACATGCTTGCTTTCGACGCGACGGACCACGAAGCCGTGCGGCGAGCGGTCGACGCATATGAGGCATCCGGCAAGCCAATCGACATTCTCGTCAACAATGCCGGAATGCAGCACCGTGCTCCCCTTGAAGATTTTCCCGCCGACGCGTTCGAGCGACTGCTGCAGACAAACATCGCCAGTGTCTTCCATGTCGGGCAAGCCGTCGCGCGCCACATGATCGGTCGCGGACGCGGCAAGATCATCAACATCGCCAGCGTTCAGACCAGTCTCGCGCGGCCGTCGATTGCGCCCTACACAGCAACAAAGGGCGCGGTCGGAAACCTGACAAAGGGCATGGCAACCGACTGGGCAAAGCACGGGCTGAACTGCAACGCCATTGCTCCCGGTTATTTCGATACGCCGCTCAACGCCGCACTGGTTGCCGATCCGACATTCTCGGCATGGCTTGAGAAGCGCACCCCGGCAGGACGTTGGGGCAAGGTCGAGGAACTGCAAGGCGCCTGCATCTTTCTTGCGTCTGACGCGTCCAGCTTCGTCAATGGGCACATTCTCTACGTCGATGGCGGGATTACCGCATCCCTGTGAGTTGAGCATCCAAAAGGGGCGTGGCAACCTTTGGAGGCCACTGGAGGAGGAAAACGGCTATGAAAGATACGATCGCCCTGATCGGCGCAGGCGCAATGGGCGGCGCAATCGGTGCACGTCTCGTTGAAACAGGAACGCATCTCGTCGTCTATGATCGCGACAGGGAGAAGGTGGACGCCCTTGTATCCAAAGGAGCTGTAGCCGCATCCTCCGCCGCCGAAGCCGCAGGAAAGGCCAGAGCGGTTATCCTCTCGCTGAATTCCGCTGCTATTGTACGCGCCGCCGTTTTCGGACCTGAAGGTGTCTCGCAAGGTGCACGCCCCGGCACCCTCATCATCGATATGTCTTCCGTAGACCCCGAGTCGACGAAGTCACTTGCGGCGGAGAGTGCGGCAGTCGGCTTGCGCTGGGTGGACAGCCCACTTTCCGGTGGAATTCCAAAAGCAGAGATCGGGCAGTTGACCCTGATGCAGGGCGGCGCGGAAGCTGACGTGCAGGAAGCGCAAGCCATTCTGGGTGGGCTGGCCAGCAACCAGACGCATATGGGCGGGCCGGGCGCGGGGCAAACCACCAAGATGATCAATCAGGTTCTATGCGGCCTCGGTTTTCTTGCGGTCGCAGAGGCTACGGCACTTGCCGAGGCAGCTGGCGTCGACGTTGCCAAGATTCCACAGGCGTTGAAGGGTGGACGGGCCGACAGCGCCTTGCTTCAGGAATATATGCCGCGCTTCACCGCCCGTGATTATCGCCGCACCGGCCGTATCGACAACATGGTGAAAGACCTGAATGCCGCCCAGGATTTGGCGCGGCTCAGCAACACCTCCATGCCGCTGACCGCAATCTGCGCCGAGATTCACCGGATGCTGACCGCCGCTGGTCTGGGCGGCGAAGATCAGGCCGCGCTTATGGAATATTTCAAGGGACCAACCAAGGAGCTTGCCCGATGATAACCCGCTATGCATTGTTCGACGGCACGATCAAACAAGGCCAGACCGAAGCTTTCAGAGCCGCAGTCCTCGCTGAAATCCTGCCAAAATGGCGGGCATTCCCCGGCGCCCTTTCGGTGCGTGTCACCTTCGCAGAAAGCCGCGATGACGGAGCCCCGGAATATCCGATGATCCTGGCTATCAACTATCCGGATCTGAAAGCTGTAGAGGCAGCGCTCGCGAGCCCGGTCCGCACCGAGGCAAGAGCTGCGACCGAAGCCGTATTGGCGCGCTTTTTCACCGGCACGATCCATCATCACGTCACATCGGCGCATGAATTCGAGCCTTTGTAAGCTTGCCTGTGGAGCTATGTTAGCAAGGCTGGATTTTCGAAAAAGATAACGGTAACAACCGAATATGAGCCCATTCCGCAAAGTACCCACCATGGCCGATGTCGCCCGCCTCGCGGGCGTTTCTTCCATGACGGTCAGCCGGGCTTTCAAGCATGATACATCCGTCAGCCACGCCACGCGCAGCACGATCCTCGAAGCTGCGGACAAACTTGGATATGTCTTCGACAGTACGGCATCGAACCTGCGTTCGCAGCGGACGGATTTCGTGGCTGTCACGATACCGTCGATCAACAACGCCAACTTCGCCGATACCGTACGCGGGCTGTCGGAAGGGTTGAAGCCACGCGGCCTGCAGATTCTGCTGGGCTATACGGACTACGACATTCAGGAGGAGGAGCGACTGATCGAACAGTTGCTTCGCCGCCGCCCGGAAGCGATCGTCGTCACCGGTGGCAGACATACACCCCGTGCCCGGCGGCTTCTTGAGAATGCCGACATACCCGTCATCGAGACCTGGGACCTCCCAGAAAATCCCGTTGGCCATGTCGTAGGCTTCTCGAACGCAGGTGCCGTACGTTCGATGGTTGATCATTTTGTTTCGGTCGGCATTACCCGCATCGCCTTCATCGGGGGCGATGCTGATCGCGATACCCGTGGAACGGATCGCCGCGCCGGGTTCATCGAGGCCATGCGCAGCCATGGACTGCAAGCTGACAGGCTGATTGCTGCCGGCACCCCACCCATTTCCATGAAGGAAGGTGCCGATGCAATGGGGCGCCTTCTGCAAACACTGCCGGATACACAGGCCGTGATCTGCGTGTCCGACCTCTCCGCTTTCGGGGCACTGACCGAATGCCAGAGGCGCGGCATCGATGTTCCCGGACAGATCGCTGTTGCAGGCTTCGGTGACTACGAGATTGCCGGCATCTGCGTTCCCTCCCTTACCACCATCGACCCGATGCCTCGGGAAATCGGAAGGCAGGCGGCTGCACTCATTCTGGACGTGCGCGATGGTACGCAGAAAGAAGCTACGACCATTGCCATCAATCCCATATTGCTGTGTCGCCAATCAACGCCCTGACGACGCGCGCAACTCCGCCCGTGTCAGCATGTGCAGGTTCCTTTCCTTGACTCGATTGGCTGCCAGTCTCTTGGCGAAGCATTGGAAATCGTGGCAAAAGACGAAATATGTCCTCGCATGTCCGCCAAAAGCCAGTGTTCCGTTTTGCGCCCAGCCCCAATGGCAGGCTGCATCTCGGCCATGCTCTTTCAGCAATTCTCAATCACGACATGGCTGCGGCCTCGGCGGGACGTTTTCTGCTGCGCATCGAGGACATCGATCTTGCCCGCTGCACGCCGGAATTTGAACGGTGTATCTACGACGACCTTGCATGGCTGGGCCTATCCTGGGAACAGCCCGTGCGGCGGCAATCCGAGCATTTCGACGAGTATCGGCTTGCACTCCAGCGCCTGATCGACGCGGAACTGGCCTATCCGGCCTTCATGAGCCGCAGCGAAATAAAGGCGTTCGTCAGGCAATATGAAGTGGACGGAAAGGTTTGGCCTCGCGATCCCGATGGCGCTCCACTCTATCCGCCCGTCGATAAAGAGCGACCTGCGGCGCAGATTGCTCAGCTTCTTTCTTCACGCGCGCAGCACGCCTGGCGCCTGGACATGGCGAAAGCTGTGGGCAGAATTGAACGTTCTTTGCACTGGCACGAAGGCGGAAGCGGGGCTGAAGCATTCGTTGAGGCCGACCCCACCGCATGGGGAGATATCGTTCTGTCCCGGCCCGACGCCCCTTCCAGCTATCATCTGTCCGTCGTCCTGGACGATGCGCTGCAATCCGTCACTCACGTGGTTCGGGGTATGGATTTGTTCGCGGCAACATCCGTTCATCGGCTGCTGCAGGAGCTCCTCGACCTGCCCGCCCCGCAATACCATCACCACAGATTGGTTCTGGACGAGGACGGAAAGAAGCTTTCAAAGAGTATTGGCAGTACCGCCCTGGAGGCGCTGCGCGCACGTGGCGGCACGCCCTCAGATATCCGCCGCCTCCTCGGCGTCTAGCGCTTCCCGCAGGCTGCCATTGTGAATGCCGACCTTGATGACATGCCGAATGCGATACTTCATCAAGGCAGCATTGACCTCTGCACCCAGCATGAAAATGACGCCGACCATATAGAGAAAGACAAGCACGATCATGACCGAGGCCAGACCGGCATAGGTTGCGGCGTAATTGGCGAAGGTGGCAAGGTAGTAGGCGAAGATTGCCGCTCCTATGACCCAGAACAACAGCGTCAGCACGATGCCTGGCAGCACATCCCATATGCGTCTTCTGCCTGCGGGCAGCCAGAGGTGCGCGGCGATCAGCCCGACGGCAAGCACGATGATCGTGCCGTAAAGGCCCAGATTGGAAACGGTCTCAAGAAAATCCTTCAGCAGCGGGAAACGCGTTTCGGCAAAGGACAGCGCAACAGGCACGGCAACCAGCACGATGCTGATGGCAGCAAAGGTGGTGACCGCTATTATGACGTAGAAAAGACTGAGCAGGCGCGTGACGTACCACCAGCGTGTTTCGCTCACACGATAGGCACGGTTGAGCGAAATTCTGAGTGC
>JAAIGF010272868.1_pt1 | contig 14530 bp, 16 predicted proteins | sample 6487441 | NCBI WGS metagenome assembly JAAIGF01 (sample SAMN13974129, study PRJNA590717) | phyllosphere metagenome | biome: pepper field; feature: multiple bacterial spot infested pepper fields; material: pepper leaves; isolation source: leaves from pepper fields | host: Capsicum annuum ... | reverse complement strand
CGCAATGGCCTGCCATGAAGGCGCCAAGTTCCTGCGCAAGGGGTTCCACGCGCTTCTTCAGCGCATCGCCCTGCCAGGTGAAAGCCAGTTCGGCACCGGCATCGGCACAAGCCTTGGCGATGCCCCAGGCGATGGAACGGTTATTTGCGACGCCCATGATGAGGCCACGCTTGCCAGCCATGAGGCCGGATGTCTGAGCCATTGTATGCTCCCTATACTTTAGATCGAACCTGCCTATGGCATAGGCAGAACGCCTGTTCAAGAAGGCCTCAGATCATCTCATGTAAGGGAGCGTAACAAAGGGTGCGTTGTTCACCGCTTTCAATGGCTTGTCACAGATAAAGACCTTCGCGCATATGGCGCATGAGGTCCGTTACCTTGGCGTCCGGCGTCTCCAGAAGGACTATGCGAAGTTCGACGACAAGATCGCCGAAAGTACCGTCTTCCTTCTGCAAACCCTTGGCTTCCACGTGGATTGCCTTGTCGGAACCGGACCACGCAGGCACCGTCACCCGCTGCTCTCCGCGAGGGGATTGCACCGTGGTTTCGCAGCCCAGCACGGCATCCGCCAGCGAGATGGGCAAAGTTGTGTGGATATCGTGGTTTTTCACCGTGAAAGCATCGTCACGCGCAACCAGAACAGTCACCACGAGGTCGCCGCGCGCCACATCCGGCAGCTTCAGGCCCTGGCCCTTCAGCCGCACGATATGTCCATCCGTCGTTCCGGCGTCGAGCGTAAAGCGCACGTCGCGTTCGTCCGGCATGCGGATGGTGACGGACTTCTGGTCGATGATGTCATTGACGGTTACGATGGCTTCCGCCGTCATATCCGGCGCTTTTTCCGCTGCTGTCTGCGTGCCGCGAATGCGGCGGATCAGCGCGTTGAAGAGGTTGAGCGCAATCGAGCCGCCCGCTTCATTCTTATCCTGCGCCTGCGCATGATCGCCCTCAGCTACGGAGGTATTCTTCTCGGCCTCCGGGCGCATCTTGCCCTTGGCTTCAGCGCCGAAGATGCGTTCCAGCATATCCTCGGCGGATTCCGGTTTGGCGGTCTGATCAGAATTCTGCGCTGATGCAGCGGCTTCGCCGGGAGCGGCATTCGCCTTTGCATTGCGCTCCTGCGCGCGCGCCAGCTCTTCCATCAGCTTCTCGGCAGCCTTGGCGCGCTCCGCCGCTTCACGGGCCGCTTCGCGCTGCTGCATGATTGTCTGTTCGCGCTTCTTGCCTTCCGCCGCCCGGCGTGCTTGATCGTAGAGGCCGCGCTTGCGCGGATCCTTCAACAGATCATAGGCCTGACCGATTTCGGCAAAGCGTTCCGTCGCGTCCGGGTCGTCGCGATTTTGGTCTGGATGCACCGTTTTGGCCTTGGAACGCCAGGCCGCTTTTATCTCGTCCGAACCGGCATCGCGCTTGACGCCGAGAATAGAATAGGGATCACGCATCCGCACCACCAGTTACGCCTGCAATTCCGGTCTCTCCTTTCGGGGACCTGGAAACCGAAGAACACTCGCCCTGAACGTGCGAGCCTGCGATTGCGTTGCACGGTCAAGTTCTTAAAAACTGGATCGACTGTGGCAAGAAGTTGCTAATCAGACCTTTACGCACGCTTTGCGCAGGCGTTGGAAGTCGCTGTTCTGAAAGACAGGGTAAACGCTTTATTTCTGATCGAAGCGGGTCATCAGCCAGTCGCCTGTCTCAGAAAGGCATGCCTGGCCGGTGTAACTGGCAATTCCTTCGAAGGAATGGCGCGTGGTGGCGAAGTTGCGGCAGACGAAGCCCGTGCTTCTGTCTTCGCGAATGGCGGTAACGACGCCAGCGCTGCCCGTCGCCGCATTGGCCCACGGAACAGGAGAATCGGCAACCTTTACCAGATCGGCGGAGGTTACCGCATTGCGTATCGTCGCGTCATCGGAAAGGGTAGGCGCGGTCTGCTGGTTGGGAACAGATGCCGTGGAAAGCGACCGATCGACTTTTTCTCCACCGAACAAATCCAGGCTCACACAGCCCGTCAGCATCACGGCCATCGCAACAGCAGCGGAAACATCCACTACCGATGACAGGAAGCTCTTTGTTCGACTGTTCGACTTTGCTATGACGTTCACCATCTCTTACCCAGAAACCATCTCTGGTACGCAAATCAGCTCGGGAGCATTTTATTCAATATGTCGGAAACGGGGTTAACATCTAGTGACTTCACCGAAGAAAATGAGCCTTTCGCGCTTTTCGCCGAATGGTTGCGGGATGCAACTGCATCCGAGGTGAACGATCCGAATGCGGTGGCGCTTGCTACCGTGGATGAGGATGGCATGCCAAGCGTGCGCATGGTGCTGCTGAAAGGCGCCGATGAGCGCGGCTTCGTCTTCTACACGAATTTCGAAAGCCGAAAGGGCATCGAAATCCTCGGTCAGAAGAAGGCAGCCATGTGCTTTCACTGGAAAAGCCTGCGCAGGCAGGTCCGCATTCGCGGTCTGGTGGAGGTCGTCAGCGATGAGGAGGCGGATGAATATTACACCTCGCGTCCACGCGGCAGCCGCATCGGTGCCTGGGCATCCAAACAGTCACGCCCGCTCGAAAGCCGCTTTGCGCTGGAAAAGGCGGTGGCCGAATATACTGCCAAATATGCGATTGGGGAAATACCTCGCCCGCCGCACTGGTCTGGCTTCCGCATCAGGCCGCTGACCATCGAATTCTGGCACGACCGCAAGTTCCGCCTGCATGACCGGGTGGAATTCCGGCGCGAGAGCCCGGAGACACCTTGGGCCAAGGTGCGGATGTATCCCTGATGCCTGCGGCCATCAGCTAGGATTTCGGGCGCGAAAAAACATTCGCGCCCGGCAAGGAGCCTATCGACTCGCCGTTCGAATTATGTTCTCTTTCGCATGAACGTAAGGAGAACAAAATGTTAGCTGATCTCATGCAGCAATTCGAGCAAGCATCGGCCAAATACGCGCATGCCAACGGCATTACCCGTGATCCAGACTGGTTCATGCTGAAACTTCAGGAAGAAGTGGGCGAGGTGACGCAAGCCTGGAATCGCCTCAGCGGCAGGGGCCGCACGAGGGGTAAGACACCTGAGGAAATGCATCAGGATCTATCCGACGAAGCTGCCGATCTTCTTGGACATATTCTGCTTCTGGCAAAGCAGAACGATCTCGATCTGATGAGCTCCATCAAGCGCAAATGGCTGTTCGACCCGCTCGATAGCCCTAATCGCTGACGCGCATGTCGGCGGTTCGCCGTAGCATGGCTGCGACTTCCATGAGGTTAGCGCAAATCGCAACGCACTTCGTCTGCATCAACTCCGTCTGCGGCGCGACATCGGGCACCATCACCGTCATCATGCCAGCGGAGGATGCGGATTGTACGCCGTGATAGGAATCCTCCAGAGCAACGCAATCGGCTGGGTCGATGCCCAGAAGCCTTGCAGCTGTCAGATATGGCATCGGGGCGGGCTTTGGCTCCGTATAGTCTTCGCGCGCGACGATATGGTCGAAGCGGGGAATGAGACTAAAAGGGCCAAGATGACGGTTGACGGATTCGTGTCGGGATGAGGTGGCTATCGCGCGCGGCAATCCGAGATCATCGAGTAGATCGAGGATTTCGCTCACGCCATCCTTCAGCGCTACCCCGCCCGCCATCTGGATCGCCAGATGGCGCAGCCACGCATCCCGAAACGCATCCATTGGAAAATCCGCGCCATGTTCGGCGGTAATAGTCCGCGTGATCATGTCCCAAGGGCTTCCGCAAACGCGCTGGTAAAGCTCCACCGGCAGCCCGTGCCCACCTTCTTCCGAAGCGGCAAGGAAAGAATCGCGATAGAGCTTTTCACTCTCGATCAGAAGGCCATCCATGTCGAAGATAACCGCACGCGGCAAACGGGGAAGCAGCATGTGAGACACCTCAGGCGAACCGGAAGGGACGTTCGCCCAAGCTCTCGAAGGGCCGGATAAGGTACCCATCCGGATCGGCAACCACGAACTGACGATTTCCCACTTCGGTCTCACCCTTGCGATACCATTTCTCTTCCAGCGGCAGGAAAAGCTTGACGCCCGCTGTCTCCAGCTTGTCGAGAATAGGCTCGAGAGACGGAACCTGCAGCTGCAGGTTCATGCCCCGCCCGAAAGGAAACGTGATCGGAGCATTCTCCTGCTCGAATGTCCGCCCCGCGCCAATCTGATCGATCATCAATTGCGCATCGCCCAGCGCCAGATAGGTAAACCCTTCCTCCGGCCGCTCATAAACCACATGAAAGCCAAGCAGATTGCAGTAGAACATCCGGCTTTTATACCAGTCATTAACGGCAAGTTCGGGGACGAGGGCATTGGGGATGAAGGTCATTCAGCAGCTGTTCCTTTGCAATATCATTTTCTGCTCCACATCTGTTTAAGATAGATGAAGGCTAGGGTCGCGAGCGCGACCCCAGGCAGGAAAATAAGAAAGCCTAAAATCAGTTCCAGATCAGCAATTTGCTCGGCGTTTTCTGCGCCGTAGAGTTCAACAAGTTTCGCGGCAAATTCTGCCGAAATTTTTGGTAGCGGCAATATCTGACGCAGCCAGAGACCGATCAAGATAGATGAGGTGATGAGCACCCATGCGGAAAAGAGAACGACTTTCCAAGCCTTGGTAATCTGCTCTACCTCTTATTTTTTCGCCTATCAGCTCAAGCCTTCGTCCCACCAACCGTGATCTGATCCATCCGCAGATGCGGCTGGCCGACGCCGACCGGGACCCACTGGCCTGCCTTGCCGCAATTGCCAATGCCGGTGTCGAGTTTCATGTCGTTGCCGATCATCGTCACGCGCTTCATGGCGTCCGGGCCGTTACCGATGAGCATGGCGCCCTTGACCGGAGCGCCGATCTTGCCGTTTTCGATAAGGTAGGCTTCCGTGCAGCCGAAGACGAATTTGCCGGAGGTGATATCCACCTGTCCGCCGCCGAAGGAAACGGCATAAATGCCCTTCTTCACGGAGGCGATGATTTCTTCCGGCGTCTTGTCGCCGCCCAGCATATAGGTGTTCGTCATGCGCGGCATCGGAACGTGGGAATATCCCTGCCGACGTCCGTTGCCGGTGGCCGTCATGCCCATCAGGCGGGCATTCTGGCGGTCCTGCATGTAGCCGACGAGCTTTCCGTTTTCTATCAGTACGTTGTAGCCGGAAGGCGTGCCTTCATCGTCCACCGTTAGCGAGCCTCGGCGGCTATCGATGGTGCCGTCATCCACCACGGTCACGCCAGGTGCGGCAACCATTTCGCCCAAAAGACCCGCAAAAGCCGAGGTTTTCTTGCGGTTGAAGTCGCCCTCGAGCCCATGGCCGACAGCTTCATGCAGCATGACGCCCGGCCAGCCTGAGCCTAGAACTACATCCATTGTGCCCGCTGGCGCATCGATGGCCGTAAGGTTCACCAGTGCCTGACGCAGCGCCTCATCCGCGCCGCGCTGCCAGTTTTCGGTCGTGATGAAATCACCGAAGCCGACGCGCCCGCCAATGCCATAGGAGCCGCTTTCCTGCCTGTCGCCTTCGCCAGCCACGACGGAAATATTGATGCGCGTCATGGGACGCACATCGCTGACGCGATGGCCATCGGCGCGCAGAATGTCGACCACCTGCCAACTCGCGGCAATCGAGGCGGTAACCTGGCGAACCTTCGGGTCCTTGTCGCGCAGATAGGTGTCGATCTCGGTCAGAAGCTTGACCTTTTCCTCGAAAGAGGGAGAGCCGATGGGGTTCTCATCGCCGTAAAGCTTCTTGTTGGTGCGCTGGGGTGCGGCGGCATAGGAGCCGGAATAGCCCCGTGTCACAGCGCCCACCGCATCTGCGGCGCGTTGCAGGGCGGCGGTTGAAAGCTCGCCTGCATGGGCATAGCCCACCGTCTCTCCTGCCACGGCGCGAAGGCCGAAGCCCTGATCGGTGTTGAAGCTGCCGCCCTTGAGGCGGCCATTGTCGAAGGTCAGCGATTCCGCCTGCGCGTGCTCCACGAACAGTTCACCGTCATCGGCGCCGGAAAGTGCTGCCGCGACTTGCGCTCGCAACTGTCCCTCGTCGCAATCGAAAAGCGTCAGAAGGTCTTGGGTCATCGCGTGCTCCAGGCGTCGGTATCAATCATACCCACGCATTTAAGTGGTGAGGAGCGGCGGTGCAAGTCGCATCAGGGGAGGGCGTCGTAGCCCTCGGCAAAGCCGCTCAATTCGATCGGAATACCGACACGGTCCTGATCGACGGATTCACGCAGCGCAAATACGGCATGCTTGCCAGCGCGCAGCACTTTCATCAGCTCGTCGTCGATATCGACTTCGACATAGCATCCCTCGGCAAAGCAGCGGGTGAAATAGGCGCGGCCAATATTATTATTGTCGATATAGAGCTCCATGCCATCCTTCAACAGCACGCCGAGCGGCGCCAGAATGCGCAGGATGCGGGATTTGCGATCCGCCGTTTTCAGCACCACGACCGAGAGACCCACTTCCGGGCGGTCGTCTGCAATCACGTTCTGCATCAGCGCGCATTGCTCTTCGGATGCACCGGCGGGCTTGTCGCAGATCACGGACCAGGAGCCATGCGTCGACTTTGGCGTGCCCGGTTGCTGCTGGGCGAAGCTCACGCCCGGCGCTATGCCAGACGCGATGAGAGAAAAGCCGGCGGCGACAAAAACGGCGCGCGCGATCGGGGGCAGACGCATGGATACCTCTGGAATTCGAATCAGTGCGGCTATTTTGCCTTCCAAAGCGGGAAATGAAAGAGCCGCAGGTTTCAATTCCAAGCGAGTACGGCCAAAATAGGACCTGTGAGCCGCTATCATCTTCATCCGCAGAAATTAAATTGCCCGCCACCCGGGCCTTTTGCGCCCAAGGCGAAGGCTGAGGTGATGCCTGAAAACGACTCAAGAAAAATGGTTCTGAACCAAAGCAAGGCGATATTGCGGCGAAGGGCAAACTGTGATTTGAAGTCTATACTATAAGCATGGATTCTGCGTCTGAGATTGATCATGATCAGGCGCGTGAGGGAGAGGTACCGTGATTAATAGGATTTTCGCAAGCTTGGCGGGCATGATCTGTCTGTTCACGGCTGTTGGCGCAAGCGCCGATCAGCCAAGGGAATGGCAGATGGGATTGCAGGAGGCTGCCACGCCAATCATGCATGAAATTCGGTGGTTTGAACAATATACCCTGTGGTTTATCGTTCCTGTCACGCTTTTCGTTCTTGTTCTACTCGTTCTCGTCGTCGTCAAGTTTCGGGCTTCTGCAAATCCTGTTCCGTCCAAGACAAGCCACAACACGGCCATCGAAGTCGTCTGGACGCTCGCACCGGTTCTGATTCTTCTTTTCATTGCATTGCCGTCCTTCAACCTGCTCAATGCGCAGCTGACGCAGCCGGAAAACCCGGACCTGACGCTGAAGGCAACCGCCACCCAGTGGCAGTGGAACTATGAGTACGAAGCGCCCGCTGGCGGCGAAACGCTGGCCTTCGACAGCTACATGCTGAAGGAAGGCGACCGTGCCGCAGCAGGCAAGGAAGACAAGGCGCGCTATCCGCGCCTGCTCGCCGTCGATAACGAACTCGTCGTTCCGGTCAACAAGACCGTTCGCATGCTCGTCACCGCTGCGCCGACAGACGTCATTCACGCATTTGCAATGCCCGCCTTCGGCGTCAAGATCGATGCCGTTCCCGGTCGCCTGAACGAAACATGGTTCAAGCCCGAGAAGGAAGGCCTCTATTACGGTCAGTGCTCCGAGCTTTGCGGCAAGGACCACGCCTTCATGCCGATTGCCATTCGTGTGGTTTCCGAAGAGCAATATAAAACCTGGTATACCGCTGCCGCTTCCGATTTGAGCGGTGCGAACCGGGCGCTCATGGCTTCTGTTGATGGCCCAAGCGCCATCCGCGTTGCCGGAAACGAAACCAACTGACACGAGGAGTGAGGACAATGGCTGGACATTCCACACACGAAGATCATCACTCTCATGGTCTTGAAGCCCATCACGACGATCATGCCCATCATGATCACAAGCCGAGCTTTGCGCAGCGCTGGCTGTTTTCCACCAACCATAAAGACATCGGCACGCTCTACCTGATCTTCGCGATCATCGCCGGTATCATCGGTGGCGGCCTGTCGGTCGTCATGCGCATGGAACTGCAGGAGCCGGGCATCCAGATTTTCCACGGTCTGGCGTCCATGGTCTATGGCTTCGAAGGCGACGCTGCCATCGATGGCGGCAAGCACATGTTCAACGTGTTCACCACCGCGCATGCGCTCATCATGATCTTCTTCATGGTCATGCCTGCCATGATCGGCGGTTTCGCCAACTGGATGGTGCCGATCATGATCGGAGCGCCGGATATGGCCTTTCCGCGCCTGAACAACATTTCATTCTGGCTGATCGTTCCCGCCTTCATCCTGCTGCTTCTTTCGCTGTTCGTGGAAGGTCCGGCAGGCGCTTACGGCGTCGGTGGTGGCTGGACCATGTATCCGCCGCTTGCCACGAGCGGCATGCCGGGACCAGCGGTCGATCTGGCGATTTTCGCGCTGCACGTTGCGGGCGCGTCCTCGATCCTCGGCGCCATCAACTTCATCACCACGATCCTGAACATGCGCGCACCGGGCATGACGCTGCACAAGATGCCGCTCTTTGCGTGGTCGGTTCTGGTTACGGCGTTCCTTCTGCTACTGTCCCTGCCGGTTCTGGCTGGCGGCATCACCATGCTTCTGACGGACCGTAACTTCGGCACCAGCTTCTTCTCGCCTGAAGGTGGCGGTGACCCGATTCTTTACCAGCACCTGTTCTGGTTCTTCGGCCACCCGGAAGTGTACATCCTGATCCTGCCCGGCTTCGGCATCATCAGCCACATCGTGTCCACCTTCTCGCGCAAGCCTATCTTCGGTTACCTCGGCATGGCCTATGCCATGGTTGCCATCGGTGCCGTCGGCTTCATCGTGTGGGCGCACCACATGTACACGGTCGGTCTGTCGCTCGAAGCACAGCGCTACTTCGTCTTCGCGACCATGGTGATTGCGGTGCCAACCGGCATCAAGATATTCTCCTGGATCGCGACGATGTGGGGCGGCTCGCTGACCTTCACGACACCGATGATCTGGGCAATCGGCTTCATCTTCCTCTTCACGGTGGGTGGTGTCACGGGCGTTCAGCTTGCCAATGCCGGTCTCGACCGTTCGCTGCACGACACCTATTACGTGGTGGCTCACTTCCACTACGTCCTGTCGCTCGGCGCCGTCTTCGCCATCTTTGCCGGTTGGTATTACTGGTTCCCGAAAATCACCGGTTACATGTACAGCCAGAAGATCGGCAATCTGCACTTCTGGGTCATGTTCGTCGGCGTGAACCTGATCTTCTTCCCGCAGCACTTCCTCGGCCTTGCCGGTATGCCGCGCCGTTACATCGACTATCCGGATGCCTTCGCTGGCTGGAACTACGTGTCCTCCGTCGGTTCGTATATCTCGGCAGTGGGTGTACTCATCTTCCTCTTTGGCGTATGGGAAGCCTTCGCCAAGAAGAGAGTGGCTGGCAACAACCCCTGGGGTGATGGCGCAACTACGCTGGAATGGCAGCTGTCTTCTCCGCCGCCATACCACCAGTGGGAACAGCTTCCGCGCATCCGCTGAGGCATTTTGTCCGAGCGTTTCTTCTGGCGTAACATGATAAGTGTCAGTTTTACGCCAGAAGAAAGATGAAAGAAGGCGCCGCCTTGGAGCGTGGCGTCTTCTGTGAAAGCAGGAAATAATGACCGTTATCGACAATCGCGACACGCTTGCCATTGAACCAACTTCGCTTTCCGAAGCTGGCGCGCGCGATTATTTCGAGCTGTTGAAGCCGCGCGTCATGTCGCTGGTGGTCTTCACGGCTTTTGCCGGGCTCATCCTCGCGCCGGGTTCCATCAACCCCGTTCTCGGTGCCGTCGCCATCCTCTGTATCGCCGTCGGTGCGGGCGCATCCGGCGCGCTGAACATGTGGTATGACGCAGATATCGATGCGGTGATGACCCGCACCGCAAAGCGCCCGATCCCATCGGGCCGTGTGACGCCGGGCGAGGCGCTGGCCTTCGGCCTTACGCTATCGGTCTTTTCCGTCGTCATTCTCGGTCTTGCGGTCAACTGGTTCGCAGCCGGTCTGCTCGCCTTTACCATCTTCTTCTATGCAGTCGTCTATACGATGTGGCTCAAGCGCTCCACGCCGCAAAACATCGTCATCGGTGGCGCTGCCGGTGCGTTCCCGCCCATGCTGGGCTGGGCCTGCGTCACGGGTAACGTTTCCATAGACAGCACCATTCTGTTCCTGATCATCTTCCTCTGGACGCCCGCGCATTTCTGGGCGCTGGCGCTGTTCAAGATGCGCGATTACGGCTCCGTCGGTATTCCGATGATGCCGAATGTTGCGGGCGAGCGTTCCACCAAGAACCAGATGATCGTCTATGCCGTGCTGACCATGGTCGTAGCAGTCGCGCCATATTTCACAGGCCTTGCCGGTCTTGGCTATGGCATCTTCGCCGCCGTTCTCAGCGCAATCTTCGTCATCTGTTCCATCTCGGTCCGTCGCATGCCGGATGGCGACGAGAAGATGATGCCTGCCAAGAAGATGTTCGCCTATTCCGTCTTCTATCTGTTTGCGATCTTCTCGGGCCTGCTGGCGGATCATCTCGTGCCGTCTTTCGTGACGCTTTTCGGAGGAATTGCCTGATGGAAACGGTAAAGCTGAACGAGGCGCAGAAGAGATCGAGACGCGGGCGCAACATTGCGCTCGGCGTGGTGCTGGCGGCGCTGGTGGTGCTGTTCTACGTCATCACCATCATCAAGATCGGCGGTCACTGACCGATAGTTTGAGACCGTGGAGAGGAGGACACAATGGGAGCGAGTGAAACGAAAACGGTGAAGAAGACGAGCAACGGCTCGATCCTCGTCCTGTGCCTTGTCTTCGTCTGCGGCATGGTCGGAATGGCCTATGCCTCCGTCCCCCTGTATCGCCTCTTCTGCCAGGTCACCGGCTATAACGGCACCACGCAGCGGGTCGAGCAGTATTCCGATGTCATTCTCGACAAGACGATGAAGGTGACGTTCGACTCCAACACGTCGAATGGCCTCAACTGGGATTTCCGCCCTGTCGATAGACAGGTGGAGCCACGAATCGGCGAAACGATACAGGTAACCTTCAAGGCGACGAACCGTTCGCCGGTAGCGACCACCGGTACCGCCGTCTTCAACGTTACGCCGATGGAGGCGGGTGCCTATTTCAACAAGGTGCAATGTTTCTGCTTTACGGAAACCACCTTGCAGCCGGGCGAAACGCTTGAAATGCCGGTGGTTTTCTTCATCGATCCCGAAATCGTAAAGGCTCGGGAAACGAAGAACATTCATACTTTGACACTGTCCTATACATTTTACCCGTCCAAGACGGAAAAACCGGTTGCGTCCTTGCCGGTAAAGACTGAACGTGACGAAACTAAACTGTGAGAGAGGGAGGCGCGGTCTCAATCGACCCGCCGCGGAATGAACGGTTCGGCGACCAAAAGTCGAGGAACGAGTTTAGTGAGATAGGGAAGAGCCTTCGGGGATTGTTCACATGGCAGATACGCATCAGAAAAATCACGACTACCATATCATAAGCCCCAGCCCGTGGCCGCTTCTGGCATCGATCGGCGCTTTCGTTCTGACCTTCGGTGGCATCTGTTACATGCGCTACCTGAATGGCGGTTCGTTCAAGCTGTTCGGGCACGAACTCGCCAATCCATGGCTGTTCTATATCGGCCTCGCCATCGTTCTCTACACCATGTACGCCTGGTGGGCGGATACGATCAAGGAAGGCGATGAGGGCAACCACACGCCGGTTGTGTCCCTACATCTGCGCTATGGCATGATCATGTTCATCGCCTCGGAAGTCATGTTCTTCGTGGCGTGGTTCTGGGCCTATTTCGATGCCAGCCTTTATCCGCACGAGGCCATTCAGGCCTCGCGTCTGGAATTCACCGGCGGTCAATGGCCGCCAAAGGGTATCGAGGTCATCGATCCCTGGCATCTGCCGCTCTATAACACCGTTATCCTGCTGCTGTCCGGCACCTGCGTAACCTGGGCGCACCATGCGCTGCTGCACAATGACCGCAAGGGCATGATTTCCGGTCTGGCGCTCACCGTTGCACTCGGCGTGCTCTTCTCCGCCGTGCAGGCTTATGAATACATGCACGCGCCGTTCGATTTCAAGAATTCCATCTATGGCGCCACCTTCTTCATGGCCACCGGCTTCCACGGTTTCCACGTTTTCGTCGGCACCATATTCCTGCTCGTCTGCCTGTTCCGCGCGATCTCCGGCGGCTTCACGCCCAAGCACCATTTCGGTTTCGAAGCTGCTGCCTGGTACTGGCACTTCGTGGACGTGGTCTGGCTGTTCCTCTTCTTCGCCATCTATGTCTGGGGCGGCTGGGGCGCACCTCTGGCACATTGAAGCCAGCGTGTATTGTGGTGAGGGGCGGCATCCAGCCGCCCTTTGCGTTTCTGCGACCGGAGGAGCCATGACGCAGAATATTGGTGATTTCCCGCCTGTCGATCCAATCAAGGTCGGATTGCAGGGTTGCTGCCCGCGTTGCGGCAGGGGAAAACTTTTCGATGGATTTCTGAAGATCAAGCCGAGCTGCAGTGCCTGCGGGCTGGATTATTCTTTCGCGGATGCGGGCGATGGGCCTGCCGTCTTCGTTATGCTGATCGTCGGTTTCCTCATCATGGGGCTGGCGCTCTGGTTCGATTCGCTCTTTGCGCCACCGGTCTGGCTGCATGCGCTGATCTGGCTGCCGCTTGCCGTTATCGTTTCGCTGGTCCTTCTGCGCAAATTGAAGGGCATCATGGTGGCGCTGCAATATCGCAATAATGCAAGTGAAGGCAGGATCGATCATGGCTGAGCTGAGCGCCATCAAACCTTCGCAGCGCCGCCTGTGGTTCGCGGGGCCGCTGGTGCTGCTTGCGCTGGTCATTCTGCTGTCGCTCGGCACATGGCAGGTGCGGCGGCTTTACTGGAAAGAGGCTCTACTCAGCGATATCCAGCTGCGCGTTCATTCAGCGCCGGTGGAACTTGCCGAAATCGAGACGATTTTGGCGTCGGGCGGCGATATCGAATACCGCACGGTGCGCCTGTCCGGCACCTTCGATCACGCACATGAGCGCCACTTCTTCGCCACCCATGAAGGGCAGACGGGCTATTACATCTACACGCCGCTGAAGCTGGATGACGGTCGCGAAATCTTCGTCAATCGCGGCTTCGTGCCCTATGAGATGAAAGATGCGGCAAAGCGTGAGCAGGGGCAGGTGACAGGCCGCGTCACGATCGAAGGGCTTGCCCGCGCGCAGCTTGCGGCAAAACCCTCCATGATGCTGCCCGATAACGATATCGGCAAAAACATCTTCTATTGGAAGGACATCCGCGCCATGGCCGATAGTGCCGGTGTCGCGCGCGCCGGTCTCGTCCCGTTCTTCGTGGATGCGAATGCCGCACCCAATCCCGGTGGCTGGCCGAAGGGCGGCGTTACCATCATCGACCTGCCGAATAATCATCTGCAATATGCGATTACGTGGTACGGACTGGCTGCCGCCCTTGTGTTCGTGGCCGGTTTTGCCTATGTCCGGGACATAAGAGGCTCGAAAGAGTAGGCCTTGAACGTGGCTCGGCGAGACATCGCAGGCCACAACAAGACCGCAAATCAGCAATAGCGACGGGCCGGGTCATCTCGGCCATGCCGACGCCAGTGAAGGGGAGGCAAAAGGAGCAGGAATGAATATCGCCGTTTCCAAACCGCCCCTCACGATCCGCCTTTGCGGCCCGCGCGGCTTTTGCGCCGGTGTCGACCGTGCCATTCAGATCGTGGTTCTGGCGCTGAAGGCCTATGGCGCACCGGTTTATGTGCGCCACGAGATCGTCCATAATCGCTACGTGGTGGAAGGTCTGGAAGCCAAGGGCGCGATTTTCGTCGAGGAACTGAACGAAATCCCGGCGGAACATCGCCAGCAGCCGGTCGTCTTTTCCGCTCACGGCGTGCCAAAGTCCGTGCCGGAAGATGCGCAGGCGCGAAACCTGTTTTATCTGGATGCGACTTGCCCGCTGGTTTCCAAGGTGCACAAGCAGGCCATGCGCCACCAGCGCCTCGGTCGCCACGTCGTCCTCATCGGCCATGCCGGTCACCCGGAGGTTATCGGCACCATGGGTCAGCTGCCGGAAGGCACCGTGTCCCTGGTCGAGACGGTGGAAGATGCCGAGCGCTATCAGCCACTCGATACGGAAAATCTCGGCTTTGTGACCCAGACCACGCTTTCCGTGGATGACACGGCGGGTGTGATCGCCAAGTTGCAGGAACGTTTTCCCGCCATGCAATCGCCTGCGGCAGACAGCATCTGTTATGCCACGACCAACCGTCAGGATGCCGTCAAGCAGGCCGCCCCCGGCTGCGATCTGTTCATCGTCGTCGGCGCGCCCAATTCTTCCAACTCCAAGCGGCTGGTCGAAGTGGCGCTTCGCGCTGGCGCCAAGCGCTCCGTTCTGGTG
>JAAIGF010352067.1_pt1 | contig 14549 bp, 17 predicted proteins | sample 6487441 | NCBI WGS metagenome assembly JAAIGF01 (sample SAMN13974129, study PRJNA590717) | phyllosphere metagenome | biome: pepper field; feature: multiple bacterial spot infested pepper fields; material: pepper leaves; isolation source: leaves from pepper fields | host: Capsicum annuum ... | reverse complement strand
GCCGTTTCGCGCGTTTCCTGTGGGATCACCAGCAGGGCGCGGCTTAGCGCGTCTGTGGCGCTCAGCATGTCGCGGGCAAAGCCGGCAATCGCGTAGGAGCGCGTATCAGCCACATCGCGCTCGGTGCGCTTCCGCAAATTTTCCATTTCTGCGGCCGTGCGCAACACGCGGTCCTTGAGCTCGGCATTTTCGGCGCGCAGTTCGGCCCGGGTCGCCGGTGGATCCACGACGCGCATCAGGCGACCGGCGGTCGCCCAGTCGGCGACGTAGGCGTCCGAGCCGCCGGGGATGGGGCCGCCGTAGGCCTCGTGCGAGGCGAGGAAGGCGTCGGTGAACGCCAAGTGCACCCAGCGCACGAGGTCCTGCTGCTCGGCGGTGTACGTGCGCTCGGCGCCGTCGCCCGCGCGGTACGTGCCCTTCACACGCTGATGGAATCGGCCGACGCGTGCGGTCTCGGCATCCGCCTGGGTCTTCGAACCATAGGTGAGGGTGATCACCCAGCGGACGGTGCCGGTCAGACGCCCGATGGGGTCTTCACGGTAGCGCGACCAGTCGTGCACCCCGGCGAGAGCGCCGGGGTGCAGCGCCTGCAGCAGCAGGGCCCGGATGCCGGCGACCAGCGTTCCCATCCCCGCGTGCACGGTCCACGCGGGACCGTCCTCGACGAAGTACCCCGCATCGTCGCCGTCGGCGATGGCGCGGACGTACGGAGCCATACCGGTCGGGTCGCCGGCGAGCGCGGTGAGGAGCTTCGCGCGCAACGAGCCGACGCGGCGGGGGATGCGGGGGGCGTCATCCGAGGGAGAGACATGCACCTCTCCAGCGTGCCACCCACCGGGACGGGTGGCGCCGTGATCAGTGGCCGTCGTGGGTGATGACGGGGACGGTGCCGTCGTCGCGCAGCAGGATCGCGCTCTGCGTCGCGTTCAGCGCCGGGGTCACGACGACGGCGATCACGGCGGCCGCGACCATCAAGCCGATGACGCTGACGGGCTTCGCCGACCGGGATGCCGTGTCACCACGCCGTGCGCGCCGCACATGGACGGCGACGGTGGCGCCGACGACGACGATCAGGGCGGCGGCGGCTGCCACGGCCAGCACGCTCGTGCGGGCCGGCGAGGTCAGGAGAGCCGCCGAGACGGCGAGCAGCGAGACCAGGGCGCCGGCCAGCGCGATGCGCGGGACCGTGAGGCGTCCCGCCGACAGGGTGGCCCCACCCCAGACAAGAGAGGCGAGGCCCAGTCCCACCAGGCCGACTCCGAGGCCGCGCACGGCGACCCCGGAGTCGGACCCGACGATCGCCCCCGCGCCGAGGGCGGCCATGATCAGGCCGGCCCCCCACGCGGCGGCGGAGGGCCACGACCGGACGAAGGTCGCGGCGTTCACGTTCAGACCGCCGCGGTGCGGGGGACGCTGCGCTCGGTACCGAGACCCACGCCGAGCAGCACGATGGCGCTACCGAGGTGCAGGAAGTGGTCGGGCGTGTTCAGCGCGAGGATGTTCGCGGCGGTGTCGACGAGGAAGAACCCGACGATACCCAGCAGCAGGTAGACAGCACCGACGGTGACGTTCACGCTCTTGGCGGCGCGGACGTTCGCGAGGCCGGCGATCAGCAGCGCGGCACCGATCAGCAGGTGCGCGATGTTGTGCAGCGGGTTGACCTCGAAGATGCCGAGCAGCAGCCCGCCGTCGGTCGAGACGAAGCCGACGCCGCCGGTGACGGCGAAACCGAGCAGACCGACGAGCAGGTAGACGGCACCGAAGACGGCGGCGACGATGCGGTTCGGTGATGAGCTCAACATGATGAACCTCCCAGGTTGTTGGCAGCGACCATCCGGACGCTCTCCAACATGTTCGGAGATAATCACCGATTCGGATTGGGCTTTGCGCGTATTCGACGTATCGGGTAGGAGCTCCGGAAACGACAGAAGGCCCCCGAGTACTCTCCGAGGCCCTCCGCAACATCGTCGAAGTTACGTGGTCGATGCCGGCGTTCCCCGGGGCTTGCGGAACCGCGTCTGGCCGGATAGGTCGTCGTTTGAGAAACTCGCGCCATGCGATTCGACACGACGCTGCGCCAGATGGGGAACAACACCGGCATCGAGGTGCCGCCGGAGATCATCGATTCCTTGGGCGGAGGCAAGCGTGCCGCGGTGACAGTGGACGTGAACGGTTACATCTTCTCGAGCACCCTCGGGGTGATGGGCGGGCGCCATCTCATCCCCTTCTCCGCCGACAAGCGCGCCGCCACCGGTCTCTCCGGAGGAGACGCCATCACCGTCGACCTGCGACTGGACGCCACCCCGCGGACGATCGACGTGCCGGACGACCTCGCCTCCGCCCTGCACGACGCCGACGTCCGTGAGGTCTTCGATGCCCTCGCCCCGAGCGCACGCAAGGCGCACGTCACCCAGGTCGAGTCGGCCAAGGCCCCCGAGACGCGGTCGCGGCGTATCGCGTCGATCGTCGCGAAACTCTCCTGACCCGCGGGCGGCGCCGCGGATCTGTCTTCTCTCGACGGGGGAGCCGGCGCGGACGATAGCCTGGACGTCGGGAGGACGCGTGGGGCGCACGAAGGATGCCATTGCCGAGGGGCTGTCGATCGCGACCGCCGCCGGGCGGCTGACCGTTCGCAACCGCATCCTCGTCGACACCATCGCGCGCGGCGGTCAGTTCGACGGCGTCGTCTTCGCCGAGCTCGCCCGCGAAACCCTGCACGCCCTCGCTGACGAGCAGGACCAGGCCGCCGATCGTGTGACGCAGCAGCGCAAGCGGGCGTGGGGGCGCTTCTCCGATTCCTCCGGCACCCACGACTACCGGGATCGCGACACGCGCAACCTCCGCCGTCGCGCGAAGCAGTCGCACGGTGTCGCGAAAGAGTTGCGCGCGCTCGCCGACGATCCGGCTCGGGTCGACGCGCTCGTCGCTGAGGCGCGTATGGCCGCCTGGGGCGACGTCGAGTCCAATCTCACGAAGCGGCTCGACGTCGAGGGCATGACCGCCGACGCCGACCCCGACTACGCGACCATGCGACGCGCGCGCATGGACGCCCTCCGCATGGTCGACCTCGCCCGCCTGGCGTCGCAGGCCAAGCGCAAGGCGAAGGAGAAGAGCGAGCAGACCGCGGATGCCGAGACCTCCGGCGACCGGGTGAAATCCGAAAAGAAGAAGCGGGCTTCGGCCTGATATCCCGGGTGTCGCCGCGAGCGGGGACCCGCGTGTCGGTACTCTTCGAGCGATCGAGGAGGCGGACATGGCGGAACGACGGATCGGACGCAAGGGGCGCGCGGCGCGGCACGGCCACGCACTGGTGACGGTGACCGCGCGCGACGCGAACGGGTTCGTTCACCACTACGACGAGATCGAGACGCCGATCGGTTCGCTGCACGAGGCTATCGCCGTCATGCAGCTGCACTCCGTGGCGACCGAGGCCGCGCATCGCGCGGACGAGACCGCCTGACCCGACGTCGCTCGAGGACAGCCCCGACCGCTTCGGCGGCTCGGGGCTTTCGCGTTCCCGGACGGATATTTCGCCGGCGTAAATAACGCGTAAATGGCCAATTTTTCCTTGACACCATTTGGCGACCAGAGCATAGTCTCATCACAACGCAAGAACAGCGTTTCATATGATGAGAAAGCAGGCGCCGCATGACATCGTCGGGAATCCGTGCGCAAGGCGTCGAGATGACCTTCCGCACCCGGGGTCAGGCCTCGACGGTGCTCGAGAGTCTCGACATCGACATCGCGCCGGGAAGCTTCGTCTCGCTGCTCGGCCCGTCCGGCTGCGGTAAGAGCACACTGCTGAAAATCCTCGGAGGCATCCTCGCCCCGACCGCCGGCACGGTCGAGATCGGCGGCGTCGATGCCGCACGCGCCGTCCGCGACCGTGAGATCGGTCTGGTTCTGCAGCGCCCCGCGCTGTTGCCATGGAAAACCGCCCGGCAGAATGCGGCCCATCTGCGGATGATCGCCCGCGGTGATAAGGCAGCCAGTTTCGCCGCCGCCGACGCCGCTCTCGAAATGGTCGGCCTGACACACGCCGCCCATCGACTTCCGCACGAACTCTCCGGGGGAATGGCGCAACGCGTGTCGATCGCTCGCGCCCTCGCCATGGACCCGTCGATCCTTTTGATGGATGAGCCGTTCGGTGCCCTCGACGCGATCACGCGTGATCAGATGAACGAGACACTGGCGCGCATCTGGGCCGCGACGGGCAAGACCGTCGTCTTCGTCACCCACTCCATCTCCGAAGCCGTGTTCTTATCGGACGTCGTTCACGTCATGGCGGCCGGCCCTGGACGCGTTGTGGAGTCCATCGACATCGACGTCTCCCGTCCGCGCAGCGAGGCCTCCTTCGCTCTTCCCGTGTTCGCCGAGCACACGTCCCATCTCCGAGAGCTCCTGCATCCGACCGAGAAGAGAGAGGTCGCGTGATGACCGGTGTGATCGAACGTCCGAAGCTGCGCTCCGCCGCTCCGGGCCGGGCCTGGTCACTGACATGGCCCCCTCTGCTCTTCGTGGCGTTCGCGCTCGTGCTCTGGGAAGTGCTCGTCGTGGCTCTCAAGGTGCCGCCCTACGTCCTGGCCACCCCGACGCAGATCGCCGATGAGATGATCGTCGCGGCTCCGTTGCTGGCCGAGGCCACGTGGATCACGACGCAAGAGGTGTTGTGGGGCTTCGTCATCAGCGTCGCCGTCGGCATGGTCATCGCCCTCGTCGTCGTGCGCTTCCGTTGGATCGACCGCGCCGTCTACCCGCTGATCGTCCTCTTCCAGGTCGTGCCGAAGGTCGCCCTGGCGCCGATCTTCATCCTCTGGTTCGGGTACACGATGACGCCGAAGCTGGTGTTGATCGTGGTGATGGCGTTCTTCCCCATCACCTTGAACATGGTGTTGGGTCTTCGCCGCGTCGACGAGGACCAGCTCCTCCTCATGCGCTCCGTCGGGTCAACGCGCAATCAGATCCTGTTCCAGGTGCAGATGCCGACGTCGTTGCCCTACCTCTTCGCCGGAGCACGCATCGCGATCACCCTCGCCGTGATCGGAGCGGTTGTCGCCGAGTTCGCCGGAGCCCAGAACGGCCTCGGATTCCTGATCCAGTACTCGGCCACCCAGCTGGACACCCCGCGGATGTTCGCCGCCTTGATCGTCGTCTCGTTGCTGGGACTCGCGTTCTACTACCTGATCGCTCTCGTCGAATTCCTCGTTGCGCGCCGTTACCCGCACATCTCACGTGCGGCGGAGTGACGTCCGTTCGACCCCGACTTCCGCCTCGCACCATCCGCACCAGGCATCAACCGCACCATCCGGCTCCACCCAACGATCGCCGAGACCCGCTCGGCACGTGACCCAAGGAGAGACATGCGCAATCCCACGCTGCACCGCACCGTCGCGGTCGCCATCCTCGCCGGCGCCCTCGCCCTCACCGGCTGTGCCGGCGGGGCCGGCACCACCGGCACCACTTCCGATTCCGCCGAGGGCCTCGAGCATGTCAAAGTGCAGTTGGATTTCACCGTCCGCGGGCTGCACTCGGTGTTCTTCGTCGGCAAGGAGAAGGGCTTCTTCGAAGACGCCGGTATCGCGATCGACTCGATCACCCCGGGCAAGAGCTCCGGCGAGACACTGCAGGTGGTGTCGAATCAGTCCGACACCATCGGCGTCGCGGACCTGCCGACCCTGGTGCTGAACCGATCGAAGGGCGTGCCGGTCAAGGCCATCGCCGCCATCAACCAGTACTCCCCGATGGCGATGTGTTCGCTCAAAGACACCCTCGAGCTGTCGTCCCCCTCGGACCTGGAGGGACGCTCGATCAGCGTGCAGGCGTCCGGCTCGACGTATCTCTTCACCAAATCGCTCCTGGCCGCCAACGACGTGCCCGAGGATTCGGTGACCTGGTTGACGGTGAATCCGCCGTACGAGTCCTATCTGCTCACCGGGCAGGTCGATGCCGTGCCCTGTTACAAAGACGCCGAGCTGACGATCCTCGCCGACCACGCCGGCGGAGAAGACAAGCTGAGCGTCCTGGACGGGGCCGAGTGGGGGTACGAGGCATACGGCACGGGGATCTTCGCGTCCGACTCCTTCATCCAAGAGAGCCCGGAGACCATCGCGAAGTTCACCAAGGGCTTCGCGGCCGCCCTGCAGTACGTCATCGACAACCCCGAGGAGGCCGCGGAGATCACTGCCGCCTCATCGGCGGAGCTGTCGGGCAATGTGGCGCTCTACACGGCGCAGATCGAGGCCGACATCGCCGATTCGTTCACGAGTCCGACCACTGAGGCGAACGGCCTGGGAGCGATGTCCGACGAGCAGTGGCAGGCGACCATCGACCTGCTCTCCGACCAAGGCCAGATCGAGACGAAGCCGTCCGTCGACGAGGTCCGCGACGAGTCGTTCATCGCCGAGGCGCACAACGGCTGACGCATCGGGGGCGGCGCCGGTCCCGGCGGCGCCCCCGCCATCCACCCCACGGGGAGAAGGAGAATCTCATGAGAACTCGCCATGCCGAGATCGCGGGCGCCGGATTCGCCGGGTTGACCGCCGCCACTGCCCTGGCGCAGCGCGGATGGTCGGTGCGCGTGCACGAGAAGGCGGCCGAGCTGCGCACGGAGGGCGCCGGGATCGTGTTGTGGAACAACAGCCTCCAGGTGCTCGACGACATCGGTGCGACGCACGACCTGATGTCGCGGTCGATGACGCCGCCGGCCTACGAGACCCGCATGAACAACGTCATCCGGTCGCAGGAGCGGCTGGACGGCATCCGGTGGCGGACCCTGACCCGCCCGCACCTCTTCTCGACGCTGCTGTTCGCGGCACGCGAGGCCGGTGTGGAGGTCGTCCCGAACTCGACGGTCGCCGCAGCGACGGCTGACGGCGAGGTCACCCTCGCTTCCGGCGAGACGGTGACCGCCGACCTCGTCATCGGAGCCGACGGGGTGGGCTCGAGGGTCCGGGATTCCCTGGGCATCCCGCTCGAGCGCCAACGCTCCCGTGACGGCATCACGCGGTTCTTGGTTCCCCGGCGCAAAGCCGAATTGCAGGCGCTGGAGCCGGACACCGAGTGGGACAACGTCATCGACTTCTGGAACCTGGACCCGCGGGTGCTGCGCGTGCTGTATACACCCGCGAACGAGGAGGAGCTCTACATCGCCCTCATGGCGCCGGCCGACGACTCCGCGGGCTCGCGCGTCCCCATCGATCTCGAGTTGTGGACGTCGGTCTTCCCGCAACTGGCCCCCGTTCTCGAAGACGCCGCTCGCACGCCGGGGAAGTACTACGGCTATCAGACGACCCGCGTGGATTCGTGGGTGCGGGGAAAGGTCGCGCTGGTCGGCGATTCAGCCCATGCGATGTGCCCCGCCCTCGCACAGGGTGCCGGGTGCGCGATGCAGAACGCCTGGACGCTCGCCGTCGCGGCCACCGAGGCCACGGACGCCGACGCACTGCCCGCCGCCCTCTCTCGGTGGGAGGAGCTCGAGCGCCCCTTCACCGACCGTTGTCAGGACCGCTCCCAGTGGTACGCCGACACCCGAGAGATGGCGAACGGCGGTCAATTCTCGGGCGACGTCGTCGAGACGGCCCTGTACAACCCCACCGATCCCCGACGCCACGAGGTGCAGCCCGCATGACCGCCTTCTCCGATTACAACGTCCGCGCCTGGCACTCCTTCGTGCAGGAATCCTTCGGCGAGCAGGGGCCCGAGCCCGAGCTTCCCCTCATCAAGGCGGCCGTCGCGGTCGTCATCGCCAACCCCTTCGCCGGCCGGTGGGTCGACGACCTGTCTCCGTTGACCGCATCCAGTGGCGACCTGGGGACCGAACTGGGTCGGCGCGCGGCCGCCCTCCTCGGCGGACGCGCCGTGGAAAGTTACGGCAAAGGCGGCTTGGCGGGCCTCGCTGGAGAGCAAGAACATGTCGTCGCGTGCGTGACGACGGTGTTCGGCAACGCCTTCCGCGATGCGATCGGCGGCGGACGGGCATGGATCTCCTCGGCCACCAAGACGGCGGCGGTGGGGACGCAGATCGACATTCCGCTGGCGTTCAAAGACGAGGTCTACGTCCGCAGCCACTACGACGCGATCACCATCAGCCTGCCGGATGCACCGCGCCCCGACGAGCTGGTGATCATCGCCGCCGTCGCCACCGGAGGACGCGTGAACGCCAGAGTCGGCGGCATGACCGTCGACCAGGCGCTCGCCGCCGAGTCCTGACCTCGCTCACCCCATTGGAGAACCGCACGTGACGTACCACCACACTTCCTACCTTGAGGACGGCTCGATCGCCGCCGTCCTGGCAGACCTCGCCCGCGCCCATCGCATCCTCGAGCTCGAGGGCCACGGAGACATGTCGATGGGACACCTGTCGTTCCGGGATCCCTTCGGTCGCGGACTCTGGCTCAAGCGCGGCAATCTCGCGCTGAGCGAAGTCGAGGGTGACGACTTCATCCTGATCGACTTCGACGGCGCCGTGCTGGAGGGCACGGGGCTGCGCCACCTCGAGTGGCCGTTGCACGCCGAGATCATGAAGGCCCGACCCGACGTGCACTTCGTCGGCCATTCCCACGCCCACTACAGCACCGTGCTCGGCGCGAGCGACGAAGTCTTGAAGCCCTACAACAACCACGGGGTGTGGTTCGCGTACGACGGCGTGCCGAGGTTCGCGGAGACGAGCCACATCATCACCACCGTCCCCCTGGGCGTTTCCGCGGCCCGGGCCCTGGGCGACGCGCAGGCGATCCTGCTCGCGAACCACGGCGTCGCATTCGTCGGTGCCACTGTCGCCGAGGTCACACTCACCGGCATCTTCCTCGAGAAAGCAGCCCGATTCCAGGTCGACCTCCGTGCCTCGGGATTCTCCCCGATCGAACCCGATCCCGAGGAGACGAAGGAGAAGTTCGACCGCATCTACCCGACCAAGGCCCAGCACAACTTCTGGACCTACTTCAACCGACGACTCGACCGTGTCGAGGCCCTGCAGGGCATCGGCATCTCCCAGATCAGCCTGCCCCCGGGCATTTGAGCACCGCAGAGAGGTATCTCCGAATGAGCACTCTTCCTTCCATCGCCACCGTCGTCGGTTCCGGCACCATGGGCCCCGGCATCGCCGCGACGCTGGCTCGCGCCGGAGTCGTCGTGCGCGTGTACGACATCTCCGACGAGGCCGTCGAGCGCGCCCGAGCCATGGTCGGTGTCGTCGAGGACGTCCTCGACCAGGTCGGTTCGACGTCGACGACCGGCGGTGCCGTGTCGTTCGGCACCGACCTCGCCGCCGCTGTCGAGGGCAGCGAACTGATCATCGAGGCGATCCCGGAGCGCCTCGAGCTGAAGTACGCGCTGCTCGACGACCTCGAGGGACTCGTCGCCGACGACGTCATCATCGCCTCCAACACCTCCGGCATCCCGATCTCGACGATGGCCGAGAAGATGCGTGTTCCGGGCCGGCTGATCGGCATGCATTGGTCGAACCCGCCGCACCTCATCCCCATGATCGAGGTCATCCCCGGTCGGCAGACCGAGGAGAGCCTCGTGGGGCGGCTCGTCGCGATCGTCGAGGCGTTCGGCTACGTGCCGGTCGTCGAGAAAGAGATCCCGGGCTTCGTCGAGAACCGCGTGCTCTACGCCGTGTTGCGCGAGTGCCTCGCTCTGCTCGAGGAGGGCATCGTCACTCCCGAGGGTCTCGACGCGTGCGTCAAGTGGGGCATCGGCTACAAGCTCTCCGTCGTCGGGCCGACGCGACTGCTCGACATGGCCGGCCTCGACATCTACAAGGCGGTCTCGGGGTATCTCAACGCCGATCTGTCGGTGTCCTCCGGAACACCCGCGCTCATCGAGGAGAAGATCGCGGACGGCCGTCTCGGTTTCAAGACGGGCGGCGGCATGTACGACTACGGCCCGGGCGACGTGGATGCCACGCGCAAGGACATCCTGACCGGCCTCATCGCGGCGCGGAGAACGCTGTCGACCATTCCCACGGTGTGACGGTGAGCCCGGACACTGTGGTCGAGAGGCGTCGGAGCGGCGGTGCCGTCGACATCGCCTACGAGGTTCGCGGGACAGGCTCGGCCGTCGTCCTGCTGCACGGCACATCGGCCAGCCACGCGGTGTGGGAGCCGGTAGCCCGCCTCCTGAGCCCGCGCGCGACGACGATCGCCGTCGATCAGCGCGGTCACGGTGCCAGCTCGGCGCCGGCGTCGGGGTACGGCGGCGGCGATTTCGCCGACGACGTCGTCGCCGTGCTCGATGACCTCGGCGTCGATCGGGCGATCGTGGCCGGGCATTCCCTCGGAGCACGCAATGCGTGGGTCGCTGCGGCGCGGCATCCGGACCGGGTCCGCGCCGCGGTCTGCGTCGACTACACCCCGTTCGTCGATGCGGGAGTCCTGCGCGAGCTGCGTGATCGCGTCGCCGCCGGGTATCGCTCCTTCGATGACCGCACGGCGGTGGAGACCTACCTCGCCGAGCGGTACCCGCGGCTTCCCTCCGACGCCGTCAGCCGCCGGGCGCAGGCGGGGTACCGCCCCGACGCCGCAGGGCGGTGGTGGCCCCTGGCGGATCCCGCCGCCATGATGCAGCTCATCGATGGGTTCGGCGTCGACTGGGCGGACGAGTTCCTCGATGTCGTGGTCCCCATGACCCATCTCCGCGGAGCCGACAGCAAGATCGTGGACGATGTCGCCTGGGAGCGGGCCAGGCGGTCACGCCCCGCGGATCGCTGGCTCGTCGTCGACGACGTCGACCACTACGTGCCAGAGGAACGTCCCGACATCGTCGCCGCCGAGATCGCGCGGCTGCTTCCCCTCCCGTAAACGAACACCAGAGAAGGATTTCTTCATGCCCCTCTTCGTCGACAAGCTCGCCATATCGAGCCCCGACTTCGATTCGCTCGACCGTATCGACGACCGTTTCACCGCCGACGGTGGTCACACCGTGCCGCGCCTGCGCGTCACCGGCGCGCCCGAAGGAACCGTCGAGTTCGCCGTCATCTGCCACGACCCCGATGCGCCACTGCCGAACGGGTTCACCCACTGGGTCGTCTACGGCATCCCCGCGGATGCCGAGGAGCTCGACCTCGATGCGGACGGCGTGCGCATGGCGCCGAACGGGGCCGGCTTCCCCGTCTGGTACGGCCCCGAGCCGCCGCACGGCCACGGCGTGCACCATTACTACTTCTGGGTCTACGCGCTTTCGCGGCGCGTCGACGGAGAGCCGTCGCGGGAGGATTTCCTCGCGACGTACGCGGATGCGATCATCGAGCAAGCTCGGACGGTGGCTACGTATTCGCGCTGAGTCGGCAACGGTGACCGTCGGGGCGCCGATGCTGACGTCGTTTTCCCGCACGGTCGAAGGAAGAGCATGACGGATGATGCAGCCCCGCGGGGTGGCGGTGACGTTGCCACGTCGGCGGGTCGTACGAAAGGGGTGGACAGTGCACGTCGTGCGCTGCAGATCCTGCTGCAGTTCACCGAGGACACCCCGGAGCTGACCGTCGACGCCGTGCGGGAGACCTATGACATCTCGCAGGCGAGTGCCTACCGATACATCTCTCTGCTGCGGGAGATGAGTCTCGTCGAGGAACGCGCCAAAGGCAGCTTCGTCCTCACCCCGCGCGTCGCTCGGCTCGGTCGTGCCGCCGAAGCGTCCATCGACTATCGCGCCGTCGCGCAGCCGGTCGTGGCCTGGATGCGGGACGAGACCGGCGAGACCGCGCAGTTCCAACGGCGGATCAACGACGCGGCGGTATGCGTGGCGGTCGCCGAATCCGCCCACCCCGTCCGTCTCTCCTTCCAGCCGGGGCATCCGATGCCGCTGCACAGCGGTGCGGCCGCCAAAGTGCTGCTCGCCTTCCAGACCGGTGCCGGCCGCGACGGCTATCTGGACCGGCTGCGGCCGCGCCTGTCTCGATCAGCCCGCCTCGAGTTGGTGGAGGACCTCGACGCGATCCGCGACCGCGCCTTCGCCGAGAGTTCCGGCGAGGTGGATGAAGGCGTGTGGGCCTGCGCAGCGCCCGTGCGGACGGGGGCCGGATTCATCGGCGCGCTGACCGTCGCCGCTCCGGTGTACCGAGTGACGGAGGAGAAGAAAGTCCGCATCCAGGACACCGTCCGTGTGGGGGCGCAGCGACTCGCCCGCGTCTTCGACACGAGCGTGTGAGCAGACGCCCGACGCGCACAGGGCGTGTCGGCGAACAGAGAAGGCCCCGGCCGGAGTTTCCTCACGGCCGGGGCCTGTTCACTGTCTCAACACAGTGTGCGCCCGAAGGGACTCGAACCCCTAACCTTCTGATCCGTAGTCAGATGCTCTATCCATTGAGCTACGGGCGCAGGGCCTCCGCGCGAAACGGCGCGCAGGCCGTGGTCCAGCATAGCCGGACCCGCCGGAGACGTCTAATCGGCGCGGAGCAGTGTGCATCCCGGGCGTGGCGCACGGGTGACGGGACGGTGACGCGCAGCGGACGTACGCTGGAGCGATGAGCGCCTACGTCTCGGCGTTCGAGCTGTTCTCCATCGGTGTAGGACCCTCGAGCTCCCACACGGTCGGTCCCATGCGGGCCGCCGTGGACTTCTCCACCCGTCTCCGCGCCGACGGCGTCCTCGCGCGCGTGGCATCCGTCTCCTGTGCGCTGTACGGGTCGCTCGGCGCCACCGGCATCGGTCACGGCACGCCCGACGCGGTGGTCGCGGGCCTGCAGGGGCACGTCCCCGAAACCGTGGATCCGGATGCCGTGCGCGCGGCGTGGACGAACTGGCCGACCGGGGGCGTCCTCGCGCTCGCCGGAGAGCACGGCATCCCGTTCGCGAAGGCCGACATCGTGCTCGCCCCGCGCACGCGCTTGCCCGGACACCCGAATGCGATGACGCTCGTCGCGCGGGATGCCGACGGGGCCGTGCTGGCAGAAGACACCTACTACTCCGTCGGGGGTGGCTTCATCCGGCGCGACGGGGAGCCTCCCCGGGTGACGGCCGCGCCGTTCCCGCTCGGCTTCGATGACGCGGCGACACTGCTCGCGCTGTGCGATGAACGGGGTATCTCCATCGCTGAGGCCGCTCGCGTGAACGAGGAATCGCTGCGCTCCGACGAGGAGATCGCCGCCGGGCTCGACGCGATCTGGGACGCCATGGCGTCGTGCGTCGACGCAGGGCTGCATAACGACGGTGTGCTCCCCGGCATCCTGAGGGTCAAACGGCGCGCGTCGGTGATCCGCGCGCAGCTCGAAGCCGTCGAGGCCGACGGCCGCCGCGAGTTGCCGGGGGAATGGCTGGGGGCATTCGCCCTCGCCGTGAACGAGGAGAACGCAGCGGGCGGGCGCGTGGTCACCGCCCCGACGAACGGCGCGGCGGGCATCCTGCCTGCCGTCGCGATGTACTGGTGGCGCTTCCTCGCCGACTCGGGCCTGGGCGCGGGCAACGCGGTGACGCCCTATGGCGAGCTCGTCGGCAGCGCGCTGCTCGGCTACGACGGGCACGCCGTGACGCGCAGCGAGGTCGCGGGCTGGGACGACGGCGACGTGGCCGACGCGAACCGACGCCGTGGCATCCGGCGATTTCTTCTGACCGCGACCGCGCTCGGCTCGCTGTTCAAGGCGAACGCGTCGATCTCGGGGGCCGAAGGCGGATGCCAGGCCGAGGTGGGCTCCGCGTGCGCGATGGCCGCGGGCGGTCTGACGGCGGTCATGGGCGGCACGAACCGGCAGATCGAGAACGCCGCCGAGATCGCGATGGAGCACCACCTCGGGCTCACGTGCGATCCGGTCGGGGGCCTCGTGCAGATCCCCTGCATCGAGCGCAACGCGATCGCGGCCTCGACCGCGGTGACGGCCGCCCGCCTCGCGCTGCGGGGTGACGGCTCGCACTACGTGTCGCTGGACGCCGTGGTCGAGACGATGCGGCAGACCGGCATCGACATGTCGACGAAGTACAAGGAGACGAGCGAGGGCGGCCTCGCCGTCAACGTCATCGAGTGCTGAGGCCCTCGACGCTCACCGGCGGCGGAGCTTCGCGGTCAGGTCGCGCAGCTGAGTCAGCTCGTCGTCGTCGAGAAGCGCCATGCGTTCGGCGATCGAGCGCGCGTGCGAGGCGGCGATCCGGCGGAACAGCACGGCGCCCTCCTCCGTGGCGCGCACGAGCGACCCGCGCCCGTCCTCGGGGTCGGCGCACTTGGTCAGCAGGCCGCGCGCGACCATGCGCTCGACCAGACGCGAGACGCTGGGCTGGCTGATCAGCATGTTCGCCGTGACGTCGCGCAGGCGCGCGGTCATGTCGCGCCCGCGTGTGACGGTGAGCAGCACGTCGTACTCCGCCTGCGAGAGGGCGGTGTGCTCGAAGTCCGACCGCATCTCCTCGAACACCTCGTACTGAGCGCGGAAGAGACTCTCCCAGGCCTGGACGGCGAGGCGGCGATCGGTCATCCCTAAACATTAGAGGCGTCTGACGCGCAGGCGGGCGTGCACGGGCATGACGCGTCGCGAGTGCTTGTGGCTCGGCGCCGGTCGCGTCGGGTCTCGACCGCACAGAGTAAGGGCCGGTCGGAGAGGCTTCCGACCGGCCCTTGTCCCT
>JAAIGF010252777.1_pt1 | contig 14557 bp, 10 predicted proteins | sample 6487441 | NCBI WGS metagenome assembly JAAIGF01 (sample SAMN13974129, study PRJNA590717) | phyllosphere metagenome | biome: pepper field; feature: multiple bacterial spot infested pepper fields; material: pepper leaves; isolation source: leaves from pepper fields | host: Capsicum annuum ... | reverse complement strand
GATGCCGGCCACGTGGATGGCGAACACGCTGAAGGCGACGTTGTAGCCACCCTGCAGCGACAGTGGCGGGTACAGGGTCCAGCCACCGGCCGGCGCACCGCCAGGCAGGAACAACGTGCCCAGCAGCAGGGTGAAAGCGACCGGCAGCAACCAGAACGACCAGTTGTTCATGCGCGGCAGCGCCATGTCCGGTGCGCCGATCTGCAGCGGGATCATCCAGTTCGCCAGGCCCACGAAGGCCGGCATCACACCGCCGAAGATCATCACCAGCGCGTGCACGGTGGTCATCTGGTTGAAGAACTCCGGCTTGACGAACTGCAGGCCCGGTTGCGCGAGTTCAGCGCGGATGATCACGCTCATCGCCGCGCCGATGATGAACATGATGAAGCTGAAACCCAGGTACAGCGTGCCGATGTCCTTGTGGTTGGTCGAGAAGAACCAACGGGCGAAGAACCCCTGCTGATGTCCGTGGTGATCGTCGTGCCCAACTGCCGAGTGCGCCATTGCCACTACACCTCTTCAGATCGCTTCAGGTCCACGGCTGCAAGCAGGCCGCGGGCGGATTGCATCAGTCGTTTCCGTTCTGGCTGGGCTCTGCCGGCGGCGGCGCCGTCAGCGGCGGTGCCGGCTGCCGCGGTCCGGTGCCGGGTCCCGGCTCCGGAGCGGCTTCGGGGCCACCGGGTGCCGGAGCCTGCGGCCCCCCCGCCGGTGCCGGCTTCTTCTGCGCGAGCCAGCGCCTGAAGTCGTCCTTGGACACCGCTTCCACCACGATAGGCATGAAACCGTGGTCCTTGCCGCAAAGCTCGGCGCACTGCCCGCGGTACACCCCGGGCGTTTCAATGCTGGTCCACGCTTCGTTGATGAAGCCGGGGATGGCATCCTGCTTCCACCCCAGTGCCGGGACCCACCAGGCATGGATCACGTCATCGGAGGTGATGACGAAACGGACCTTGGTATCCACCGGCAGCACCAAGCGGTTGTCCACATCCAGCAGGTAATGTGGATGGCTCTCGCGGGTGGGCACCACGCCGCTCTGCCGCACGCGGTCGGACTCCCGGTCCAGGCGACTGGTGAACTCCACGCCTTCGCCCAGGTATTCATAGCGCCACATCCACTGGTAACCGGTGACCTTGACGGTCATTTCGGCATCGCGGGTGTCGTACATCCTGATCAGGTTGGCGGTGGCCGGCCAAGCCATCACCACCAGGATGATCACCGGGATCACCGTCCAGATGACTTCGGCCCTGGTATTGTGGCTGAAGGTGGCGGCGACCGCGCCCTTCGACCGGCGGAACTTGAAGCACGCATAGAACAGCGCCCCGAAGACGATCACGCCGATGACCGTCACCACGATCAGCGACAGCATGTTCGACTCCCATGCCAGCCGCGATGTCTGCGTCACCCCTTTGCCCATGTTGAGCTGCCACGGCTTGGGATCAGCCGATTGCGCCCATCCCAATGACGGAACCAAGAGGCCCGCAAGCCCCGCGCCGACTCCGGTAAATCGCCTTCCGCCCCACCCTCTGCGTTGCTTCATTGCCTAGACCCTTGACGTCATCGGTGACCGCCATCGCTGGCGGCGAGCAAGCTTTCAAGCGCTTCAACAAGCGTCTGGCGTTCGGCTGGTGCGAGGAAACCGCCTACCTCCACCTGCCGGCCGCTGGACGCCAGCCGGACCCTCTGGCCATCGGTGAGCAGGCGCACCCAGTGGGGATGGGCCTGGAACACCGGCGACCGGCCGGGCGCGGGGATCACCTCCACGCACGCCGGCACGACCCGGATCTCCTCCTGCCGTTCACCACTGCGCCACAAGGCACGCAGCGCCGCTGCCAGCAGGAGGCTGTACAGCAACGCGAACACGGGTGCGAAGACATTTCCAGCCAGCCAACCCAGGCCGGCCACCAGCCACATCGCACCCGCCAGCACGGTGAACAACAGGACGAACTGCCGGGCATCGAGCGCCCGTGGGGGACGCAGCCGCAGTTGCGTACCTGACCCATCCGGAGCTGGAAGCACCTCGATCATGTCGCAACCGCATTCCTGCCGCGGGAAACGACTTGATGGTAGCCCTGCTTTCTTGCTCGTAGCAAGGTCCATTCACGTGCAATGTCCATGTTGCGGCACAACATGATGCCGTCGGACGTTTTGCCGAATTCCGCACAAATTCATCAACGCGTTCAGGGATAGCTGAATCCTTTGCTGCGCGGCGCTATCAGGAAAGATGCAGGGACATCGAAAAGGACTTTTATGCGAGCGGAAAATGATTAGAATCGCCAAGTTTTCCACTGGCCGGACCGGCATGAACGCACCTTCCCTTTCGACCACTGCCTCCGGCTCCGCGCCGCAGCCAGGCGTGCTGCTGTCGCCGGAGATCCCGGCCTCCTCCTCACCACTCCGCCAGGCCATCACCGATGCCTGGCTGAAGGACGAGGCATCCCATGTCACCGAACTGCTGGCCCAGGCACGCCTGCCGGCCGACGAGCAGGCCCAGGTGCAGGCGCTGGCCGCCGATCTGGTGGCCCGGGTGCGGGTGCGCGCCAAGGACCAGGGAGCCATCGAGGCCTTCATGCGCCAGTACGACCTGGGCAGCGAGGAAGGCGTGCTGCTGATGTGCGTGGCCGAGGCGCTGCTGCGCATTCCGGACCAGGACACCGCCGACCGGCTGATCCGCGACAAGCTGGCCGATGCGGACTGGAAGAAACACCTTGGCGGCAGCGATTCGGTGCTGGTCAATGCGTCCACCTGGGGCCTGATGCTGACCGGCAGGCTGGTGCGGATCAACGATGCCACCCGCGCCGACGCGCGCGGCGCATTCCAGCGCCTGGTCGGCCGCGTGGGCGAGCCGGTGATCCGGCTGGCCGTGCGCCAGGCAATGAAGATCATGGGCCATCAGTTCGTGATGGGACGCACCATCGACGAAGCGCTGGCACGCTCGCACAAGGGCGACAACGCCAGCTACCGCTACTCCTTCGACATGCTGGGCGAAGGCGCGCTGACCATGAAGGACGCGCTGCGCTACCTGGAGGATTATCGTCGCGCCATCCACGCGATCGGTGGCGATCACAGCGCGCGCGGCGGCCGCCCTGACGGCGACATCAATGACGCCCCGGGCATCTCCATCAAGCTGTCGGCGCTGTATCCACGCTACGAACATGCCAAGCGCGAGCGCGTGCTGCACGATCTGGTGCCGGGTGTGCTGGAACTGGCGCAGTTGGCCAAGCGTTATGGCATCGGCTGCACGGTCGATGCCGAGGAGGCCGACCGCCTGGAGCTGTCGCTGGATATCATCGAAGCGGTGTTCTCCGACGCCTCACTGGCCGGCTGGGATGGTTTCGGCGTGGTGGTGCAGGCGTACCAGAAACGTACGCCTTACACGATCGATTTCCTGGCCGACATGGCCCGCCGCAACAGTCGGCGCCTGCAGGTGCGGCTGGTCAAGGGCGCGTACTGGGACGCGGAAATCAAGCGCGCGCAGATTGAAGGCTATCCGGGCTATCCGGTATTCACCCGCAAGCAGAATACCGACGTGTCCTATCTGGCCTGCGCCAAACGCCTGTTCGGGCACGCCGATGCGATCTACCCGATGTTCGCCACCCACAACGCGCACACCATCGCCGCGATCCGCAGCATCGCCCGCGGCGGTGTGTACGAGCACCAGAAGCTGCACGGCATGGGCGATGACCTGTACGCCGAAGTGGTGCCCGCCGACCGCCTGGGCCTGCCCTGCCGCGTCTACGCGCCGGTCGGTTCGCACGAAGACCTGTTGCCGTACCTGGTGCGTCGCCTGCTGGAAAACGGTGCCAATTCCAGCTTCGTCAACCGCATCACCGACGACCGCGTGGCCATCGCCGATCTGGTCCGCGACCCGGTCGAGATGGTGGCTTCGTTCGATTCGATCCCGCACCCCAAGATCCCGCTGCCGGTGAACCTGCTGCGCAGCCAGAACCACGACAGGAACAACTCCATGGGCATCAACCTGGCCAACGACAATGAACTGCGCGCCCTTGCCGGCCAGCTCAACGCTGCCATCAAGCCGTGGCAGGCGATGCCGCTGGTGCCCGGAGCGACGATCAGCGGTGCGTCACAGCCGGTGACCAACCCGGCCGACACCCGCGAGGTGGTGGGCCATTGGCAGGCCGCCGATGCCGCCACGGTGCAGAAGGCGCTGGCCAACGCCGTGGCAGCCCAGCCGGGCTGGAACCGCACGCCGGCCGCCAGCCGCGCCACCATCCTGGAACACGCCGCCGACCAGCTGGAGGCGCGCATGGCCGAGTTCATGGCGCTGTGCGTGAAGGAAGCCGGCAAGAGCCTGCCCGATGGTGTGGCCGAAGTGCGCGAGGCGGTGGACTTCCTGCGCTACTACGCAAAACAGGCGCGTGAGCAGTTCGGGCATGCCGAAACGTTGCCCAGCCCGACCGGCGAATCCAACGAGCTGCAGCTGCACGGCCGTGGCGTGTTCGTCTGCATCAGCCCGTGGAACTTCCCGCTGGCGATCTTCCTGGGCCAAGTCGCTGCCGCGCTGGCCGCTGGCAACAGCGTGATCGCCAAGCCCGCCGAACAGACCAACCTGATCGGTTATTACGCAGTGAAGCTGCTGCACGACGCCGGCGTGCCGGCCGATGTGGTGCAGTTCCTGCCGGGCGACGGCGCCACCGTCGGTGCGGCGCTCACCGCCGATCCGCGCGTGGCCGGCGTGGCGTTCACCGGTGGTACCGATACGGCGCGGGCGATCAACCGCGCGATGGCCGCACGCGATGCTGCTATCGGTGTACTGATCGCCGAAACCGGCGGACAGAACGCCTTCATCGCCGACTCCTCGGCGCTGCCGGAGCAGCTGGTCAAGGACGCCATCGGTTCGGCCTTCACCTCCGCCGGCCAGCGCTGCTCGGCCGCGCGCGTGCTGTTCGTGCAGGATGACATCGCCGACAAGGTGATGACGATGCTGGCCGGTGCGATGAAGGAACTGAAGGTCGGCGATCCCGGCCTGCTGTCCACCGACGTCGGCCCGGTGATCGACACCGATGCGCTGGCCACCCTGCAGGAACATGCCGTGCGCATGGATCGCGAAGCACGCCTGATTGCTGCTGCTGAGCTGTCCGACGAAGCCGCCCATGGCACCTTCTTTGCCCCGCGAGCCTATGAACTGAAGGATCTCGGCCAGCTGCACAAGGAGATCTTCGGACCGGTGCTGCACGTGATCCGCTGGAAGGGCGATCAGCTGGATGCGGTGATCGAGCAGATCAATGCCACCGGCTATGGCCTGACCTTGGGCGTGCATTCGCGCATCGACGAGACCGTGGACCGCATCACATCCGGTGTTCATGTCGGCAACGTCTACGTCAACCGCAACCAGATCGGTGCGGTGGTCGGCGTGCAGCCGTTCGGCGGCCAGGGCCTGTCCGGCACCGGCCCCAAGGCCGGTGGCCCGCACTATCTGCTGCGCTTCGCAACCGAGAAGACGGTTACGGTAAACACCACCGCCGCCGGCGGCAATGCATCGCTGCTGACCCTGGGCGATTGACCCTTGCCCGGCCGGGCCGCGCGGGGATCGCGCGGCTGCCGGATGGGACGGGATGGCTGTTCGGGCCCCTGTGCGGCAGCAACGCCATCGCGCTGCTGCACTGGTCTACAAATGAGCGTGCATCAGCGCGCCTCGTGCCCCCGCAACCCACGCCAGTGGCGTAATGCCACCACGGCGTTGATCCAGTAACCCACGTACAGCGCCGCGGTCACGTACAGGCCGCTGCTGTAGTACAACGGGATGGCGATGCTGTTCACCAGCAGCCATACCCACCAGCACTCCAGCTTGCGCCGCATCATCATCAGCTGACCGATCATGCTCAGCACCAGCATCGCCGCATCCACATAGGGCAGCTGGCCATCGGTGAAGCGCGACAGCACCCAGCCCTGCCCCAGCGTACCGGCCACCGCCACCAGCAGCAGCCACGGCCACACGCGTGGCGATGTCCTGCTGATCCGCAATGGCACACCGGCGTCTCCGCGCAGCCATTGCCACCAGCCCAGCGCACCGACAATGATGAAGAAGCCCTGCAGGGCTACCTGCCCGTAGAGCCGCGCCTGCAGGAAGACCAGTGCGAACATCACGCCGGCAACGATGCTCAGCCACCAGCCGTGCACGCTGTTGCGTCCTGCCAGCAGGATCGACAGCGCCGCTGCCACGTTGGCGCCGGTTTCAAGCTGCAGGGCGAAGTCGGAAAGATCCATCGCCCATTGTCGCCGCAGCCTCGTTCGTCGTCACCCAAAAAGAAGCCCCGCTTGCGCGGGGCTTCCGGGTCCTGCCATCACGCGTTCCCGCGTGGATCAGAACTTGTACTGCATCGACACCGCCAGCACGTCGCCACGGACCTTGTACTTGCCCGCCAGCGAATTGCCCTGGTTGTTGGTGGTCGGGCCGATGGCCACGTTCGGATCGCTGGTGAACAGGTGGGTGTAGCCCAGGTTGTACTCCACGTTCTCCGACGGGTTCCAGCCCACGCCCAGCGACAGCCACTTGCGGCTGGTGTCCGGCACGCGCACATCGCGGTGTGCATCGGTGGTCGGGGTCTGGTCCAGCGCGATGCCGCCGCGCAGGGTCACGGTGTCGCTCAGCTTGTAGTCGGTACCCAGCGACACGAAGGTGGTATCGCGGTAACCGAATTCCAGCACCGAATCAGGCTGGCTGGAGGCGTAATCGATGGTGACCTGGTCGAACGCGGTGGACCACGCAGTGCGGCTGACGTCGCCCATCACGGTCCAGCGGTCGTTGACCTTGTGGGTCACACTCAGGGTGGCCGATGCCGGCATGGTCACCGTGGCCTTGCCGCTGGTGGTCACGTACATGCCCGGCTGGGCAACGGCGAGCACGGCAGCCGCATTGGCCGGCACGTCGAAGGTAGCGTCGCCACCGGTGATCTTGTGCTCCACCTTGGAACGGTAGCTCAGGCCGATATGGGTGTTCTCATCGATGCTGAAGAGGCCACCGACGGTCCAGCCCACCGCATTGTTGTCGCCTTCCACGGTCAGCTTGCCATCGGCATTGCCCGGCGCGAAGCCCGGCACGCGTGCCTGTGCCAGCGCGGTACCGAAGTCGATGTTGTTGCTCAGTTCGATGGTCAGGTGCTCGACGAACACGGACGCACCGAAGGACACGTACGGGTTGACGTCGTAGGACATCGCAAAGCCGAGGTCGATTGCCTTCAGGTCGGTCTTCAGGCCGCTGTAACGGCCCACCCAGCCATTGTCGTACTCGGTCTTGAAGCCGAACGGCGCGGTCAGCGAGACACCGAAGTGGGCCTTGTCGCCGATCGGGGTGTGGAAATAGCCGGCCGGGACCGGTGCGATCATGCCGGCGTCGCCGCCGTCGCCGCCCGTCTGCGGGGTGCCGACCGGAGTACGGCCGGCGCCTTCGAATTCGGCCTTGAAGCTGATCGCGCTCAGGTCGCCCTGGATCACGCGGCCATCAAGCTGGCGCATGCCGGCCGGATTGGCAGCGATGATGGAGGCATCGCCCTCGGCGCTGCCGGAACCGGCGAAAGCGCGGCCGAGGCCCTTGGCGCTCTTCTCGGCCAGCTGGAAGGCGGCCGCATTGGCGTCGGTAGCGGCCAGCACACCGGCGATGCCGACGGCCAGCACGGTGATACGGGCGAAAGTGGAAGCGGTTTGCATCGTAGTTCTCTCCGGAAAGCGGTTGTTTGCTCAGCATGCGCCTGCGTATCGAACGGCTGTAAGCCCTCCGGCACGCGCCGGATTCCCCTCCCGACATACGACGCCGTATGCGAGTATCACCCAGAGCTGTTAATGAAACAATAACACCTGTGTCGGATTTCCCCCTTAAATACTGAATGCGGCGGCCCAGGTGCATGGCGCTCGGGCTACGCTAGCCACCATGTTCGTTTCACTGCCCTCCCGTCGCAAAGCAGCCTTCCGCTGGGCCACGCCGCTGCTGTTTCTGGCGGTCTGGCTGGCCTTCCTGTGGTCGATATCACGGCCTGACGAGGCCCGGCGCAGCCTATGGATGGACTGGGGCGCGCTGGCGACCGGGCTGACCCATCCACAGGACTGGTGGGATACCTTGAAGGACGGCAGCGTACTGCGCCTGTTCACGGCGCTGTTCCTGCATGCCGACTGGTCGCACCTGCTGGGCAACCTGGTGTTCCTGCTGATCTTCGGGTTGCCCGCCGAACGCGTGCTCGGGCCTTGGCGATTGATCCTGCTGTTCCTGTTCGGCGGGGCGATTTCCAACCTGACGGCTGTCTACACGATGGGCAACCCGGACCAGATCATCATCGGTGCCAGCGGCGCCGTGTCGGCACTGATCGGCGCCTACCTGGCACTGTTCCCCGGTGCACGGCTGGGCGTGGTCATTCCGCTGGGGTTGTTCCTGGAATTCGTGCGTGCACCGGCCTATCTGTTGATCGGCGTGTGGGCGGTGCTGCAGGTGGTTTTCGCCTACATCGGCCCGACATTCGGCATGGTCGCGTGGTGGGCGCACATCGCCGGCTTCGGCTTCGGCGTGTTCTATGCAGTCTATGTACGTGCCGCTATTGCGCGACGGCTACGCAAACGTCAGGGGTTCTGAGCACGCAGTGCCGGTCGTGCCGGGCTCTGCCCGGCAACACATCACGGTCTGGCAGAGGGCTCAGCCGGCTTTACGGCGTCCTTTGCGTCCTTTGCATCCGTTGGGTCCTTCGCGTCCTTCGTTTCCTTCTCGTCTTTCGCGTCCTTGGCCGCTTCTGCCTTCGCGGCCTCCGCCTTCAGGCGGGCAGCCACCGAACCCGGCTGCTTGAGCTCGGCCAGGGCGTCATCGATGGGGCCATCTCCCGGCAGCACGTCACCGGCCAGGTAACCTTCGCCGCCTTCTTCATCGCCCTGCAGGTGGCCCGGCAGGGTGGCTTCGCTGAACTCGCTGAGGCTGGCGGGCAGATCGTCCTCTCCCTCGCCCCGCGTCCGCTTGAGCTCCACTTCCGGCACGATGCCGGTAGCCTGGATCGACTTGCCGCTCGGTGTGAAGTAGCGCGCGGTGGTGAGCTTCACCGAATCGCCATTGTCCAACGGCAACACGGTCTGCACCGACCCCTTGCCGAAGGTGCGGCTGCCGATGACGCGCGCGCGCTTGTTGTCGCGCAGCGCCCCGGCCAGCACCTCTGAAGCGCTGGCCGAGCCGGCGTCCACCAGCACCACCACGGGCGCGCCCTTCAACAGGTCTCCCGGGGTCGCGTCGAAGCGTGCGTCGCTGATGCTGATGCGGCCGCGGGTGCTGACGATGTTGCCCTTTTCCAGCAGGTCATCGGCCACCTGCACGGCCGCGGTAAGCAGACCACCGGGATTGCTGCGCAGATCCAGCACCAGTCCTTTCAGCTGGCCACCCGCCTGCCGGGTCAGTTCACGCGCATGCTTCTGGAAATCGGCACCGGTATCGGCCTGGAATGTGCTCACGCGGATGTAGCCGTAGCCGGGTTCCAGCATGCGGCTGCGCACACTGGTCACGCGGATGGTCTCGCGCGCCAGGGTGACATCGAACGGTTTCGGTTTGCCTTCGCGCACCAGCGTGAGCACCACCTTGCTGCCGGCGGGCCCGCGCAGCGGTTCACTGGCCTGGATGGCACTGATCGGCTTGCCGTCGATGGCGATGATCAGATCGCCGGCCAGGATGCCGGCACGCGCGGCAGGCGTGTCATCGATCGGGGCGATGATCTTCAGGCTGCTGTTGTCCGGCTGCTGCTGCAGCTCCACACCGATGCCTTCATACGCGCCGGTGGCCTGTTCGTCGAAGGCTTCGGCATCTTCCTTGTCGAAGTACGTGCTGTGCGGATCAAGATCCAGCAGCAGTCCACGCACCGCGTCCTGCATCAGCTTCTTGTCATCCACCGGGTCCACGTAAGCGGCGCGTACGGCGTTGTATACGCCGACGAAGCGGCGGATCTCCTCCAGCGGCACTTTCGATGTGGCCGCCTCTTCGTTGCTCGCCGAACCTGGGGGCGTGTCCGCAGCCGGGGCCGCTTGCTGGGCCAGCACGAGCGAAGGCAGCAGGGCCAGCAGCAGGGTGGCGGTTCGGACTCGACGCATGAAGCACTCCTGGAGGAAGGTTGCGGTTGCTCCCGCGCCGCCGGGGCGCGCGGGATGCATGAGGCCGATTATGCGTCAGCCACCAGTAAATTCATGTTGAACGGCGACGGCCGCCGCACGCGTGGATTCAGCGACGCTGCAGCCAGCTGTCCGGATTCACCGGTTGACCACCGCGGCGCAGTTCGAAGTACAGCGCGGTGACGCCTTGGCCACCAGAATTGCCGACCTTGGCCAGCGCATCGCCTCGCTTGACCACCGCACCGGCATCCTTGAGCAGCGCATCGTTGTGCGCGTAGAGGCTCATGTAGCCATTGCCGTGGTCCACGATCAGGATCATGCCGTAGCCGGTCATCCAGTCGGAAAACACCACGGTGCCGTCAGCAACCGCGGTCACCGTGCTGCCGGCCGGCGCGCCGATCAGCACGCCGTTGCTGGTGCGCCCGTCAGGCAGCTTGCCACCGTAGCGCGCCAGCAGATTGCCGGACAGTGGCCAGCCTAGTCCGCCCACCTTGGGCGCTGGTGCCGAGGCCACCGCGGGCGGCGCCTTGGTCGCGCGTGGTGGCGCGCGCCCCTGTGCCGTCGCCTTGGCCGCGGCGGCCTTCTCAGCGGCAGCCTTGCGGGCGGCCGCGCGCCGCTCTGCTTCGGCACGTGCGGCCGCTGCACGCAGGTTGGCCAGCAGCGTTTCCAGGGCCTTCGCATCCTGGCCCAGCGCCTTTTCACGTTCGCTGCGGTCCTTGAACTGCTTTTCCAGCGCGGCCACGGCCTGTTCGCGCTGGCGACGGTCGCCCGCCAGCACCGCTACCTGCTGTTTCTGTTGGCGTTGGGTGGTCTGCAGCTGCTCTCGGCGCTGCCCGATCTCGGCCTGCACGCCTTCCAGTTCCTTCAGGTCGGCAGTCAACGCATGGATGCGCTGGCTGCGCTCGCGCTGCAGGTAACGGTGATAGGCCAGCGAACGGTTGCCATCGGCGACGGTATCCTGCGAAAGCAGCAGCTTGAGCGGCGCATGGTTGCCCAACCGATAGGCTCCTTGCAGCAGACCGGCCAGCTCCCGCCGCTGCAGCTCCAGGTTGCCGTCCAGTGCCGCCCGGCGCTTCTCCAGATCGGCAAGTGCGGCATCCTGCTCCTTCAATGCCGCTTCGGTCTGTGCGAGCGTGCGGCCGCTGCGGGCCACCTTCTCATCCAGCTCCCGCAGCTGCACGGTGGCCTGTCCACGCTGACTGTCCAGCTGGCGTCGCTCCTGCGCAACCCCCTTCAGTTCGCTGCGCAGCTTCTGCAGCTTGCGCTCGGCCTCCCGGGAGGACTGCCCCCAGGCCGAAGGCGGGCAGACCAGGGCCGGCAGCAGCGCGACCATCAGGCCGCAGGCCAGTGCCGGCCAGCGGGCGTTAGCAAGGCGTGAGGGAAAAGCGTTGTGGCGCAAGGGCTTTCCAGTGACTTCAGGCAGATGCGGTTTGCAATGATGCATGGTGACATCTTTACCGGGCGGCCTGCCAGCCGCATGCAGCCAACAAGGAACCCCATGAACGCGCATTCCCTCATACTGATGCTGGCCCTGCTGGCCGCCGGCAGCCCTGCGATGGCGCAGGAAGACGTCAGCAAGGTCAACGGCAGCATCAGCGCCACACCCGGCCAACGCTACGGCGACCTGGAGACCGTGAACGGTAGCATCCGCGTCGGCGACGGCGTGGAGGCCGGCAACATCGAGACCGTCAACGGCAGCATCCGGGTCGGGGAACGCGCCCGCACGGGCAGCATCTCAACGGTAAATGGCGGTGTCCGGCTGGCGCCGGATGTGATCGCCCGCGGTAGCGTGGAAACGGTCAACGGCAGCATCTTCAGCGACCGCCGCAGCCAGATCCAGGGTGGCGTGGAGACCGTCAACGGCGGCATCGGCCTGGTCGAAACGCGGCTGTCCGGTGATATCGAAACCATCAACGGAGATATCACCGTCGGCGTCGGTTCGGTGGTGTCCGGCGGCATCCATATCAGGAAGCCCAGCTTCAGCCTGACGCTCACCCCGGGTCGCAAGCCGCGCGTGATCGTTGGTCCGAATGCTGTGGTCGAAGGCGCGCTGGAGTTCGAACGCGACGTGGTGCTGTACGTGCACCGCAGCGCGAAGATCGGCCCTGTCAGTGGCGCCGTGCCGGTGAGCTTCGAGAGCGACAGCGCGCCCGAAAACTGATTCCCCATGCCCTGCCCGTGCAGGCGGCCCGACCCTACCCGACAGGAGCCCACGATGCCCCGCAAACTACTGCTCTGCCTTGCCGCCACTGCGGCGCTTGCCGCCTGCAAGGGCGAACAGGCACCCGCACCCGTGTCAGACGCTGCCGACCCTGCAGCGGCCCCCAGCACCCACGGCTTTTCGCCGGACATCAACGCCGCGGACTTCGCCGAGCTGGTAAAGACCCTTTCTTCGGATGCGTTCGAAGGCCGTGCGCCCGGAAGCAGGGGAGAAGAGCTGACGGTCAATTACATCCGCGACCAGATGCAGCGCATCGGCCTGAAGCCCGGCAACGGCGACAGCTGGTTCCAGGACGTAGCGATGACCGAGACCACCGCCGATGAAAGCACCACGCTGAAAATCGAACAGGATGGCAAGGCCAGGGAGCTCGCCTTCGGCACCGACATGGTGGTCGGCACCCGCACCGGCCAGAACGACGTCAAGGTCCAGGACAGCGAGATCAACTTCGTCGGGTACGGGGTGGATGCTCCGGAACAGCAATGGAACGATTACGCCGGCCAGGACTGGAAGGGCAAGACGGTGGTGATGTTCGTCAACGATCCCGGCTTCCATGTGGATGATGCCACCCTGTTCGATGGCAAGCGCATGACCTATTACGGCCGCTGGACCTACAAGTTCGAAGAGGCCGCCCGCAAGGGTGCCGCCGCCGCGCTGATCGTGCATGACACGCCCGGTGCCTCCTACGGCTGGGACGTGGTCAGGAATTCATGGGCCGGCCCGCAGTACGACCTGCCCGCCAAGGACGATCCGGAACCGCGCCTGCCGGTGCAGGGCTGGCTGAGTGCCGATGCCGCCAAGGCGCTGTTCGCCGGCGCGGGCCTGGACCTGGCCCAGGCATACAAGGACGCCAACAAACGCGGCTTCAAGCCGGTTCCGCTGCAGGCCAGGCTTTCGGTGGACCTGAAGAGCACCACCGCTGAAAAGACCTCGCGCAACGTAGTGGGCCTGCTGCCGGGCACCTCGCGTGCCGATGAGGCGGTGCTGTACATGGCCCACTGGGATCATCTGGGCAAGCATGAAGGGGAAACGGGGGACAACATCTACAACGGTGCCGTGGACAACGCCACGGGCGTGGCCGGCATCCTGGAAGTGGCCGATGCGATGATGCACCAGGATCCGAGGCCGGCACGTTCTGCGGTATTCCTCGCCGTCACCCTGGAAGAATCCGGTCTGCTGGGATCAAAGTATTACGTCGCCCATCCGACCTTCCCGCTGGACAGGATCGCCGGGGTGATCAACATCGATGCGATGTCCGTGGCCGGTCGTGCGAAGGATATGACCGTTACCGGTTTCGGCAGTTCCGAGCTGGAGGATATCCTCAAGCCGCTGGCGGCGGCGCAGGGCCGCACGCTGCATGGTGAGACATCGGTGCAGAGCGGCTTCTACTTCCGCTCCGACCATTTCAATTTTGCCAAGGCAGGCGTGCCCGCGCTGTATGCCGACGGTGGCGAGGATCTTCGCGATGGCGGTATCGAAGCAGGCCGCAGGCAGGCCGAGGAGTACGGCCGCGACCGTTACCATGGCCCGAAGGATGAGTTCGATGCGTCCACCTGGAAGCTCGATGGCACCGTGGAAGACCTGCAACTGCTGTACGGGGTGGGCAAGGAGCTGGCTGCTGGCGACCGCTGGCCCAACTGGTACGCAGGCAACCCGTTCAAGGCCGCACGCGATGCGATGATGAAAGACAAGGAGCAGGCGAAGTAGATCCAGGCCTGCTGCACGGGCTGTAAAGACAGAAGCGGCGCCTCACGGGCGCCGCTTTTTCATTGTGCGGTCCGTTGGGCGTGACTGCCGTCTATAGCGTTGCTCACGGGCCGGCGACTGCGGGCAAAGAAAAACCCCGCTGCTTTCGCAGCGGGGTTTTGGGTGTAAACCCTGGCGATGACCTACTCTCACATGGCTTGAGCCACACTACCATCGGCGCAGCTGCGTTTCACTTCCGAGTTCGGGATGGGATCGGGTGGTTCCACAGCGCTGATTTCACCAGGGAGACGTTGGGAGCGGCGCCGATGCGGTGATGGTTCCGCGTGTCGCCAGCTCACATTCCTGCCCTTGGGCGGCAGATACAAAACCGGTACCTGCACTTAAAGAAAAACCCCGCTGCCTAAGCAGCGGGGTTTTGGGGTATAAACCCTGGCGATGACCTACTCTCGCATGGCTTGAGCCACACTACCATCGGCGCAGCTGCGTTTCACTTCCGAGTTCGGGATGGGATCGGGTGGTTCCACAGCGCTGATTTCACCAGGGAGACGT
>JAAIGF010215859.1_pt1 | contig 14565 bp, 12 predicted proteins | sample 6487441 | NCBI WGS metagenome assembly JAAIGF01 (sample SAMN13974129, study PRJNA590717) | phyllosphere metagenome | biome: pepper field; feature: multiple bacterial spot infested pepper fields; material: pepper leaves; isolation source: leaves from pepper fields | host: Capsicum annuum ... | reverse complement strand
GGGCGCTCGGCCATGACTGTGCCGTGCTGGATGCGCGCGATGTGCTGGTGGTGGAGCATGGCGAGCTGGGCGTGGACGTGGACTGGAACCTCAGTGCGCAGCGGCTGCAGGCGTGGCGGCAGACCAGTCCGCAGTCACGCGTGGTGGTCACCGGCTTCGTTGCGCGCGACCGCCAGGACCGCATCACCACCCTTGGACGCAATGGCAGCGATTACTCCGGGGCGATCTTCGCAGCCCTGTTCAATGCCGCCGAACTGCAGATATGGACCGATGTGGACGGCGTACTGTCGGCTGATCCACGGCTGGTGCCCGAGGCGGTGCAGCTGGATGCGCTCAGCTACGACGAGGCCTGCGAACTGGCGTACTTCGGCGCCAGGGTGGTGCACCCGCAGACGATGTCGCCGGCCATCCAGCGTGGCCTGCCGATCCTGATCCGCAACACATTCCAGCCCGGCCATCCCGGTACCCGGATCACCGCCGAGCGCTCCATCCGCGGGCCCATAAAAGGCCTCACGCTGAGTGAGGAGCTGGCCGTGCTCAATCTGGAAGGCACCGGCCTGATCGGCGTGCCCGGTACTGCCGAACGGGTGTTTTCGGCGTTACGCCAGGCACAGGTGTCGGTGGTGATGATTTCGCAGGGCTCTTCTGAACACTCGATCTGCTGCGTGGTGCGTGGCAGCGAGGCAGGGCGTGGGCGGGAGGCGTTGCTGCAGGCGTTCGCGCACGAGCTGGGCGTAGGCCAGGTCCAGCGTGTGCAGGTGAAGAACGGCGTGAGCGTGCTGGCGGCGGTGGGTGATGGCATGGCCGGCCACCCGGGCGTGGCAGCGCGCCTGTTCGAAGCACTGGGGCGTGCGCGGGTGAACATCCTTGCCATCGCTCAGGGTTCCTCGGAACGCAACATCTCGGTGGCCATCGACAGTGCAGACGCCACCCGTGCGCTGCGCGCGGCACATGCCGGTTTCTGGCTGTCGCCGCAGACATTCGCAGTGGGGGTGATCGGCCCCGGCAACGTCGGTGCCGAGTTGCTGGACCAGTTGCAGGCAGCGCAACCGCAGCTGCTGGCCCGGGCCAATGTCGATCTGCGCCTGCGCGCGATTGCATCACGGCGAGGCATGTATCTGGCGCCGCGCGCGCTGCACGGCGACTGGCGCGCCGCAGTGGCCGCGGCACCGAAAGATGGCGCCGACCTGGACGCCTTCACCGCGCACCTGCTGTCCGCGCACCTGCCACATGCGGTGGTGATCGACTGCAGCGGCAGCGCGGAGGTGGCCGAGCGCTACGCCGATTGGCTTGCGGCCGGCATCCACGTGGTGACGCCGAACAAGCAGGCCGGTTCCGGGCCGTTGCCGCGGTACCGGCGCATCCGTGCTGCTGCCGCGGCCAGCGGTGCGCGCTTCCGTTACGAGGCCACCGTGGGCGCGGGCCTGCCGGTCATCACCACGCTGCGCGACCTGGTCGATACCGGCGATGAAGTGCTGTCCATCGAAGGCATCTTTTCCGGCACGCTGGCCTGGCTGTTCAACCGCTTCGACGGCAGCGAGCCGTTCTCTTCGCTGGTAGCGCAGGCACGCAGCATGGGCTACACCGAACCGGACCCGCGCGATGATCTGTCCGGTGTGGATGTCGCGCGCAAGCTGGTCATCCTGGCGCGCGAGGCCGGGCGCGAGCTGGACCTGGCGCAGGTGGAAGTGGAGAGCCTGGTGCCCGCAGCGCTGCGTGATGGCGATATCGAGTCCTTCATGGACCGCCTGGGCGACAGCGATGAGGTGCTGCTGCAGCGCCTGCGTCAGGCACAGGCGCGCGGCGCCGTGCTGCGGTATGTGGCGGCACTTGATGACGACGGGGCCAGGGTCGGACTGGTGGAAGTGCCGGCGGGGCACGCCTTCGCGAACCTGCGCCTGACCGATAACGTGGTGCAGTTCCGCACCCGGCGCTACTGCGAGAATCCGCTGGTGGTGCAGGGTCCGGGCGCCGGGCCGGAGGTCACTGCTGCGGGTGTGTTCGCCGATCTGCTGCGGGTGGCCGCCGGCGAAGGTGCACGCCTGTGATCGCACGTGCGTTCGCACCGGCTTCAGTAGGCAATGTGGCGGTGGGCTTCGACATTCTGGGGCATGTGATCGAGGGCGTGGGTGATACGGTCACCGTGCGGCGCACGGCCGGGCGCGAAGTGCGCATCGATGCCATCCGTGGCGCTGCGGTTCCGCTGCCGCGCGAGGCGGCGCAGAACACCGCCGGCGCTGCATTGCTGGCGCTGCGCGACGCGCTGCAGCTGCCGTTCGGCTTCGCGGTGGAGATCGACAAGGGCATTGCGCTCGGCTCGGGCATGGGTGGTTCGGCGGCTTCATGCGTGGCGGCGCTGGTGGCGGCCAATGCGCTGCTCGACGAGCCGCTGGACCGCCACGCGTTGTACCCGTTCGCGCTGGAGGGCGAACTGGTGGCCAGCGGTGGTCGCCATGGCGACAACCTGGGGCCGATGCTGCTGGGCGGGCTGGTGCTGAGCACGGCCGACCGGCTGGTGCCGGTTCCGGTACCTGCGCGCTGGCACAGCCTGCTGGTGCACCCGGACGCGGTGCTGGAAACCCGGCGCGCCCGTGAAGCATTGCAGGGCAGTCATGCGCTGGACGATTTCGTTGCGCAGAGCGCCAACCTGGCGCTGGTGCTGAGCGGCTGCTACCAGGGCGATGCCGGACTGGTGCGCGCCGGATTACGTGATGTGCTGGTGGAGCCGCGGCGCGCGCCGCTGATCGCTGGCTTTGCGACGGCGCGCGATGCGGCGCTGGGCGCTGGTGCGATGGGCGCGAGCATTTCCGGCGCGGGCCCCAGCGTGTTTGCGTGGTTTGAAGATCGCGCCGGCGCCGAAGCAGCGGTCGCACCCGTGCAGGCGGCCTTTGCTGCAGCTGGATGCAGCAGCCAGGCCTGGGTTTCCTCGCTTGCGGCGCCCGCGGCGGTGCTGCTGTGAACTCTCTACTTCGACAGGATGATGCGATGCGTTTCGTTTCCACGCGGGGGCAGTCCACCGCGGTTTCCCTGAGCCAGGCCATCGCGGCGGGGCTGGCACCTGATGGCGGCCTGTATGTTCCCGAGCAGCTTCCGGCCGTGCGCGCGTGGTCGCCGACACCCACGCTGGCACAGACTGCAGCGCAGGTGCTGGCGCCGTTCTTCGAAGGCGATGCGCTGGCCGATGAACTGCCGGAGATCTGCCGGGAGGCATTGGATTTCCCGGTGCCGCTGCGGCCGTTGGCGCGCCGTGGCGACCATGTACTTGAGCTGTTTCATGGGCCGACGGCGGCCTTCAAGGACGTCGGTGCACGGTTCCTGGCGGCCACATTGAAACGGCTGCGTGCCGGTGCCGAACGTCCATTGACGATCATCGTGGCCACTTCCGGCGATACCGGCGCGGCGGTGGCTGCTGCATTCCATGGCCAGCCCGGACTGCGCGTGGTGGTGCTGTATCCGGATGGCCGGGTATCGCCGCGCCAGGCGCATCAGCTGGGCTGTTTCGGCGGCAATGTACGCGCGTTCTGCGTGGCTGGTTCGTTCGACGATTGCCAGGCGATGGTCAAGCAGGCGCTGGCTGATACCGGACTGCAGGCGGTAGCACCACTGAGTTCGGCCAACAGCATCAGCCTGGGCCGGCTGTTGCCGCAGATGAGCTATTACGCGCATGCAGCCCTGCAGCATCAGCAGGCGGGCGGGGCAGCGCTGAATTTCGTGGTGCCGACCGGCAATCTGGGCAATGCGATGGCGGCGATCCTGGCGCGTTCGATCGGCCTGCCGATCGGCCACATCGTGCTGGCGACCAATGCAAATGATGTATTGCCGCGCTATTTCGCGGGCAAGGATTACCAACCGGCCAGCAGCGTGCCGACCACCGCCAACGCGATGGATGTGGGCGCGCCGAGCAACTTCGAGCGCCTGCGCTGGCTTTTCGGTGCTGATGATGCAGCGCTGCGCGCGGAGTTCACGGCGCAGGCGGTAGACGATGTAACGATCCGCGCGACGATTGCCGCAGCGTATGCGGACAGTGGTGAAGTGTTCTGCCCGCACACCGCGACGGCGGTAAAAGTGCTGGGCGATCTTCGCCAGCAGGGCGCGAAGGACGATTGGGCGGTGGTGGCGACCGCGCACCCGGCGAAGTTCGAATCGGTGGTTGAGCCGCTGGTAGGGGCGGCGGTTGATGTGCCGCCGGCGCTGGCCGGGTTGCTGCAGCGGCCTGCACACGCCGAGCCGTTGGCTGCCGATTACAATGCGCTGCGCGAAGTGCTTGCTTCGCCCGATTGACGGGATGTGGTGCATGGATCGTAGAGCCGGGCTCTGCCCGGCTGAAACGCCGCGATCGTTCAGCGGGGCAGAGCCCCGCTCTGCAAGATTCACGGCGCGTGGAGCCGGGCATTGCCAGGCCGACGGGATGTGATGCACGGATCGTAGAGCCGGGCTCTGCCCGGCTGAAACGCCGCGGTCGTTCAGCGGGGCAGAGCCCCGCTCTACGTGGCGGTCGGGATGTGACGACCAACGGTCGTCACCCACCATTCGGTACCCACCGTTCGTCAGCCAGCGGTCAATCCGCGCGGGCCAGCCGTTGCAGGGCGTCCTCGTCCAGGATTTCCACGACGTTCAGATGGGGCAGGGCGATCAGGCCCTGCTGGCGCAGACGGGTAAACGTGCGGCTCACCGTTTCCATGGTCAGGCCAAGGTGGTCGGCGATGTCGCCGCGCCCCATCGGCAGCATGACTTTCAGCGGCTCGCCGCCCAGCCGCGCTTCGCGCGCGGCCAGCCGCAGCAGGAAATCGGCGACCTTTTCCGGCGGCTGCAGACGCGCCAGGGACAAGGCGGCATCCTGTGCGGCATCCAGTGCCTGGCAGGCGCGCTGGAGCAGTTTGCGTTCCAGATGCGGGTAGCGACTGCGCAGTTCGCGCATGTGCGCCAGTGAAACCCGGCATACACGGCTGTCGGCGATGGCTTCCACATCGTGTCGATGATGATCGCTGCCGCTCAGGCCAAGATAATCGCCGGGCAGTACGAAGCCGTTGATCTGGCGGCGTCCATCAGGCAGCGTGCGCACCAGCCGCAGTGCGCCCTGGGTGAGCGTGTAGACATACTGGCGCTGCTCACCGCTGCGGGCCAGCGTCGCCCCCATCGCCACCTGTTGTGAAACGGTCACCGCTTCCAGTGCCTGCACTTCCGGTGGCGACAGCGCCGAACACACCGACAGATGCCGCACCGAGCACTGCATGCAGTCGAGCGTCGTGCAGCCTGCGGGGGCGGGGGACGCGGGTTGGACAGAGTCGGCAGGAGACCGCGACATTCGACAGGAAAGAATCAGGGGGCGAAGTTGCCATGATACGCCATGCACGCGACCACCCCGAGGCGCGCGGGCGGCGTCGGTGCCGTAGAGCGGGGCTCTGCCCCGCTGCAGTGACGACCAACGGTCGTCACCCACCACACCAGCCGGGCAGAGCCCGGCTCTACGTCACGGCTCCAGCGGGGGAATGCCCGGAGCCACGCAGGATGTCAGCAGGCGTGACGTTCAAAATGCCTTTCCAGGGCATCCATGTGCTCTGATGCGACCACCGCGGCCACATAGCCGTCCGGTCGCACGAGCACCCACTCACCCGGCGCCAGTCCGTAGGCATCGGCAACGTGCCCATCGGTATCCCGCAGTTCGCCGGTCGGGCTGATGACGTGGACCTGCAGACCGCTGCGTGATGGCGCAGTCGCCCGGTCGACCGCGTTACCCAGCAGCGTCCAGTGCGTTCCCCTCAGCACATCAAACAGCCGCAGCCTGTGCCCGCCTGCACCGCGCAGCGGCGCGTCCGGCGCGCGGTCACCGGGCATGATGCGGCCTGCGCGCGACTCCGCAGGCAATGAAAGTGAACAACCCCGGTATCCCAGATCCAACTGCTGCACCTCGCGGCCGCGACGGTTGTCGCCGCGCTGCGCATGTTCCAGCAACCGGGTGGACAGGCCCAGCATCGCAGCGGCAACCGGGCGACGTTCTTCTTCGTAGGTATCGAGCAGCGAATCCGAACCGCCGCGCAGCACCGAGGCCAGTTTCCAGCCCAGGTTATAGGCATCCTGGGCACTGGTATTGAGTCCCTGGCCACCGGTGGGCGGGTGGATGTGCGCAGCATCGCCGACCAGAAAGACGCGGCCATCGCGGAACCGTTCCGCAAGCCGTGCGTTCATCGTGTAGGCCGACACCCAGCTGATGGCTTCTACACGCAGGTCAGCACGTCCGGTGCGTTCGCGAACCATTGCGGTCAGGCCCTGCACGGACAGATCCACGTCGCCCTCCAAGGGCACCGGCGCCTGCAGTTGGAACAGCGCCGTGCCCATCAGCGGGCACAGGGAAATGCGCCGCGCCATGTCCGCCTCGTTGAAATGGTGCCAGGCATCGCGCGGCAGCCCGTGCAGCATGATGTCGGCCACCACCGCACGTACCCCCAGTGTGTCGCCAGGGAAGCCGATGCCCAGTGACTGGCGCACGAAACTGCGGCCGCCGTCGGCACCGATCAGATAGCGGGTGCGCAACGACTGTTCGCCGTTGGGCGTGGCAATACGGATGTTGACACCATCGGCGTCCTGCTCGAACCCCATCACGGCATGGCCGAACTCAACGACGTGCCCCAGCTCCTGCAGGCGTTCGCGCATGACTGATTCGGTAAGGAACTGCGGCACCATCAGCGGCAAGCGGTACGGCTCAGCGGGGCTGGGCGGGACACTCTCCACCATGACCGCGTCAGTGCTGCTGCCGTCAGCATGATGCGTCCGTGCGCTGGGGTAGACGCCGCCGGTCGCAAACAGCCGGTTGATGATGCCCATGTCCTCGAATATCTCCTGGCTGCGTGGCTGTATGCCCTTGCCGCGCGAGCCCTGGAAGGGCTGTTCGCGCTGTTCCAGCAGGCGGAATGGCACGCCGCGGCGGGCCAGTTCGATGGCCAGGGTCAGGCCTGCGGCACCGGCGCCACAGATCACCACATCAGGCACGGCGGTCATCTTTCTTCTCCATGTATGTGTAATATGCACACGATAGGGAGGATGCTATGCAGGCGAAAATAAAAGTGCAAGATACACATGATTCCGCGCAGCTGAAGTCGCTGCACCTTTCCATGATCCGTCTTGCAAGCGTGCTGAACCGTCCGCGCAACGATGAGCGGCTCATCAAGGAGGCCGGCCTGACGCTGGACCAGGCGCTCTTCCGGCTGCTGGTGGTCATCGAGCGGGTAGGGCCCATTGGCGTGGTGGAACTGGCCGACAGGCTGGGCCGCGATTACACGACAATCAGCCGACAGGTCGCCAGGCTGGCGGCGATGGAGCTGGTGACACGCCAGGGCAACGCAGCCGATCGGCGCATCCGCGAGGCAACCATCGCCCCCAGGGGCAAGCAGATGACCGACCGCCTGGATGCTGCCCGCGAGCGTATGGCGAAGGACATATTTGCATCATGGGCGCCGCAGGACGTGTCCGACCTGGTACGGCTGATGGGCAGGTTCGCCGCCGCGCTGGAGGAGGGCGAGCGGCACGAATAGTGTCGCTGGCCGCCGGCGCGCACCTGCCCGGCCGCGACTTCCTGGCGACCCGGTCATGCCCTCGGGAACCGCTGCCGCTACACTATCGCCCCTCTGTCCTTCCCCCGTTTTCTGCAGGAGCCCCACGTGATCAAGCCCCGTACGCCGCCCGGTGTCATGGAACTGCTGCCGCGCGAGCAGATCGCGTTCCAGCGCATGCAGGACGTCATCCGCCGCAACTACGAGCGGTTCGGGTTCCTGCCGGTGGAAACCCCGGTGTTCGAGCTGTCCGACGTGCTGCTGACCAAATCCGGTGGCGAGACCGAGCGGCAGGTGTATTTCGTGCAATCCACCGGTGCGCTGGCCAATGCCGCGCAGTCCGGCGACACGTCGCTGCCGGAAATGGCGCTGCGTTTCGATCTCACCGTGCCGCTGGCCCGGTATGTGGCCGAGCACGAACATGAGCTGACCTTCCCGTTCCGCCGTTACCAGATGCAGCGCGTCTACCGCGGCGAACGTGCGCAGCGGGGCCGTTTCCGCGAGTTCTACCAGTGCGATATCGATGTGATCGGCAAGGATGCGCTGAACATCCGTTATGACGCCGAAGTGCTGGCGGTCATCCACGCCGTGTTCTCCGAGCTGTGCATCGGCGATTTCGCCGTGCAGCTCAACAACCGCAAACTGCTGCGTGGTTTCTTCGAGATGCTGGGCGTTGCCGAGGGCGAGCGCCAGCTGGCGGTGCTGCGTGAAGTGGACAAGCTGGACAAGCGCGGTGCCGGTCATGTGCGCGATACGCTGGTCGGCCCGGATTTCGCCATCGCACCGGAGCAGGTGGAGCGCATCCTCGCCTTCGTCGCCGTGCGCTCTGCCGGTCACGATGATGCGCTGGCCCACCTGGCGACGCTGGAGGCGGATGCGGCCGCCACCGACACCCTGCGTGCCGGTGTGGCCGAGCTTCGCGAGGTGCTGGAGCTGGTCAAGGCGCTGGGCGTGCCTGAGCAGGCATATTGCCTGAACTTTTCCATTGCACGCGGCCTGGATTACTACACCGGCACGGTGTACGAGACCATGCTGACCGACCATCCGCAGATTGGTTCGATCTGTTCTGGTGGTCGTTATGAGGATCTGGCCAGCCATTACAGCAAATCGAAGCTGCCGGGCGTGGGTATCTCCATCGGCCTGACGCGGCTGTTCTGGCAGCTGCGCGAAGCCGGGCTGATCGAGGGTATCGAGGGCAGCAGCGTGCACGCGCTGGTGGCCCTGATGGACGAGCAGGGCATGGCCCACTCGCTGGATATTGCCCGTCGCCTGCGCGCCGGTGGCATCAACACCGAAGTGCAGATGGACGCGAAGAAGATCGGCAAGCAGTTCCAGTATGCGGCCAAGGCGGGCATCCGTTTCGTGGTGCTGGCCGGTGAGGAGGAGCTGGCGCGCGGCGTGGTGGCCGTCAAGGATCTGCTGCGCGAGCAGCAGTTCGAGGTGGCCCGCGATGAGCTGGCAAGCACGCTGCAGGTGGAGCTGGAACAAGCCCGCGCCATGGCGTGATGGCTGGCACCAGGTAGAGCGGGGCTCTGCCCCGCTTCGCGGTATGGCATCAGCCAGGCAGAGCCCGGCTCTACAGAAATCCCGCCCGGTCGTATTTGACCCCCGCGGCTGGTTTGGATTAATGTACTAACGCGCTATTACATTGATACGGACTTCCCTTCCATGAAAGCCCGCCCGACACCCGGTCAGAAAGACACCCAGGCAGATCTCGTCGCGCTGGCCAGCGCATTTGCCGCCCTGCGCGAACCGCAGGAAGTGGCCGCGTTCCTGCGCGATCTGTGCACGCCCGCCGAACTGGAAGCGATGGCCGACCGCTGGAAGGTGGTGCCCCTGCTGCTGCAGGGCGTGCCCTACCGCGATATCCATGAGCGTACCGGCGTCAGCGTGACCACTACCGGGCGCGTTGCGCGCACCCTGGAGCATGGCCATCGAGGCTATGCCGCTGCCCTTGCCCGCAGCGCCGCGCGCTGACCCGAACGCTCCACCCGATTTCAGAAGAGACCCCCCCCATGAGTGCAATCAAGGCAGCCCCGGCACGCGACCGGCTGCGCATCGCCATCCAGAAGAATGGCCGTCTGGCCGAACCGGCCCGTGCGCTGCTCAGCGCCTGCGGGCTGAGCTGGCGCGAAAGCCGCGACAAGCTGTTCTGCTATGGCGAATCGTTGCCGGTGGACCTGCTGCTGGTACGCGATGACGATATCCCTGGCCTGATCGCCGACGGCGTGTGCGACCTGGGCGTAGTGGGCCGCAACGAACTGGACGAACAGGGCGCTGCCCGCGTGCAGGCCGGACTTTCCCCGGCGTTCCATGCGTTGCGCGGGCTGGCGTTCGGACAGTGCCGGTTGATGCTGGCAGTGCCGGAAGAGTGGGACTGGCAGGGCCCGGCACAACTGGCAGGAACCCGCATCGCCACCAGTTATCCGGCCATCCTGAAAGACTGGCTGGGGGCGCGCGGCATCGAGGCGCAGGTGGTGGAACTGTCCGGTTCGGTGGAGATCGCCCCGCGCCTGGGCACCGCCGAACTCATCTGCGACCTGGTCTCCAGCGGCGCCACCCTGCGCGCCAACCAGCTCAAGCCGGTGGAAACGCTGCTGGAAAGCGAAGCGGTTCTGGCCGGGGCCGTGCGCGCACCGGACGATGCGCGTGCCGGCCTGATGGCGATGCTGCTGCGCCGCCTGGACGGGGTGGTACAGCAGCAGGACCGCAAGCTGCTGATGTTCCGCGCCGAGCAGGCCAGTGTGCCTGCATTGGAGCGGCTGCTGGCCGATGCCGAGCCGCTGGTGCGGCTGCCGGCGGATGAGGGCGTGCTGCGCCTGCAGACCATGTGCAGCGGGCCGCTGAGCTGGCAGCGGATCGAGGAGCTGGAACGCGCCGGTGCGCGCCAGTTGATGGTATTGGGCGTGGAGCGGTCGCTGGCATGAATCGTATTGACTGGAACCTGCTGGACGAAATGTCGCGCAGCGAAGCACTGTTACGCCCCGTGCAGGCGGTGGCGGACAAAACCCGTCAGGCCGTGGCAGGGCTGATCGCCGAGGTGCGCGAGGGCGGCGACGAAGCGCTGCGCGCGATCACCGCGCGCTTCGATGGCGTGCAGCTGGACGAACTTGAAGTAAGCGAAGCGGAGTTCGCCGCCGCCGAGGCTGCGGTACCGGCCCGCCTGCGCGAAGCGATGCAGCAGGCCGCTGAGCGCATCGAACGCTTCCATGCCGCTGGCATGAGCGAGGGCTATGCGGTGGAAACCGCGCCGGGCGTGACCTGCGAACGAATGATCCGGCCGATCGGCCGGGTAGGGCTGTACGTACCCGCAGGCAGCGCTCCGTTGCCGTCCACTGCCTTGATGCTGGGTGTGCCGGCACGGCTGGCCGGTTGTCCGCAGGTGGTGATGTGCACGCCGCCACGTGCCGATGGCAGCGCCGACCCCGCGGTACTGGTGGCCGCCAGGCTGACCGGCGTGCGCCGGGTATTCAAGCTGGGTGGTGCGCAGGCCATCGCCGCGATGGCGTATGGCACCGTCAGCGTACCGGCGTGCGACAAGCTGTTCGGCCCCGGCAACAGTTTCGTGACTGAGGCCAAGCAGCAGGTGGCGCAGGATGGCGTGGCGGCCATCGACATGCCAGCCGGGCCGTCGGAAGTGCTGGTGATTGCCGATGCCGGTGCCAATCCGGCCTTCGTTGCCGCTGATCTGCTGTCGCAGGCCGAGCACGGTGCGGATTCGCAGGTGCTGCTGCTGACTGATGACCCGGCACTGCTGGAAGCGGTGGAAGCCGAGGTGGAGCGGCAGGTCTCGCAGTTGCCGCGGCAGGCCATCGCCCGCCAGGCACTGTCGGCTTCGCGGCTTATCCTGGTGCCACGCCTGCAGGAGGCATTCGCGGTGAGCAACCGCTATGCCCCTGAGCACCTGATCCTGGCGCTGCGCGAGCCGCGTGCCTGGCTGGGCCAGGTGCAGGCAGCGGGATCGGTGTTTCTTGGCGATTACACCCCGGAGGCACTGGGCGACTACTGCAGCGGCACCAACCACGTGCTGCCCACTGCCGGCGCGGCACGCGCCTGGAGCGGCGTGAGTGTGGGCAGTTTCCAGAACACCATAAGCGTGCAGAGCGCGAGCGCCGAGGGCATCGCGGCCATCGGCAGTTGCGCACGCACCCTGGCCAGCGCGGAGGGGCTGGAGGCGCATGAGCGCGCCGTGGCCCTGCGCATGGAGGTGAGGCCATGAGCGGCGCGCAACAGGACATTGCCGTGCAGGGCGTGCTGTCGTTGCTGCGGCCGGACCTGCAGGCGTTCGCCGGCTATAGTTCGGCGCGCAGCAGTGCGCTGCAGGGCGATGTGTGGCTGAACGCCAACGAATCGGCATGGAGCAATCCTGCCGACGGCAGTGGCAACAACCGCCGCTACCCGGATCCACAGCCCGCCGCGCTGGTACGCGCTTTGGCCGATCTGTATACGGTGACGCCTGCACAGCTGCTGGTCGGTCGTGGCAGCGACGAGGCCATCGACCTGCTGATACGTGCCTTCTGCCGGCCAGCACAGGACGCGGTGCTGGTAACGCCGCCGGTGTTCGGCATGTATGCGGTATGTGCGCGCCTGCAGGGTGCGCGGCTGGTGGAAGTGCCTCTGCAGGATGGCCCTGCAGGACTGCAGGTAGATATCGACGCGGTGATCGACACCGCGCGTGGGCAGGGCGTGCGCCTGGTATTCCTGTGCTCGCCTTCCAATCCTGCCGGCAGCGAGATCGCCCTCGCCGACATTGCCCGCACCGCACAGGCGCTGGCGGGCCAGGCACTGGTGGTGGTGGACGAGGCCTACATCGAATACAGCGACCATGCTTCGGCAACGTCACTGCTTGAAGCGCACCCGAACCTGGCGGTGCTGCGCACGCTGTCCAAGGCGCATGCGCTGGCGGCAGCGCGCATTGGCAGCCTGATCGCCGCGCCGGCCATCATCGCCGCGCTGCGCCGCTGCCAGGCACCGTATCCGGTGCCGCAGCCGTGTGCGGAGCTGGCCCTGGCCGCGCTGCAGCCCGAGGTGCTGGAAGCCACGCGTGCGCGGATCGCGCGGGTGGTGGAGCAGCGGCGGGATCTTGCCGCGGCATTGACCACCTTGCCCGGTGTGCGCCGGGTCTATGTCTCTGCCGGCAACTACCTGCTGGTGCGGTTCGAGGATGCACAGGCCGCTTTCGAGGCCCTGCTCGCAGCGGGTGTGGTGGTCCGCGACCAGCGCGCGGCGCCGCAGCTGGACGATGCACTGCGCATCAGCATCGGCAGCGACGAGGATAACCAGCGGGTGCTTGCCGCGCTGCTGACGCGGAGGGCCGCTGCATGACTCCCATACTTTTCATCGACCGCGACGGCACGTTGATCGAGGAGCCCGCCGACCACCAGATAGACACGTATGCCAAGCTACGCTTCGTGCCCGATGTCATTCCGGCGCTGCTCAAGCTGCGCGACGCCGGCTGGCAGTTCGTCATCGTCAGCAATCAGGATGGCCTGGGCACCGATGCGTATCCGCAGGCGAGCTTCGATGCGCCACACGCCCTGATGATGCACGTGTTCGAAAGCCAGGGAATCGTATTCCGCGACGTGCTCATCGACCGCAGCTGGCCGCATGAGAACCTGCCCACGCGCAAGCCGGGCATCGGCCTGATGACCGCCTGCCTGCAGGACCGCAGCATCGACTGGGCGCGCTCGGCGATGGTCGGTGACCGCGTCACCGATCTTCAGTTTGCCGACAATCTCAACATCCGTGGCTTCCAGCTGCGGACCGCGGAATTCGGTGGCCAGTGGGATTGGCCTGCGATCGCCCACGCGCTCGCCGACGCCCCTCGTACCGCCGTGGTGCAGCGCGATACCAAGGAGACCCGTATCCGCGTGGAGATCGATCTGGATGCCGCCGACGAGCCCGACATCCACACCGGCCTGCCGTTCTTCGACCACATGCTGGAACAGATCGGCAAGCACGGTGGGATCGCCCTGCGCATCCGCGCCGAGGGCGACCTGCACATAGACGAACACCACACCATCGAAGACACCGGCCTGGCGCTGGGGCAGGCATTGCGCCAGGCGCTCGGCGACAAGCGTGGCATCGGCCGCTACGGCTTCACACTGCCGATGGACGAGGCGTTGGCCAGTGCCGCGCTGGACTTCAGCGGGCGGCCATACTTCGTGTTCGAGGGGGAGTTCCGCCGCGAGCGCGTCGGCGACATGCCCACCGAACTGGTACCGCACTTCTTCCGGTCGCTGTGCGATGCGGCAGGATTGAACCTCAACCTGCAGGTGCACGGCGACAACGACCACCACAAGGTGGAGGCCTGTTTCAAGGCGCTGGCGCGCGCCCTGCGGGTGGCGGTGGCACGGCAAGGCACTGCGCTGCCGAGCACCAAGGGGGCCTTGTGACCGACGTTGCGCTGATTGATGCAGGCGGTGCGAACTTCGGGTCGGTGCGTTATGCGCTGGAACGCCTGGGCGCCAGCGTGCGCCTGGTGCGCGATGCGCGGGGGCTGGAGGGTGCGCGGCGGGTGATACTGCCCGGCGTGGGCGCCGCCGGGCCCGCCGTGCAGCGTCTGCACGCGCAGGGGCTGTTCGAGCCGTTGCGCCGGGTGGAAGTGCCGTTGCTGGGTATCTGCCTGGGCATGCAACTGCTGTTCGAACGTTCCGAAGAAGGCGATGTGGAAACCCTGGGGTTGATTCCGGGCACAGTGCGCAAGCTGGTGCCGGCCGTCGATATCCGGGTGCCGCACATGGGCTGGAACCGTCTGCTGCCACTGCGCGGTTCTCCACTGTTGAAGGATGTTACCGAACGCGCCAGCGCGTACTTCGTACACAGCTACGCCGCGCCGTTGAACGCGCATACGGTGGCGGCCTGCGACCACGGCGGTCTGTTCAGTGCGGTGGTCGAACACGGGCGCTACTTCGGTGCGCAGTGCCACCCCGAACGGTCCGGCGATACCGGCGCACGGTTGCTGCGCAACTTCCTGCAGGAAACCAATGCATGAGCTTCATTGTCTATCCCGCGCTGG
>JAAIGF010128492.1_pt1 | contig 14567 bp, 12 predicted proteins | sample 6487441 | NCBI WGS metagenome assembly JAAIGF01 (sample SAMN13974129, study PRJNA590717) | phyllosphere metagenome | biome: pepper field; feature: multiple bacterial spot infested pepper fields; material: pepper leaves; isolation source: leaves from pepper fields | host: Capsicum annuum ... | reverse complement strand
GGCTCCCGTGCTGCGGGTGTCGGGCTTCGACGTCCCGTTCCCCGCGGCGAAGCTCGAGGGCGCGTACCTGCCCGACGCCGACCGCATCCTCGAGGCCGTCGATCGCGCCCTCGCCTACTGACCATCCGACGCGCCTGCGAGAGGATTCCCTCATGAGCACCCAGACCTTCCACCTGCCGGACGTCGGCGAAGGCCTCACCGAGGCCGAGATCGTGCAGTGGCGCGTCGCCGCGGGCGACGAGGTCGCGGTCAACGACGTCCTCGTCGAGATCGAGACCGCGAAGTCGCTCGTCGAGCTGCCGTCGCCGTTCTCGGGCACGGTCGGCGAGCTGCTCGTCGACGAGGGGACGACGGTCGAGGTGGGGGCCGCGATCATCACCATCGCCGGTGCCGCGGCGGAAGCGGATGCCGCGAGCGGCAACTCCGAGCACGGTCAGAAGCCCGCCGAGAAGCCGGCCGCCGCCGGCGACGCGTCGGAGGAGAGCGGCTCGGTGCTCGTCGGATACGGCGGGGCCGGACAGGTGCAGTCGCGCCGCCGCAAGCCCGCCGAGCCGCCCGTTCGCGCGGCCGTGGGCGTCGTGGCGAAGCCGCCGATCCGCAAGCTGGCGCGCGACCTCGGCGTCGACCTCGCCTCGGTCACGCCGACGGGCGCCGCGGGTGAGGTGACGCGCGAGGATGTCGTGAACCACGCGTCGCAGGCATCCGTCTTCCGGAACCTTCAGACGCCCGCCCGACCCGAGGTGCGCGAGCAGACGATCCCCGTGCCGCCGGCCGTCGTGTCGGCCGGACCCGCCGACGACCGCGAGGAGACGATCCCCGTCAAGGGCGTGCGGAAGGTCACGGCCAAGCACATGGTCGACTCCGCCCACACCGCGCCGCACGTGTCGGTGTGGACCGACGTCGACGCGACGCGCACGATGGAGCTCGTCAAGCGGATGAAGGCCTCGCCCGACTTCGCCGACATCAAGGTCTCGCCGCTGCTGATCATGGCGCGCGCGGTCGTGTGGGCGGTCCGCCGCACCCCGATGGTGAACGCCGCCTGGGTCGAGACCGACAACGGCGCGGAGATCCGGGTGCGCCACTACGTCAACCTCGGCATCGCGGCGGCGACGCCGCGCGGCCTGCTCGTCCCGAACATCAAGGATGCGCAGGACCTGAACATGCGCGGTCTCGCCCGCGCACTCGAGAAGCTGACCCTCACCGCGCGCGAGGGCAAGACCGCCCCGGCCGAGCAGCAGGGCGGCACGATCACGATCACCAACATCGGCGTGTTCGGCATGGATGCCGGCACCCCGATCATCAACCCCGGCGAGTCGGGCATCGTCGCGATGGGCACGATCCGGCAGAAGCCGTGGGTCGTCGACGGCGAGGTGCGTCCTCGCTTCGTCACGACGGTGTCGGGCTCGTTCGACCATCGCGTCGTGGACGGCGACGGCATGAGCCGGTTCATCGCCGACGTGGCATCCGTCTTGGAGGAGCCCGCGCTGCTGCTCGACTGAGCTGATCGCTCTCGAGAACGCACCGTCGCCGTGAGGTCGTACCGTGCGCGGTACGTTCTCGCCGCGACGGTATGGTCTCGGCGGCGGGCGGGGGAGTAGCCTCGGCGCATGAGTGAGAAGGGGCCCGCGTCGTACTTCCCGAGCATCGAGAAGACCTACGGACTGCCGGTCCAGCACTGGCTCGACATCGCGGCCGACCAGCTCGCGTCGGGATCCACGCACATGCAGGTCGTCGAGTCGCTCAAGACCGAGCACGGGTTGGGGCACGGCCACGCGAACGCGGTCGTCGCCTATGCGAAGTCGAAGCGCGCCGGCTGAGCCGCGGCATCCGCGGCATCCGTCCTTCGGAGCATGTCGCGAAGCTCGGACTGTTCGCGCCCATGCGTCCGAGATCGGTGCGATCCTCCGAGGTTCGCGAGCGCGGACAGCACGGCGGGATCAGCCGGCGACCAGGTGCTCGATGAGGATCTGCGTGCCGATGCCGATGAGCACGATGCCGCCGATGATCTCGGCGGGCTTGCGCCAGCGCGTGCCGATGCGGTGGCCGATCAGCACGGCGACGAACGACAGGGCGAACGTGACGAGGCCGATCGAGACGACCGCGATCCACAGCGGCACGTCGAGGAAGGCGAACGACAGCCCGACCGCGAGGGCGTCGATGCTCGTCGCGAGGGCGAGCAGCACGATCTCGCGGGCGGACAGGCCGGATGCCGCATCCGCGTCGTCATCGTCGGGGCGGAACGCCTCCCACAGCATCTTCGCGCCGATGGCGGCGAGCAGGCTGAAGGCGATCCAGTGGTCGAACGGCGCGATCGCCTCCGCGAAGGTGCTGCCGAGCAGCCAGCCGATCAGTGGCATGACGGCCTGCGCGAGACCGAAGGCGCCGGCGATGAGGAGGGCGCCGCGCACGACGTGGGCGCGCAGCTGCAGACCTTTTCCGAGGGCCACGGCGAACGCATCGGCGGAGACGCCGACGGCCAGGATGAACAGCGCCCAGGGCGACATGGCTCCTCCTCGAAGCGGGATGACGGGATGGCGGGCGATCGTCCGGGGCGCCGTCGAACGGAGATCGGCCGCTCTCGAGCTTGCCAGTCGCCGGCCCTCGAGAATGACGAAAAGCCCTGATTGACAGCATTTCGGGCGAGCGAATCGTTCGGTCGCCCGAAATCGCGCGCGCTTCCTGCGGCCGTCAGATCACCCGGTCGTTCCCTCCGTCGACGCTGAGGTGCGCGCCGGTCGTCGCCGGCAGCTGCTCGCAGAACACGGCGACGGCCTCGGCCACCATGGCGCTCCTGACCTCGATGCGCAGCAGGTTCCGCGTGCGGTACTCCTCGATGGACAGCCCGTAGCTGGCAGCTCGTTGCGCGAGCAGCTCGGGCGTCCAGATCGCGGTGTCGAAGACCGCATCCGGCTCGACCTGGTTCACGCGGATGCCGTCGGCGGCCCACTCGAGGGCGGCGACCCGTGCGAGCTGTGCCGCCGCCGTCTTGCTCGCCGAATAGGCGGCGACGCCCGGTCCCGGGGCGACGACGTTCTTCGTCGAGACGAGCACGACCCGCCCGCCCCGCGGCGAGAGCGCGAGGTGAGGATGAGCCGCGCGCATCAGGCGGAGCGGGGCGGTGGCGTTGACGCGCAGGGCGCGCTCCCACGTCGCGTCGTCGAGGTCGGCGATGGACTGGCTGCGGGGGAAGATCCCCGCGGCGACGACGAGCATGTCGACGCCGCCGTAGGTGCGGACCGCCTCGTCGAGGGTGCGCTCGATGACCGCCGGGTCGGCGACGTCGCCGACGACACCGCCCCAGACGTCACCGGCGAAGGCGTGCCGCACGCCCGGGTCGAGGTCGACCCCGACGACGGCGGCGCCATCGGCGAGGAGTCGCTCGGCGACGGCCCGGCCGATGCCCGAGGCGGCGCCCGTCACGATGGCGACCTCGCCCGCGAGCGGCGCACGGCGGCGGCCCGCGAGCTTGGCCTGCTCGAGAGACCAGTACTCGATGTCGAAGCTCTGCGCCTCGTCGAGCGATCGGTAGCCGCCGATCGCGTCGGCGGCTTGGATGACGGCGATCGTGTGCTCCGCGATATCGGCCGCGACGCCGACATCCCGCACGGTGTCGCCCGCCGTCAGCATCCCGAGCTCCGGGTCGAGCACGACGCGGGGAGCGGGGTCGAGGGGAGTCACCGGCCCCGTCTGGCGCTGCCGATGGCGCTCGACGTAGGCCCGGTAGGCGCTCGCGTAGGCGGCGACATCGCGCCCGACGAGCGGATGACGCTTCGTGTAGATGACGTGCTCGGGGGTCGCGGTTCCGCGGGTCGTGGCCGCGCTGACGTCGGGGCGCGCAGCGAACGCGGCGGCACGGTGCGATCGGCTCTGCCGCAGCAGCATGGGCCGGCCCGCGGCCCGCGCGATGTCGGCGCGCAGATTCGCGATGGCCTCGATGGTGCCCCGAGACGGGATGCCGCCCTCACCGGCACCCGTTTCACCGGCACCCGTTTCACCGGCACCCGTTTCACCGGCATTCGTCTCGGGGGCGACGATCCCCGAGACCTCGGCCGCGCGGGCGACGATCTCGCGATGGCGCGCGAGCACCGCGTCGGGGTCGTCGCCGAAGGTGAACAGGCCGTGGTTGCGCAGCACGAGCGCGTCGACACCGCTCAGGTCGGTGTCGGCCACGAGGTGGGCGAGCGGGAATCCGGGCATCACGTAGGGCAGAACGGCGACCCGCGGGCCGAGCGCCGACGCGATCTCAACGTCGGACACGTCGCGATCGGTCACGGCGACGATCGCATCGGCGTGGGAGTGGAGTGCGACACGGCCGGGGAGGTGCGCGTGCAGCAGCGCCTCGATCGAGGCCGTCGGCGCCGACGCGTCGAGGGAGGCCTGGCGCAGCTCGTTCACCATCGTCGGGTCGTCGAGGTGCGGCAGGCGCAGCAGGGCTTCGAGCCGTTCGCGGCGCAGCGGCGCGAACCCCGCGGGCTCGATCGTGGCGAGGTCCCACCCGCTGCCCTTGACGAGGACGAGGTCCACGGGTTCGCCCGTGACGTCCTCGCCCCGCGCGGTGATCGAGGTGTTCCCGCCGCCGTGGAGGACGAAGGAGGGATCGCCGCCGAGCGCGCGGCTGACGCGCACGATGTCGTCGAGCGCGGCCGACACCTCCGGTGACGGGGTCATGCGTAGGCCTCCCAGACGCTCGTCATCGACGACACGACGCGGTCGAAGCGGGCCGCCTGCTGCTGATACGCGGTGCGGCAGATGCCCGGTTGCACGACGAGCGCGGGGTCGGGCTCGACGCCCCACGGGGTCATGTCGACGCCGACACCGCGTGCCGCGAGCGAGGCGACGCCCCGGGCGCCCAGCTCGGTGCCGAGCTGCCGGCGCATCGCGTGCCCGATGACGTCGGCGAACATCTGCGCCCACTGCGGGTTCTTCGCCCCGCCGCCGGCGAGTGTCCACGGGGCGTCGGTGACGACAGCGCCCGTCGCGACGACCTTCTCGATCTGCACGCGGTGGTACTGCGTGATGCCCTCGGCGACCGCGCGGGCGACATGCGGGTAGCCGTGGCTGCCCTTGATCCCGACGAACGTTCCGGAGGCACCGAGGTGCTCGGGTGCGCCGTGGATGAACGGCAGGAAGAGCAGCCCGTCGGCCAGCGGGGGTGCGCCGTGCGCGGCCTCGAGCAGATCGCGCGGCGTCAGCGGAAGAGTGGCGCGCGCGCCGAGCAGTCCGGACGCCCATTCGATGCTCGCCGCGGACGTCGGTGCGACCTCCATGGCCAGCATGAGGCGGGGATCGGGGAGCAGCGCGTTGATGGTGACGCGCGGGGGGACGGCATCCGTCGGCACGACGACAGCGTTGATCGCCCACGTTCCCACGATCACCGTCACGTCGCCGAGGTCGGTGGAGCCCGCCCCCAGCGGGCTCGCGACGCAGTCCATGCACCCGGCGACGACGGGGGTGCCCGCGATCAGGCCGGAGCGCGCGGCGGCCTCGGCGCTGATCGTCCCGACGACCTCGTCGCTCGCGTGTAGGGGCGGCAGGATGCGCTGGAGCTCGCGGGGCAGGCCGAGCATGTCGAAGACCTCGGGCTCGTACTCCCGCGCCCGCAGGTTGACCAGCCCGCACCCCGACGAGTCGGATGTGTCGGCGCTCGCGACGCCGGTGAGGCACGCGGCGATCCAGTCCTTGCAGGTCAGCGCCCAGCGGGCCCGGTCGAGCGACTCGGGCTCGTTATCGAGCAGCCACCGCAGGAGCACGCCGGGCTGCGCGGCCCACGGAAGCGACCCGGTGAGCAGCCGCATCCGCTCGACCGCCGCGGGGTCGAGGGCCGCGACGACGTGCTCGGCCCGGCTGTCGGTCGAGGCGATGGCGGGCCGCACCGGCCGCAGCTGCTCGTCGACGAGGTACAGGCCGTTGCCGTGACCGGTCGCGCCGACGGCCGAGACGGTCCATCCGTCGGCCGCGAGCCACGCGGTCAGGTCGCGCAGGACGTCGGCCACGACGTCCCACAGCGTGTCCATCGCGATCTCCTGCCGCTCGCGCGAGACCGCGACGCGGGGGTTCGGCGCCGAGACCGTGCGGATCTCCCGCCCGGCGTCGTCGAACGCCGCTGCTTTGGCAGACGTGAGGCCCACGTCGATGCCGATGACGCAGATCTTCATCGATCCTCGTTTCTCGCTCAGGCGGCCGTCGGCTGAGCGGGTGCCGGGCGCAGGGTTCGGGGTGCGAAGCGCCGAGCGGCTTCACGGTATCGCGCCAGCTCGGCATCCGCGCGCTCGGCGCTCCAGTCGCCGTGCGCGACGAGCACGTCTGCCGCGCGGGGCGCGCAGCCGAGGCCCACGTCGCTGTTCAGCGCGATCGCGGTGCGGCGGATCAGGACGTCCTCGAGCGTGTGGGCGCCTTCCTCGCGGACGGCGTACACGACCTCCGCCGCGATCGCGCCGCTGTCGTCGTCGATGACCTCTGCCAGCGACGGATCGGATGCCGCGAGCATCTCGATCGGGCGGCTGAGGGTTCCGTACAGGTCGGCGAGACGGCGGGCGCTGCGCTCGGGAAGGACGCTGCGGGCGACGCTGTCGGCGACGAAGCGTCCGTGATCGCCCGCGGGTGCGCCGGGGAACCGGGCCGTCCGGGTCGCGGAGCGGCGACGGCCGAGGCCGAGTGCCGTCTCGATGCGCCGCAGCGCCTGCTCGCCGAGGGCACGGTGGGTCGTGTACTTGCCGCCGATGACGGTGAGGAGCCCCGCGGCCTCGCCCGTGTGCACGACGATCTCGCTGTCGCGGCTGACCGAGGCCGGGTCGCTGAGATCGGCGACGTAGGGGAGGGGGCGCACCCCCGAGAACGACCAGAGCACGGCGTCGCGGCGCAGCCCCGCTGCCGGGATGAGGTCGTTGACGGCCCGGAGCAGGTAGTCGACCTCGTCGTCGTCGACGATGATCTCGTCGATCGACCCGTCGTAGGGCAGGTCGGTGGTGCCGATCATGTACTTGCCGTCCCACCACGGCAGCACGAACATGGGCCGGCCGTCGTCGGGCGACTCGAAGAAGATGCACGTGTCGGGCGCGCCGGGGAAGGCGTCGACGACGAGGTGGCTTCCCTTCGTCGGCCCGATCCGGCGGGGGTGGTCGCCCTGCAGATCGAGCACCGCGTCGACCCAGGGGCCGGCGCAGTTGACGACCACGGGGGCGCGCAGCGTCCGCTCGCGTCCGTCCTCGCGGTCGAGGTACCGGACGCCGGCGATGCGTCCGTTCTCGCGGATCAGGTCGGTGACGGGGGTGTGGGTGAGCACGGTCGCGCCGTGGTTGGCCGCATCGATGGCGAGCTCGATGCCGAAGCGCTCGGTCACCGGCACGTGCGCGTCCTGGAAGAGGCCGCCCCACTTCACGCCGCCCGCGGCCACCGAGGGCCACTCGCGGGCGAGTCGCCGCGAGAAGACGATGCGGTTGCGCGGCAGCTTCTTGCCCAGCGACAGGATGTCGTGCAGCAGCAGCCCGCACGACAGCAGCCATCCGGGCCGCGAGGCGCCCCGCGAGAAGGGGATGAGCATGGGGTACGGGCGCACGAGATGCGGCGCCGTGCGCAGCAGGATGTTGCGCTCGCGGATCGACTCGAGCACGAGCGGGATCTCCACGCGCTCGAGGTACTTCAGGCCGCCGTGGATGAGACGGGTCGAGATCGCCGACGTGCGGGCGGCGATGTCGTCACGATCGATGACGACGACGTGGAGGCCGCGGCCGGCGGCCTCACGGGCGATGGCGAGGCCGTTGATCCCGGCGCCGATGACGACGACGTCGGCCGAGGTCGGCTCGGCATGGGTACGAAGCGAGGGCATGCTGCATCCTTCTGGTCTCGGGGCGCCCGTGGGCGCCCCGAGACGGTTCAGTGGGAGAGGGTCTGGAAGAGATCGAAGGCGTCGTCGGCGCTGAGGCCGTCGTGCACGACGCCGCGGACGGCCGCGAGAATGGCGGCCGGGTGCTCCGACTGGAAGACGTTGCGTCCCATGTCGACGCCCGCCGCGCCCTCGGCCATGGCGCGCGATGCGACCCGCAGGGCCTCGCGCTCCTCGACCTTCTTGCCGCCGGCGATGACGATCGGGACGGGGCACGCGCTCGTGATCGTCTCGAAGCCCTCCTCGACGTAGTACGTCTTCACGAACGCGGCGCCGAGCTCGGCGCTGATCCGCGTCGCGAGCCGGAAGTAGCGGGCGTCGCGCACCATGTCGCGGCCGACCGCGGTGACGGCCAGGACCGGGATGCCGGTGGCCTGGCCCGCGTCGACGAGGGTCGTCATGTTGCGCACCGACTTCGTCTCGTTGTCGCCGCCGATGAAGACCTGCACCGCGAGCGCCGCGGCATCCAGTCGCACGGCGTCGTCGATCGAGACGGCGACCTCCTCGTCGGAGAGCTCCTTGAGCACGCTCGGTCCGCCCGAGGCGCGGAGCACGATGCCCTTCGCGGAGTGCGGCGGGATGGTCGTGCGCAGGGCACCGCGCGTGCACATCAGGGCATCGGCCTGGGGGACCAGCGGGAGGATCGAGCGATCGAGCCGCTCGAGTCCCGACGTCGGCCCCTGGAAGTAGCCGTGATCGAACGCGAGCATCACGGTCTTGCCGTCGCGGGGGTCGAACACGCGCGACATCCGCGCGCGCATCCCCCAGTCCTGGCCTGCTTGGCCCTTGATGGGGTAGCCGGTGCCGGCCGCGGCGGGGCCGGCGTAGTCGGTTCCCTCACGCAGGTCGTCGAGGTCAGCCATGGATGTTCTCCTTGTTCTTCGGGGTGGGGTCGGTGTCGGCGCGTCGGGCCGAGGGGGCAGGGGTGGGGCGCTGCAGGTTCGCGCGGAGTCGGCGCAGGGAGCTGCGGCCGGTTCCGGTCGCGGCGGACGCGATCACGACCACGAGGACGACGAGCACGCCCTTGAGGACGTTCTGGGCGCCGACCGACCACCCCACGAGGTTGAGCAGTCCCGACAGCAGCACGAAGAACAGGGCGCCGGTCCAGGCGCCGGCCGGCACGGGGCGGCCTCCCGAGATGAGGGTGCCGCCGATCACGACGACGGCGATCGAGTCGAGCATGTACGAGCTGCCGAGCACGGTGCTCGGGGAGATGAAGGCGGCGAGCAGGCCCCCGACGAGTCCGGCGAGGCCCGCCGACACGAGGTAGGCGGTGACGGTCACGCCCGCCACCGGCAGGCCCGCCCGCTCGGCCGCACGAACGCTCTGGCCCACCGCGATGACGGCCACACCGACACGGGTCCGCGTCAGGGCGAGCCAGACGATCACGGTCATGGCCGCGACGACGAGCGCGATGACGGGGATGCCGAACGCCTTGGCCGTGACGAAGGCTCGCAGGCCCGCGTCGGCGCCGCCGCGAGCGGCATCCGCCAGCAGAAGCGTCGCGGAGGTGACGATGAGGCTCGTCGCCAGGGTCGCGATGATCGGGGGCACCCGCAGGAGGAGGATCGCGGCGACGCTAACCGCGCCGGCGGCGAGCCCGGAGCCGGCACCGGCGGCGAGCCCGATCACGGGCCCCGCTGTCGCGCCCACGCCGACCGAGACGTACGAGGCCATCGAGATGACGGTGCCGACCGAGACGTCGATGTTGCCCGGGCCGAGGGTGATGACGAGCATCTGCCCGAGGGCGACGAGCACGAGGAACGGCGCGAGCGAGAGGGCCTGGGCCATCGGGTCGAGGGGAGATCCGGGCCGCACGGCGATGATGACCGCCCACACGGCGAGCACGCCGAGAAGCGACCAGCCCCAGGCGGGCCAGGCGGGTCCGCGGCGGAGCGCCGGGAGCGGGATGGAAGCGGAGGTCATCGCGCGATCCTCTCGGTGATCATGCGGCCCGCGAGCACGGCGATGACGATGACGCCTTGTGCGGCCGATTGCAGGGCGGACGGAAGGTTGATGAGGCTGAGCAGCACGGTGATGAGGCCGAGGGTGATCGCGCCGAGCGTCGTCCCGATCGGCAGCGCCCGGCCGCCCGAGAACGTGCCGCCGCCGAGGATCACCGCGGCGATCGTCATGAGGGTGTACTCGCCGGCGGCGTTGATGTCGCCCGACCAGGTCTGCGAGGCGAGCAGCAGGCCCGAGACGACGAGCAGCGCGGCTGCCGCGACGTACGCGGTCGCCCGGGTCGCGACGAGAGAGGCGCCCGTCTTCTCGAGCGTCGCGGCCTGCGAGCCGAGCGCGCGCATGCGTGCCCCCGCGAGCGAGCGTCGGGTGATCCACCAGCCCAGCGCCGTCGCCGCGGCGATGAAGATGAGGGGCGCCGGGAACCAGGTCGGCCGCCAGGTCGACAGGGCCGAGAGCCAGTCGGGGGTCTGGCCGCCGGGGGTCGGCCGGATCTGCAGGCCGATGCCCAGCCACACGAACGACATGCCCAGCGTCAGGATGATCGAGGGCACCCCGCGGCGCTGCACCACCCACGCGAGGAGGGCGTAGACGGCGAGGATGCCGGCGATCATTGCGATCGCGAGCGCGGGGGTCTCCCGCAGGAGCGTCGCGGCGATCACCGTGATGAGCCCGACGAGGTATCCGACGCTCAGGTCGATGTCACCGACGGCCATCATGATCATCTGGGCTTGGGCGGCGAGCACGAGCGGGACGGACGACATGAGCATCAGGGTGAGACCGGGCACGCTGAGGATTCCGGGCTGCAGAGCCGCGGTCAGTGCGAAGATCGCGATGAGCGCGACGAGGGCGAGGAGCGCGGGCGACCCGTTGACGGCCGAGGCGCGCAGGCGCTGCGGGGCGGTGGGCGGGGCGAGCACGTCGGTGGTCATCGGTCCTCCTGGACTGTCTCGGCGTCGACTCCGAAGGAGTCGGCGATGATGCGCTCGTCGGTGATGTCGTCGCCGGAGAGCTCGCTCACGACGCGTCCGGAGCGGAAGACGTAGACGCGGTCGCAGTGGGCCATCTCGCCGTTCTCGGTGGAGTACCAGACGATCGAGCGGCCGCGTGCCACCTCGACGCGCATGAGGGCGTACAGCTCGTTCTTCGTCGTGACATCGACGCCCCGGAAGGGGTCGTCCAGCAGGACGAGAGGGGCGTCGGTCGCGAACGCCCGCGCGACGATGACCTTCTGCTGGTTCCCGCCCGACAGGGACGTGATCGGGGCCCGGGCACCGCCCTTGACGTTCAGGCGCTGCACCCATTCCTCGGCGAGCCGTCGTCGCCGCGCGGGCGGAACGATTCCCGCCGTCGCGAGATGACGGGTGGCGGAGACGGTGAGGTTGTCGGCGACGTTCCAGAGCGAGAAGATGCCGCTGGTCTGCCGGTCGCCGGGCACGTAGGCGCGGCCGCGCACGACGCGGACGCCGCGGGCGTTGCTCCAGAGGCGGTGCAGCAGCTCGTCCTGGCCGTGGCCGGCGAGCCCGGCGAGGCCGACGATCTCGCCGGGTGAGACCGAGAACGGCACGTCGCCGCCGTCGATGCGGGCGACGGCGCCCCGCGCGTCGATCTCCGGCGGAGCGCTCGCGGCGCTCACCCGGCGCACCGTCGCCGTGTCGGCGTGGACCTCGCCGCCCATGGCCGCCAGCAGCGCGTCCTCGTCGGTATCCCTCGCCGCGACGACCTCGACGACGCGGCCGTCCTTCATGACGGCGATGCGGTCGGCGTGGACCAGCACCTCCTGCATCCGGTGCGAGATGAGGACCATTCCGACGCCCTCGTCGGCGAGGCTGCGGAGCGCCGCGTAGAGCTGGCGGGTCGCGTTGATACTGAGCGATTCGGTCGGCTCGTCGAGGATCAGCAGCGACAGCGACGGCGTGCACAGAGCGCGCACGATCTCGACCATCTGCCGCTGCGCCATCGTGAGGTCGCCCGCCCGCCGCAGTACCGAGACACCGTGTCCGGGGAAGATCTCGTCGAGCTTCCGTGACACGCGCCGCTCGGCGCGACGGTTCCAGCCTGCCCCGCGGGTGCCGGCGTCCGAGAGCGCGATGTTCTCGGCGACGGTGAGGTCGGGGCAGAGGGCGAGCTCCTGGTAGATCATCCGGACGCCGGGCTGCTCGGTGCCGCGCTTCGCGGTCGCGCCGCCCGTCCGCCAGCGGATGCTGCCGGCGTCGGGCTGCTCGCGTCCGGCGAGCACCCGCATGAGGGTGCTCTTGCCGGCGCCGTTGTGGCCGACCAGGCCCAGGATCTCGCCGGCGGCGACCGAGATGTCTATCCCGGCCAGTGCCGTCGTGTTTCCGTATCGTTTGGCGACCGCCTCGGCCGTGACGAGCGCCAGGTCCGAGGGGGTGGTCGCGGGGGTGTGCGACAGGGTTGTCATCGGGTCTCCTGGTTCGAGCTGGTCGGCCACGGTGTCACCGGGCGTCAGGGCAGCGCGGGCACGGCGACGTCGTCGCCGGCCAGCAGAGCCGCGATCGCGGCGTCGGTGGTCTCCTCGTCCCAGGCGTTCGCGGCGTACTCGTCGGTGCCGAGGGTCTCGACCCAGTAGTCGAGGTTCTCCTGCGTGACCTGCACGAGCGGGAGGACGACCTCGTCGGGCACCTCGTCGCCGCGCAGCTTCGCGATGGCGGCGTAGAGCGCGGCGACGATCTGTCCGGGATCGGTCAGCGCGGCGAACGAACCGTTGTCGATGCCGCTCTCCTTCCAGAACGACAGCGACTTGCCGTCGGTGTCGAACACGACGACCGGGATGTCTCGACCGGCCGACTGGAACGCCTGCACGACGCCCATGCCGCCGATGCATCCGGGAACGGCGGCGATCGGGGGCATCGAGCCGAGGATCGCGACGATCTCCTTCTGCGCCGTCGCGGCGTCGCAGAAGCCGTTCACCTCGGCCGCGACCTTCACGTCGGGGTAGTCGGCGAGGATCTCCTGCTGGCGGGCGTAGAACGCCTCGTCGGGCTGCGAGCCGATCACGCCGCGGTTGAGGATGATGTCGCCTGTGCCCCCGATCGCGTCGAGCGCGGGCTGGAGCGAGTCGGCGCCCCACTGCCCGTAGTCGTTGCGCACGACGATGCCGCAGCTGGTGTCCATGTCGGCGTCGACGATCACGACCGTGATGCCGGCGGCGCATGCCTCCTCGACGACGGGGACGAGCGCGGTCGACGAAGCCGGGATGACCATGAGCACGTCGGGGTTCTGCAGCATGAGGCTGCGGATCTGCGATGCCTGCTCGGTCGCGCTGTTCTCGCCCGGGGCGTTGACGACGCTGTAGTCGGAGACGACGCCGCTCTCCTTGAGCTTCGCGGCCTCCGTCTCGAACTTGTCGATGAGGGTCAGGCGCCAGCCGTTGACGAACCCGTTCGAGAGGGCCACCTTCAGGCCCTGGGGTTCTCCGCCGGCAGCGGTGGTGTCGGTCGGGCTGCCGGCGCAGCCGGCGAGGACGAGAGCGGAGATCGCTGTCGCGGCCGCTGCGGCGAGCAGACGGCGGGTGGTCGGGAACGTCATCGTTGTGCCTCCTGGTGTCGCATCGTTGCGAGGTGCCGATGTCACGAGGGCGTGCGGGCTGCAAACTCGTAACAACCAACCTGTCATGACAAGTTGGTGATGACTAAGATAGGGAGCGGGCCGCCGAGTGTCAACACGGCGCCGATACGCTCGCCGTGACGGCCCGATCGAGGAGGCTCCCATGACCGCAGCGACGACGCTCGACCGCTCGTCCGATCTCCCGTTGTGGCAGCAGCTGTCGCTCGCACTGCGGGGTGAGATCGAGTCGGGACGGTGGCGGCCCGATCAGGCGCTGCCGTCCGAGTCGGAGCTCATCGACCGCTTCGGGGTCTCCCGCACGGTCGTCCGGGAAGCCCTCGCCGACATGGTGCGCGCCGGGCTGATCTACAAGGTCCGCGCACGCGGATCGTTCGTCGCGCCGGCGCGGCCCGACCTGCGATTCGTCGGGTCGATGGCGGGGTCGTCGGACGATCTCGCCGGAACGGGTCGAGTGGTGACGACCCGCGTGCTCGACTTCGCCGTCGGCACGGCGGACGCGGCGGACGCCGAGGCTCTGCGCATCCCTGTCGGGGCACCCGTGGTTCGGCTGCGTCGCCTGCGGCGGGTCGACGAGACGCCCTGGCTGCTCGTCGACACGGTGCTGCCCCACGACCGGTTTCCCACGCTCGCGCGCGCCAACCTCGAGAACCGGTCGCTCTACGAGCATCTCCGGCGCAACTTCGGGGTGCAGCCGAGCGGCGCCGATCGCTGGCTCAGCGCGGTCGTCCCCGACCCGGCGGACGCCGCGCTCCTCGAGCTCGCCCCGGGGCAGCCGGTGCTGTCGATCGAGTCGATCGCGTGGGACGCCGAGGGGCAGCCGTTCGAGCGGTACCTGGCCCTTCACCGCAGTGACGAATCGCGCTTCTACGTGGGAATCCGCTGATCTCCCGCTCCGGCGGTCAAGAGAACGATTATCAGTAACGTACAATCGACAGCATGACCCGTCGACTCCTCCCTGCCGCCGCGCTCGTGGCAGCGGCATCCCTCGCCCTCGCCGGCTGTGCCGGCACCTCGTCGCCGGCCGCGAGCGGTTCGGACGACGGCAAGATCAGCGTCGTCGCATCGACGAACGTATACGGCTCGCTGGCCGCCGAGGTCGGCGGCGACGCGATCGAGGTGACCTCGATCGTGACCT
>JAAIGF010055657.1_pt1 | contig 14574 bp, 15 predicted proteins | sample 6487441 | NCBI WGS metagenome assembly JAAIGF01 (sample SAMN13974129, study PRJNA590717) | phyllosphere metagenome | biome: pepper field; feature: multiple bacterial spot infested pepper fields; material: pepper leaves; isolation source: leaves from pepper fields | host: Capsicum annuum ... | reverse complement strand
GCATCCAGCCATTCCACGCTGTCGCCCGCGTGTTCGCACAGCAGCGCAGCGGCGGCAGCGCGATGCCTGGCGCGCAGGTCATGGCACGCTTCGCGCCAGCGCGGCGAGCCGGCCGCTGCCATGCGCGCCAGGCCGATCAGCGCATCGGTCACGCCCTTCATCGCCGAAACCACCGTGACCTGCACGGGCTCGGGCCGTTGCAGCAGCAATTGCGCTACATGGCGGTAACGGTCGGCATCGGCAACGGACGTGCCGCCGAACTTGTGCACCACCACGCGTGGTGAGGCAACGACATCGAAGGCGGCGGGCTCGGCAGGCGGTGCAGCGGCGACAGAAGACATGGTGACCTCGGCAGGAGGCCCCGTAACGCACCAGTGGAAGGTTTCCCCGCCACCTGGTTCGGTGCGGGGCCGTGGTTTTCGTGAGTTACGCGAAGACGACGGACCGCACCCGGAACGTGCTGACGGTGGTGGTAATGGTGGTGGTGATGCGCGCCATGCAACCTCGCCCCTCAAGGGCGATGGAAACAACGTGGAAGGCAGTGTTGACGGCGGGCATGGCTCCAGAAAACACTGCCGCGTCGGCTGCTGTCAAGTGCTGCATTGCAAGAAAAGCGCCTTCGTCCGCAGCGCCCTGCACCTGCAGCATGGTTGCAACGGAGACCATCCTCAGCCGGCGTGTTCCCAGATTGCCGGTGGTGCCCGGTGCGCATGCGCGCAGGAAATCACGCCAGCCATCAGGCAGACAATGGCGATGGCTTCCAGCAGTGTCGGCCAGCGTTGTTGCCAGGCAAATCCGTACAACAGCGCGAACAGCGTTTCGAAGACGATCATCTGCCCGGTGAGAGTAAGCGGCAGCAAGCGGCTGGCACGGTTCCAGCAGGCGTTGCCGAGCACCGAGGCCAGCACCGCCACGCCCGCGCTGACCATCCAGAACAGACCCCACTGGCCCGCCTGGTGCTGGCTGCCGGAAACAATGAAGGCCGACGGCACCAGCAGCAACGCCAGCGCGCCGGTCACCACCCCGATCAGCAGCGACCAATCATGCGCGGACACGTCCGGCCGGCGTGCCAGCCAGCGACTGTTTCCCACCGAGTACGCCGCCCACGAAAACAGCGCGCCCACGGCGCACAACAGCCCCAGCACACGCTGTCGCCAAGGTGCGTGGGCGCTTTCGGACACCAGCGCTTCATAGCCGACCAGTGCCACGCCCAGCAGGCACAACAGCAAGGCAGGCGCCAGACGCCGCAACGGGACCGCGCCCACGTCGCGGGCACCCACCAGGGTCACCACCACCGGCACCAGGCCCACGATCAGCGATGCCGCCGCGCCCCCGGCCCACTGCACCGCAGTCGCCAACAACAGGAAATACACCAGGTTGCCGGCCAGGCTCAGCCACACCAGCGCCCGCCACTCGGCAACACCCAGGCGAGGCAGCACGCGTTTCCAACGCGGCCAGAGCAGCAACGTGGCCACCAGCCCGTATACCAGATAGCGCCCTGCCGACAGCTGCATGGCGTTGAAGGCCAGCAATATCGCCGGCGCCAGGAATACGAAGCCCCACAGCGCACCGGCAATCACGCCGTTGCCGATTCCCACACCCATCGAACGGTTCATCGAACGCCTGCGCTGTTGCCTGGCCGCCAAGTCTAGTCAGCGACGGCGCGCTCGTCTTTATCAGAGCGATCATGCCCAGGGATGCGCCGCAGCAGGCTGGTAGAGCCGGGCTCTGCCCGGCTGATTCCTGGTGGCGGCATCACCCCGCAGCGGGGCAGAGCCCCGCTCTACGGGGCGGCCGGCATCAGGTGGCATGCACCAACGGCTGTACCACCGAGTCCAGCAGCCCTATCGCGGTACCTTCCTTGCCTCCGCCGGATGCGCTGCGGCGGAAACCCTCCCAGTCGCCCTGCGCCAAGGCCTCCAGACATTCGGCAGTCACCGGCAACCGCCGCATCGCCCAGTATGGAAACTGGCGCGTAGCCACCGCCCCCCTGGCAAGTTCGACCACGCCGGCATGGCTCCTGGACTGCACTATCCGGTCGAAAGCCAGATCCAGCGCGTCAGGTGGACCTTCCAGGTATTGAAGGAAACGCGTTCCATCGTGCAACAGCACGCCGGTCACTCCCGCCAGCCTGTTGAACCGTGCGGCATCTTCCACAACCTCGTCCAGCCGTCCCTGCATCCGTGCTGGAACAGACTCGCTCACATAGGCGATTGCACGCAACGGCATGATGTTTCCTTCCTGTGAACAACCAAGGTAGCAGGCCGCTCACATTAACGCCGTTTGTCAAGGCTATCCAGCCTGGCAATCCGGGGATAGGACCAGCGCAAGGTACAGCGGGGCTCTGCCCCGCTGAAGCATCATCGTGTATCAGCCGGGCAGAGCCCGGCTTTACGCGCCGGCGCGCCGAGGAATGCTGGCTTCGAAGACCACGTTGTGCTCTTCGTTGCGCGCCTGCAGGCGGCCGCCGTGCGCGTGCACGAACTGATCGGCGATGTACAGGCCCAGGCCAAGCCCCTTGCTGGCATGGAAACTGGCCTTGAACGGCTCGAACAGGCGCGGCAGCAGGCTGTCACAGATCTGCCCATGGTTGCGCACGCGCAGCGTCACCTGCGCCGGGTCGGCGCCGTCCACGTCCACCACAACCGCCGCGTCGCCGCCATGCAGCAGCGCGTTGCCTATCAGGTTCGATGCCACCTGCGCCAGCCGATCCGCATCGCCCTGCAGGCGTGTATCGCCCTGCTGACGCACGTCGATGCGTGCCCCGGCATTGCCCTGCTCCACCTCCTGCACCACTGCGTCCACCACCGTGGCGACATTGCACGGGCCGCGCTCCAGCCGCAGGCCGCCGGAACGGATGCGGGAGAAATCCAGCAACTGCTCCACCATCCTTGCCATGCGCAGCGTGCTGGTCTCCAGGTGTCGCAGCGTCTGCTGCGCACCGGAATCGTCCGGCACGTCCAGCGACAGCTTGTCCGCGCACAACAATATGGCCGACAGCGGCGTGCGCAGATCGTGGGTCAGCACCGCCATCATTGTCTCGTTGAGCGTCAACGCGCGCTCCAGCGCCTCGTTGCGCGCTTTCAGCAGGCGTTTCTGCTGGTAAAGCTCGATGAACACGCCCAGCTTGCCGAGGATCACCTGTGGCTCGATCGGCTTGTGCAGAAAGTCCACTGCCCCGCTTTCATAGCCTTTGAACGAGCGCACCGGATCCTGGGGCGAGGCGGTCAGGAAGATGATCGGCACATCGCGACTACGCTGTGAACCGCGCATCAGCTCGGCAAGCGCGAAACCATCCATCTCCGGCATCTGCACGTCCAGCAGCGCCAGCGCCACCTCGTGCTCCAGCAGCAGTTCAAGCGCCTCATTGCCCGAAGACGCACACAGGATACGCAGCCCATCCCGGCGCAGCAGCGCCTCCATCGCCACCAGGTTCTGGGGCACGTCATCGACGATGAGCACGCACGCAGGTGCGTCATCGGCGTTGGCCACAGGCGGAAGCAGGTTCATTTCAATTCCTTCAGGCATTCGCATATCTTGTCAAGCGTCAGCACCGCATCGGCACCGGCGCGTTGCAACGCCGATGCCGGCATCAACGATGCCTCCGCATCATCGGGGCACTGCACCCAGGCGCGCCCCCCTGCCTCACGTACCGCGGCCACTCCATCGCTGCCATCGCTGCTGGCGCCGGTGAGCAGGATCGCCAGCACGCGATCAGCGAACACGGCCGCGGCGGATTCGAAAAGTGGATCCACCGCCGGGCGCGAAAACAACACCGGCGCATCCAGCGACAGCGCGACGGATTCCTCGTCCTCCACCAGAAGGTGGTAATCCGGTGGTGCGAAGGTCACGGTGCCAGGCTGCAGTGGCTGCTTGTCCTCGGCTTCGCGGACGACCAGCGCACACTCCGGGTCCAGCAGTTCAGCGATGCGGCTTGGCCGGTCGCGAGGAAGATGCAGCACCACCAGCACCGGAATGGAAAGTCCGGCCGGCAGGGCGCCCAGGGCCTTCTGCAGCGCAGTGACGCCGCCGGCAGAAGCCCCCATCACGAGCACGCGCGGTGACAGGGAGGTGTCCATGGCAGGGCTCATCATACCGCCTTCCGGTAAAGGCGCTGTTCGCGCGCGCAGACTTCAAAAGCATTGCCATGTTCGCCGAACTGCAGCGATTCCTTGCTGCCCAGGCCCAGAAAACCGCGATGCACCAGCGCCTCGCGGAACAGGCCGACGGCACGGTCCTGCAGCGGTCGGTTGAAATAGATGAGTACGTTGCGGCACGACACCAGATGCACCTCTGAAAACACCGTATCGGTTGCCAGGCTGTGGTCGGCGAACACCACGTTGCGGCGCAGCCGACGATCGAATACCGCGCCGTTGTAGCCGGTGGTGTAGTAATCCGACAACGACCCCTGACCTCCTGCCTGCAGATAGTTGCGGCTGAAGGGAGCAATCCTGTCGATGCTGTAGGTACCGGCCTCGGCGGCCACCAGTGCCGCCGGATTGATGTCGGTGGCGTAGATGATGCTGCGGTCCAGCAGGCCTTCTTCGTGCAGCAGGATCGCCAGCGACCACACCTCCTCGCCGGAACTGCAGCCGGCCACCCATACCTTGATGGACGGATACGTCCTCAGCACGGGAATGGCGTGCTGGCGCAAGGCAGCAAAATAGGATGGATCGCGGAACATCTCCGAGACCTGCACGGTAAAGAACTGCATCGCCTGTGCGAACAGATCCGGCTCGTGCAGCAGGCGATGCTGCAGATCGGAAAGCTGCTCGCACTGGTAACGCTGCATGGCCTGGTGCATGCGCCGGCGCAGCGAAGACACCGCGTAATTGCGGAAATCGTAGTGGTAGCGCTGGTAGATGGCCTCCACCAGCAGCTTCAGCTCCAGGTCGAACAGCTCCTGATCGTTCATTGCCGCGAGCACCACACCCGGCACAGCGATACCAGCTTGTCGATGTCGATGGGCTTGGCGATGTAATCGTTCGCACCGGCCTGCAGGCAGCGCTCGCGGTCGTCCGGCATGGCCTTGGCCGTCAGCGCGATGATCGGCAGGTCCTTGAACTCACGCTGCGCACGGATCTCGCGCATCGCCGTCAGCCCGTCCATCTCCGGCATCATGATGTCCATCAACACCAGATCCACTTCCACCTTCGACAGCCGCTCCAGCGCCTCGCGGCCATTGCGCGCGATCTCCAGCTTCACGCCGAGCGGCTCCAGCACGCTGGACAGCGCGAAGATGTTGCGTACGTCGTCCTCGGCCAGCAGTACGGTGCGTCCATCCAGCGCCGAATCCCGGCGGCGCGCTTCGCGCAGCAGGCGCTGCTGGTCGCTGGGCAGGCTGGCTTCCACGCTGTGCAGGAACAACGTCACTTCATCCAGCAGACGTTCCGGCGAGCGTGCTCCCTTGATGATGATGCTCTTGGAGTAACGGCGCAGGCGCTGCTCCTCCTCGCGCCCCAGAGCGCGCCCGGTATAGACGATCACCGGCGGGAAACCGACGTCTTCATTTCGGGCCATGTGTTCCAGCAGGTCATAGCCACTGCCATCAGGCAGCGCCAGGTCGGTCACCATGCAGTCGAAGGTCGCCGTACCCAGTTGCAGCAGGGCCTCGGCCACCGTGCCCACGGCGGTGATCTCCAGCTGGTCACGGCCCAGCAGCAGTTCCAGGTTGGCGCGCAGTTCGCTGTCGTCTTCCACGATCAGCAGCCGGCGCATATCACGCTGGCTGGTCTCCTCCAGCTGCTGGATGGCATCCACCAGCCGCTCGCGCGACGCCGGCTTGATCACATAGCCGATTGCACCCAGCTCCATCGCCAGCTGGCTGCGCTCCATGCCGGACACCACATGCACCGGAATGTGCCGCGTCTGCGGGTCGCGCTTCAGGCGTTCCAGCACGCTCAGGCCGGACACGTCCGGCAGCCCAAGGTCCAGCAGCACGCCGCTGGGACGCAGCTCGCGTGCCATCTCCAGCGCCTCTTCGGCGGTGGTGGCGACAACACAGTCGAAATCCAGCTCCGCGGTCAGGCCCACCAGTGCCTCAGCGAAGACCGGGTCATCCTCCACCGCCAGGATCAGTCGATCAGTGCGCAGGCCGCTGCTTCCGCGGGACGCTGCGACAGGCGCAGGCGCCCGCTCGGCAGGCGCGGAAACCATCGGTTTTCTGCCATGCGAAGACTTCGACGCGCTGGCGGTGGACCCCATGGCTGAACGCGTGTCGGCCGACGCTGCAGCCTGCGGCATGCCGGCCTCCGGCTGCGCCGGCGCGCCGCTCAGCGGCAGTTCCAGGATGAAGGTGCTGCCCCGGCCAAGCTCGCTGTCCACGCGGATATCGCCGCCCATGCGGGTAGCCAGATCGCGGGAGATCGACAGCCCCAGCCCGGTGCCGCCATAACGGCGCCGGGTGCTGCCATCGGCCTGGCGGAAGGCCTCGAAGATCGCATCCAGCTGTTCGCTGGCGATGCCGATGCCGCTGTCGCGCACCACGAAGCGCACGCGCTCACGGCCGGCCGCCTGCACCTGCAGGGTGACCGAACCGTGTTCGGTGAACTTCACCGCGTTCGCCAGCAGGTTCTTCAAAATCTGCTGCAGGCGCTGGGAATCGGCGGTGAACTGGCTGGGCGCACCTGCGTCGGCAAGGATTTCCAGGGTAAGGCCCTTTTCGCGTGCCAGCGGCTGGAAGGTTTCGCGCAGGCGCTGCAACGCCCCCTCCACCACCACCACTTCGTCGCTGAGTTCGACATGCCCGGCTTCGATGCGCGCCAGGTCCAGGATGTCGTTGATCAGCGCCAGCAGGTCATTGTTGGAAGAAAGGATGGCCTGCGCGTACTTCACCTGCTCGGCGCTCAGCGTGCCGTCGCGGTTGTCGGCCAGCAGCTTGGCCAGGATCAGCGAACTGTTCAGCGGCGTGCGTAGCTCGTGGGACATGTTGGCCAGGAACTCGGATTTGTAGCGCGAGGCAGCCGTCAGCTCGTTGGCATTGCGCACCAGCTGCGCCTGCGCCACCAGCAGCGCCTGCTTCTGCCCTTCCAGCTCGTGCGTGCGCTCTTCCAGCTGCACGTTGGTCTGCTCCATCTCCGCCTGCTGCTGCTCCAGGTTGGTCTGCGAATGCAGCAGGCTGCGGCTCTGTTCCTCAAGCTCTTCATTGGCCACGCGCAGCTCTTCCTGCTGCGCCTGCAGTTCCTCGCCCTGCCGCTGCGATTCTTCCAGCAGCTCGGCCAGGCGGGCGCGCAGTACCGCCGCGCGCAAGGCAATGCCGATGGTGTCGGCACAACGCTCCAGCAGCACACGGTCCAGCTGCGGCGCACGTCCCGGCTGGATGCGGCCGAGCTCCATCACACCGACAATCTGCTCATCGCTGACGATGGGCGCCAGCACGCGTTCGCGTACCGGCGTACCGCCCAGGCTGGTGCTGATTTCCAGGACGCTGCCCTTCGCTTCGCGCAGATGCCTCACCTTCCCATCGCGCAGCACCTCACCCAGCTGCCCCTCATTCAGCTCCAGGGTGGCGGGCACGTGGCCCGGCAAGGCAGACCCGCCGGTCATCACCAGCTGCTGGCCCTCAACGCGATACATCACCGCCGTCTGCACATTCAGGTGACGACAGAGCGTGCCCATCGCCGCTTCGGCAATGCGTTCAGGTCCCAGATCGCCACGCAGGCTCATGGCCACCGAATTCTCGCTCTCCTGCAACCACAGCGCCTCCATCGCCGCGCGCCTTGCATGGATGGCGCGGTTGACGATCAGCGCGATGGTGACCAGGCCGATGCCACCAATGGTGCGGTTGACCCACGAAAAGGCCGAGTTGTTACTGGCAGGCGCAATGTTGAAACCCACCACCAGCGCCACGCAGGCCAATACCGCCAGCATCAGCGGCAGCTCGGGGCGGCGCTGGAAAATGCTCAACCCGATGACCAGGAAATAGGCCAGCCAGGCGGCGTAGCCCAGCGGCACCACCAGCTCCAGACCAAGAGTGAGCAACAGCAGGAACGCTGAAGCCGCCCAGATCCACGGATCGCGCCCATTTGAAGCTGTTGTCATCATCAGTCGTCCGCGCAAAGGATTGCGATCTTAACTGACTGGGCGTCGATTCCGTCACCTACTATCCACACCGGCCACCTACACAGGATCTTCACGCTGACGCTTTTAGCTTCATCTCCTTACAGGGGAAAAACCGTAGTCCGTGGTACACGTCGTCGCAAAGCTCAACGCCCAGACTGATCCTCACCACCAGCTGAAACTGCTCATTGAAAGCGTCAGTGACCACGCCCTGTACCTGATCGATACCCAGGGTATTGTCTGCAGCTGGAACCCGGGGGCCGAGCGCATCAAGGGCTACACGGCCGCCGAGGCGATCGGCACGCATTTCAGCCGTTTCCACCTGTCCGCCGAACGCGATGCCGGAGAGCCCGAGCGCTCACTGGAAATCGCCAGCCGCGAGGGCCGCTATGCCAGCGAAGGCTGGCGGCTGCGGCGCGATGGCAGCCGGTTCCGGGCCAGCGTGGTCATCGAGCCGGTGTTCGAAGGAGAAATCCTGGTCGGCTTCGTGAAGGTCACCCGGGACATCACCGAAAGTTACCAGGCCCAGACGCTGCTGCGTGACGCCCAGCGCGCCCTGGCCAGTACCCAGCAGTTTGAAAAGGTGAACCTGCTCAGTCGCGGCCTGGCGCACGAGTTCAACAATCTGCTGACCACCATCCACAATGCGCTGGACCTGATAGGTGTACGGGTGGGCGAGGACGCCGCCACCCATCGGCTGATCGGCAACGCGCAGGCCGCCGCCGACCGTGGCGCCCTGCTCACCCGTCAGCTGCTCGCCTTTGGGGCCGGGCAGACACTTGTCCGCGAACGGATAAGCATCGCTGCGTGGCTGGAACGTATACTGCCGGCGCTGCGCGGCCGATGTCCGGAATCGTTGCGGGTTACCGTGCAGCTGCGGCCAGACCTGCCGGATATCCTGGCCGATTCCAGCCAACTGGAAAGCTCCCTGCATAATCTCGTTGGCAACGCCTGCGATGCCATGCCCAAAGGCGGCCATATCACCCTAGTCGCGGAAGTGGAACGCCGGCTGGACCCGCAGGCGGATATGCCGACGTACCGGAATTTCGTTGCCCTGCGCGTGCATGACGATGGCCATGGCATGGCCCCGGAAGTGGCCGAGCGCGCCAGCGAACCGTTTTTCACCACCAAGGACATCGGTAAGGGCAGCGGGTTGGGCCTGAGCCAGGTGTTCGGATTTGTTACCCAATGCGGCGGATTCGTCGATGTGTCCAGCACCGAGGGTGATGGCACCATTGTCAGCCTGCTGCTGCCTGCTCTGGAGAATTGCGCCAATGACTGACCCTATCCGCGTACTCATGGTCGAAGACCAGCAGGACCTGCGCGACATGATCGGGCTGGCCCTGCAGGACATGGGCATCAGCGTGGATACCACGGCAGACGGCCACCAGGCCGTGGCCATGATGGAATCCAAGCGCGATTACGACGTGGTGTTCAGCGACGTCAGCATGCCCAATGGCATGTCCGGCATCGAGCTGAGCGAGTACGTGGCGCGCACGCAACCGTCAACACGGATGATCCTGTCGTCAGGCTATGCGCGTTCGCAGCTGCCGCCGCTGCCCGGTCATGTGGAATTCCTCCCCAAGCCCTACCGCCTGCGCCAGCTGGTGGAGCTGCTGACCCGTACCGCCTGATCCTGCATGGTTGAAACTTCGTCGCGCAGCGGGGCAGAGCCCCGCGCTACGCGCCCACCTGCTGCGGCAAGGCATTCAGATCCAACCATCCGGTCCACACCAGCTGGATGCCGATGCACAACAGCACGAACGCCGCCAGCTGCTGCATCACCACCGCACCTGTCGGCCCCAGGCGGGTAACCAGCACGATGGAATTGCGCAGTATCAGGTAGATCACCAGCCCCACCATCAGCGCGCCGCCCACCGCCACAATCGCACCGGAAAGGAAGTGCAGCGGCGTCATCGCCTGGCCGTGTGCGCCCAGGGTAATGCACGCGGAAATCGCGCCCGGCCCGGTGGTCAACGGAAATGTCAGCGGATAGAACGTCTTGCGCGCCAGCTGGTCGTCGGCAATCCCGGCTGCCTGGTTTTCCATGTCGCTGGGTGCATCATCGGTGCGGGGGCCCAGCATGCGCCAGGCAGTGGCCGCCACCAGCAGCCCGCCGCCAAAGCGCACCACCGCCAGCGATATGCCGAACACCGTCAGCACGTACGTGCCAACCAGCATCGAAGCGACGATCACATAGATTACGTTCGCGCCGATCTGTCGCGCCAGCACCTTGGCCAGCCCCTGGCGGGCGCCCACCGTGGAAACGAAGATCGACGCGATGCTCAGCGGGTTGATGATCGGCAGCAGGGTCACCGGGACCAGGGCCATTTCCTTCAACAACGCAATCAGATAATCCATTGTTCAAACTGCACTCGAAACGCTCTTGGTAGAGCCGGGCTCTGCCCGGCTGCGCGGTAAAGGCCCAGCCGGGCAGAGCCCGGCTCTACAACACGGCGCCGGCCAACACGCCATCCCGCTTGCCGGGCAGCGCCCGGCACCACGAAATCGCGCCGTGCTTCCGGGCGCTGTGCTCAGAACCCGTAACGTGCGCCGAGATGGATCTCGCTGCTCACCACATCGGCGCGCATCATCTCGTCCTGCAGCGAGCGCGCGTTGGTGAAGGCATTCCAGCCGCTTTCCGCGCGGCCCATGTCCACGTACCGATACCCCAGCTCCAGCGTCAGCCGGTCCAGCGGCTTCCACGCCACGCCGGTTCCCAGCGACCAAGCCAGATTGTCCTGACGGCCCGCGTTGTAGGTTCGCGTCGGAATGCCCTGCCACCCTTCCGACTTGAGGCGCGCGATGCCAAGCCCAGCCGAAGCGAACACGGACCACTGATCGTTGATGGCGAAGTCACGATAAACATTGGCCATCAACCGTTGCGAGCGGATGTCGTTCACATTCGAGCTGGCCGGGAACGCCGTGGACCCACTGACGAACGTGTCCGTCTTCGGAAACGCATACTCCCCTTCCGCGCGCCATCCGTTGCCAAACTCATATCCCAACGCCAACGAACCCGTGACGGAACGGTCCTTATCCCTCTCCGGCACAAACGCGCCGATACCGGGCCGGGCGCTGGACGCCATGTTGTTCGCCTTGTGCGCCGCGCTGATCACGCGACCGCCTACGTAATAGCCAGCCTCTGCCGCAGAGGCAACACCGGACGATGTGCCGGCCAGAGCCAGCAGCAGCAGTGAGACATTCCTGAACTTGAACATGGGACCTCCTAGACAGTGGCACCCACCGCCAGCGGGTAATCGCAGAGCAGCGAGCCGGGCAACGCGCCCGAAACCACTCTAGGATTACCGCTGATCAGGCGCCCATAGGACCGGTCTGAACTGCGTCGTGCACCTCGTAGAGCGGGGCCCTGCCCCACTGAGCGGTGACCCATCAGCCGGGCAGAACCCGGCTCTACCTGCCGCCTCGATCCACCACACGCGTGCACCGCAGACGCGATTTATACCAGCCACCGTGCGACCGGAAGCGGCCGCTGTCGCCAGTGAACAGATACCGCAGGGCGCCCCATGCCGCCGGCGGTCGGCCGATATGCCAACTGCGAAGTTTTCGATAGGCGTAATGGAAGCGGGTGACGTACATGGGAAGGCGCGCAGGAATGGACAGGGGCAGCGAACAACTGCCCTGTCACGCTAGATGCGGACTCCCGTCACAACAATGAGACTTGTCGTAAAAAAGACAGCGCCTATCCGTTCGCCTCACTCATCCTCGCTGCTGTGCCCCTCACGCAGACGGGAAACCCGCCAACCCTTGTGCGAATGGAAGCGCCCCGTATCGCCGGTCAGCCCAAAACGCGCCGCCAGCCAGGCGGCAAGGAGCGGTCCCACATGCCAGCCGCGCACCTTCTTGTACGCGTAAGAAAAACGCTCCATGGAATCGTCTCTATCGTGCTTATTGCGTCATGCAGATGACCAGGCCATCCCATGACAACCCAGGATCATCCCGTACGCCTGTACATTGCGCGCCACACTGCCGGCCGGACCGCTTTCTGCCGTCGCCAGGTCCAGACGCACAGCTGGGCAAAACCGATGACACATGCGAACAAAGCCGCAGCCTGCAGCAGGGCAAAAAGGAGAGTCATGGCACGCACTACCGGATCGGGGGGAGGTGAACCGTACGTGCACATCGCGTCACAACGTAACGGTTCAGGGACAGAGTACCGTCACTATGCGCTAATTTTTTGTGACGCAGCCCACATTAAGGGCGCGTCGAACGCCCCTTTCGTCAATTACTTGACGTTCCTGAGCCCCGCGGGCGCTGCATGTGCAGTGCATCAAGCAGCACTTTGTCCCACTGACGCCGACACTCCCCATTGCTCATGGTGGCCGTGACCATCCCCCGGCGTTGCGCGGGGCGCTCCCATTGCGTATTTCCCAACAGACATCACGTCGTCTGCCTTGCCATGGTCCACCGTAACCTCTAAAGGCCTCAGCGAAGCGGTTCCGCTCCAGCTCGCCGTAAGACCTTTTGCCCGCTGCGTGGCGTCCCCCGAGGTGGCCCCTTCGGCCACGGAAGACATGGCCAGCATGACCTTCGGGCGCGTACCCACCGCACGCCGGTGCATCCTCATCACGAAGTGCACTGCGGTGACGATTGCAAGCGGCGCGGCAAACACCGCAGCAGCACCAATGACCCAGGTCAGGAGTTCCATGGCAGCAGGCAGGATTGGCTGGTGGAATTGGATTGCACCACACCGCCCCCTCTAGACCCGGTGAAAAGCAGCTGACTGTGCGCGGGGTCAACCCTGCGGCCCAACGTATCCATGGCCAGCCCGCATACTGCTGCACTCACCTGCGCGATCGCGTGGATGGGCATTGCACACCTCCTGCGCGCACGAGGGAATCGCTCGCCCCTATCGTGCAAGCGCGACGAAGCGGGGCGCTGCCCGCACCCACCTGGCGCACGTTGCCACGATGCACACGAAAGCCGCTCTACCCTGCATCACAACGCCCATTCAAGCGAGGCAATCCATGGCACTGATTCATTCGATCCTGATGGGCGCAGTGGCCGGCATGCGCGCCATGACGCCCTTGGCCGCGGTCACCAACGCAGCACGCAGCGGTACGCTCCCGGCCGATAACGGCGCCCCGCGCCTGCTCTCGAACAGACTTGCCAGCGGCGGCATGCTGGCCTTGGCCGGCGGCGAACTGCTGGGCGACAAGATGAAGACCGCGCCGGACCGGATTGTGCTGGCCGGCATGATCGCGCGCGTGGCCACTGGCGTCATCGCCGGGGCAGCGCTGGCACCACGACGCCAGCGCCACCTGGGCGCGGTGCTGGGCGCGGGCACGGCCATCGGTGCGGCCTATCTCACCTTCAACCTGCGCATGCGCGCCATCGCCCGTTACGGGCAGACACCCACCGGTGCGGTGGAAGATGCCATCGCCGTTGGCGCTGCCGCATTGATCACGCAACACGCGGCGCGCAACGGCTGAGTGCGGCTGCGGTTCGGATCATTGATGGCTGGCGCAGGCCGCAGGGCACGTTCGCAGGATGACGGCTCTGCCCCTCAGGGACGGCGCCCCACGCGCTGTGTTGGGTTCGCAGATTTCCTCATGTACGTTCGGCCCCGAGGCTGCGCACGATAGCCGGGCTGGTGCGTGCTGCATCAGCCGGGATTGGCGTCCCGATCAATGTGATCCACGTTCCTCTGTTGTAGCCCATTGGGCACGGCGGAGAATGCACTGCCTTGCCGGTTCCATGGCGGGCGGTGCGCGGGGGTCTTCCCGATCCGCCGGTTTAGGGATCACATTGCCGGTACGCCAACCCGCACCGTCCGCCACCTCGCGCCCCGGCGCAGGTGGCCTTCCTGCGATGCGAGGCTACCGATGATTCCCCCCTCCCCTGCCAGCGCACGCCTGCATGCCCTGATAGGCGATGCCGTTCATGACTTATCGCCGAATTTCGTCAGGAAGCTGGAGCGCATCCTGGATGACCAGAACACCATGAACGCCACCAGCGGCCGCGTCGTGAGCCTGTTTCGTAACCGCCACCGGGCGTTCGCGGCGGATGAGCAGTGCCGTGATACAAGGCCAGTATCGGTGTTCCATCAGAACCGCGCTGCAGCGATCAGCCGCAAGCTTGCCGGGCTGAGCACCATCGTGCAGCTGCTGGACGCCGCGCATCATTGCAGGGAAGGGGAAAGCAGCGAACCGGTGCTGGGTGCACATATGGTGGACGGCCTGCTGATGGCCGGCCGGGAGTTGTTCGATGCGGTGGATGAGGGGTTGTGTGGGGTGAGGTGATCCATGTTGCGATAGCCGAACCAGGTCGGCTATCGATGACCTCAACCATCTGCCTCAGGTGCGCCCGTACGTATCCTCGAAGCGCACGATGTCGTCCTCGCCAAGGTAGCTGCCGGACTGCACTTCGATCAGTTCCAGCGGCAGCCGGCCCGGGTTGCGCAGGCGATGGGTTACGCCCAGCGGAATGTAGGTGCTCTGGTTTTCGCTGAGCAGGATCACTTCCTCGCCGCGCGTCACCTCGGCGGTGCCGCTG
>JAAIGF010153237.1_pt1 | contig 14577 bp, 10 predicted proteins | sample 6487441 | NCBI WGS metagenome assembly JAAIGF01 (sample SAMN13974129, study PRJNA590717) | phyllosphere metagenome | biome: pepper field; feature: multiple bacterial spot infested pepper fields; material: pepper leaves; isolation source: leaves from pepper fields | host: Capsicum annuum ... | reverse complement strand
CTGGCCGCTGAATGGAACTTCAGCCACCAGCGCGGCAGCCACTTCGCAGCCCGCGATGAGTTCGAGCTGGACAACGCCTGGTACCGTCACGATCTCGGCACCCGGCATTATGTGCAGCTGGGGCGCATGGACCGGCGCAACCTGTCCAGCCCACTGGGCGGCACCTTCAATTTCGGCATGCTGCCGCTGGATCGTTTCCAGGGCGTGCGTGTAGGCACCACCCAGGCGTATGTGGACGCCGATGCCGTGGTGCGGGCTACGCCACTGACCGTGCTGCTGGCCCGCGATGCGCGCGTGGATGCCTTCGACGGCGAGCGCCTGTTGCAGACGTTCTACCTGCAGGCCGGCATCAACCAGCTCGACACCCGGAATTTTCCGTTCGGCAGTTATGTCGTCGGCCTGCGCATCCATGAAGATGGCGTGCTGGTACGCACGGAGGAAGTCGCCTTCGAGAAAGGTGGCGACTGGACCGACAGCAGCGTGCAGTGGTTCCTGCAGGGAGGGCACCGCGACGAGCGCGGCGAGGATGGCTTCGATGGCGAGGCGGCGGCGATGGCGGGTCTGCGCGTGCCGCTGGGACGTGATGCGGCCATCACCGGCGCAGTGGCCGATATCGGCGCGAGCCGATATGGCGAAGTGCGGCTGGACCTGCGCCATGTGTCCGCCACCCAGGGCGTCCACGCCGGTTTCAGTGCCATGCAGGGAAGCAAGGGCAGTCGAGGCCAGCAGCATCAGCTTTCGTACCGTCGCCGCGCTTCGTGGAACATCTACCGTCAGCGGCTGCGCGGCAGTGCCTGCCAGTTGCAGGACGACGCACGCGACCGGCTCGGCTGCGTCGATTCGCTCACCGCCTCCATGGCCTTGCCAATCGCCGCGGGCAGCGCCTATCTGGCCTATACGCGGCGCAGGAGCTGGCGCCCCGGCCCGGAATCGTTCGCTGGCAGCGGCGATCCCCTGGCCGGGCTCCTGCCGCTGTTGCCGCCCCCGTTGCGGCCCGGCCCCACCCGTCGGGCGCAGCTTGCCCGCACATGGCAGGCCAGCTACAGCCGCACGCGGCGCTGGAATGAGTTCAGCACGGCCATCCGGGTTGGCGTCTGGCAACAGGATGCCGATGATTCGCTGCGCGGTGGCCGCGAACGCGGCGTCTACCTCAATCTGGCGCTGACCCGCCTGCAGCACGGTGATTACGGCAGCTCGCAGAGGCGCTATGGCGTGGATATCCGGCAAGCGCAGGGCGCACCTGCGGATGTCGGCTACAGCGCAGCACAGAGCCTGCGCCAGGAGTACGACAGCGACTACCGCGAGCTGGCGGCCGAACTGCGTGCGGACAACAACAGCCGCTACAGCGCCTCTTTCGGTGCGCAGGTACAGAATTCCCACGGCCATGGCGGCGCTACCGTATCGCAGCATCGGCAACGTAGCCGCAACGAGACCACCTACAGTGCCACGCACAGTTCCGGGCTGGCGCTTGGCATGCGCGGGCTGTACTGGGGCAGCGGACTGGGTGCCGAATCCGGCCTCGCCGTACAGGTGGAGGACAGTGACGACCTGGAGCTGGACGGCGTGGCCGCCGAACTGCAGGTGGCCGGTCTGCGCCGGCAGCGGCTGCAGGTGGGCGAACGCCGTCTGCTGCCGCTGTCGGCCTACCGGCCTCACCAGGCTGAAGTGCAGGACGCCAGCGCGCTGGATAGTGTTGCAGCGGTACGGGTAAGTGGCTTCGGCGGCGCGCGTTCGCTGTTCCTGACGCCAGGCCGCCTGCTGCGCATGCCCATAGCCATCGAAGTGACCTACACCTTCATCGGCAGGGCCCAGGACATCGCCGGGCTGCCACTGGGTGGCGCGCGCATTCTCAACGCACCTGTGCCCGCCACCGGTGCCAACGGCGGCTTCGTCGCCGATTTTCCGCGTCGCGAACGCACGCTCTACCTGCTGCAGGATGACCGCCTGCTGCACTGCCCGTTGCAGGTGCACGAACGCCGCAGCGTGGTGCTGCTGGTCGGCATCGTGCAATGCGAACCACTGGACGTGGCTCAACTGCCGGCCAGCATCCGCCAGCAGGCCCGCGTGACCCGGCTGCTGCAGGAGCAGGCATTGATCGCCGGCACGCCCACGACCGCTGCGGCGGGAGGCACACCATGAGCCGTAACAGCATACCGGCGGCAGCGATGCTGCTTGTCGTCCTTCCCATGGTGCCGGCAGCGTGGGCGCAGCGCCCGCCGGAAACCCATCCGACAGACGAGGACCGGCACATCGCCATGCTCTGGGATCGCTCCAGCATGCCTGGCGACATCGAGCTGTGGGCTCCGCGCGTGGTGCTGGGATACGAGCAGCAGGGAACGAACGGCTATGGGGAGCTGTTCCTGACCTGTGCCTCCAGTTCCAGCGCGGCTACCGGCCGTTGCCCGACCCAGGACACGCAGGAAAACGCTCCGGATGTCGTCAGCAGGATACCGGTGCTGTTCACCGAACAGCGCAGTGGAACGCAGGTGGAGCTGGAAATCACCGCCGACATCATGCGTGCCGACGGCACGCCGGCCTGCAGTTCCGGTTACTGGTCCGGACGTCTGCGTCCAATCTGGTCATCGGCCTTCGGTACCTGTGCGGGCAGGCCCCGGGTTGGCACCGGTGCAAGCATGCGATTGGAATCCAGGGAACTGCAGCACCTGGTCGCCGGCCGCTGGACGGGAAGACTTGAGCTGACGCTGCGCAAGCCGCCTCACCAACCCCTTGCCCGCCATGCTTTCAGTTTCGAGTTCACCGTCACCGATCACGATGCGGTCGCGATCTACTTCCCCGCATTCGACCAGATCACCCCGCACGTTGGTCTGAACCTGCGTTACGACCCGGTCGCGCAGACCATCGCTGGCCGCGCGTTGCTGGACATGTGCCTGTATGACGGCCTGGGGTCGCAGAGTGAGTACCTGGGCGTGACCGTACGTGACAGCGGGCATCGTCCTCCCGCCGGCAACGACTATTCGGCCTGGCATCAGGATGGCGGTGGTGATGCCAGCCAGCGTCTGGATTACACGGTAACGCTCGCTCATGCCGGTGCGCGCCTGCCGATGCTCAACAACGTGGAACAGCAGCTGCGCGGCATCGACAGCGCACAGCTGCGTCCGGTGGTCCTGCCGGGCATGAGCCAGACCGTGTTCTGCGTGCCTGCGCCGCTCACGTTGGATACCCCGCCGGTGCCGATCAGCAGCAAGCGCCCCGGTTACTACAGCGGCGATCTGCAGGTGGAACTCCGCCTGCCCACCTCACGTCCCTGATCTTCCTGGAGTCCGCATGAAACTGCCTGCTTCCGTAGTGTTCCCGCCGGCATTGCTGCTGGCGTTCCCGGCGCTTGCCAACCTGACGGTGCATCCCATGCGGACATCGGTGGACGCCAGGAAGGGCGCCCAGATCCGCGTCTACTCGCAGTCTCCGCAGGCGCAGTACGTGCAGGCGGCACTGCGTCGCATCGAAGATCCAGCCGGTCCCGATGAGCGTGAGGTGGACATCGATCCCGGCGACGCCGCGATCGCGATCACGCCCGGCAAGTTCGCCCTGGCTGGCGGTGGCAATCGCCTGATCCGGGTGATCCCGTTGCGCCCGGTGCTGCAGGAAACCGCTTACCGCCTGTACTTCGAAGGTGTGCGCGGGCCCGACGAATCCGTGCCCGCCGAGGTCGGCGACAACGCCCGCGCCAACGTGGGGGTCAGCCTTGTATGGGGGGCACTGGTCAACGTGCTGCCCGATGAGGGGCGTGCGGTGATGCGTGTGGAAGGCAGCCAGCTGCGCAACGTTGGCACGTTGCGGCTGGGCATCACCAGCATTGCCGACTGCGAAGGCCAACGCTGTACCGCGCACGACGTCTCCCGCAGCGTCTATCCGGGTGGCGCGCTGCAGCTGCCGTTCGCCTTGCAGCCCGGCCATACCCTGCAGCTGCGTTACCGCCTCACCCGTGATGGCTATCGCGAGCACGTGCAGACGCTCGCTCCCTGACCCCCACGTCTGCCGCGATTGTCGGCGCGGAAACCCTGCCTGCTACGCTGAGGAACACCATGAAAACGATTCATCGATGCATCTTCCCGGCGCATTGGCCGGCAGGGTTTCCGGTGGCCGCTGCCATCCTCATCGCGCTGGCGGTATCTACGCTCGCTTCCCTTTCGGCGATGGCCGTGAATGCTGCGCAGCCGGAAACCGCGCAGGTGTCGCTCGACGGTAGCGGCGAAGCGAGGTTCGAACCACTTCTGCAGGGTAGACCGCAGGACCTGCACGCTACCTTCCAGGAAGCGGCTGCCGATGAAGCCGCCATCGAAGACGACCGCGATGCGGCGGGGCAGCAGGCTGATGGCATGCACGATCCCACGCACGGCCGGGGCGAGCCGCTGACGCCCCGCAGCCAACGCGGCGCCGTGGACATGGGCGGCGCACGGGTGACCGGCGTGGCGGCCGGGGATGTCAGCTCGGCGGCAAGTTCCGATGCGGTCAACGGTGGACAGTTGTTTGCCACCAACCAGCGGTTGGACGCCGCCGTGGCCCAGGGAAAATACCTGGCCGTCGGCGGCGGCGGTGATCTCGCGCCGGCGCTGTCCGGTCCGTTCGCCGTCGCAATCGGGGATTCGGCGGAGGCTTCCCTGGCCAATGAGGGGGGCGTCGCCGTCGGCAGCTACTCGCGCGCACTTGGCCTGAACTCGGTTGTCCTTGGTCGCGGTGGCTTCGTCGATGAGACGGGCCACGATTCGTTCGCACTGGGCACCGGCTCCACCGTGTACCCGCGCTTCGCCATGGGGCTGGGAGCCGAGACACTGGTCGGCCGGGATGCCGAGAACAGCGTGGCCATCGGCAATGCATCCCATGCCCGCGAACGGGACACCGCGTCCTTTGGCAACGATGGCCTTCGTCGGCGCCTGGTCAACGTCGCGCCGGGTACCGGAACCCATGAGGCAACCACCTTCGCGCAGCTCGACCAGGCCCTGGCCACGCTGGGCGGCAATGCCAGCCTGGACGCCGACGGCAACGTCATCGCGCCGGCCTACCGGATGCAGGGACTCAGCCAGGACACGGTCGGCGAGGCACTGAGCGTGCTCGATGGTGCGGTGAGCCGGACCGGCTTACGCGTGGGTACCCTGGAGACCCAGCTGCGCTCGATCTTCCCGGCCGCGCCTTACGTGCATGGCGATGGGCCGGCGCAGCTCCGCCTGGCAGGTGCCGACGGCATGGTGATTGCCAACGTCGCCAGCGGGGTTATCGCAGCGGGCAGCCGCGACGCGGTAAATGGCGGGCAACTGCACGCGGTACAGCAGCAGCTCAACGGCCGCATGGATGGTCTGGAACAGCGGGTCGATGACACGTCGCCCGGCGCTGCCGGAACAACGCCAGCGAGGCCAGCGGCCGAAGTCCATACGCCACTGCCTGAAGCGGTGGGTTCGCCAGGCGCGATGTCCGGGCACAGCGCCGAACGGGTCGCCGGAAGCCCGGCGAAGGCGGACGTGCCGGTGCCTGTTGCGCAGCTGGACACCCGTGCGCTGGACGATGTGCTGGCGCGTGCCAACAGCTACACCGATGGCGCCATCAGTGGCCTGGAGCGACGGCTGGAGCGGATGGACCGGCGCTACAACCGGATGGCCGCCATGAACAGTGCGCAGGGAGCGATGGCGATGAATACCGCCGGCCTGCAGACCATCAACCGTTTCGGGGCAGGCATTGGTCATGCCGAGGGTGAGGCGGCGATGGCGGTGGGGTACCAGCGCGTGCTCGATCAGCGTGGTGCGGCGACCTTCAGCCTGCATGGTGCATTCACCAACAGTGGCGAACGTGGCGTTGGAGTGGGGGTTGGCGTGGGCTGGTGAGCGCCGTGGGGTTCCGCCCGATGGGGTGTTCCTGGTGGCGGTCTCCGTCCGGCGGGAACGCGTCTCTATGCACCCAGCAGCGCTTTCAGCTGTACCAGCGATGCGCGCCGCATCGGCTTGTCATCCACCGGTGACAACGGCGCCTGGCGCAGCGCATCGTAAGGCAGCACCACCAGCTCGAAGGTGAGGTCTTCGGCGCTGAACAACCAGGTCGGCGCCTCATGCGTACGCGTACGATCCAGCCGCAGGCGACGGCTGCGGACGTCAGCGGGAACGCCCTGTTCATCGAGGAAGCGCTGCACGGCGTCGGCATCATCGGCATGCAGGTGCAACTGCACGGGGCTGTTGGCATCGGCTGTGCCCTCCAGCACCGGTCCGACCAGGCGTGGCGAGAACGGCTGCAGGAATTCCAGGGCGTGTACCGCGGCCTCGCGGCGACGTTGCAGTTCGCGCTCGTGTGCCGGGCCGGAGAACAGGCGATGGTACTCACGCAGCGCCTCTTCGATTTCCACGTTGCGGGGCAGGGATGCCTCATCGTGGATTCCCAGCCGGTTGGCGGCCTTCAATCGCGCCTGCTGGAAATCGCGCATACCGCCTTCGGCCATCAGGCGGGCAGCTTCATGGGCGAGCCGCTGGCGGCGTTCGCGGGCCTGTGAAGTGGCGTGCTGTCGCGAGCGATGCATGCAAGGGTTCCGATTGCGACCTTGCCCGCAGGTTAGCGCACCTTCCCGTGATGATGCCGGCCAGCGGTCGGCATCGTCCTTCGTGCAGCGTGTAGCCGGGCTCTGCCCGGCTGACATCGTGGGTCGTGCAGCGGGGCGGAGCCCCGCTCTACGCGGCGCGTTGGCCGGTCAGAAGATGTCGAACGCGGCGGCGTCGGCCTGTGGTGTCTGCAGGTTGAGGTCGTAGTTCTGCAGCCGGTCCAGATCCTCTTCCTTCACCCACTCGGTCGCGCCATTGAGGCTGGCCTGGACCATGCCCGCCGGGGGATCGTTCTGCGCCACCGGCGAGTCCTTCAGCGCCGCACGCATGTAGTCGATCCAGATTGGCAGGGCGGCCCGGCCGCCGTATTCGCGGTAGCCCAGCGAGCGGAAATCATCGCGACCCACCCACACCGTGGTGGCATAGGCGCCACCGAATCCGGAGAACCAGGCGTCGCGGTGGTCGTTGGTGGAGCCGGTCTTGCCGCCCACATCCTCGCGGCCGAGCACCTTGGCCGCCGTGCCGGTGCCGCGCTGGACCACATCGCGCATCATCGAGACCAGCTGGTAGGCGGTGCGCGCATCGATCGCGCGCGGTGCCACGCGGGCGTCCGGGTTGGCCGGTGCGGGTGCGGGTGCGGGTGCGGGCGCCTCGGCGACGGCGGCTGCCTGCGTATCCGTGGCCGGCGGCGGCGTGGCGGCACCGAAGTTGAAGCCGTCCACCACCTGCTGCGCCGGCCGACCGTCGCTGGTTCCGCCGCATTCGCGACAGGCCAGCGCCGGGTTTTCCTTGAACACTTCCACGCCGTCGCGGTCTGTCACCCGGTCGATCACCCAGGTATCCACGCGCGAACCGCCGTTGGCGAACACCGCGTAACCACGCGCCACCGACAGCGGGGTCAGCGAGGCGGTGCCCAGCGACATCGACAGGTTCGGCGGCAGTTCGGCCTCGGCGAAGCCGAACTGGCTGATGTACTTGCGCGCGTAGTCCACGCCCATGCCGTCCAGCAGCCGCACCGACACCAGGTTGCGTGACTGCACCAGCGCCTCGCGCAGCCGCATCGGGCCACGGAAGCCGCCGCCGTCGTTCTGCGGCGACCAGGTCTTGCCGCGGCGGTCGCGGAACACCACCGGTGCATCGAGCACGATGGAGGCCGGGTTGTAGCCCTTGTCGAACGCAGCGGCATAGATGAACGGCTTGAAGCTGGAGCCCGGCTGGCGGCGTGCCTGAGTAGCACGGTTGAACTTGTTGCCGGAGAAGCTGAAACCGCCCACCAGCGCCCTCAACGCGCCACTGTTGGCATCCAGCGAAACCAGCGCGGCCTGCCCGCGCGGAATCTGGTCAAGCAGCCATTCGCCTTCCTTTTCGCCGGCCCGCACACGCACGATGTCGCCGCGCTTGACCAGCCGGGCGGGAGATTTTCCCGTCCAGCGCGAGGCGGCGGCGGGAAGGGAGACCTCACGGCGGTTGGCCAGCACCACCGTGGCGCTGCCATCGGCCGCGGTAGCGGCGACGATCGCCGGCAGCAATCCGGCCTGGGCACTGATGCCGGACAGATGGGTGGCCAGCGCGGTCGCGTCCTCGTCTGCGCCCACTTCGACCTGCTTTTCCACGCCATGCCAGCCATGGCGGTGGTCGTACTGCAGCAGGCCGTCACGCACGGCCAGGTTGGCCGCGGCCTGCAGCCCGGTATCGATGGTGGTGGTGACGTGGTAGCCCTTGTTGACCACGTCGCCGCCGAACCTTGCGATCATTTCCTGGCGCACCAGCTCCGCCACGTAGGGCGCGTCGGCCTGGACCGGCGGCTCGTTGGCGGTGGCATGCATGGGCACCGCCTTGGCGGCATCGGCTTCGGCCTGGCTGATGAAGCGCAGGTCGGCCATGCGCTGCAGCACGTAGTTGTCGCGACGCTGGCGCGCCCGCTCCGGGTTGGACAGCGGATTGCCCGACGAGGGGAACTTGGGGATGCCGGCCAGCGACGCCATCTCGTCAAGATCAAGCTGGCCCAGCGATTTGCCATAGTAGAACTGCGCCGCTGCGGCGACGCCGTAGGCGCGGTTGCCGAAGAAACTCTTGTTCAGGTACAGCTCGAAGATTTCGTCCTTGCTCAGTTCCGACTCGATCTTGCGTGCAAGCAGGATCTCCGCCAGCTTGCGGGTGTAGCTGTATTCGGAACTGAGGAAGAACTGCCGGGCCACCTGCTGGGTGATGGTGGAACCGCCCGGCACGCGCTTGTCGTTGGTGGTGGCCAGCAGCCAGACCGCGCGCGCGATGCCCTTGTAGTCCACACCCCCGTGTTCGTAGAAGCGGGCATCTTCGGTGGCGAGGAACGCCTGCTTCAGCCGCTCGGGCACGTCCTTCATGGTGATGGGGATGCGGCGGGTCTCGCCGAACACCGCCATCAACTGGCCATCTGCGGCGTACACATACATGGGCTCCTGCATTTCCACGTCACGCAGGGCCTGCACGTCGGGGAGTTTCGAGGAGATGGCGAGGTAGAGGCCGCCTGCGGCGGCAGCGCCGACCAGTACCAGGACCAGGAAAACGACCAGGATCCAGCGCAGCCAGCGGCGAAAGCGTGTCATCGGTGACAGATTCCGATTGCAGAATTCATGGCCGCAGAGTATAGATTACGCAAGGGGCTGGCTGGGGTCGGCCTTGGGGAATGCAAGGGGGAGCTGCATCGCCGTGTCCTTCTGTGGAGAATTCTTCACGGCGGGTGGTTGCCATTTGCAAAAAAAACGTTATTAATGCGCGGTCGCAGCTCAGCGACCAGTGCAACCCATCGGCAGGGGAGAAACCGTGGGGCTCATCCCAAAAAGTCAGTCGCCGCTTATCGGCGTCGACATCAGCTCGACTGCGGTCAAGCTTCTGCAGCTGTCCCGCAGCGGCAATCGTTTTCGCGTGGAACATTACGCCGTGGAACCGCTGCCACCGAATGCAGTGGTGGAAAAGAACATCGTGGAGGTGGAAGCCGTAGGCGAAGCCATCCGTCGGGCGGTGAATCGTTCCGGCAGCAAGTCAAGGCTGGCGGCTGCCGCCGTCGCCGGTTCGGCGGTGATCACCAAGGTCATTCCGATGCCGGCCGATCTGGACGAGAACGAGATGGAGGCCCAGGTCGAACTTGAGGCCGTCAACTACATTCCGTATCCGATCGAGGAAGTGAACCTCGATTTCGAAGTCCTTGGCACCATCCCGAACAACCCGGAAATGGTCCAGGTGCTGCTGGCCGCCTCGCGTTCTGAGAACGTCGAACTGCGCCAGTCCGCGCTGGAACTCGGCGGCCTGACCGCCAAGGTGATGGATGTTGAAGCCTTCGCGGTGGAGAATGCCTTCGCCCTGGTGGCCAGCGATCTGCCGGTAGCCAGCGATGGCGTGGTCGCGCTGGTGGACATCGGTGCCACCATGACTACCCTGAATGTCCTGCGTGGCGGTCGCAGCCTGTACAGCCGCGAACAGGTGTTCGGCGGCAAGCAGCTGACCGACGAGATCATGCGCCGTTTCGGCCTGAGCTATGAAGAAGCCGGCCTGGCCAAGCGCCAGGGCGGGCTGCCGGAAAGCTATGCGATGGAAGTGCTGGAGCCGTTCAAGGAAGCGGCCGTGCAGCAGATCAGCCGCCTGCTGCAGTTCTTCTACGCTGGCAGCGAGTTCAACCGTGTGGATCACATCGTGCTGGCCGGTGGCTGCGCGGCCATTGCCGGCCTTCCCGAGCTGGTGGAAGAGCAGCTGGGCGTGCCCACGGTGGTGGCCAATCCGCTGGCGCAGATGACGCTGGGTCCGAAGGTGCAGGCGCATGCGCTGGCACAGGATGCACCGGCGCTTATGATCGCGACCGGCCTGGCCATGAGGAGCTTCGACTGATGGCAAGGATCAACCTGTTGCCCTGGCGTGCCGAAAGGCGCAAGCAACGCCAGCGCGAGTTCTACGCCATGCTCGGCCTGGCCGCCATCGGTGGCCTGCTGCTGTCGCTGATGGTGTGGTTCTACTACGACCGCCAGGTCAGTGGCCAGGGCGAGCGCAACCAGTTCCTGCAGGCCGAGATCGACAAGGTCAAGCTGCAGAACAAGGAAATCGATCGCCTGGATGCACAGAAGGAACGCCTGCTGGCGCGCAAGCGGGTCATCGAGGAACTGCAGTCCAAGCGTTCGCAGATGGTGCACCTGTTCGACGCCCTGGTGCGCACCATTCCCGACGGCGTGGTGCTCACCGCGCTGAAGCAGGAAGGTGATGTGTTGACGCTGGAGGGCCGGACCCAGTCCAACGCCCGCGTCTCGGCCTACATGCGCAACCTGGAAACGTCCGGCTGGATGACCAACCCGGAACTGGCCATCATCGAGGCGCGCGCGCCGGACAAGGACAAGGATGCCCGCGGCGGCCCGGTCGCCGATCTGGGTGCGTTGCCGTATGTGTTCGTGGTGAAGGTGAAACTGCCGGCGCAGACCGAGGAATCCACCCTCAATCCGGATGGCTCGGTGGCCGATCCGGCAGCCGAAGGCGCGGCCGTGAATCCGGACGCTGCGGACATCGCGCCGCTGTCGGCGGGGGACGGTGACGCGGCTGCTCCGGCACCGGCACCGGCCGCTGCCCCGGCTACGGATGCCGCACCGGCCACCCCTGAACCCGCTGCCCCGGCAGGCAGCCGCCTGACCCCGGCCGCGCCGCCGCAATCGCCACCGTCGCCGACGGCTGGACAGGAGGGCTCGGCATGAGCCAGAAGAAGTTCAACCTCAACGAACTCGACTTCAACGACATCGGCAACTGGCCGCAGCAGGCCAAGGTGGTGTTCTGCGTGCTGATCGCGCTGGTCATCATGGCCGCTTCCTGGTTCGTGCTGATCAGCGGCAAGCGCGATGAACTGGCTTCGCTGGAAAGCCGCGAGACCGAGCTGCGCGCCGCGTTCGAGAAGGAACAGGGCCGCGCGGTCAACCTGGAACCGCTGAAGCAGCAGCTGGCGCAGATGGAACAGGTACTGCAGCAGATGCTTCGGCAGCTGCCCAGCAAGACCGAGATGCCGGACCTGATCATCGACGTCTCGCAGACCGCGCTGTCCAGTGGCCTGGTCAACGAGCTGTTCGAGCCGCAATCGGAGCAGGTGCGCGAGTTCTACGCCGAAAAGCCGATCAGGCTGCGCATGGTGGGCAGCTATCACCAGTTCGGCGCGTTCGTGAGTGGCGTGGCGTCGCTGCCGCGCGTGGTGATCCTCACCATGCACGACATCAACCTGAAGCCGAAGGACCCCAAGACCGGCATCACTTCATCGTCGGTGCGTGCCGGCGCGCTTGAACTGTCCGGCACGGTCAAGACCTATCGTTACCTTGACGAGGCCGAGATGCAGCAGCAGGAGAAGGAAGCCGCCGACAAGGCCGCGGCCGCCAAGGGAGGCAAGCGATGAGCCGCTCCCTGTTGCTGCGCGGCTGTGCGCTGCTGGTGCTGGCGCTGCTTGCAGGCTGTGGCCGCGGTGTCACCAGTACCCCGGGCGAAGCGCCGAACCTTGAAAAATGGGTGGCCGACGTGCGTGCGCGCCCGGCACCGGCGCTGGAGCCGCTGCCGGTCATGCAGCAGTTCGAAACCTTCGAATACTCCGCACAGGGCATGCGCGATCCGTTCACCGATGCGTGGGTCAACCCGCAAGGGGGCAGCGGCCTGCGTCCGGACCCGAACCGCCGCAAGGAACCGCTTGAAGCGTTCCCGCTGGACAGCCTGGACATGGTCGGCACCATCGGTGCCGGCGCGGGCATCGTGGCGGTGGTGATGGCGCCGGACAAGGTGAGCTACCGGGTACGGCCGGGCGTGTACATGGGGCAGAGCGATGGCCGGGTGACCGGGGTCTTCGAGGACCGCATCGAACTGATTGAGCTGGTGCCTGATGGCGCGGGCGGGTGGCTGGAACGGCCGGCCTCGCTTTCGCTTGAAGATCAATGATCGTTTACTGGGGATAGCACGATGACCTTTCACAATGCCAAGGGGCTGCGTCCGATCCGGCGCCCAACCTTGAACCGCATCGGTGCGCTGGGAGTCGCGCTGATGCTGGCCTGCGGCCAGGCGACCGCTGCCGCGCCCACCGGCGCGCCTGCCGCCGCCGCGGTTGCCGCGCCGGCCAGCGCACCGGCGTCGCTGTCGGTGGCGAAGATCGATTTCAAGCGCGGCGACGATGGAGCCGGCCGCCTGATCCTGCAGTTCGACGGCCAGGGCGCCAACCCTGACCTGCGCAACCAGGGCAACAGCGTGGTCATCGATGTGGGCAACGCACGCCTGCCCGAGCAGCTGCAGAAGCCGCTGAACGTCACCGACTTCGCCACCCCGGTGCAGCGCATCGACGCCAAACCGTATGGCGGTGGCACACAGCTGGTGCTCAGCACCAACGCTGCGTTCGAATCGCTGGCCTACCAGAGCGGCAACGAATACGTGGTGGAGATTTCCCCGCGCGAAGGCGTCGCCGCTACCGGCGCCATCACCACCAGCACCGTCGCCCAGGCCGCCACCGCGGTGGCGCAGCGTGGCTACAGCGGCCGTCCGGTGACCTTCAACTTCCAGGACGTGCCGGTCCGCACCGTGCTGCAGTTGATCGCCGAGGAATCCAACCTGAATGTCGTGGCCTCGGACAGCGTGCAGGGCAACGTCACCCTGCGCCTTGTCAATGTGCCGTGGGACCAGGCCTTGGATATCGTGCTGCGTGCCAAGGGGCTGGACAAACGCCGTGATGGCAGCGTGATCTGGGTGGGGCCGCAGGCCGAACTGGCCAAGTTCGAGCAGGAAAAGGAAGACGCGCGCATCGCCATCGAGAACCGCCAGGATCTCATCACCGACTACGTGCAGATCAACTACCACAGCGCTTCGGCGATCTTCAAGGCACTCACCGAAGCGCGCGGCATCGGCGGTTCGTCGGGTGGCCAGGGTGGCGGATCTTCGCAGGAAGAAAGCGGTTTCCTGACTTCGCGCGGTCGCATCGTCGCCGACGAACGCACCAACATGCTGATGATCAGCGACATTCCCAAGAAGGTCGAGCGCATGCGCGAGCTGATCGGGGTGATCGACCGTCCGGTCGACCAGGTGCTGATCGAAAGCCGCATCGTGATCGCCACCGATACGTTCGCCCGCGAGCTGGGTGCGAAGTTCGGCATCAGCGGCAACCGCGACAACGTCTTCTTCAGCAACGACATTGCCAACAACGGCAAGAACATCGACAACCGTGCCACGGTGGACACCGAGTACCAGCGCGCGCTCAACGAGTGGATTGCCGGTGGCCGTACCGGTGCCGAGCCGGTGCGTTCGCCCTACACGCTCAACCGCGGCTTGATGTGGAACATGCCCGCTGCCGTGGCCGGCAACCCCGGTTCACTGGCGCTGTCGATCCTCAATGCCGGTTACCTGCTGGATGTCGAACTGTCGGCCATGCAGCAGGAATCGCGTGGTGAAGTGATCTCCAACCCCCGCGTGGTCACCACAAACCAGCGCGAAGCGCTGATCAAGCAGGGTAAGGAAATCGGCTACGTGACCATCTCCGCCGGTGGTGCCGGTGGCGGCAGCCAGGCCAACGTGCAGTTCAAGGAAGTGGTGCTGGAGCTGAAGGTCACCCCGACCATCACCAACGACAACCGCGTCTTCCTGAACATGGCGGTCAAGAAGGACGAAGTGGACCAGTGGATCCAGCTGGAAGGTTACGGCACCGTGCCGTCGATCAACCGCCGTGAAGTGAACACCGCAGTGCTGGTCGAAGACGGCCAGACCGTGGTGATCGGCGGTGTCTACGAGTTCACCGACCGCAGCAGCATCAGCAAGGTTCCGTTCCTCGGCGATGTGCCGTTCCTGGGCAATCTGTTCAAGCAGCGCGGCCGCAACAAGGACAAGGCGGAACTGCTGGTGTTCGTGACCCCCAAGGTGCTCCGCGTCGCCAAGGGCAACTGAGGCGCTGACGCCCTCGGCGCAGGCAGGGCCGGCGGGCACCCTGACAGCAGACACAGCAGCGCAGGGCCTCGGCCCTGCGCTGTTGCGCGTTCCGGGGCCAGGATCCCACCCGTTGTTCATGCAAAATTGATCACAT